>Ga0315277_10006893_pt1 | contig 14779 bp, 12 predicted proteins | sample YL17G05_15_MG_FD_203695 | JGI IMG/M metagenome (GOLD analysis project Ga0315277, IMG submission 203695) | Sediment microbial communities from Yellowstone Lake, YNP, Wyoming, USA - YL17G05_15 | ecosystem: Environmental > Aquatic > Freshwater > Lake > Sediment | place: USA: Wyoming | collected... | reverse complement strand
TTTATAGTAGATTCAACAAACTTCTTTAGTAATGACATAAACCCATAGAGCAATCTATGGGTTTACTATTTTTCTTTTAATTCTATAGTGAAGAATTAGTATTAATTATCTCTGTGCGGAGATACTGTAGTTTTTTTCTTCATAACCATCAGCAAGATTATAAAAATAAACAGAAGCAAAATAGTTGGAAGATACAAAACCATTGGGGGTTTATTGGCATTGTTTAGAAATGCTCCGGTTATTTTATTGGAAGGAGCTTTGCCCTGGATACTTGCATGAATCCAGGTGCCGACTGCAGCTGGCTTGTTTTCTATGGAATATATTAGCGCCCCATGATAATCCCCTTCTTTTTTTGAAATTAGGCAAACTTCAATTTCTTTTTTGCTTTCAACTTTTACATCTTCTGGATATTCAAGGGCTATTCCCAAAGATTCGGGGTTTAGAGAGTAGTAACGGATATCTTTTTCTGGCTGGGAGCCAGATTTCCACTTGCTTTCTCCAAACAAAGTGCTGTTTGAGCTGCTGAATAAGACTACCTTGCTGCATGCTTTTTCATTTGCTTTACTTTTGAATTCAATTGAAGAAGGAGAAATTCCAAGGCTGGCTGCATAAACAAGATTTATGCAGTTAAGGATAATTAAAATTGAGACTAGCTTTTTCATCATCTGCCCTGGACTTATTCAGACATTGCAAAAAATATTATTTCTTTTTGATACCCTATTATATCTTCTCGGAGGTTTCCATCAAATTCTGTGAGATTGAGCCTCATGTAGATGTTTTTAGACCTTTTTGTGTTTCCAGAAGAGGGTTTTTCTATTACTACGCTGTAGTCCCCTATTTTATAGGGAATAGTTAATTCAGTATGATTTTGTGAAGTTTTCATTGTCCTAAAATATAACCATTGAAATATCTCTTCACCATCATCTCTTAGCCTGGGAGTCACGATAATATTAGTTTTTCCAGTGTTGTTTATTTGAATAGTTTTTTCATCAGATAAAGGGTCATCGCGGCTCACATTCCCCAAAAAAACATAGTCTGGGACTTCAATCCCAACTTCAGGAACTTCGCTTTCGTTTCCAAAACCAAATAGATTAACTTCTACAGCCATACTATCGTTGGTTTCTGCTTGTGCACCTGTATCTTCAAGATAAACAAACGAACCTAAAAAGATTAGAAAAATCAGGAGAATCAGCCTAAACAAAATATGTTTGTGCATAATATATATTATGATATAACATTTATAAATATATCTTTTGCAATATATCCTATCTTTTGGAGATTTGGAAAAGATTTTAATAGAGAGGGTTGCGGGCAAGTAGTTAGGTGAGCAGTGACAAGAAACGGGTTAGAGGAGCTAGAATTCTGAATCGCGCATGTTTAATTACTACTTTCTGAATATTTTATATCAAATGTTCTTCTGCTGAAAGCTTGTAATCATGTATTTCATCTACGGAAAACCATAAAGCAAGCTCTTTTTTGGCTTGTTCTGCGTCTTCAGAGGCATGAACCAGGTTTTTGCCTTGTTGGTGGGTTTTAACATAATTTCTGCTTGCGTGGCAGAAATCTCCTCTTATTGTTCCAATTGGAGACTCTCCAGGATAAGTTGTTCCAACAATTTTTCTTACAGCTTCTATTGCGCTGCTTCCTTGAATTATCATTGCTATGACCGGACCGGCAGTTAAGTAGTCTACAAGATAGTCTCTTACTTTTTTGCCATGCCTCTGCTCCATTTGCTCGGTATAATGCTTTTCTGCGAAGCTTTTATCAACATGAACCATTTTCATCCCAACTATTTTTAGTCCTCTTTGTTCAAGCCTTTTTATAATTTCGCCTATAAGCCCTCTTTGAACTCCGTCTGGCTTTATTAGAACTAGGGTTTGTTGTATCATTTTACTCTTTTTTTTCTTTTATTTCTCCGCCTTTCTCCCCATTCCCTTCTTTGTCTTTCTTTTCCTCTTTAATTTCTTCCTTCTTCTTTCTGCTTTTACGCTCTTTTTTTGGTTTCTTTTCTTTTTCTTTTCCTTCTTCTTTAATCTCTTGAACAATCTTTTCTTTTGTATCTTCAATATTTACTTCATATTTTTGAGTACCTGTATTAAATTCTACAACTGGAATAATTTTTTTGTCTTCTTTTATTTTTTCTTCTTTTATCTCTATTTTTTCCTGCTCCTTTACTTTTTCCAGTTTTAGCATCCTTATTTCACACAGAGCTAATGGGTAGATTTTCTTTAATTTTAATGAGAGAGGTTTCTGAAGCCTGTTTCCAATTATGTCTGAGAACATTTCTCTATAAGTCTTGCTTTTAGCATAGACTTGAAGCCAGTCTATCAATTCTTTTCTTAAGGCATTTCTTACTCTTCTTGAAACTCTTTTCCTGGTTATTAAAAAAGGCTTAATTCTTATCTGAGCATCTTTGCATTCTGCTAAGAAGGATTCTTCGACGTAGCTTATTTTTCTTCTTAACATTCTTCTTATATAAAAGGATAAGAGAGTTAGCTTGATAGGGTAAGCAACTGCTTTTCCTTTTTCTACTTTAATTTTTAACAGAACTTCGATACTTTTTCCTCTGAGCTGCCTTGTTAAGTCCAGCTTTATGGCTCGGTTATTAAGTGATTCAATATTATATGCTAAAACATCTAGGGTGGAGTTTGTTAGGGGGATTTCAACTTCAAAAAATCTTTTTTTCAGCTTTTGCACCATTTTATTCTTTCTTTTCCTCCTTTGCGCCTATTTGTATTTTGCTTGTTCTCTTGCCTTTTTTCTGCATGTGAGATTTCTTGCATACTGAACAAGTATACATTGTATTTGTTTTTTTAGTTGATTTTGTTTTTCTTTTGAATTTTGTTACTGCGGGTTTGCTTCCCCACTTTCCAAGATTCCCGTAGCCTCTTCCCTTGCCTCTTTTTTTTGCACGAAGCATAGAACCTCTTTTCATTGCTCCCCTTTTATGCCCGCTAGAGACCTGGCTAACCTTATGTTCTGTGTGCTTTTTGCAAAAAGGGCAATACCTTTTAGTTTTTTTAGGTAATCTCATTTTATAATTATGATTTAATAAAGTGTAGAGAAAGAGGGGGTTTTTAAAGCTTATCCTGCTGTTTTGTTTGTAAAAAAGTTAAGAATCGGCTGAGGAATTATAGGATTCCCAGTTAGGAGTCTTATTGCTATCCAGATAATTATAACTACTATAATCAGGATTAAGAGATTCTTTAATTTTATTCTTTTCTTTCTTTTCTCAAAAGAATAGTCGCATTTAGTGCAGAATTTGTCCTCTTCTTTTAGTTCAACCCCGCATTGCGGGCAGTATTTTACCCCTTTTTTTGCTTTGTTAGCCATGATAATATATATTTTCTCGATTTATAAATATTGAGTTTTAATGGCCCTGCAAGGGATCGAACCTTGGATCTCATCCAGTTTGATGTATTATAGGAAACATTAGTTTCCTTACATCGTCAAAGATGCGTTCTGCCACTGAACTACAAGGCCATAGAGAAAGCAGGGTTAGAAAGGTTTTAAAGTTTATTGTTAGGATTAATCTATATACCCTCCAACACAAATTTTTATAAGGCTTTTTCCCCTGAAATGGTTATGGCAAGGTTAAGTAGGGAAGCAAGATTTGAAGGAGCTGTAATTAGAAATATTAGAAAACTAGATCCAGATTATAGTCTAAAGAATTCAGGGGCATTGTGGGGTTTTCCATATCAGATAATGAGGGCAGGTTATCTTGAAGGAGATGATGATTTAACTCTTCGTTATAAAACTATAAGTAAATCTAGAGGTGGAACGTTTTTAGAAGGAAGGGCTGGTTTTGTAGTTCCTCAAGAATTTGCTGAAGAAAGGGGATTAAGCGGAAAAAGGGGAATTCAGGATGCTGGTTGGGGGCTGGTTGCTTATGTAAACCTAGATAAGCAAGTAAGATTTGAGGTAGTAAAACTTCCTCATCCAAAAAAGTAAATAATTAGTTTCTTGTTATCTATAACTAATTTGGAATTTGCATCCAGACCATCTCACTAAATTATTAAATATTAAATCTTGATATTAAAAGAAAAGCGCGTGCTAACGATAAATTAATAAACCGAACCAATTATAATTCTGTATGAGAGAGGTGTTAAAATCTAAAATACATCGTGCATACATCACAGGAAAAAATCCCGAGTATATGGGTAGTATAATTATCGATAAAGATTTGATGAAAAAGGCGAATCTTATCCAATACGAAAAAGTTTTGATTTGTGATGTTACTAATGGCAATAGATGGGAGACTTATGTTATTGAAGGAGATTCTGGAAAAATAGAAGTACAAGGAGCAGGAGCGAATTTATGTAAAAAAGGAGATATTGTTATCATTTTATCTTTTGAAATTACAGATAAAATGCCTAATCCGAAAATGATTTTAGTTGATGAGAAAAACAAGTTTATTAAATATTTAGGATAAATATGAAAAAGTATACTGAAAAAGATACTGAATTATTCTACGATAAAGAAGACGAACTATATCGTTCCTTTTGGGACAAAAATGGAAGTTTACATTGGGGATTATTTAATAAAGGAAATGAGAGCTATTTGACTGCATCAAAAAATTTGACGAACTTGATGGCAGTCAAATCGAAGATAAATTCTAAATCAAAAATCCTAGATTTAGGATGTGGCAATGGAGAAGTTACGATTCAACTCGCAAAAAAATATGGTTGTAATGTTATAGGGATTGATATTAGTGGAGTAAGAATAAATAATGCAAATAAAAAATTAAAAGGAAATCCCGCAGTTTCTTCTCTCGTAAAATTTAGAAAAGTCTCGGCGACTGATTTGCCTTTTGGTAACGAAGAATTTACTCACGTGTGGAGTCAAGCAACAATATATCATGTTCACAACAAAGATAAAGCTTTATTAGAGATATATAGAGTTTCAAAGCAGGGGGGCATCTTTGTTTTTGACGATTTGACCAAGCCCAAGAAAGAAATTTCAGAAGATTCAAGGAAATATGTTTATGAAAGATTACTTTTTGACACTCCTTTCTCTTTTGAAACATACAGAAAAAAGCTTGAAGAAATTGGTTTTAAAGTTATTGAATCAAAAGATATTTCTAACCATCTTAGTAAGAGCTATCAAGTGCTAAAAAATATCTTAGAAGGAAAATTAAAAAACAATATAAAAATAAAATATATACAAGAGTATAAAAAACTTATATTTGCTTATCAAAAAATGGTTGAAGCAATTGAAAATAAAGAATTGGGTTGGGCGATGTTTATCTGTAAAAAATAAGGTGCGCGCTTTCCCTCATCCGTAAATTTTAAAAATTCTCAAATCCTTTTCTTGTAATCAGTTTACAAATTGGAAGAATTTCAGATAAGCGCAGGTATTCTTTTTTCACTTTTTTATAAAGGTTTTTGTTAAAAAGCAAGTTTTTTAGACTCCATATTTTTACTTACTAACTTACTAAGTAACTAATTAACTAAGAAAGGTTTATATATATTAAATTATTGAAAATACAATAAAAAAGAGGAAAGCAAAAGAGTTTAGGATGAAAAAATCAAAGATTTTATGCCCCTTAAACTCCAAGGGAGGTTTAAGGTGAAAAAGTATCTGCTTTTAGTAGAAGATGAAAAATTGTGGGAGAAATTTAAAGAATTAATAGAGAAAGATATCAATACAGAAATAATGTCGCTCATAAAAAACAAGGTAAAAAAAGATGATAAAGAGGGCAAGTAAAATGAAAAGCAAGAAGGCAGCAAGCCTGGCAATCTTCATAATAATTGCAATTTTGCTTGTTGGAGCCATAGTTTTGTTCTTTTTGTTTAAGGAACAGCTAGGCATTTCCACAATTCCACGGGAAGTCAGCCAGGTTTATGATTATTTTTCGAGTTGTGTTGAAGAAGAGACACGAATGGCTGCTCTTACCATGGGAAGCCAGGCGGGCTATCTGGAACTGCCTGAATTTGAGCCTGGAAGTGATTATATGCCTTTTTCCTCGCAATTAGATTTCATGGGGGCGGTTCCTTATTGGTACTATGTTTCAGGAAATGGGATAGCTAAAGAACAGATTCCAAGCAAGAAGAAGATGGAAGAGCAGTTAAGGCTGTATCTTAAAGAAAGAATTGATGAGTGCAGTTTTAGAGAGTTTGAGCAGAGCGGCTTCACAGTAGAAAAAGGAGATATTGATGTGGGAGTAACAATAGAAGAAACGAAAATTAATGTAGATGTAACAATGCCTTTGACAGTTTCTTTTGGAGAGAGCAAAGGAACAAGGACAGAGCATAAGGTAGAAGTAAATTCGAAATTAGGAAAATTCTATAGCCTTGCCAGCGAGATTTATAATAAGGAGCAGCAAACAGAGTTTTTAGAGAACTATGGAGTAGATATTCTAAGACTTTATGCACCAGTTGATGGAAGTGAAATTGGATGCAGCCCAAAAATGTGGTCTAAATTGGATGTTAGAGAGAATCTGACTTCTGCTTTGGAAGCAAATACCCGAGCAATTAAAATTAAAGGAGATTACTACAGCCTAGGGAAAGAAGAGAATAAGTATTTTGTTCAGGACTTGGGAGAGAGAATTGAGGAGGAAGTTAATTTTCTCTACTTAAGAGACTGGCCAATGAAATTTGAGGTGTGGCCGAGTGAAAGCAATATTTTGATGGCAGAGCCGGTTGGATTGCAGGAAGGGCTGGGCATCTTGGGATTTTGTTATGTGCCTTATCATTTTGTCTATGATTTTTCCTATCCTGTACTGATACAAATTTATGACGGAGAGGAGATTTTCCAGTTTCCTGTAGCTGTTGTAATTGATAAAAACACTCCAAGGCAGGCGCCAGATGTTGAAGGATTGCCGGAAGTTGTGCCTGAATTATGCGAGCATAAGCTTACTGAAATGAAAGTTTATACTTATGATACACAATTAGACCCGGTTCCAGCTAGAATAAAATACAAGTGCTTTGACACGAGTTGTTATATTGGAGATAGTATTCTAGAAGGGCAGGATGCGGTTCTTGCAGCAAGTTTCCCGCAGTGCATTAACGGATATATTATCGCAGAAGCTGAAGGATATAAAACAGCCAAGTTTGTTAAGAGCACTGTTGAAAGCGGGGAGGCAATTATGGTTTTAGACAAGGAATATAATTTGGATTTAGAGGTTACCAAACAGGGCAGCAGCTTAAGTGAAGAGTATGCAATTGTGACTTTTAGCGGAGAGGATACTATTACAACTGTTTATCCTGAGCAAAAAAACATAGAGCTAGCAGAAGGAGATTATGAAGTGAGGGTTTATGTTTATGCCAACTCGACTATTACTCTTGCTGGAAGCAAGACAGAAAAATGCGTAGAAGTTGCCAAATCTGGAATTCCGGGAGTTTTCGGAGCAACAGATGAAAAATGCTTTACTTTGGAAATTCCAGAACAGGTGGTGAGCTTTGCTGTTTCAGGCGGAGGAACTCAAAAATATTATGTTACAGAATCTGAGCTACAGTCAGGCAAATTAAAAATAGATGTAAGCAATTTTGGAAAGCCAACTAAAGTAGAAGAGCTTCAAGAAAATTATAATAAAATACAGACAGAAAATTTAGATATACAATTTGGATAAAATGAAAAACAAGATAAAAACAAGAGTAATGGAATTTGTTGCTTTGATTATGCTAGCCTGGAGCATTTTACTTGTAAGCGCGCAAGCAGCAGACTACACTTCTTCTACAACTGGGAGCTACCAGACCATAGGTTCTTCTATAAACACTCAATATTATCGGCCCGGAACATATAGTAGTGCTGTATGGACTCCTACTAATGTTTACTGGCCTGAGTTTAATAGAGAGGTGTGTAGAGAGAGGCAGGACTTTATTGTGCAAGTGCTGCCAGGAGGATGCCAGCCAGCTGTTGTAAGAAGCGATTTGTTAGAAGAGCAAAATGCTCCTGTCTTTTGCAAGATAATGCTTATCCAAACCAATCCTTTGATAGATGTTTCTAGAGTAAAAACTATTCGTTTTCCAGGAACCCTTCCAAAAGGAGTTGCGGGAATAACTTATTTTCCTCCTAGATATAATCTGATGCAAAGAAATAACATAGCAGACACTCCTATTGATGATAATATAGGATATTTTGTTGTGAGCTTGAAGAAAACTCCTAATGAAAAAGATATGCCTGACTGGATTGAAGGAAATTTAACAGCAATAATTGATTATGATGTAGAAAGCGCCTTAGGAACAGGAAGGACTAATTTCTATGTTTCTGAGGTTCCAGAAGAAGACTGGCTGAGAGATTATAAGTTTTATAGCTTCTGGAACGGAAAAGCTTATTTGAAGACTGAGTCAATTGAATCAGACAGAGTTACAGTTTCTGTTTACAGAGATTTTGACACCAAAGAGGCCACTCTTAATTTGAAGAAAGGAGAGACTAGCGCCCCAATTTATCTTGGGGGATTTTACTGCGCAGCAGGATTGAAGGTAACGTTAGAAGATGTGAAGGCGCCGGTTGAGACCGCTTTGCTGCAGATAGGAGATGATACAATTTGGGTTGCAAAAAACGACAAAATAATGGATAATCAATGCACAGTGAATGAGGTTAAGGTTAGTGACTCAGGGGGAAAAGTTACTATAAGCTGCCCTGTAACCAATGGAAAATTTGACTTGTCTTTAAATTATGGAAAAGTCAATTTAACCGTAGGTAATGGGCTAGAAGGAGGGTATGGAATTGGAAAAGAGGTAGTTTCTGGAAAGAGTATTTACCTTGCCTATTCTGGAACGTGGAAAAGCGGAAAAGATGCAACGCCTCTTGCAGTGATTGTTTCAGATCCTTGGGTTAAAACAGAACTTGGATTTCAAGAAAGAGAGATATTTTCTATTGTTGATAAGGTAGTCACAGATAAAAACAGTTTAACCTTAACAACTGAAAAATTAAAAGAGGCAATACAGCAGGCGGTTATTGCAGAATATAATAAAAAAGTTCCTGATAGCAAAAGCAGAATCACAAAAGAAAATGTTTTAGTTTTAGCTGGTAAAACAGAGGGCACAATAAAATCTATTGCATTGCAGGGAGATTCAGAACCATACACAATAAAATTAGGAGAGTTAGAGAGTCTTAAAAATAAGGAGTACAGCGAGGATGACCCGGCTTATGTTTATTACAAAAAAGCAATACAAAGTTATAAGGATTTAGCTGACTTTTATCCGCAGGAGAAAAGGTTGGATGATGATTATTTCGAGCCATATGCTGCAGAGGCCATTCATAACGGAGCTATTCTTGCGCAGCAGTTTGGCATGATTCAAGACAGAGAGGAATTTTATTCAAGATTAAGATCAGACTATCCTGATTCTTCCTGGACAACAAAAACTCAGCAGGAGATAGACTCTTTGAAAAGATATGACACAAGAGAATCAAGAGCGGTTGTTAGTTTGAGAGATGGGAGTTATTTTGTGAGTGTTTTAGGGTTTAAGAGGCCTACAAAAGATACTCTTGGAGTGGATTTAATGATAAAAGGTGAAGAAAAGAGATTGGGATTAAATGAAATATGGAAATCTGAGGATGCAAAAGAGACAATACAAGTAACAAAGATTGAGGATGATAAAGTTGAGCTAGTTTATAACGGGCCGGCTGTAACTGGGTCAAATAGTGTTGCTTCAGCTTCAAAAACAGAAACTCTTGTTCCAGATAAAAAAGACCAGGTTGTTTTTGGAACAATGACTGTTAGATTATTGAATATTGATATTGAAAAGCAGGCGAAGATTGTTCTCGATTCTGAAGAAAAGGGGCCAAGAGCTTATGCCAATTTCTCTTTTAAGATTGGGATAGAAAAAAGAGGAATCCAGTTAAGCCCGGAAAAGACAAAAGAGATGATGGAAAATATTGAAGAAAGCATAAAGAAGTGGGAGGATATTAACGAGAAGCTTGGGAAAGTTGTTAAGGGATTAAAGGGAGCATGTTTTGCAACTTCTGCAATTCTTACTGCAAAGAATCTTGTTACAGGATTTAGCGGAGAGGCAATGGCGAGAGGCGAGCTAATGACAATGCCTGGAGGATGGAATGATCACTGTGAGAAACTTGTAAACGAAGGAAAATATTATAATATTCAGGCCTGCTTATTGGATAAAAATTCTGAGATAGAAAGTGATGTTAATTTGTATGCTGCAGCTATAAAAAACACTAACGATAAGCTGGAACAGGCAAGACAAGGATTAACTGAAAGAACTGATATTTTGGATATTGAAGGGCAGGTAACTGACCGGGAGCAGATGGAAAGCAAGTTCAGAAATTATATTAATTGTCAAAATTTACAAACAGAATTTAATGCAGATACATGCAAGGACCTTAGTTTTGAAGACACAAAAACAATCTATACAATAAATACTGCTCTTTCTTCTGGAGGAAGTGAGGTTATGAAAAATGCTCTTCAAGATGAAAAAAACAGAACAGAAGAGTCTGCGCAGATGCTTCAGGATTGGAAGGCAGCGAAAGCAGCTTCGGATCTATTAGCTAAGTCTAATGGGTGGACAACCCTTAAAAGGACAAACGCTCTTGGAGAAACTACTACTCCTGCTTTTATAGAAAAAGTTCCATCTAAAAAGGAAGATATACCTGCTGGAACAGATGTTATGATGTATTTTATACCTCAGAGTTACATGAATGGAAAAGGTGAATCGGTTGTAGCAGGAAGTGGTGTTGATGTGGCTGGAAGCGATATTATTATAGGATTAACGAAAGATCCAAATACAAATACTTATACTAGAGATAAGTATTATACTCTTGATGGAAAGGAGATACCATGCACCACAGGAACAAATAAGAATTGTGAGTACATTAAAACCTATCTGGCTTCTCAGAAAATTCAAAAGCTTGTAAAAACAGATGCAAAAGCTTACGAGAATAAAATAAAAAATCCTGAGAAGCTGACTGTCAAGTATTTTGAGAGAGCTCCTTACAAGGGACTGCCTGCTGAAGTTCCTTTTGATGTGCAGAATGGGTGGTATGTTGAGATGGAATATGTTTTATCTGGATTTGGAAAGCCTTATGATGAAAGCGGAAGAGTGGCTAACTTTTATATCTGCAATGTTGGAAGCAACGGGCTTATTGAATTTAAGAGAAATGCAGATGATATATGCAGATATTATAATGGCATAAGCGATGAGCTTGGATTCCCTGGATTAGATGCAGCGCAATCAAGAACCTTGGTTGCACGAGCAAAACAGGCAATTGTAGAAGCTTCAAAGTATTACGGCAAGAAAGAAGCTTTTATTAATGGGGAGAAGTTTGGGACAGGGACTTCTTTTGGCGGAGAAAGTGGAAGATGCACAGACTTCATGTCTCCTAAAGACTGCAATATGATGTTCAATGTATGCGATCCTGTAATATGCCCTTCTTCAAGATGCGATTTAGGAGGAACTTTCCCAGTGGATAATGTAATCCAGACTGGAATCATAGGAAGCTTAGTCTTATGCCTTCCTAACTTAAAAGAAGGAATTTATATTCCTGTCTGCTTGTCGGGGGTGCATGCTGGAATTGAAGGGTATCTAAGCATCTTAAAGGCGCACAGAGACTGCTTAAATGAGAGCTTAACTACAGGAAAAACAATAGGGATATGCGACGAGATAAGAAGCATCTATTTATGCGAGTTTTTCTGGAGGCAGATGGTTCCATTTTTCGATGTTATTGTTCCTAGACTTGTAGAGAGTTTTATGGGTCAGGGAGCAAGAGGAGGTGGAGAGTATTTAACAGTTCAAAGTGCATGGGATAATACTCAGAAGTCAATTGATTACTTCAATAATGAGTATGCTGTTAATTCTATGAACGCCTTCCAAATGCGTTCAACAGAAGAAGCTGGAAGCGAAGTATGTCAGTCTTTTGTATCAACAAGATTTCCTACAGATTTTGACTTGTTAACAGAGCCAGACTCTCCTGCGCAGTATCATGCCTGGTTTGATGAAAATATTTTGACAACTGCAACGCCTTATCCAACTTCTCACTATAAAGTTTATTATCATATCTATGCTGGAAATGATCAGGGAGCTTATTACGCTGTTTATCTGAAAGATATCTCTGATGAATTTTCAACTAGATATACATATCAGTCAGATTATTATGTTGTTCCTGATTCACAGGATTATCTTCCTGCAGGAGAAAGTGTTGATGTAGCAAGGGACTTTACAGCTCCTTCGGGATATAAGCAGTTATGCATAAACATTAACGGGCAGGATGAGTGCGGATTTGGAAAAGTCTCAACTTCTTTTGCTGTTGATTATATTTCAGATAAATATGCTGCAGAACAGGCTGAAGAGAACATAAAAACAAGCAAAGAGTGCGTTGCAGGCACTCCTTCTTTATACAGCCTTGGCCAGCCAAACCTGCAGGCAGGAGCAGAAGAAGCTGTTGAGCCTGAACTCTACAACCAGGGAATTGTGAGAGTATGTTCTACTTATAATCCTGGAAGGCAGGTGGATGCAAATGGAGAATATGACACAACCAATAGTACCTATGATAGATGGAAAGATGTTGGATATTGCGATGATACTACATTAAGATGCTGGCTGGATACAGAGTCTGTAAAGGATGTAATAAAGAACAAGCAGCTGGAACAGCAAGTCTTGAGTAACGTGACTACAAGCGCCATAGGAAGCATGGACGCCTTGACTTATGAGAATTCAAGAGGGGTAAGTTCAGAGGGAGAAGAGCTTATTAAAACAACAGTCAGCAAAGTAGAGAAAGGAGCTAAAGTAGAAACAGTAGATGCGGCTATAAAAACAACAGAGGATAAATTCAAAGAGCTTTCGGAATTAGCTCCAAGCAACCCTTACAAGGCAAGAGGATTGTTATTGTTAGGAAAATTATATGATGATATTGCTATTAAGTTAAAAGGATTTAAGACAACTAGCACAGACACGGCAGCAAATGTTGGAACAGCAAAGAATGTTCAGGTAACAAACCAGAATAATGAGGTGGTGAAAAATACTAATACTGGCGACAGCTACCCTGAGGGATATAAACTTCAAAGTCAAGTGGATGGAAGTATATGGACAAAGCAAGCAGACGGAAAGTGGAAAAGTGACACACAAACTCAGCCTAAGGATTATAGTGAATTAGGGGGTGTTTTTCCTTATACTCCGCCATCACAAACAAGTACTGCAACTTCAACAACTTCTCAAAGCATATTACTTTCTGCGGTTAATCCAACTGATATTTTAAAAGAAAAAAGTACTAATAAGCCTTATACGGTGATTTCTTCTAAACCGACCGGCAGCAGCCAATGGACAATTGTTTTAAGTCCCACTCATCCGATAACAGGAAGTCCTAATGATAAACTTGAAGACAAGGGATTTTCTTTAGTTGGGGGTTTAGTTTAGAAACAAAACTATTTAAAACGTTATTTCTTTAGTATTTTATGGCTGTTAGCATGTCCATAAAAATGGTGGTAGTAATTGCACTTTGTGCTGTTATGCTTATATCTGGAAGCGTGCTTGTCTGGAAAGTAGTTGAGATGAGGAATATTGTAAGTGCTGTTCCTATGCCTGGAAAAGTAGGCAACATTAGAGTGGAAGTCGTGCCTGAATCATCCCAACAGGGAACTTTATTTTTTGTAAGAGCGAGGTATCTTGAAGAAAGAGAGCAGCAGGACTTGAGATTGAATGTGGTAGGCCAGAATTATGCAGATTCCATAATTGTTTATGATGATGGGAAACATTTTGATGGCGGGCCAAATGATGGGGTTTATGGTGGATATTTCGATTCAGAGGGCAAGCAAGCAGGGAAGTACGAAATTAGGGTTGAAGATATTGATGATTTTCTTGCTAGTTTTCTTGTTAATGAGCCGGGATGTGAGCTCATTGAAGGAGAGTATAATGGAAAACAGATTAATTTTGTGATTCTTCCTTATGGTTATAGCAACTATGATGATTTTAAGGAAGATGCTAAGAAATTAATCAGCGGAAGAGAGTCTCTTCTTGATACAGAGCCTTTTAAGTCTAATGAAGATAAACTCGCTTTTTTTATTGTCAATACAACAAGGAATTTTGAATGCGAAGTTGGTTGCAAAAACGTTTCCACCCTTGTTTGCTGCAACAACAAAAAAGTTGTGGAAGAGGCAGCAAGATGCGATTATGACAGCATTCTTGTTTTAGTCAATAGCAATGAGGAGTGCGGCTCTGCGTCTTATTATGCTAAGCTATGCAGCGGTAATTCTTATGCTAATCTTGTTTTAATTCATGAGTTGGGTCATAGTTTCGGGGATTTAGCAGACGAGTATGTTTATGCTGATTATTTTGGAGATTATGCGGTTGGGGAAGTGGACGAGTTTAATTGTGATGGAGAAGGATGCGGCAAATGGAAAAATATAAGCGAGGGATGCTTTCATGGATGTACTTATTCTAATTTATACAGGCCTTCTGAGAAAAATTCTATAATGTACGATCTCTACCCCCAGTTTAATGAGGTATGCGAAAAGCACATTCAGGATTTGATTGATAATTATAACGAAGACAAGAATTTTAAGGAAGTTAGTGATAAAAGTTACTTTGTTAATTTAAAATATAATAACGGAGCAATATCTTTTGACAATGTTTTTCTTAAGCCTGTAAAATCCTGGCAAGATTTTAGAAAATCCGATTACAGTATAGAGGTGGTTGGAAAAAACGGGCAGATATTCAACTCTAGCTTATATGTTCCTGATAAGACTTTCCCGATACCGCCTAATGGGACAATAGTTTACGAAGAAGATTTCGATTTTTCTTTGGCTATTCCTTATTCTGAAGAGGCAGAAGAGATAAAGATTTATAGGGAAGATAGGCCTGTTGCTTCTGCGAAATTTAAGCTTCTT
>Ga0315277_10006892_pt1 | contig 14780 bp, 11 predicted proteins | sample YL17G05_15_MG_FD_203695 | JGI IMG/M metagenome (GOLD analysis project Ga0315277, IMG submission 203695) | Sediment microbial communities from Yellowstone Lake, YNP, Wyoming, USA - YL17G05_15 | ecosystem: Environmental > Aquatic > Freshwater > Lake > Sediment | place: USA: Wyoming | collected... | reverse complement strand
TTGTTTAGCGGACCAATCCTTACAAGCGATACTTTTGATGTTCATATCCGCTGGAATTTAATCGGGTCGATTTCAGTTCCGGTTCGGACGGACGCGGTCACATCAATACCCGATGAAATAATATCTTCCACATTCCTTAGTTGCGAGAGCGGCGGATACGATATAGCCGATTCGATTTATCCTGGCAACGGCTACTGGGTTCGCGTATCATCGGACGGACAACTCGTTCTCAAATCGGGTGCACCAACTGGAAGCAATACAACTTCGTTGGGCAAAGGAGTCATGGATGGCTTTAATAAACTCACTATCAAGGATGCCCAGGGAAATAAACAGGTATTGTACTTCGGAAGCGAGCCGGAGGGCAATTTCCGGATAAGCATGTATGATCTCCCTCCCGGACTACCGGTGGAGGATTTCAGCGCTCGGTTTATTTCCAACAGGATGCTGGAGACCCATCCTGCCAAATTCGAGGCTTCATTGGATTACCCGTTACTCATTTCTTCAGGTGCGCTGCCCGTGAGTGTGAGCTGGGAGGTCGTACATGATCCGGCGGTAAAATATTCTCTGATGTGGAAAGACAAGAATTCTTCTGATGGCGCGGAGTTTGTAATGGAAGGGGAGGGATCGATCACGCTTGGAAATGAGGCGCTTAATAATATATTCCTTCGTGCAGAGCAGACGCTTGTACCTGTTGAGTATGCTCTACGTCAGAATTACCCGAATCCGTTCAATCCGACGACACGAATTCTGTACCAGTTGCCGGAGGCAAGTAAAGTAACCATAAAAGTATATAACACGCTCGGGCAGGTCGTTGCCGTACTTGTCGATAAGGAAGAAAGTGCCGGATTCAAGTCCGCCGAATGGAATGCACATGATGTTGCAAGTGGAATTTATTTTTACAGGATGGAAGCCGCGAGCATCACTGATCCGGGTAAAAATTTCCGGAGTGTGGAAAAGATGTTACTATTACGGTAATTTTTCCGGAAATTCTCTTGTTCTGTGAGTAGGGAGGGAGATTAAGTATTCGCCGAAGGATATGACGGGTAGAAAATCCCGTATGATTGCGGCATTTGTATAGACATAAAAAAGGTATTATCTTATATAAACCTCGGAACGTAGCGCAGCCCGGCTAGCGCACTTGCTTGGGGTGCAAGGGGTCGCGGGTTCAAATCCCGCCGTTCCGACAACACACGAAACCTCCGACATTTTACATGTTTAAGCTGAGATAAATGTCGGAGGTTTTACTTATCACATATCCGCCAATCCTGTGGGTGTTCCTTAGTCCATCTTGATATTCCAGAAACTATTTATCCCCTTGAGATGTTGTTACAATCATTGAGCATCTCTCGATGATTACCCAAATAATTATAGCTATTGATAATAAATTAAAATGAAGGATCAAACATGGTAAAGAAAATTGGAATAATCGGTTCCGGCGCAGTCGGCCAGGCGCTGGCAAATGGTTTCGTCCAACATGGGCATGAGGTCATGATCGGTACGAATAGTTCTGCCAAACATCAGGATCTCAAAGAAAAGACGCACGGCAAAGTAAAGGTCGGGACATTCGCCGATGCAGCCGCGTTCGGTAGTATTCTCGTCCTTGCCACCAAAGGAAGTGCGACTGAGTCGGTTGTCAAATCTCTTAACGCCGAAAGTTTTAAGAGTAAAACAGTGATTGATACGACAAACCCTATAGCCGATGCTCCGCCTGCCAACGGAGTACTTCAGTATTTCACATCGTTTCAGGAATCATTGATGGAGCGGCTCCAGAAATTAGTTCCGGGTGCGCATTTTGTGAAGGCATTCAGCTGTATCGGGAATGCATTCATGGTTAATCCGGATTTCCGTGGTATTAAACCGACCATGTTCTACTGCGGAAATCAGGATGCCTCAAAATCTGAGGTGAGGGAGATCTTGGAGGAATTTGGTTTTGAACCGGAGGATATGGGAAAAGCTGAAGCCGCACGCGCTATCGAACCACTGGCAATTCTCTGGTGCATTCCGGGATTCCGCGAGAACCGGTGGACGCATGCATTCAAACTTCTCAAGCATTGAAATCCGTTCCATACCGGAGTGATTGCCCGGCGTGCAACTCCTCGATTATCCGAAATTCAGAGATTCATGGTGTCCAGAATTTGTTACTATCGTATGGAAATATTTGCCTCAAATATGTAATTATTACCTACTGCTGCATTATACATATTTCATTTACTGGAAATGTGTGTAAAATTTAAGGATCCTATGCATCCCGCATGTTGGCATAATCGTTGCATATTTAATGGTAACACCTCCTGGTGAATTGTGGTTATAAGGTGGATTAGAGAAAAGTGGTGGCCCTGCTGCGGGAGCGCGGCAGGGTTTTTTTTATGTCTTTTTTGGGGAGAAGGTTGGCGGACTTGTTACTTTGCCGATGCATTCAACAAGGAGGTTCAAATTGAACGGCTTTGTCATGAAATCATCAGCCCCGAGTTTTATGCTCTCCTGAGCAATTTTAAGTCCGTCGGCTGCCGTAAGTATGATCACTTTCGCGGTAATGTTCTGTTTTTTGATTTTTGCTAAAACCTGCAAGCCGTCCATATTCGGCATGTAAATATCAAGTAAGACTACATCTGCCGGATCGTCCACGAGCATTTTGAGGGCAGTTTCACCTTCCTCTGCGGAATCTACCCTGAAACCGTTTTGGGTGAGGTACTCACATAACGCGTTCCGGAATGTCAGATCGTCGTCAATGACAAGTATATGTGTCTTTTTTTCCAATTTCTGCATCATTCTTACTGATTGATTAATTTTACTCTAGAATGTACGAAAAGTATAGTCTTTTTCAAAAAAACGTTTCTTCTCTTACCCGAATTGATACTCAATACTTTTCTTATTACATTTCAGCCGCCATGGTATTCGTTAAGAACTTTTTGGTCGGAATAAAGATCTTTTTCAAATCCCTGGGACTGCTCGAGCAGGCACAGATCGTCGCATCGACAGCCGTTGTAATTGCGATGATAACCATCATTACGGTACGCATCGCTTCGGGTGAAGCCCTCAGTACCATCGATTTCATCAGTGTCGTGACCGTCGGAGTTTTCGGATACGTCAGCATTTTTTTCGCCCTCAGATACGGGCGCGTACTCGAAGCCCAGAGGATGGAGTTGCTTGAACTCAACACAATGGCCGAGGCGGTAAACTACTCGGTCGATTTAAATTACGTAATGCAATCTGCTCTCATCCGCGTCATGCAATTAATGCTTGCAGAATGCGGTTGGATATATCTTTCCGAAAATGACATTCTCATACTCAAGCACATGCACGGAACGGCAGGAACGATCATCCCCCATAACTGCAATGTTTATGATCCGTCGTTATCGTGGCTGCGGAGCACCGGAGTGTACCTTGCTGATGACGAAAAAATCCTGAACACATTAAGTCCGGAATTACAACGCGAGCCTCTGAAAGTCCTTATTAGTATCCCTCTTAACCGTCAGGGAATATTCGCCGGCGTGATCGTCCTCGGCAGCAGCAATCCTTATACATCGCGGACTATGAAGCTTGCGATGCTCCAAGCATACGGCAATCAGATAAGCATGGCGCTCAATAATGCGTACCTTTTCGATCAGGTTAAGAAATCCGAAGAACTCTATGCCGATCTTTATGAAAATTCTCCCGACATGTACCACAGCGTCGACCACAACGGTATTGTCGTGAGCTGTAACCGGACGGAAAGTCAGGTTCTCGGAATACCAAAGGAGATGATTATCGGCAATCCGCTGATTAACCTCTATACGCCGCAGTTCCATGACAAGGTTCTCAAGAATTTGGGAAAAATATTTCAGGAGAAACAGGAGCTGAAAGGGTTCGAAGAGCAGATACGCCGTGCCGACGGGACATTGATCGACGTCAGTGTAAACACGTCTATCGTATACGACATGAGGGGAAATCCGTCGCTCGTACGTATGGTCCTGCGGGATATAACGGAGAAAAAGAGAATGGAGGGAAAAATTCTCCAGGCGCAAAAAATCGACAGTATTGGCAATCTGGCAGGCGGCATCGCGCATGATTTCAATAATATCCTTACCGCGATACTTGGTTCAGCCTCCATCATGCGGAGACGCATCAATAATGATGCCCGACTTCTGAAATACGTCGATCTTATCGAAACCACCTCCCGCCGGGGGGCCGCCGTCACGCGCCAGCTATTGACCTTTGCCAGGAAAGGGAATCCGCATATTGTGCGGACGGATATGAATGTCATCATTGATCAGACAATCAAACTTTTCGAAGTAACAACTCCAAAAACGATACACATTAAAATGGTGCTGTCAGAGGAGCCGCTCATTGTTGAAGGGGATGAAGGACAACTCCAGCAGGCTCTTCTTAATCTTTGTTTGAATGCCCGGGATGCCATGCCGAAGGAAGGGATCATTGTCATCACGTCTAAACCTGTCACCCTGCGGGAAGAAGAAGCACGTCGTCTTTCGGATGGAAAGTCCGGTGAATACGTCATGGTTTCAGTTGCCGATTCCGGTTTTGGCATACCCCCCGGCATCATGCCGAATATCTTCGAACCTTTCTTTACAACCAAGGAACATGGTAAGGGAACCGGACTCGGTTTAGCCGTCGTTTACGGCGTCGTCAAGAGTCATAACGGTCATGTCCATGTAGTCAGTGAGGTGAACAGCGGATCGGTTTTTACGTTTTATTTCCCGCGGATTCCAGGCGATACGCGTAATAAAGTTGTTAAGGAAAAGAAGACAGAGCTTGTAGGCGGGAAGGAAAGGATTTTGATAGTAGAAGATGAGATTTCGGTGGGTGAAATCGGCGCTGACATTCTGAAGGAACTTGGTTATGAAATTGTTATTGCAAACAACGGTCGTGAGGCGCTCGACATCCTTAAGGCGGCGAAGAAAAAGTATGATCTTGTCATCCTCGATATGAATATGCCGCGCCTGGGCGGAGGTCCGACGTTCGAAATTATCAGAAAAGATCACCCATCTGTAAAAGTATTGGTCTGCAGCGGATACAGCGCCGGAACGCTTCAGGACGGCCAGTTTATGGACCTGGTAGACGGTTTTTTACAAAAACCGTTTGAATTGGAGGAATACGCGCAGACCGTCCGCCGGATTCTCGATGTGCAGACGTTGCGCGAAAAGCATTAATTAAATTGTGCGTGGACGATGGTCTCAGAAAGCATCATACGAATTATAGGTGAGCACCTGCGAGCCGGGCGGGAAGCCCAGGGTCGCTCACTGGACGATATCGCAACAGCAACGAGGATAAATTTACAATTCCTCGAACAGCTGGAAAACGGTACCGGCCCGAAACTTCCAATCACCTATATCGACGCCTTCGTGAAGGACTATGCGAGGGAAATCGGATTAAATCTTGAAGAACTCCTCGAGAGGATCAGTGAGGGTGAAAAGGATGCGGGCTCTCCTCCGGTATCTGCTGAACCGGGATATACGAGAGGAGAAATACCTCCTGCAGAATCTAAAGCGTCGCCGGCGCAATTCCCATTTTCACTCCCGCATCATATCCGGCTCCTTATCATCGTCATAGCAGTAGTCGCTGTAGGACTGATTACTATGCTCTTCATCGTCGGTGATGGAGAACCATCGGAAGTACCCGCCGAAATTTCATTTACGGATGCAGTAAATGAGCAGGAAACAAAACTCCGGCAGACGGCGGTTGTGGCTGATGGTACATCTCAGATCGATACACTAATACTCGAGGGAACTGCACGCGAGACTGTCTGGGTGAGGGTGATCATCGATGGAAAGGACACCAGTGAGGCGATCTTCCCGCCCTCTGTTGGTCGTAAGTGGTATGCGGCGGAATCGCTTCAGGTATCGGTGGGAAACGCGCTGGCGATGACATTCACACTGAACGGCAGGAATGTAGGAACTTTGAGTCGGGTGCGGAGGCCTTTGAAAAATGTGATGATATCGAAAGCGACACTCGATCAGCTGGAAAAGCGGAGTGAGGGGCAGTGACAGGATTGAAGAAAGTGAGCCGGAGAATTTCGGATCAGATTGATAAGCTCTGCAGTGAACTGCATCGGCACGATTACCTCTACTACGTACTGGCTCAGCCGGAAATATCCGATGAGCAGTACGACAGGATGATGAGGGAGCTTCAGAATCTGGAGGAGCAATACCCTGAGTTGATTACCCCCGATTCCCCGACGCAGAGGGTTGGCGGTGAGCCGACAAAGGAATTCCCTGCTGTGGAGTACGCGATTCCTATGCTCAGTCTGGCGAACGCGTACTCGGAGGAGGAGATTCAGGATTTCGACAAACGGGTACGTTCACTCCTCAGGGAAGAGCAGTGTGGCTATGTGTGTGAATTGAAGTTTGACGGTGTATCGCTGAGCCTGCGGTACGTCGATGGGGTACTCAACCTTGGCGCGACACGCGGTGACGGTTTCCGCGGCGATGATATAACGGGAAATGTCAAAACCATTCGTTCCGTTCCGCTTCGCCTTGCCCTGAAAAGAAAAGAGCTTATGAATTGTGAGGTACGCGGGGAGGTTATAATGAACCGCTCTGATTTTGAAAAGATGAACGAAGAGCGATCCATCCGTGGCGAAAAGCTGTTTGCCAATCCCCGAAATTCCGTGGCAGGAACGTTAAAATTACAGGATCCGAAAATGGTTGCCGCCAGGCCGCTCAGGTTTTTTGCCTACGCGCTTCAGCCGGGCGCGAGCAATGTTTCCAGCGGAAGTCACTTTGCGAACCTGCAGATTCTGCGGAAGCTCGGCTTTCCGGTTAATGAGCATGCGAAGCGTCTTGGTTCGATCGCCGAGGTCATCCGGTATTGGACGGCATGGCAGGAGCGGAGAGACAAGCTTCCCTTTGATGTGGACGGAATCGTTGTAAAAGTTGATTCTCTGGATCAGCAAAGGAAGTTAGGTGCGATTGCAAAAAGTCCGCGCTGGGCGATCGCCTGCAAGTTCCCATCCCGGGGAGCGGAAACGGTCATTAAGGGTATCCGCCTTCAGGTCGGGCGGGTCGGAACGATAACTCCCGTTGCCGACCTCGAACCGGTAGCGATAGGCGGAACTACCGTTAGCCGCGCGTCGCTCTATAATGAAGATTACATCAAGTCGTTGGATATCCGCATCGGAGATACAGTTCTCGTTGAGCGGGGAGGAGATGTTATACCAAAAGTAACTGCAGTCCGGCATGAGAAGCGCCCTGCTCGTTCGACAGCTTTTTCATTCCCGCGAAAATGTCCCGAGTGCGGCTCGTTACTGGTTCGTCCGCAGGATGAGGCGAATTATTTCTGTGAGAATACGGAATGCCCGCAGCAGGTTCGCGAGCGCATTGAGCATTGGGCAGCGCGTGGATCGATGGATATTGATGGATTGGGTGAAGCAGTTATAGATCAGCTTGTCAGTCTGAACCTCGTTCATAGTATTGCCGACCTCTACGAACTGTACAGGCATCGCGATAGAATCCTCGGGTTGGAGAGATGGGGCGAGAAGAGCGTCAGGAATTTATTTGACGGAATCGAAAAAAGCAAGAAACAGCCGTACTATCGGATCCTTTTCGCTCTCGGGATACGACATGTGGGTGCAACGGTGGCGAAAGTCCTGGCAGAGCGCTTTTTATCGATTGATGATCTCATCAATACGCATCCCGATAAACTGCAGAAAGTACCCGAGATCGGTCCGAAAATTGCCGGGAGCATTCACGATTTTTTCGGCAACGAGCATAACAGAAAAATTATTGACCGCCTGCGGGAAGCGGGTTTAAAGATGTCAGCTTCCGGAAAAGCGAAAAGCGGAGTGTTTGCGAACAAAACGATTGTATTAACGGGTACTTTGAATGATATGGCACGTGAAAAGGTGAAAGAATTGATTGAGCAGGAAGGCGGGAAGACAGCTGATGTTGTTTCAAAAAAAATTGATATATTGATTGCAGGTGACAATCCGGGTTCCAAGCTCCGCAAAGCAAAGGAGCTGGGAATCGAAATATGGGATGAAGAAAAGTTTTTATCAGTCATACACCAAAAGAAAGTCCGCTGATGTTTGAAAACGCTCTCGCGTACCTCGGATTGCAGGTTGCAAAGTTTCAGTTTCGCAACGATTTTGATCAGGTCCAGCCGTTGACCAAGTTTTTACGGAGCGCCCGGCATGTTCTCATCATTATGCCCGTCGGTTATGAATATGCGGTCATCGCGGGGAACGCTCTCCGTTCATTCCGGGAACGTATGAAGGATATTCACCTGACCGTCGTACATAATAGTACGCGCGAAACGGCTCTGGCTAATTTTCCCCGTTGCGTGGTGGTACGACTCGATCCTCCGGATATAAATAAATTATCGCTCCCGACGAAGGTTGCGCTCCAGAGAATATTAACCCGGGAATTTGATGTCGCTATCGATCTCAATCTTGATTTCGTCCTCCATAGTGCGTATATTTGCAAAGCGTCACAGGCAAAAGTACGAGTGGGTTTTACAAGTCCGGTATCTGAGGTGTTTTTTAATATTAGTATTAACCTGAACAAGCAACGGACGCCTCAGGTGGTGTACGAAAAATTTGCAGAATGTCTTGCTATGTTTTAACAGGTTTATGGAGAAAAAATGAAGTTTGATATTACAAAAAACGGAAAAGCAACAATACTGAAGCTCCATGGACGTAAACTCGATTCAATGGTTGCACCCGAATTAAAGGCGGAATTTCTCATCCTCTGCAAACCGAAAGCGGCTGCAAAGCTGATCATCGATCTGCACGAGGTACAATTCTGCGACAGCAGTGGCCTGAGCGCGCTCCTGATCGCGGACAGGGCGATGCGAGAACACGGCGGACGTATACATCTCGTTCACGTCCATGAGAAAGTCATGAATTTAATGAGGATCTCTCAGCTCGATCGGGTTTTCACCATCAATGCAAAAATCGAGGATGCCCTCAAGGCATAGCCGGCTGAATCCGGCTGCTCTCCTTGATGCCCTGGCCCGCTGAGCTGCAGATGGGCTTTTCCACTATTGATTACGTAATCGTTAGCGCTTACCTCATCGGTGTAACACTCGCCGGATCGTTAATTGCAGGAAAACAGAAATCGTACCGTGATTATTTCCTCGGTGGGAAAACAATGCGGTGGTGGATGGTGGGATTTTCAATCGTCGCTAGCGAGACAAGCGCCCTCACTTTCATCAGCATTCCGGGCATGGCGTATTCAGGTACGATGCATTTTCTACAAGTGGCGATCGGCTACTTTGTGGGGAGACTGCTTGTAAGTGTTATTTTCATTCCGGCGTATTACAAGGGCGACCTTGAAACTGCCTACGATTTCATCGGGAGACGATTTGGTATACCGCTCAGAAAGTTTACATCTTCCGTTTTTATCGTTACACGCGTGCTCGCCTCGGGTGTCAGATTATTCGCGACAGCTATCCCCCTGCACCTGATTACCGGCTTCGATTATCCCACCAGCATCCTGATTATAGGTTCCTTTACTCTTATCTATACATACATCGGCGGATTGAAAGCTGTCGTCGCTATGGACGTAGTCCAGCTATTCATCTACCTGAGCGGCGCCGTCATCTCCATGATCATAATTCTTCGTACTCTCCCGGGCGGGTGGAGCGATGTAGTCCGGTATGCTACCGCGGAAATCCCCAGCAAGATGGAGGTGTTTAATCTCAAAAGCGGCGGCGGATTAATCGGATTTTTTTCATCCCCCTACACGCTCCTCGGTGGAATCCTCGGCGGCACATTTCTTACCATGGCGTCGCACGGGACCGACCAGCTGCTGGTTCAGCGACTTCTTGGCTGTTCTTCACGTAAAGATAGTCAGAAAGCTCTGATGCTCGATGCCTCGTTCATCGTTTTGCAGTTTGCGTTTTTTCTTGTAATGGGATTGTGTCTTTACGCTTTCTACGGAGGCGTACCATATCGGGAACTCGGCTTATCATCTTCCGATGAGGTTTTCCCGAAGTTCATCGTCGAATTTCTGCCCACCGGCATCACCGGTCTTGTTCTTGCCGGAGTATTTGCTTCGGCGATGGGAAGTTTGTCGTCGTCGATAAGCTCGCTTGCATCATCCACATATCTGGATCTTTTCAGGACTTCATCAAAATCAGGCGCAGGAAACGGGCAACACGAATTACGATGGTCGCGAATCTTCACATTGCTCTGGGGTGTTGTCCTGATCGGGGGAGCGATGCTTTTCACAGATTCTAAGAATCCCGTTGTTGAAATTGGTTTACAGATTGCTTCCGTGACGTACGGCGGACTTCTAGGGACGTTCTTTCTCGGGCTTCTCTTTCCACGCGTCGGCCAGCGGGATGCGTTCATCGGTTTTTCGGCGGGACTCCTCATGATGGCTGCCGTCATTTCATGGACGACAATTGGCTGGACGTGGCATACGTTCATTGGCTGTGTTACTACGATCATAGTAGGAAATCTCAGTTCAGCAGTTCAGAATTCACCGGGTACAAATAAAACTTAATGTCGTATGAGCGCCTCCGATTGGATTATTATTGTTTTGTATTTTGTGTTGAGCGCCGGAATCGGAATCTACTATTCCAAACGGGCCGGCAAAAATGTTAATGAATATTTTCTTTCGGGGCGCAATCTTCCTTGGTGGCTTGCCGGTACATCCATGGTCGCGACAACGTTCGCTGCCGACACGCCGCTCGCCGTTACTGAACTCGTTGCAAAAAACGGTATCGCCGGCAATTGGTTATGGTGGAATTTCGTCTTCGGCGGGATGCTTACGGTATTCTTCTTCGCGCGTCTCTGGAGGCGTGCACAGATCGTTACGGACGTGGAATTCGTCGAGATACGTTACTCAGGAAAGCCAGCGGCATTCCTCCGCGGGTTTCGCGCGCTCTATCTCGGACTTTTCATCAATGCGATAATCATTGGCTGGGTCAATCTTGCTATGGCGGCAATTCTCGAAGGTATGTTCGGAATTCCTCATGGTCAGGTTATGCTGTATATTGCACTTGCCATGATGATCACAGCGCTGTACTCGGCAATGTCGGGCTTGTGGGGAGTTGCGGTGACGGATGTTTTTCAGTTCATACTTGCCATGGCCGGCTGTATAGTGCTCGCGTTTGTCGTGTTGGGCCTACCGCAAATCGGAGGTGTGTCGGGATTAGTAGAAAAACTCCCCGACTGGACAATTCGCTTCCTGCCGGTCATTGGTGAATCAAGGGGCGGCGAAAGCGGTGTCCTCGCATTGAGTATTTCTGCTTTTCTGACGTTTATAGGTGTGCAGTGGTGGGCATCTTGGTACCCGGGAGCGGAACCCGGCGGCGGTGGCTACATCGCGCAGAGGATGATGTCGGCAAAGGACGAAAAGCATTCACTCCTCGCCACTCTCTGGTTTACCATTGCGCACTACTGCATCCGTCCCTGGCCGTGGATTATAGTAGGACTTGCCTCTCTCGTTCTCTATCCTGAACTTGGTCCGGAGGAGAAACGACTTGGCTATGTCTATGCGATGCGTGATTACCTACCCGCCGGATTGAAAGGAGTTTTGGTCGCATCTTTTTTTGCAGCTTATATGTCCACTGTGGCAACACAGTTGAATTGGGGAACATCGTACTTCCTGAATGATTTCTACAGGAGGTTCATCGTAAAGAACAGGGAGGAAAAGCACTACATTACGGTTTCACGGCTTGCCACAGGAATGATGATGGTGCTTGCTCTTGGAGTGACATTTATCATCAACACAATTTCAGGCGCATGGACATTCATCATAGAAGCCGGAGCGGGTCTCGGGCTGGTTCTAATCCTTCGATGGTACTGGTGGAGGATCAGTGCGTGGTCGGAAATTGCGGCTATGGTTGCTCCGTTTTTTGCTTATGGTTATGTGAAATATTTTACAAACATTCAGTTCCCAGAATCTCTTCTGGTCATTACCGCTTTCACTACTGTCGTTTGGATTGCTGTTACATTCCTTACGAAACCGACCGAAGAGATAATTCTAAAGAAATTCTTCGAAAGGATAAGGCCCGGCGGGTGGTGGAAGCCGGTTGCCATGCTGGTTCCTAATGTTCAACAGGAGAAGGGGTATGGAATACTCCTCATCGATTGGCTTGCAGGTATCGTTCTGGTTTACAATGTTCTATTTGGCATCGGAAAACTAATTCTAGGCAATTACCCGGCAGCGGTTGTTTTCTTTACCATCGCAGCTGCAGCGATGAGTGTTCTGTACTATCATCTCTCGAAAGTCGGGTGGGGAAAAGTTGCCGAGTAAGTCCGAACAGGTAAACGTTTTCGATCGCATTGATTTAACTATATTTCCGTGTCTAATAATTTGTAATCGCTTTCCTTGAATTTGCACGAAATATTTAGTACAATCTATTCAGCTGGAAAAGGGAGTATTTGGTGGGTTAACGATATGATGGTAGAGTTAAAATTCCCTTCCAGTAAACGATCTTGCATAGTTGAAAATAAATAATCTTAATGATGACGATGGAAAGCAAAAACGAAATAAAAGGCGTTTTTAATAGAGTTATCTGCCATGCACCTGCTGAGGCCTATATGGCAGACGATTGTTTTGAATTGTTTGTGGTTTTATTAATTTAGTAGAGATTATTTGATCAAACTTTACCAATTACACGAAAGGAACATATTCATGCAAACAAAATTGAAAATCAGCTTATCGAAAGTGATTATCCTTGCTACGATTGCTATTCTTGCGTCTATTGACTTCGGATGCACCTCTTCTAGTCTGACAAATATGTGGAGAGACCCGAACTTCAAGAATCCCCCGATGACAAACATGCTTATCGTTGCAGCGAAAAAAAATCCTGTGAACCGGCGTATATGGGAAGATGAAATCGTCGCCGAACTGTCTGCCCATGGTGTTATGTCTACTCCTTCGTATAGGTTATTTACAGATTCTATCCCGGATCCCGATCAGGTAGGTGCCGCTGTTCAAGAGAAGAAATTTGACGGTGTTCTTTTCATCAGGAGACTACCAACCGAGATCTCTACCAATTATGTTCCGGGATATGTGAAGAGCGAGCAGGTTACACGGTATAATGAGCGTACTCGCACATACTCTACTTTCTATCGAGATGTACAGCAGCCAGGCTACACTGACACCAATAAGGTCGTACGTCATGAGGTTAACGTTTTTACTACGCAAGAAGGCAGCAGTTTAGTGTGGGCTGGCACGGGCGAGATGATTAATCCGAGCTCTAGAGAAGCGGTTAGAGGGGAAATCACCGGTTTGTTTGTTCCGGAATTGGCGCGACAGGGAATCATTCCGACAAAGTAGTTCTTTTTGAACTCTGGGAACCCTATTTCTCCCGCAGAGTATCCAATTTCAAGTGAAACATTTACATCGACAGCATCAAGATTACCATCAAATACGGCGCAGGTGCACGTCAGATAACAGCAACAAAAATGTAAAATGAACCATCCCGTTACTTACAAATAATTATTCTATCGGAGTTCGGAACGGGACGGCATTTTTGTTGCACACGTTATGCGACATTTCTAAGAGAGGAATATTAGGATGAACCAACTCCCTCGGGCTTTTTGGAGCATCTCTGCGACCGAGATGCTCCAAAAACTTGAAACAACAAATGAAGGATTGACGGGCGATGAAGCCAGACAGCGGCTCACACGCTATGGCGCTAATCTCCTCAAGCCCCCGAAGCGGTTGGATGTGTTTACGCTCCTGATCGCCCAATTCAAAAGTCCGATCATCCTCATTCTTCTCTTCGCAACGGGATTGTCATTTCTTCTACATGATCCGGTTGATGCCATTATTATTCTTTCAATCGTACTCATCAGCGGCTTGCTCGGATTTTGGCAGGAGCGCGGTGCATCGAACGCCGTGGAAAAACTGCTTTCCATCGTGCAGATTAAAGCGACGGTGCTGCGTGATGGAAGCTCCAAAAAAATTCCAGTCGAAGAGATTGTGCCGGGCGATATCGTCATCCTGAACGCCGGCGATATTGTTCCCGGTGACGGGCTGGTTCAAGAATCTAATGATCTTTTCGTAGATGAAGCCATGCTAACGGGTGAAACTTTTCCGGTGGAAAAAGTGGTGGCAAAGTTGCCGGCAGAGACGCTGCTGAGTCAGCGGACAAACGCACTTTGGATGGGAACCCACGTGGTGAGCGGCAGCGCAACGGCACTGATGGTACGTACGGGCAAGGAAACCGAGTTCGGCAAAGTGTCTGAGCGGCTAAAACTCAGGCCACAAGAAACGGAATTTGAGCGCGGCATCCGGCAATTCGGCTATTTTCTCATGGAAGTCACGCTGGTGCTGGTGGTCGCCATTTTTGCAATCAACGTCTATTTGGCGCGTCCAGTCCTGGACTCATTTCTCTTCTCGCTTGCACTAGCTGTTGGACTAACCCCGCAACTACTGCCGGCGATTATCAGCATCAACCTTTCCCATGGTGCCAAACGGATGGCTCAAAAGAAGGTCATCGTCAAGCGGCTCGCTTCGATTGAAAACTTCGGCAGCATGAACGTGATCTGCTCCGATAAAACCGGTACCCTGACCGAAGGAATCGTACACGTACAATCCGCTTGTGATGTGGAAGGCGCTCCAAGCGATAAAGCCCTTTTTCACGCTTATCTTAATGCTTTTTATGAAACAGGGTTTACGAACCCGATCGATGAGGCCATCCGCACCCATCGCCAGTTTGATCTATCCAGCTACCGGAAGCAGGACGAAATCCCTTACGATTTTCTTCGTAAGCGATTGAGTATCCTGGTTTCACATGATGAGACGCATTTGATGGTTACCAAAGGCGCGATGCTGAATGTGCTCGATGTCTGCACATCGGTGGAAACTGGAGAGGGAACCATC
>Ga0315277_10006891_pt1 | contig 14781 bp, 7 predicted proteins | sample YL17G05_15_MG_FD_203695 | JGI IMG/M metagenome (GOLD analysis project Ga0315277, IMG submission 203695) | Sediment microbial communities from Yellowstone Lake, YNP, Wyoming, USA - YL17G05_15 | ecosystem: Environmental > Aquatic > Freshwater > Lake > Sediment | place: USA: Wyoming | collected... | reverse complement strand
CAACTGAAGCCCTTCATCGGGCGTGTGTTCGAACTGATGAACGCCACCTACCAGGACATCTATGGTTACGTGCCGCTAAATAGCGCCGAGATAGACGCTCTGGTCAGGCAGTATCTCCCGGTCATCGACCCCCGCTTCGTGAAAGTCGTGACGCAGGAGGGGAGAGTGGTCGGCTTCATCATCGGCATGCCCAACATGAACAAGGGGCTCCGCCAGTGCAAAGGCCACCTGTTCCCGTTCGGCATCCTGCAGATAATGGCCGCGATGAAGAAGACGAAGCAGCTCGACCTCTTCCTCGGCGCGATCAAGGAGGAATGCCGGGGCCGCGGCATCGACGTCCTGCTGGGCACGGCGATGATGCGGTCGGCAATCGCGGCTGGGTTTGAGACGATGGACAGCCACCACGAACTCGAGGACAACCTCAAGATGCGGGCCGAAATGGAACGCGTCGGCGGCCAGATCGCCAAGCGCTTCCGCATCTACCAGAAAGCCCTGTAGTCTCGGCCGCGAAAGCTCACCGAAAGCTCGTCGGAGCGCTCCTTGTGTCTGTCGAAGTATGCCTCGGTGTACGACCGGACGTATGCTGGATCGTGTCGCGCGCTGCGTCGGCACGTGCGTCCGCACGTGTATCGCGACCTGTGTCGTGACCCGTGTCGCGAGCCGTATCCGGCGCTGAACCGCGCGTCGTTTCAAGAGGCGTTTGAGAAGTCGAACCCGGTGTTGTTTCGCTAGCCGTATCGCTTGAAGTATCGGTCGTTGTATGACTTGGTGAATCTCGCGCCGTATCGCGAGACATAGCCCCCGGGGCGGCCCGTGGGCCGATGAGTGGACGGGAAAACAGTGGTTCCGGCCGTGGCTGACCACTACAGGTAGATTGTCGGGAACCGGCCACACGCTTGCCCGAAACTGCCCACTGTGCGAGTCACCGGTACTAGAGGAGCCGCAACCCCAAAACGTAACATGGCTCGTTCATTCGTACATCGTGTGTTCGTTCCTCGTTCCGCGTCCAACCTGATCTAAGTCTTTCTCGGGCAGAGAGTTCTGGTTTCTGGTCTCTGAATTCTGGTTTCTGCATTGTCCGGGTTTCTCCCGTCCCCCAGACGGCTGGGGGAGTGCTTGCCCCTTATGCGGCTCCTGTTCCGGCACCTGCAACAGCCGCCGCAACAGCGTCGGAAACGGCAGCCGTTCCGGCCACCGCAACGGCAACCGTTCCGACCCCATGCTCGGCCCTCGTCCCGGCCTCCGGTACTCGTACCCCAACGGCACCTGGTTCCGGCACTGCACCTGCACCCTGAACCGCACCCGGTCCTCGTGTCGCTACGGCTGCCGGCCCTGCTACCGCAACGGCTCTCGTGCCAGCGTCCGTAACAGCATCTGCTCCAGGCCCCGAAACAGCGTCCGTTCCAGCCCACGTTCCAGCAGCCGCAACAGCCGCCGCTCCTGTTCCCGTAACGATATCCAGCCCTGCGCCAGACCCCTCTTTCCATCGCTCCTGCCGCGCTGGCTTGACTCCGCTCTCTTCTCTGTCACTCGACTTCCGCTCCGGTCTGCGGTTTTGCCTTTTGGCTTTTGCCTTTTGACCTTTGACTTGACTCCTCACATGCTACTGCTATCCTCACGTTTGTGGGTACGCCCCCCGACGCCCTTCTGCGCCTGACATCCCTACTGATGCAAGGCCAAATCCGGCCAAACCCGACGACTCCGCCGCCGCCTCGGCACTCCGTCCTCAGGTCCTGACGTGAATCCTCCATCCTCCGACCTCGCTCCTCTTCCCGGATTCCTCTCTCCTCATTCCTCAGTCCTCTCTCCTTTTTTCACCTCCGTCTTCCCTCCTCCATCTTCTTTCCTCCGTCCTCAGTCCTCTTCTCGGCCCGCGCCCCGCCGCAAGCGTATTGCCTCGCCTGTCCGCAACCCCGCCCGGCCGATTCCGGGAAGGCCGTTTCCGAGGAAAGTCGGCATGGACACCACCATGCGTGGTTCTATAATACTGTCGGCTCGGTCGCAGACGTGGCTCGGCGTTGGGCGCGACGTGGTCACGCGAAGTTGGACTAATATCTACTTGCCTTAGGGAGGTACGTAATGGTAGGACCGAACCTTGACCGCGGCCGGCTGCACCGTTTCACCAGGCACGTCTGCCCGCGAGCCGTGCTTGCGCTGCTCGTGCTTGTGCTCGTAACATCCCAACTCACCTGCGACAAAAACAACCCGCCGTTCGAAGAGCAGCAGGTCAGCGGCACGGTTCAGCTTCCCGACGGAGCCCCGATTAGCCCAACCAGCCTGACGCTGATATCGTTTGCCGGCAGCGGGACTCCTGCAGGAGACGGAACATTCTCACTGACGGCTCCGGTCTCCGAAAGACAGCAGTTGCTGTTTGCGCAGACCGCCAACGGGAATACGGTCCTCATTGGCTACGTTGACCCTGCGTCACCCGGCGCGGTCGATGTATCGCCGCGTTCGACTGCGACTTCGCTCACGCTGCTAAACCCCGCCCTCATCGGATCGTCCAAGGACCAGCGCGCGAGCCACATTGCCGCCGTACAAGCTGAAGACGGGTTTGATGACCTTGTCAATCTCATCTCCAATGCGATACTCGTGGACCCCGAGCATGTTCTCGACGGAGAGACGCAGCCGGAGACATATGCGCGTGCAGCCGAACTCAGCATCGCCGCGCTGCAGAGCATGGGGTCAGGCAGCACGGACGACTTGGTGTGGCATGCGGCCCCCATGATCGAGGACGTCCCCGGTGGCAATGTGAAATTCGTCAATCGGGCATACGTTCACTACTTCGCGGAGATCAGGGACGACAAAGGCAAAGTCCGATTCGCCCATGTCCCGCCAATGCCAGGCGTGCTCGGGCTGCAACTGGGCTGGCCTCTGATATTCGAGACCCCGGCACAGGCGACCGAGTACAACCTAGGGGATGGCCGGTACGACATCCTCTTTCACAGGGGTCTTGACTTTTCGTTCTCTGAAGTCGATGCCTTCTTTGACCAGAGGTCAGTACGTGGGCAGGCTTCACTGTGGAACTTCGTACAGGGGATATTCCACTTGGTGGACCTGGGAATCGGTTTGGCGCCGACCGAACCGACCACTACGCAGATTGGCAAGTTCCTTGTCGACCTGGATAGGCCCAAGACAGCCCTTGTGATTGCCAAGCTCGCCATGCACGTCCCGAACGGTGACATGTTCGGTATCGCGAAGGACTTCTGGGATTTCGCGGTAGCCAACAGGGAACAGGTGGCCCTGCTGTTAGCCGAGAAGGCTGGCAACGCCGCCGCCTCCAAGTTCCTGCTGGCTGCGAGCCAGTATGCGGCAACGCTGGCAGTCTACGTGAAGCTCGCATTCGCACTGAATAACGGCGTCCCGTTCATTCATGACCTTAAGTACTCCTGGCCTACCAGCGCCTACTCGGTCAGCCAACAGGGAGGAGTCCTCACGCTGAACCAGTCCATCGAATGGACAGAACGCCCGGATCCGCCGCAAGGGCCGACCTCGGTTCTACAGGGCATCGAGTACAGCTACTCCGCCGTCATCAACCTTCCCAACCCGGGTGCCGAAGTGAGCCTGCGCTTCTACTGGGGCGATGGCACGTCCTCGGACTGGATCGGCCCGGTCCCGTGCGGAACACCGGTCACGACCAGCCACACGTTCCAGCGCGGCGGCATTTGCCCGGTGTCGGCGGAGGCCTCGCTCCAGCTTCCTTTGGGGTACGGGAGTTGGGTCAGCGGTGTATCGGACCCACTCGAAGTGACGGTGGCATCACCAGGAAACCAGCCACCTGCCACTCCACCCGCGCCCGCTGGACCTTCATCCGCGGCCACTGGCACGAGGTATTTCTACTCGTTCACCACGACCGACCCGGATGGAAACGGAGTCGCGTACCAATTCGACTATGGTAGTGGCCCGTCAGGCTGGAGCCCCGATTACTATCCGAGCGGCATGAAGCTGACCATCGGGTTACAGTGGGGCCAGGCTGGCAACTACGATGTCAAAGTCATGGCGCGAGATGACCAAGGCGCGACAACGGACTGGTCACCTGCGCTGCAGGTGGCGGTGGCGGTCGGCAACAGCGCGCCAAATACACCGCCTGAGCCGACCGGACCGACCAGCGGTACGGTTGGACTGCAATACGATTATGTCGCCAGCACGACCGACCCGGAAGGCAACAACATCCGCTACATCTTCGACTGGGCCGATGGAACATGCGACACCACTCAGTACATCGGCAGCGGCGTCTCGATTAGGTGCTACAAGACTTGGTGGTCGGCCAGCACGTATGGGGTCAAGGTCAAGGCCGAAGACGACAAGGGCGCTGGCAGCGACTGGTCCGCGGCCCACTACGTGAGCATCACCAGCAGCGGCGGCAACAATCCGCCCAATGTGCCCACCACGCCCAGCGGCCCGACCTCCGGTGACGTCGGCACGTCGTACGACTTCTCCTCGTCCGCAACCGACCCTGACGGAGACCAAGTGGCAATCCGCTTCGACTGGGGCGACGGGCAGACCTCGAACTGGAGCAGTCTGGTTAACGGCGGCACCCCGGTCACGATGTCGCATTCGTGGGGTTCGGCGAACACCTATCAGGTCAAGGCACAGGCGAAGGACGACGAAGGCGCGGAGTCGAACTGGTCGAGCGGGCACAGCATCCAGATCTCCAGCGCGCAGCAGCACTGGCAGTGTGCCACTTCATCGGCTCCGTGGGAGGGTCGAAGTGGGCATGCCGCTTTGTCGTACAATGGCCGAATCTGGCTGCTGGGCGGGAAATCGGGAGCCGACAGAAACGACGTCTGGTACTCCACTGATGGAGTCAACTGGACACAGGCAACGGCGAGTGCCGCATGGTCGGAGAGGAGTGACTTCGCGGCGGTGGTGTTCGACAACAAGATGTGGGTGCTGGGCGGTGACATGTATAGCGGCTCCGGCAACGATGTCTGGAACTCGACCGATGGGGTCAGTTGGACCAGAGTCACCGCATCTGCCCCGTGGAGCGGCCGGGAGTGCCACTCGTCTGTGGTCTTCGCAGGCAAGATCTGGATCATCGGCGGTTCAGTTACGAGCGGCTACGCCAACGACGTATGGTATTCCAGCGACGGTGCCAACTGGACTCAGGCTACAGCGGCAGCTGCTTGGGGCGCTCGATGCAACCACACCTCGGTGGCCTTTGACGGCAAGATGTGGGTGCTTGGGGGAGTGAATGCCTACAGCCCCCCCGCCGCCAACGGCAACTGGTACTCCACGGACGGCGTGAACTGGACAGAGGCCGCATCGGCTCCGTGGGCGCGTAGGTACAACCACACTTCGGTTGTGTACGACGGCAAGATGTGGGTGATTGGCGGATGGTACTACACCTCCGCCATGAATGACGTGTGGTACAGCAGCGACGGTGCGAGCTGGACCCAGGCGACATCTGCAGCAGAGTGGCAAGCGAGGAGTAATCATGCCTCTGTTGAGTTCGGAGGGAAGCTGTGGGTGATTGGCGGGCTCACCTACAGTGATGTCTGGTACGCACCGTGAGGCAGTTAGTTCCGGCGAGAAGGGGCCGGCATGTGCATGGCTATTCATGAGCTTGGTGGGAAGAATCCCGTTCACGTGTCTGCGGTTCGTGAGGGACGCGCGCGATGACACGCATGGAGGCGTTGTGAGACAGCACAAGGAGTTCGTTGGCTGTATTTTGGTTGTGTTGGTCGCCACCATGGGCTGCCAGAAGCCCTTGCCGCCGACCACGCCGATCCTCCCGGAAGGTTCAACATCGGGTGTCGTTGGCATTGTCTACAGCTACCAGACGGCGGCGACCAGTGTCAACGGGTTCGTGGCCTACCGCTTCGACTGGGGCGACGGCCGACTATCTAACTGGACGGAGTACACAACGGGTGGCCGGCTGTCGCAGTCGCACATCTGGTTCTCACCGGGCACTTTCGGCGTCAAGGCTCAGGCCATGGACGAGTCCGGCGGTCTGTCCGACTGGTCGCCGAATCTGGACGTGGCCATCGCGGTCGGCGGCATCAACTCTATCGGCCAATGCGAAACGCCGGGGTGCGCATTGGGTGTGGCCATCATGGGCAGCTACGCTTACGTGGCTGACTACGGTTCCGGGCTGCGGGTCATCGACGTCTCCGACCCGACGACCCCATTCGAGGCGGGTAGCTTCGTTGCATCTGGTTGCGCCGAGTTCGTCGTTGCGTTCAACGAGTCAACGGGCACCCAACTTGCTTGCGTGGCCTACGGGACATCTGGCTTGTACCTGGTTGACGTGACGACTCCCTCCAGCCCGCATCTCGAAGGGTCGTGCGGTACTCCGGGCTACGCCTACGGCCTAGCCGTCTCGGGCGGGGCCGCCTTCGTTGCCGACGGTGGATCTGGCCTCAGGGTCATCGACATCTCCTCTCCCGTAGCGCCAGTCGAGATCGGCTCATGTGCCACTCCGCGACGAGCGCTGGCCGTGGCCGCGCAGGGCGGGTATGCGTACGTCGCCGACGGCGAGGGTGGTCTTTGCGTGGTCGACATCACGGACCTTGCGCACCCCGCAGTCGTGGCTGTCTGTAGTCTTCCCGGCTGTGCAGAGGACATAGTGCTTGAAGGCAGCCGGGCATACGTAGCAGACGGCGGGACTGGTCTAGCCATAGTCGACGTTGCCAATCCTGCAGCGCCCACCTTGCTGGGTACTTACGCCACTCCAGGCTATGCATTCGGAGTGGACGTAGGGAATTACGCATGCGTTGCCGATGATACTTCCGGCCTCCGTGTCTTCGACATCTCGAATCCTGCGAACCCGCTGGAGGTAGGCTATGCCGACACTCCGGGTCAGGCATACGGCGTTGCGATAGTCGGGAACTATGCCTACGTTGCCGATGGAGTGTCAGGCCTTCGGGTATTCAGCATGATGCCGTAGCGAGTGCTGGCGCATTCGCACTTCGGCTAGCTCGTCTTAAGGCGTTGTTGCTCGGCGGTCGAATCGGGCCGTAGTTCCAGTCCACCCCAAAAACGGACACGCGACCACATTGGAGATTGCGGATTTGAGATTGTAGATCGGGCAAAGCGGGGAAGCCCCAGTGACACAGTAGGCGATTCCTAACGCGCACCGCGGGCAGGGCCGAGGGGAGCATGGACGCTGCCAATATCATGAAGCCGGCACTGGCCCGGGGAAACCTGAGCTGCATCGGAGCCACGACCATTGCCGAGTACCGCCGCTACATTGAGCCGGACTCTGCGTTGGAGCGACGGTTTGAGAAGGTCATCGTGAACGAGCCGAGCGCCGATGAGACAATGGCGATACTCAGAGGCATGAGACCGAAATGGGAGGAGCATCACAAGGTCCGGATTGCCGACAATGCGCTTGAGGCGGCAGTGAACCTCTCCGTGCGCTTTGACCCAGACCATCAGTTGCCCGACAAGGCGATTGACCTCGTGGACAAGGCCGGGGCGAGAACACGGGTTCCGGTCCTGAGTATGATGCCGGGCAGGAAGGACGGGAGACGGGGGACGGAAGACGGGAGAGGAATTGCAGCGGGAGCTGAGGAGACGGGCGGCGAGGTTACAGAGTTGACCGTAGCGCAGGTGTTGTCCGACAAGATTGGCGTACCGCTGGAAGTCGTCACCGGCCATCTGGAAGGGATGGCGCAGTCCCGGCTGCTGGAACTCAACTCGTTCCTGAAGAGGCGGCTCATCGGTCAGGACGAAGCGGTGGAGCGCGTGTGCCGGCGGCTGCTCATGGCCCATGCCGGGCTGGCCCAAAGGCGCGGCCCGCTCGGGGTCTTCCTCTTCCTCGGCCCCACCGGCGTAGGAAAGACGCAACTGGCGAAGCTGATGGCGGAGTTTCTCTTCGGCAGCGAGTCCGACATGATACGGCTCGATATGTCCGAGTACATGGAGGAGCACAGCGCTGCCAAGCTCATCGGGTCGCCGCCCGGCTATGTTGGTCATGAGGAGGAAGGGCAGTTGACCGGCAGGCTGCGGACGAGACCCTATTCAGTTGTCCTGCTCGACGAGGTGGAGAAGGCTCACCCGAGGGTCTTTGACCTGTTCCTGCAGGTCTTCGATGAGGGCCGCGTCACCGATGCCAAGGGCAGAACCGCGGACGCAAGAAACGCCATCTTCGTTATGACTTCCAACATCCAGGCCGGCAAGCAGTTCAATGTCGGCTTCCAGGATAAGGCTGAATCAAGGACAGCGATGCAGCATGAGGTCAAGGCGCGGTTCCGGGCCGAGTTCATCAACCGGGTTGACGAGCAGATTGTCTTTCGGCCGCTGAGTGAGGAGGACGCGAGAAGAATCCTGCGGCCGATGCTGGACGCGATTTCAGAGGAGCTGCGCAAGCGGCACAGGCTATTTCGGGCACTGCAGGCGCGACAGCAGCAGGATGGCTGTGCGAACAATGTCGTCGCCTTTGTCGCGCGAGTGATGAACCCCGCGAGGTTTCAGCGCAAGCCAGAGTGCTACGCCGAATTCCGCAACCTGGCTAATGTCTCCTTGGCATTTGCTGGCTATCAGGTAAGTGAAAGAGGCGAAGTCGTCATTGTGCCGAAGGCCGGTACCCTGATCGAAGCGGAGTCGCGCGCCAGCAATCTGCAAGCGGAGTTGCGCCGTCGGAACGTGCACCCTGATGTACTCAGATTCTGCCGTGCGGAGTTGCTTCAGCAGAACTATTTCCATGCCGTGCTTGAAGCGACCAAGAGCCTGTCCGACAAGATACGCGAGAAGACCGGGCTGACATGTGATGCCGGAGAACTTGCACAGAAGGCGTTCTCCTGCGGTCAGACTGGCGTGCCTTTCCTAGCGCTCAACAGCCTTAGGACTGAGTCCGAGCGAAGCGAACAAAGCGGGTTCATGAACCTATTCGTGGGTGCGTTCGGAGCATTCCGAAACCCCACGGCGCATAGCCCTAAGATACTGTGGGAGATGAAAGAGCAGGAGGCGCTTGATTGCCTTACATTGGTGTCACTCCTGCATCGCTTGCTGGATGACGCAGTTCGGACTCCACGCCAGTCATAGTTGTGCTTGCCGTTCCGTCCAGGGGTTTCGGGGACCCCCTGACGCGCGCCGCGGGCAGGGCCGAGGGCAGCCCCGACGCTGCCAATATCACGAAGCCGGCGCTGGCTCGGGGAAACCTGAGTTGCATTGGTGCCACGACCATCGCCGAGTACCGCTGCGCCAATTCCTAATTCCCAATTCCTAATTCCTAATCAACGCAGAAATGCCCAATGCCCAGTTGGACGTTCCCGTCCATTGGGACTTGATAAAGAACTCGCCATTAGTCACTTGTCAGTCCCCTGAGGCGGCAGTGAACCTTTCCGTACGCTTTGACCCAGACCATCAGTTGCCCGACAAGGCGATTGACCTTGTAGACAAGGCAGGGGCGCGAACGCGGGTTCCCGTCCTGAGCATGATGCTGGGCGGGAAGGACGGGAGACGGGAGACGGAAGACGGACGACGGGAGACGGAAGACGGACGACGGGAGACCGGCGGCGAGGTTACAGAGCTGACCGTGGCGCAGGTGCTGTCCGACAAGATTGGCGTACCGCTGGAAGTCGTCACCGGCCACCTGGAAGGGATGGCGCAGTCCCGGCTGCTGGAGCTCAATTCGTTCCTGAAGAAGCGGCTCATTGGCCAGGATGAGGCGGTGGAGCGCGTGTGCCGGCGGCTGCTCATGGCACATGCCGGGCTGGCCCAAAGGCGCGGCCCGCTTGGGGTCTTCCTCTTCCTTGGACCTACCGGGGTGGGAAAGACGCAACTGGCGAGATTGATGGCGGAGTTTCTCTTCGGCAGCGAGTCCGACATGATACGGCTCGATATGTCCGAGTACATGGAGGAGCACAGCGCGGCCAAGCTCATCGGGTCGCCGCCCGGCTATGTTGGTCATGAGGAGGAAGGACAGTTGACCGGCAGGCTGCGGACGAGGCCCTATTCAGTTGTCCTGCTGGACGAGGTGGAGAAGGCTCACCCGAGGGTCTTTGACCTGTTCCTGCAGGTCTTCGATGAGGGCCGCGTCACCGATGCCAAGGGCAGAACCGCGGACGCAAGGAACGCCATCTTCGTCATGACCTCCAACATCCAGGCCGGCAAGCACTTCAATGTCGGCTTCCAGGATAAGGCTGAATCAAGGACAGCGATGCAGCATGAGGTCAAGGCGCGGTTCCGGGCCGAGTTCATCAACCGGGTAGACGAGCAGATTGTCTTTCGGCCGCTGAGTGAGGAGGACGCGAGAAGAATCCTGCGGCCGATGCTGGAGGCGATTTCAGAGGAACTGCGCAAGCGGCATAACGTCACGCTGCACGTCAGCGAGGAAGCGGAGCAGGCACTCGCGCAGGCAGGCTACAGCCCGGAGTACGGGGTCAGGGAGCTTCAGCGCACAGTGGAGCGACTCGTCCAAGCCCCTTTGAGCGGGCTGATTCTGAGCGGCAGGCTGAAGGAACACAATTCCTGGCAGGTGGTGCGCGGCGAACAGGGTCTTGTAGTTGTGCCGCTCATTCGGAAAACGGGATAGACACGGACAGTGTTCCGTCTGGCGGGGCTAGGCCCTGTGACGCAGCGTAATCCAAGATTGTAGATTCGCGGTCTTAGACTAGCCGCGGCCTGACGCATCGGTTGTCCCAAACGCGACCGCGGCTAGAATCTGAGCCTTGATGCCGGAAGCCTCGAACCGCAGATACGCGCTCCTTGCCACGACCTTGGCCGCATTCCTGACGCCGTTCATGGGTTCGGCGGTCAATGTGGCGCTGCCGCGTATCGGCGAGGAGTTCGGGATGAACGCTATTACCCTGGGCTGGGTCGCCACCTCCTACATCCTGGCCGCAGCAATCGGCTTGGTCCCGCTGGGCCGGTGGGCGGACATACGCGGCCGCAAACGTGTCTTCGTCTGGGGCGTGGTAGTGTTCACACTGGGCTCGATCGCGTCCGCTCTGTCGGTTTCGACCGGGACCCTGATCGCCGCTCGTGTCGTTCAGGGGCTGGGCGGAGCGATGATGTTCGGCACCGGCACCGCCATTCTCACGTCGGTCTACCCGCCGCAGTTGCGCGGCCACGCGCTCGGCATCAACGTAGCCACGGTCTACGTCGGACTGTCGCTCGGGCCTACGCTCGGCGGCGTGATGACCCAGGCGCTGGGCTGGCGCTCTATATTCTGGGTCTGTGTGCCGTTGGGCGTTGCCGTGGTTGCGCTGGTGACGTGGAAGCTGGAGGGCGAGTGGTTCGATGCGCGAGGCGAGCGGTTCGACGTAGCCGGGACGGTGTTGTACAGTCTCGCGCTGTTCAGCCTTATGTATGGTTTCACCTTGCTGCCGGCTGCATCGGGGGGTGTGCTGGTCGGGGCCGGCCTCGCGGGCCTCGCCGGCTTCGTCCTGCTCGAGCGCCGCATCAGTAGCCCGGTGCTCGACACCAGCTTGTTCAGTGGGAATCAAGTATTCGCGCTGTCCAACGTCGCCGCCTTGGTGAACTACAGCGCGACATCTGCGGTCAGCTTCCTGCTCAGTCTCTACCTGCAGTATGCGCGAGGGCTGGACGCGCGCACGGCCGGGTTCGTGCTGGTCGCGGGGCCGGCGGTGCAGGCCGCAGTGTCGCCGCTGGCTGGTCGTCTATCGGACAGGGTCGAGCCCCGCATCGTCGCGTCAATCGGCATGGGCCTCACCGTCGTCGGGTTGGTCTCGTTCGCGTTTCTCGGCAACGTGACGCCGTTTGGCCTGATCGTGACGGGACAAGTCCTGCTCGGGGCCGGGTTCGGGCTTTTCTCTTCGCCAAACGTAAGCGCTATCATAGGCTGCGTCGAGCGTCGATGCTATGGCATCGCGGCCGGCACGGTTGCGACGATGAGAATGGTCGGCCAGATGTTCTCGATGGGCATCGCAATGCTGCTACTTGCGCTGTTCGTGGGCCGAGTGCAACTCACGCCGAATCAGCACGCCGGGCTGCTACCCGCGATGAAGGCTGCATTCGTGGTATTCGCGGTGCTATGTCTGGGCGGGGTGTTCGCGTCGCTGGCGCGTGGTAAGCTGCACGGGATGGTGAAGGACGAAGGCGAAGGGATGAAGGCGGAAGGGCAGGCGGAGTCAGATGCTAGAGGCTAGATCTGAGAAGCTGGGAGTTGGGGGCTTTCACGAGTGACTGGGCCATTTGATCACATGACCATTCTCTTCGGTTGTCATTGCGTGCTAGCAAGAATCGGCCCCTCACCTTCGCCCTCTCCCCGTCGGGGAGAGGGGATGGGGTGAGGGGGACTCTCGCAGACCAGTGCACGGCTTGCAGTTGATGCTGGCGTTTCCATTTTCAGTTGGTAGAATCCGGCATGCGTTTCCGGCACGACCCGGCGAAGACGTTCGACCAGAACTGGGTCGGGGCGTTCATCGCCTACGTCGTGATGGACGGATTATGCACGGGACTGGGTATGGGCGTACCGCTCTTTTGCATCCTGCTTGGGTTTTCGGTTGGATGGTTCGGTGCAGTGCGGGCTTGGCACTTTGTCCCGGGTCACGTGGGCGCGATGAAGCGAAGCCTTCGCTATGCGCTGCTGACTTCGCTCGTCACTTTCGTGATAATGGCCGTCATCTGGGGCCGCCTAGTGCCGTTGCTGTTCAACCCGGTCATCAACCCGGGCAATATGGGCCTGCCGCTGCTGCTCTACGAACCAAGGGCGAGCCTCATCGGCTGGATCGTGCTGATGATACTCATCTCGCCGTTCCTGCAGTTCCTGATGACCGTGTTCGGTTCGTACGTCACCCTCCTGTTTGTGTTCAACCGGTGGCCGGATGGGCCACCCCGAGTCCCGTAAGGGACTCGGGGAAGTCCGCACTATCTGACCGGGGCCGCCGAGGCCAAGCCCGAATTCCGAAGACCGAATCAAGTCCGAATGACGGATTGATGTCCGGTGCTCTTGGTGTCTTCGTGTCTTGGTGGTGAGATTCCCGCCCGACGTCCGGCGGAATCAGACCAGTGTAAGCTCAGTCACCGCGTCGAAGAAGTGGAGGCGGTCGGGCCCGAAGCCCACGGTCACAGTGTCGCCGGGGCGCGGCGCATTCTGCGGCGGCACGCGGGCGACGAGTGTATCGCCGCCGGCCTTGAGATAGACGATGACCTCGTTGCCCATCTGCTCGACTACATCGACAGACATCCGGAACTCCGGCTTTGGGGACAGTCCCAGTGCGGGGACAGTCCCCCCTTCTCCGAGCACGATTCCTTCGGGCCTGACCCCGAGCACGACTGGCTTGCCTCGGGACTGTGCAAGCCCGCCGGCAAGCGCAGGGGCGAGTTCGAGGTGGAACGAGTCTGAAGAGAAACCGGCGGGAGTCTTGTCGTCGATTCGGCCGGACAGGAAGTTCATCGGCGGCGACCCGATGAAGCCGGCCACGAACTTGTTCACCGGCCGGTTGTAGAGCGTCATCGAGTCGGCGACCTGTAGCAGTCTTCCATCCTTCATTACTCCAATGCGCTGGCCCAGGGTCATCGCCTCGACCTGGTCGTGGGTGACGTAGAAGACAGTGGTTTCGAGTTGACGGTGGATGCGGGCGAGTTCGGTGCGCATTCCTACTCGAAGCTTGGCGTCGAGGTTGGAGAGCGGCTCGTCGAAGAGGAAGACCTTGGGGTGGCGGACGATGGCCCGGCCCACGGCCACGCGCTGGCGCTGGCCGCCGGACAGCGCTGCCGGCCTGCGGGACAGCAGTTCGGTAATGCCGAGAATCCGCGCCGCCGCATCTACCCGTTCGCGGATTTGGTCCCGCGGCACTTTTCGCAGCTTTAGTGCGAACGCCATGTTCTCGCGCACCGACATATGAGGGTAAAGGGCGTAGTTCTGAAAGACCATGGCGATGTCTCGGTCACGCGGCTCAACGTTGTTGACCATTCGGTCGCCGATGTAGATCTCGCCCGAGGTCGGCTCCTCGAGACCGGCCACGAGGCGCAAGGTGGTCGACTTGCCGCACCCGGACGGGCCGACCAGCACAAAGAACTCCTTGTCCGCGACCTCGAACGTGACGTGATCGACCGCGACGACGCCCTTCTCATACAACTTGGTGAGGTCTTTGAAGCCTACTCGGCTCATCCGCGTGGTCGGCTACAGGTAGTGCTTATGGCCGAATGACCACTTCCCAAGCGCCAATTCCCAGTCAATACCCAATCACTGAGAATGACCAAGTCGAGCATTGGGCATTCGGTATTGATTGGTCATTGAGACTTGGGTGCTTGGTCATTCGGCCGCCCCTGCGGCCAGAGGATTGAGAGGATCCGAATGAGGGTCTCGCGCAGGTCGCGGCGCGGCACGACCGCGTCGAGTGTGCCGTGCTTCTGGCAGAACTCAGCGGTCTGGAATCCCTCGGGCAGCTTCTCGCCGATGGTGCCCTCGATGGTGCGTCGCCCGGCGAACCCGATGAGTGCACCGGGTTCGGAAATGATGACGTCGCCGAGCATCGCGAACGATGCCGTGACGCCGCCGGTGCACGGGTCGACCGGAATCGCAATGTAGGGCACCCTCTCCTTGCGCAGGAGCCCGAGCTCGGCCGAGGTCTTGGCCATCTGCATCAGCGAGTACGCGCCCTCCTGCATCCTCGCGCCGCCGGAAGTGGCGATGATGAGCAGGGGCCGGCGCTCGGCGCGGGCGAGCCGGATGGCGCGGGCGATCTTCTCGCCGACAACCGAGCCCATGCTGCCGCCGACGAAGCCGAAGTCCATCACGGCCAGGACTACCGGGATTCCGCCGAGCGCGCCCCGGCCGTAGACCAGTCCTTCCTTGCGGCCGGTCTTCTCCTGCGACTTCTTGATTTGCTTATCGTAGTCGGGGAATTCCAACGGGTCGGCCGGGGA
>Ga0315277_10006890_pt1 | contig 14781 bp, 13 predicted proteins | sample YL17G05_15_MG_FD_203695 | JGI IMG/M metagenome (GOLD analysis project Ga0315277, IMG submission 203695) | Sediment microbial communities from Yellowstone Lake, YNP, Wyoming, USA - YL17G05_15 | ecosystem: Environmental > Aquatic > Freshwater > Lake > Sediment | place: USA: Wyoming | collected... | reverse complement strand
CGTCGGCGGCGAGCCGGGCGGCTCCGCCCGCGTCTTCGTCTACCGAACCCAGGCGGGCTCGTTCGAGAGCGGCGGCATGCTCCACGTCAACCGGACGCCGTACTACGCCTGGCTGGCCTACGAGGCCGAGTCCATGGTGGCGGGACCCGACGGGACCCTCTTCATCGGGGAAACGGGGCGCCTGGCCCACCTCTACTTGCTCTATCCCTGGAAATAGGAGGGCGATCAATTCGTTCTCCTAGCGTTCCCCGTCACGTGAGTGTGGATGAAGAGCCCGGCGGTTCGGCCGACCTCGTCGAGCTTGAAGAATGTCGAAAGCGGAAAAAGCCTAGAATGTTGTCCCGACCGCGAACCGGAAGGTGAAGTGCGAATCGCTGTAGGCCGTCAGCCGGTTGTTGCGGGAAAATATCAGCCGGAAGGGGACGCGGAGGGCCGGGACGAAAATCCTCATCTCCAGGCCCATGGAAGTGTAAAGGTCCCCCAGATCGACCGTCGCGTGCCGGGTGAAGGCGCTTCCGGCGTCGCAGAAGAAGATGAAGTTGAGCGGCCCGCCCACCGGGATGATGTATTCCGCGTTGATGACGAGGGATTTTTCCCCGCCCTGGTTGGTCCCGGAACTGTTGAGAGGCCCGATGGAATAGATCTCATATCCCCGGATGGAGCGTTCCCCTCCGAGGAAGAAACGCTCCCAGAACGGGATGCCGGCGCTGCCGAGCGACTTGATAAATTCGTAGGTGGCGTGGAGCCCGATCACGGTGTTCTTGAAGAACGGCTGGTACCGGGACCATTCGAACTGGGGCTTGATCATGTCGACCTCGCCGCCCAGGACGCCTCCGGCGAACTTGCAGCTGATCGAATACAGCGAGCCCCGGGTCGGCATGAGGGGACTGTCCACGGTGTTCATGTAGATGGTCGGGGTCAGGCTTCCGACATAATAATGTCCGTAGCCGTAGGACCCCCCGCTGAAATACGGGTTGTAATAGGAAACCGATTCCCCGTCGTCATCCTCGGTGGTGATCGCGCTGAGGTTGATGTATTCGAAGCCGTAGGTGACGGAGGCCCGCCAGTATCCGGCGATCCGTGTTCCCACGGAGTAATTGAGCCCCCGTGATTCCTGCCTGAACAGGCCCGGATAGTAGGTCGACCTGTCGAAGACACTCCCGCCCACGCTCATGGGCATGTCCAGGAAATAGGGCTCGGTGAACGAAAGGGAATAGTTCTTGATCCTTTTTCCGTATTGGACCATGGCTTCCAGGTTTTCGCCCATGCCCATGAGGTTGACGGTCGAGTAGCCCAGGGCCAGGAACGTCCCGTCGTAGCCGCTGTACCCGGCGGAAAACTGGAGGCTGTTCCGCTGCAGCTCCTTAACGTTGACGGCGACGTCGATCTGCGACGGGTCGTCGGCCCGGGGCTGGATATCGGGGTCCTTTTCCACGTCCACGAGGCCCAGCTGTTTGAGCCTGAGGACGGAATCCTTGAATATGGCCAGGCTGAACCGGTCGCCCTCCCTGAGCAGGAGCTCGCGCCTCAGGACCTTGTCCTTGGTGAAGGTGTTGCCCTTGAACTCCAGCCGGTGGAGGTAGACGGGGTCGCCTTCCTGGATGCTGATCGCCAGATGGACCTTCCTGTTCTTCGGATCGAGGGTCTCGACGGGGATGGCCTGGATGTAGAGGTGGCCGACGTCCCTGTAGATCTCGATGATCTTCTCCATGGCCTTTTCCCTGGCTCCCGCGCTGTAGATGTCGCCGGGCTTGATCTTGAGGAACGACCGCAGGCTCTTCGAGGAGACGATCTTGTTCCCTTCGATCTTGATGTCCCCGACCGCGTAGCGCTCCCCGGGGGACAGAGGGACGACGATCCGGGCCATCTTCCGTTTCTTGAAAAACAGGTTCCTCCGCATCATCTCGTCGATGCGGGGCTCGCCGACGAGGGCTTCCATGTACCCCTTTTCCTGGAGTTTTTTCTTCACCTGGGCGACATCCTCGCTCAGCTTGTCCTCGTTGAGGTTGCCCTTGCCCGAGATCATGGAGAAGAGGTCGTACTTCTTGTTCCCCTTCATCGCGCCCAGGAGGCGGCCGGTGTTCATGTCCGGGGCCCCCTCGAACACGATGTCCCCGACCTTGATCCGCGATCCCTCCACGATGCGGAAGAAGAGCCCCATCTCGTTTTTCCCGCGCTTGTCGAGGTCCACCGTCACCGTCCCGGACCGGAGGCCCTTCTCGGCGAGCATGTTCTCGATGGTCGTCTTGATCCTCTGGACCTTGGCCGGGGAGTAATGGGAGTAGGGAAGGATATATTGGTCGTTTTCCTTGAGCTTGTTAACGATGTCCCCCTCTTTGATGGCCTTTCCCGTCTGGAACTTGATTTCCTTGACGAGGGGGTTTTCCTCGACGATGATCTTGACGATCTTGCCTTCGCGGCCCTGTTCCGATTCGATCCGGATGTTCGAAAAGAATCCCGTGGACCAGAGGACCCGGAAGTCCTTTCTCAGGAGCGTCTCGTCGAAATAGTCCCCTTCCCGGACGGACAGGTAGTAGACGATCGTCTCCCGGGTCACCTTGTCGTTGCCGAGGATTTCGATCTTTTCGATGCGATCCTCGGCGAGGAGAAAGGGGGCCAGGCCCAGGAAAACCAGAAAAATAAGGCTCTTTCTCATGTCCTTCCGCTCGGTCACTTCCGTCCGAAATGATAGACGAGCCCGATGTTCAAGCCGAGGAAATCCTGCTGGGTGAAATCGTTGGTCCCGAACTTGGCCGTGTGCCTGGCGAAGATGTAATAGTACTTGAGTTCGGCGAAGATCATGATCCGCGAAAGCAGGTAGGTCTCGACGCCCAGCCCGCCGTTCAGCCCGAAGTCCGTCGAGGCGAATGCGTTTTCGGGTTTCGATGGGGCGGGCCAGGTTTCGCTGCTGAAAGCCCTCTGGGTGAACCGCCAGGGGCACATCCCCGCTCCGACCGTCATGTAGGGGGCGAACGCGTACCCGGTGCTCAGGAAAAACGTGCCGTTGAGGGTGATCATGCTGAGATGAAGGGCCGGAGTCTGTCCCTCAACCCTATATTCGGTCGGCTGGTAATCCTTCTTGACGCCCATCCAGTCGAATGTGTAGCCCGCGTCGAGGTAAAAGTAATCGTTGACCTTGTACCTGAGCCCGGCGTTGAGGCCGAACCCGATCCTGACGACCTTGCTCAACTTGACGGAATCGGTGAATTGGCCCCCCACGGGCATGACGCCCCCGGGGCTGATGCGGAGACTGAACCGGTCCGTGAAATTCGACGCGCCTGCGGTGGACACGGTCAACAGCACGGCCGCCAGGATGGCTAGCTTTCGATTCTTCATGGAAACCTCATCCCTGATCGAGCGTTTCAATCGATCGTCCAAGTGTAGTCCTTGTACTCTTCAATCTTGATCGTGGTCGACGCCACCTCCAGGCCCGTTTCGGCGCTGAAGGCCTGCAGGAGCCTCTCCCCGAACGCGACGTCCGTGATCCATCTGTCCTCTTCTTCCCCGATCTCAAACTTGTACGTTCCGTCCAGGTAGATTTTCAGGATCTCGTCGCTGTTGTTGATGATATCGATATCGGGCGGGTCGTCGACGGTCCAGGTGTAGTCCGTCAGTTCCGTGACGTCGATCGTGTCCGAGACGATGACGGTCTGGGTTCCGGTCTGCTTGGCCTCCAGCAGATGTTCGTCGATCTCGACGTCGTCGATCTCGATGCTCCATTTGTCGCCGATCGTGAACTTGAATTCGCCGTCCATGTAGATGTCCACGGCGCTCCCGTAGTCGTTGGTGACGATGATGTCGGCCTCGCCGCCGGCGTCGGTGCTGGTGGGGCTCTTGCAGGCGGCCGACGCGAGGATCACCGCCCCCAGGACGAGGGCAAACCTCATGATCATGAGCGCCTGGCGCGCGGGATTCTTTTTCAGGTCGGTTGTCATGGCGTTCCGCCTTCCTTCGTTTTCTAGTAGCTGTTCTTTCCCAGATAGATCGTCATCCCTAGGCGGATTCCCAGAACGCTCTGGTCCGTGAAAGACTCGGTCCCGAACCGGGACGCGTCCCGGGCGAAAATGTAGTGGTATTTCGCCTCCGCGAAAAGGGCGGCCTTGGAACTGATCGCGACTTCGATCCCCATCCCCCCGTTGACGGTCCAGCTGATCTTGGAGAACTTGACGTCGTCGGTTCCGGGGAACCAGAAAAGGGTCCCCCCCGTGACCCTCGAGCTGAACCACCAGGGGCAGAAGCCTCCTCCCGCGGTGACGTACGGCCTGACGGGGTGCTTACTCGTGAGAAACAGCGTCCCGTTCAGCGTATATAAGGGGATGATCCAGGCGGGTTTTTCGGACGTGTAATCTTCGGGCCTCGTGTCCTTCCTGTAGAACATCCAATTGTAGGAATAGCCGGCGTCGAGAAACAGGTTCTGGGTGAACCTGTATCGGAGAACCAGCCCAAGGCCCGCGCCGGGGATCACCATGTTCTTCATAGCCGCCGTGTCGTTATAATTGCCGGTGAGCGACAGGATCGCCGTCGGGGCGACGCTGAAGCTCAAATGGGACCAGACGCCGGCCGCGGCCGTTCCGGGCGTCAGGAGAAGGGCGAGAACAATCAGGCGCTGAAAGAATTTGGACATGTCATGTCTCTTTCCGGCCGGCGGCCTAGGAAATGGTCCATGTGTAGTCTTCGTTTCCATCGACCGCGATGGTCGTGGAAGCCACTTCCCTGTTGTCGCTGGCCTTCAACGCCTTCAAGTAGTGGTCGCCGAAGGACACGTCGATGAGCCAGCGGTCCTCTTCGTTCTCCAGATCAAACTTGTACTCGCCGTCCATGTAGATTTTCAGGGGCGTCCCGTAGCCGTTGGTGACCTTGATGTCGGGGGGATCGTCGATCGTCCACGTATAGTCGGAGTAGGCCGTGACGTCGATCGTTGTATCGTCGACGACGGTCGACGTGCCCGTCACCTTGGCCACAAGGTCGTGCTCATCGAGGGTGACGTCCTTGATTTTGGCGTTGTCGTCTTCGGCCAGGGTGAATTGAAAGACCCCGTCCATATAGATGTCCAGGGATCCGTTGTTGTAGTTGTTGTAGACGATGATCCTGGCGATCTCGCTGTCGTCGTCGGAGGAAGTTTCCTCCGACTTGGGCCCGAAAATGCTCTCGCAGCCGGCGCAAAGGAGGACCAGGATGCCGATCAGGGACAGGAACCCGATCCGGATGAACGGATTCTGTCCTCGGCACTTGAAGATAGTCATGGGCACACCTCGCAGTAGCGTTTGCATATAACAAGACAAAGCGCGGGGCCGGATTATTCCCGCGGGACGAAAAAAAATGAAAATAGCGCCCGCGGGCGAAGGACCTAAAAGACGTCTTCGAGCTTTCTGTGGAAAATCCGCGAGTTCAGGTGGCAGACGGAAGGACGCCGCGGAATCCTCAGGAGAGCAGGAAAAGAGGGTTCCAGCCGGATCAGTCCAAGAAGGCCATTGCTTCCGCCCGTTGAGGGCCTCCGCCGGCCACCGTCTGCACCAGAACCCAGATTTTCAGACCCCTGGACATTTGAGGTTCGCGGCCGCCCCTCATTCCCCCCATTCGGCCGCCGTCGGGCCTGCCTCTTCCGCCAGGCATGCCCCCGCCCATGGGCGGCCTTCCTCCGCCTTCTCCCATTCCTCCATCTCCCGGTCCGGGCCTTTTCCCGGAATCCGTTTTCTCCGTTTCAAAACCGATGCCGATCGTGCTTCCGGGCGAAGCGCCGACGGCGATCGGAAATTCATCGGAGCGAACGAACGGGATCTTGAGCTCATAGACATACAGGCCGCTCGAAGGAACGGCTTTGATTTCGATTCCCCCGGCGTCCTCCGGATCGAATTTCCTAATCCCGCCGCTTTCAGGATCGATGATCTCGATTTCGCTTCGAGGCCCTCCCGGGGGTTCGTCTTTGGAAGCGTCCATTTCACGAGCATCCTCTTCCGGCTTCGGCATCGAGCCTCCTCCGGGATGCGGGCCGGGAAGAATCCGTATTCCGAGCGCCTTCTTTTTTCCACCCGTAGGATCGAACCAGACCGTCAGGCCGCTCTGCATTATCCGGGTCCTCAAGACGTTATCTTCGGCGAGAAGACAGATATAAAGATTCTCCCGATCGTTCAGAAATCCAATAGAAATCCGCTCATCGTCCAGGAGGTAGAGATTCCCGCTCCAGTCGTCAGAACGGCCGTCGACGATGACCGGTTGGACCGGAGGCAGGCTTTCGACCAAGAAGGTTTTATAAGACCGGCACGCCTCCGGCCCCAGGATCGAAAGCGCGAGAAGCGGAAGCGTCGCCAGAATCAGGCCTAAAGACGGAATCCCGGGGAATCGCTTTTTCCAGTTCACCGTCGCCTCCTTTGTTCGGATTTCGGTCGATTCGAAAGACAATTATTAGACCATGAAGCCGGCCGGGATATTCCCCTACGGTCCGCGGATTTCCATGAAGAAGCGGGCCGAGTCGCCCCGGCCCGCTTGAAAGAATTATGAAAAAGAGGGGTAATTTGTGGACGGGCTTATAAGCTCGTCGATTCATTAGACATCCGCCGGTGAGAATTGATTCCATGCCGGAACGGATTTCTAACGATCGACAGGCCAGGGCATCCTTACATCGGGTCCGGGATCCGGAGGGCCTTCGCGTTCTTTCGACTTTTCCCTGTATTTGCGGAAGGCTTTCCGCTGTTCGTCGGACAGGACTTTTTCGATCTCCAAGTCCCTCTTGGCGACAGCTTCGCGGAAGGACTCCGGCCCCTCTTTTTCGGCGTTTTCGAGATGATGGGCTCGGGCCTTTTCCCGGAATTCGTCGAGGATGGCCGCGATCAGGGCGGCCTGATCGTCGGTCAGGTTCAGGACGCTCCTCAGGCCTTCCAACTGCATCCGCGGGTAGGGGATCCAGCCGCCTCGAGGGAACTCTCCGGGTCCGCGCGGCGGAAAGGGCGGCGGTCCCGGCAAGGCCTTTTCAAATTCCTTTATTTGCTCCGGGGTCAGGATCGGATCGATCTCCTTCTTCAAGGATTCGAAGGCCGACTCGATCTCCTGCCTGAAACGGGAGTGGATTTCGGCCAGTTGACGGCCGTGCTTATCGAAAACCTCCTGAACGGTTTTTTTCTGCTCCGGTGAAAGCAATTTCAGCATGCGTTCCGGACCCGGCCTGAAAAGACCGGCGTCCCGCGTCCGGACGATGTCCCTGATGTATTCCCGCATGACGGCCCGATGAAACAGGGCTCCGATCGCGATCCCCGTCAGCATCATAAGAATCATCAGACCCGCGATTTTAATTTCTGTTTTCATGATCTTTCGCTCCCTAGAAAACCGGCAATTGGAGGATCCGGCCGAAAGCGACGTCGGAGGCATAATAAACCGCGTCCTTCGGAACCAGATCCCGATGCGTCAGGCTGTAGGCGGCGAGAGCGACCAGAAGCAGGACGGAAACCACCGCGATGCGCCGGAAGACGCTCTTGAAGGTCTCGAAAAAAAGATCCGCCGCGCTCCTTGTCGGCCGGGCGGACCGCACTCTGACCAGCGTGCGGTTGGCGAAGCCCGGCCTGAAAGTCCGGTCGGGGCTCCCGGCGATCGCCTTCCTCAGGGCCAGGATTCTGTCCTTTTCCCGGCGGAACTCCTCGGAGCCCGCCAACTCCGCCTCCAGGCGGCGCCTCTGCTTTTCCGTCAGCTCGGCATCGAGGGAACGGTAAAGCAGTTTCAGGATTTTCCTATCCACATCCATCTCCTTCTCCTTTATATCCATCTCCTTTATCGTCGATCGCCTCCAGGATCTCCCTCATCCGGGCCTGTCCCCGCGCCAGGCGCGAGAGGACGGTGCCCAGGGGGAGCCGCAGCATTTCCGCCGTCTCCCTAGTCGAGTAGCCGTCCATCAGCCTCAGGACAAGGACCGTCCTGAATTTCGGATCCAGCATCTGGAGTCCCCGCTGGATGACGACGCGCGCATCCTCGGCGCCGTCCCCGTCTCCGGACCGGGGGCCGGGCGGCGGATCCCCCGGCATGTCCTCCGGGCGAAGGCGCTCCTCCCTTTTCCTCCGCTTGAGCTCGTTCAGGGAAAGATTGATGGCGATCCTCGTCAGGTAAGTCCCGATGCTGGAATCTCCGCGGAACCGATGGATCGACTGATAAAACCGGACGAACGTTTCCTGCCCGATGTCGTCGACGTCGGCGCTGAAGCCCAGAATGCCGGTCACGGTGGCCGCGATCCGGCTTTCGTACTTTTCGATGATCGTCCGAAACGCAAGCTCATCGCCGCTCTTCGCTCTTGCCAGGATTTCGTGCTCGGTTGTTTCCATTGTTCGCGGAACCGTATTAAATAAACTCCGTTCTTCGGCATTACGATGCAAACGCGGGCTCCAGGAGCGCCGGTGGGCAGCGGCCGCCCCGAAGGGCGGTCCTTGGCGGAAGAATTGTGTGAATATCACTTCATCTTTTAGATGATTTAAAAGCGCGTTTTATTCCCGGGAAAAGTGAAAAGGATCGATCGGCGTCCCGGCCCGTGGCCGTTTCCTCCCGAGTTCGGAGCTTATTACGGTTCGCCGAACTCGGCCGGTTTGATGCTGTTCAGGTAATCCACCAGGATCCGGTGCTCCTGGAGACTGCTTTTTTTCTTCTTCTGGTAAATGTAAAACTGGTCCTCCATCAGGTCCAGGCTGAGGAAGACATTTTTTCGCCGGTGTCCCATGAGTTCCCTGGTCACGCAATATTTGGGAACAAGGGCAACGCCGATCCCTTCAAGAGCAGCGGTGATGATCCCCCGGATGTGGTTCAGTTCCATCAGATCCGACAGGACGGGTCGTTCGCCTTCAGGAAGGGCCTGGAGGAACCGTTCCCACCAGATCCCTTCCTTGTCCAGCGAAATCACCCGGCAGGTTTCGACATCTTTCAGACTCCGAATTCGGCCAGGAATTATTTCATATTCTTCATCAGAGCGCTGTTGTCAAATTCTACGGTCGCTCCCAGCCGGATATTCCTGAGAAAATTCTTCGCTTTCAAGGACACGACACTAAATTCTCGATAATTAAGTATCGTGCCCTTCTTGATGCCGTCTCCTTGACAACCTCTTTAGGCTTATTTATCCTTCTCAACGATGGGAAAAGAATCCCTGTTCAACAGGAATTCTCATGGCTTGACCTCACTCCTCTTTATTTTGTTCTTTATCTCGACCGTTTCACCTATCTCAGGAGTGGATTTTGCCTACTATGGGTCAGATTGCAGCCTTGTCTATCGATTTACGCCCAACACCGGCACCCTCTACGATTTAGTTGCCATATACAACGGAAGTTATTCCTTCTACCCAGCGCATTATGGCGGAATTGTTGAGTTTTACCTGGCAGGCAAACGCCTGGCTCCTTGGGAGGGGCTCCACGCAACTCAGCTGATCAGCGAATCCCAATCCAACGGAATCTATTCCGCCAAGTTTCGCTGGACCTACAACAATGACAGTTTGGAGTTTGGCATCAAAATAAGCTTGAAGGGGAAAACGCTGACTCTGGAATGGAGCTCGGCGTCCGATAAGATCACTCTTTTCAGCCTCACCAGGTCTGAAGAGACCGCCAAGCCGAAGATCGTTGAATTGCCGTATGGACATAATGTGCTTTTTTCTAATGGCGTCTTTACTTCAGCGATAATCGACGTCCAGCGCTCCAATGCCTCTCAAATCTTCCCCTCCAAATTTTATTATTCGGATACATCGGCATCCTTTGCCCCCTATGCTTACTATCAAGAGCGCACCGATAAAAAAAGAAACACCCTCAAGGAGACAGTCTATATTACGGCTTCACCGAAAATCGAAGATACGTTTTACCGGCCCCCCAATCCTGTTTCTCCTTACCGAAAGCTCCTGTCTCGTTACCTCATCGCCAATATGCAGAGCCTGAGCTTTGACTACTACCTGGATTCGTTGAAGTACCTTGCTTCCCAAAATATGAAGGATATTTTTGTCATCATCCATTGCTGGCAGAAGTACGGATACGATAATGGGCTTCCGACGACCTATCCGGCTTCGGATGAAATGGGCGGAGGCGCGCTCCTAAAACAAATCTCTAACCTTTGCAAGACTAATGGTTATCTACTCGGCTTGCACACAAATTATAATGATTTTTATCCGAATTCCGATGATTGGAATCCAAAAGACCTTGCGTTGGATTCGAATGGCAAATGGATAAAAGCATGGCTCAATCCAGAAACCAAGAAGCAGTCTTATCTGATGAAACCCTCCCGTTCTCTTTTTTACGCCCGTAAATATGAACCGCTGATTCACCGAGGTTACCAAACAACGGCGTCCTACGTGGACGTGCTCACCGCCATCCTGCCATCAGACTTTATTGACTATGATGCCCGGGTGGCCGATGCGGCCAAGCAAATTTCCACCTTCAAATTTTACCGTGATGTCATTTCATATATGCGGAAAGCCCACTCCGGCCCCATTGCAGGAGAATCAAAAGGCACTCCGGCAGGCATCTGGGCGGGTTATGTCGACGCCGTCGAGGGCGACCCGCGTTCGCGCTTTGAGTTCGGGGAGAACAAGGGCGGGACGGATGTCCCGACCATTGTCGATTATAAGCTCAAGATCATCCATCCCCTATCTATCCCCCACGGAATGAGTTACTTTCCCCGGTTCTACTTCGAAAAATACTCGGGTTATAGTCATCGAGAATTTGAAAGGTATATGGCCACGGAAATCGCTTTCGGCAACGCCGGCTTCTTTGATGTCTCCCATTTTTGGGGCCAATATAGGACCGAGCTCAACAGACACTATAAATTCCTCAGCCTCCTCCAAAAGAATTATCTTCCGTCCAAAGTCCAAGAGATTTTTTATTATGTCGGAGGAAAGTTCCTCACGCTCTCCGATGCGCTGAAAGCCGTCTTGCCAGCAACGTCAGCCAAGAACGTGAACGCCGTCCTTTGCGAAAAATTGGGTCTTCTCAAAATCACATATGCCAACAAACTTGTCATCTATGTGAACAGATCCAAAAAAGCTACGCTTCGAGTTTCACATGGCGGCACGACTTATGTGCTCCAGCCAAATAATTTCTTAGCCCTCAAGAATGATAAAATGATCGCCTACTCCGCCGAAGTGAACGGAAAAAGCAGAGACTATATCGCCTCGAGCCATTGATCATGAGGGAAATATCTGCTTGACATCACTCAAGGCTCAACGTTCCTTCTCCATCAGCCCTTTCAAAACACATTCATAGAGACCGTCCGCAATGATTTTATTTCCGACCCGACAACGGCCAAGTTACGGTGCGTTATTACGGGGCATGCGCCAACGCCCACCGGGGCACGGAATATCAGGCGATCGATAGGATGATTGCCTAACTTTTATCTGAATACGTTCAGGAAAACCGTGATCAGGAGGGCATTCGTGAAATCGATGAAGAATGCGCCGACCATGGGCACGACTAAAAAGGCGCGGGGCGCACGCCCATATTTATCGACGAGGACCTTCATATTGGCCATGGCATTGGCGGTCGTCCCCAGCATGAATCCGCAAAAGCCTCCGCTCATAACTGCCGATTCATAATCGCGTCCCATGAACTTAAAGACCGGACCCAGGCAGAGCAGGAGAATCAGCAAGACCTGGCCGACCAGAACGATGATCAGAGGCAGGACGAGACCGGCGAGTTCCCAGAGCTTCAGAGTCATCAAGGCAAGGACGAGGAAAATCGAGAGGGAGACGTGACCGAGGTCATCCAAGGTTCGCTGGGAGAGGCCGATGATGTGGGTCAGGTCATCCAGGTTGCGGATAATGGCCGCGACGAACATGGCCCCGATGTAGGCGGGCAGAGTGATGCGGAGAGATTGGAAGCCCTTGCTCAGCCAGGAGCCGATCCACATGGCCACAAGGAGGACGACCAGGTTTTTGAGCAGGACATAAGCCTCCTGGTCCTCGCCGGCGGGCGCCGATTCCCTGGGCTCGGGAACCTTGGCTTCGATGATCTCGTCGGCGCTCGGCGCAGGTCCTTCGCCCGGATGGGCCTTGGGCTTGCGGAGTTTGTGGCGGTCGATTAAAAAGGTCCCGATCGGACCGCCGATCAGCCCGCCGCAGATGATCCCAAACATAGCGGCGGCCACGGCGATCGTCGCAGCTCCTTGGACGCCCGCTTTTTCAAACAATGGCGCGAAGGCGAGGCCGGTCGCCGGCCCGCCGGTCAGGGTCACCGATCCGGCCAGAACGCCGAATAGGGGCTTGAGCCCGAGGGGGAGGGAGATCAGCGCGCCCAGGACGTTCTGGAGGACGGCCGCGATCGTTGCGATGATGAAGAAAAGGAGAACTTGGGGGCCTCCGATCTTGAGGAGCCGGAGGCTGGCCCCAAAACCGATCGTGGTGAAAAAGGCGATCATGAGGGGATCGCGCAGCGTCGTGTCAAAAGTGAACAGGCTCAGGTCGAAACGGCGGGCGACAAGAATGACGAGGGCGACGATCAACCCTCCGACGACGGGAGCCGGGATGTTGTAACGCGAGAGAGGCTTGATCCAGCGGCAGAGGCCGTAGCCCATGAAAAGGATGACGCCCGCGAAGGCCACCGTATGGATAAGGTTGAGGTTGATCATATCCTGTGCTCCCCAGGGCCGGCATTAGGCGGCCGGAGCTTTCCGGCGGCCTCTCCAGACGAGATAGACCGGGATGCCGAGCGCGATCAAGGCCAAGCCGGCGAAGGAGTTCCAAAAAGTCCTGATGAGGGAGTTTATGGTAAGAAAGACGGAAGAGAGGATGAAGAGGATCGGCGTCACAGGGTACCCCCACGTCTTGTAGGATCGGGGCAGGTCGGGCCGCTTCCTGCGGAGGATGATGACGCCGGCTACGGTCAGGCCCATGAAGATCCAGAACCCGAAGATGACGTAGGAATAGAGCTGCTCGAAGGTCCCGCTCAAGCTGAGCAGGGCTGCCCAGGTCGCCAGAATAATAATGGAGACGTGAGGCGTCCGGTGTTTAGGATGGACCTTGGCGACGCTCTTGAAGAACAGCCCGTCCTTGGCCATGGCGTAGAAAACCCGGGGGGCCGTCAGGAGGTGTCCGTTGGCCGTGCCAGTCATGGACAGCAGGATGATGAGGGCGACGACTGTGGCCCCGACCGGGCCGACGGCCGCCTCCATTACGTCTGCGGCGATCCGGCTCGATTCGGCCATCCGGGCGGCGGGGAAGACGTAGAGGTAGGCGAAGTTGGCCAGGATGTAGAGGAAAATAACCGACAGGCTTCCGATGAAGAGCCCCAGCGGGAGCTTTTTTTGGGGATCCTTGATCTCCCCGGCGCAATAGGTGCTTGTCTCCCATCCTTTGTAAGCCCAGAGAGCTGCCACCAGCGCCACCCCGAAGCTTCCCATGAGCCCTCCGCTCACGGGCGCCGCGGACTCCGAGGACAGGAAGTTGCCGGTCGAGCCCTTGGCGAAGATGAAGACGGCAACGCAAATGCCAATCAAGCCGATGAACTTAATGCTCGTCAGGAAGTTCATCAGGAAGGCGCCCTTCTTGACGCCGAGGACATTAACGGCGGCTAGAATCACGATGAGGGAGATCGCGATAACCTTGGTCTGGAGGCCGGAAAGACTGACAAAATAGGGCAGATACTTTGAGGAGAAGCCGACGGCCAGAGTGGCGATCGTTCCGGCCTCGACGACCAGGAACAGGGTCCACCCGAAAAGGAAGGCGACGACGGGCCCGTATGCCTCGCGGAGATAAATATAAATGCCGCCGGCCTGGGAATAGATCGCGGCAAGCTCGGCGATGGCCAGGGCGCCGAAGAAGCTCAGGATCCCCCCCACGATCCAGACGGCCAGCATCATCGCCGGTGTTCCGACGTCCTTGGCGACCTTGGCGGGGTTGATGAAAATCCCCGAGCCGATCATAGCTCCGATGACGATTCCGACGATACTGAACAGCCCGAGGACCCGGCGCAGCTCGGGAGCCGTCAACGATGAAGTTTGGGAATCTATCTGAATTTGTTCCATAGGTTCAATATATATATACGGAACCCTGGACGAAAACAATGCTTTCCTTCCCGGATCCCAATCGATGTGGTGACACCCATGTTCGTTAGACATCATCGCGGGGGGAACACCTTCGTGTCGCAGCCCGGGGCCTCGATCTGGATCTCCCACGTCTTCCAGACCTTCCACGCCTCGCCGGTCTGCGTCATCGAAAGCACGGCCTCGACCGCGCGTTGTTTCGGGATAAGACCCACCGTGCCCTCGGCAAAGACATCCCCGCCCTGGTCTTTCGGATTCGCCAGCCGGACCTTGACGTCTTTCGCGTCCTGGGACCCCAGATTCATAATGTAAAGACGAAAGGCATAGGGATGGACCATCTTGTGGGGATCGGCAAAGCTGCGGTCGGGCTCGCTCCATGACGCCGAAGTCACCAGCATCGGACGCTCATGCAGCGTGGAAAACAGCTTGTGAACTTCCAGCGCTTCCGGCGGCAGACCCGCGCCGTCCGTCGGGATCGAGGTGAATTTATCGCAGAGTTCATCCGCATACGCCGTCACCGCCGGATCAACCTGGCCCTTGAAAAATCCCACCCCAGGCGATTCCGGCGCAACCAGCCGGATAAACCGGATCTGGCGCTCCAACTCCTCTTTGGTCGTGACCCAGTTCTCGCCGGGCTGGCCGCCCACACCAAGGCCGATAAGCACGATCGCCTTTTCCAGCAGACCGTGCAGGCGCGCCGCGTGAAGCTGCGAGGCGATCCACCAGTATTCCTTCACGTCGCCCACGTAACATTCCATCATCAACAGGTCCACGACCTTCTTATAGGTTTTGGCCAGAACC
>Ga0315277_10006889_pt1 | contig 14782 bp, 11 predicted proteins | sample YL17G05_15_MG_FD_203695 | JGI IMG/M metagenome (GOLD analysis project Ga0315277, IMG submission 203695) | Sediment microbial communities from Yellowstone Lake, YNP, Wyoming, USA - YL17G05_15 | ecosystem: Environmental > Aquatic > Freshwater > Lake > Sediment | place: USA: Wyoming | collected... | reverse complement strand
GAATCCCTTGCGTGGGACCCGCAATAGACGCGGCACAGCTCGAAGGTTCAAAGATTTTCACCCGCAACTTGCTCAAGAAGTACAACAATCCCATGAACATAGAATTTTCCACCTTCACGTCCATGAACGAGATTCCTGCTTACATCGATAAACTTGGCATAGAAAACGTTGTGGTCAAGCCCGACGGCCTTACTGGGGGAAAAGGTGTCAAGGTATTCGGGGAACACTTACACTCGAAGGAAGACATCTTTACTTATTGCAAGGAAATTTTTACACAAGGTGGCCACGTCATCCTCGAGGAGAAACTTGACGGCGAGGAATTCACCCTGCAAACGTTTGTCGATGGAAAGACCATCTTACCCACCCCGCTCGTCCAGGATCACAAGCGTGCCTTCGAAAATGATGAGGGGCCAAACACGGGTGGCATGGGCTCCTATTCTATGGAAAATCACCTCATGCCCTTCATCGAAAAGAAGGATGTCGATTTTGCCCTCGCCAACATGAAGAAAGCGATCGATGCATTGAAGCAAGAAACCGGGACGGCCTACAAGGGATTCCTCTATGGCCAATTCATGAAGACGAGAAAAGGAATCAAGCTCGTCGAGTTTAATGCCAGGTTTGGCGACCCGGAAGCGATCAACGTTCTTCCCATCATGACGACGAACTTTGTCGACATTTGTCGAGGTATCGTTGATGGGACCTTGAATAAAATGAAGGCAGAGTTCAAGAAAGTCGCCACGGTGGTGAAATATCTCGTTCCTGCTGGGTACCCAGACAAGCCAGCCGCGAATGCCCCGATCAAGGTGGATGAGAAGGGGATTGCCGGCATCGGCGCGAGGTATTACTTCGCGTCGGTCAACCAGAAGGACGACGGGGCTATCGTCACGTCGTCGTCACGCACTATAGGCATTCTCGGTATCGCGGAGACCATCGATAAAGCAGAGATTATCTCGGAAAAAGGAACCGCGTTCATCACAGGGAATCTATATCATCGGAAGGACATCGGAACGAAAAAATTGCTGCAAAAACGCATCGATCACATGAAAAAGTTGAAATGAAAGCCCCTTGTCTCGTTCTTTTCATATCATTTCGCGTTATCCAAAATCTTCTGGGCGATCTGGTTCATGGTTTCCACCATGTTTTGCCCCGTTTTTGATGAGAATTCGAAATAATACGTGTTTCCACCCAGAATGGTCATGATCGCATCGATGGCTTCTTGAGAAACGCCCTTCGGGAGATCCGAGTGGGAGCCGAGGAGGAACTTTATCTTTGGCATCCTCGAACCGAGCTTCTCTTGGATCTGGTTGAAAATGAGCTCGGCAAACTCAAGGCTTACAGGGTTCGATATGTCGAACATGACCGCGAGCCCGACAGCTTTCTTCTGGAAAATCTTTTTCAACGAGTCCAGCGGGAACGTGCCCGCTATCTCGTAAAACAAGAGACTGTATTCCGTATCGTTTATATACACGGACGTGGTCTGAATATCGATGCCCATTCCAACTTCATCATTTGCAGGAAAATCCTCGGATTTTTGAGCGATGAACGAGCTGATGCCGGCGTTTCGAGACCCGGTGATGATCACGTGGATATCTTCCTTGGTCATAAAAATCAATACCTTTTTTCAAGTTGCACTGCTCGACATCCATGATTCGTTCCTTAAAATCCATACTTGCGAGGGAGACAGCCACGACATGGAAAAAAAAGCGGTCATTCGATCAAAGCAAGCCCCGGGCTTTCAATGCCATGCGCAGGCGCTGCGATTCCTTGTTGTAATGGCCCGCCTTAGGGTAATCATTGAGCACGTTGTACAACTCCTCGAGCATCTCGTATATCTTCAGCTCCTTCACGAGATCATCGGTCTTGCCCACGATCTCATTACCACGTTCCAAGTACCTTTGCGCGAGTTCGAGGTTCTTTTTTTTGCCCGACAAGTATGTTTTTCCCAGTTCAATGATGATTTCCAGCTCGGTCTCCGTCGCTCCGGCGTCTTGCGCCTCGTCAAGTCCTTTCTTGTAAGCGGTAAGGGCATCGGAAAATTTCCCCTTTTTCTCGTAATAAAGGCCGAGAATGCGGTAGTAACTGGCCAGGATGGATTTGTCCTTGTGCTTGTCCGCAAAGTCCTTGATTTTCTTGAAATATTCCTGAATTTCAAATTGCAATGACGAGAAGTCGTTTCTATTGATGAATATCTTATTCAACTTGATGAGGATCTCGATTCGCTTGGAATCTGTTTCTGGCCGGGCACGCTCCAGGTAATTGAACAGGACAGTGTATTGCCGCACTCCGTTGTCGAAGTCCATGAACTTCACGCAGGCATCGGCATATTCCTCGTGCAACTTGATGATCTCGTCCGGATTCACAAGCCCCTCGCTTTTCACGGCGTAATCGATGGCAACATCATACTTTGCCTTGCATTCCGGGTAATTGCTCACCTTTACTGCAATGCGGGCAAGTTCAACGAGCACGAGATAGAAGGCATATTTCTGGCCAGTTTTATTGAACGTTGCAAGGGTTGCCGATAGGGCGGAGATGATTTCGGTGAAATTACCTTGCTTGGATTGTTTTTGGCTGTCAATGTACACGTGACGTGCTTGGAGCTCCTCGAAAGTCTCGGGTGGCTTAGTAAACAAGTTCCAGGTGGACGGAACCAGCGTCGAATGCAAGATCTCGTACCACGTGCTCGGTATCGGGAACGCAAGCTCCTTGGCCTCGGCGTTCTTCATCGGGTCGAATTGCTTGATATAGGTTTTCATATACAGGTCGAAATTTTTCTTGATGAAATAAACCTTCGTGAATTCCGAGATGCCCGTCGCGTTGATGCACGTCATAAATGCTGCCCTTGCGCTCTTGATGATGTTTTGCAGCACCATGGCGATGTCGACCTTCCAGATCTTCATCAACGGCTCGATCGCGAATGAGTCCGCTAACACGCGCATTTTCACGTTCTCGATCTCGATGTCCCGGTAGTACGTGACGTACCCGGGCTCCAGAAACACGAGCTCCTGGTAATCGGGATTCTTGTACACGAGCAAGTGATCGATGAACGTTGCCGCCACGCCGTCTTGCAGTTCGAAGATATCATCGAACTTGTTCACCGGGTGGAGGTTCAGCTCCTTAAATGCTCCTGCCAGCTTCTTGCAAGTCGCGAAGTCGATCGTTCCTTTCTGGCTCGATAGAAACATACGCACGCGCTCGTGGAACGAGTTCTCATCCTTGTTCTCCATAGCTTCTGGCAGCTTGTCGATATAATCGACCTTGATCTGGTTCCTGGTGTCGCCGCTTGCGTCCAGCCCCTTGACTTGCTCGGCCACAGGCAGCTGCTCGAACACGAGGAAGATCTCTTTGAGCTTTTGCGACCAAAACGTGAAAAGTTTCTTGGCGAATTCCTCCTTGACAACGCCCAGCGACGCGATCAAGCCGAATTTCAGCCGGAACACGTAAAAGTGCTTCCGAGTTTTTGTCGGAGGCTCGAACGGGCATTCCACGGCTAAATTGACGACGCGTTCTTTCTTATCGATGAAATATTTGAACTTTAAACCGGGATGGTTGTTCTGGACCCAGCCTTGAGCCTCCAATGGCGCGGATATCAGCGCGAGCTCTTTTGCCGAAAAAGGGGGATTTTGCATCATGGCCGGATGTCCTTTTCACGCGGTTCAAATGGAGATGGTGGATTATGTGATCAATAGAAAATTAACCAATAACAAGATTTCCACGTCGAATCATGTCGGTCGATGCATGGCGACATTTTTTCCGCAAGGATTTTGCTAGGAGTTCTGTGACGCAATTTTAAAAAACAACGGTACACTCGACAATTTATGGCAACGCAGAAAGCGCGAATTCGACTTACGGCGTTAGATATTAAAGAAATTGATGCTGTCTGCCAAAAGATCAAGGATATCGCCAAGGAAACTGGTGTTTCCATCAAGGGTCCAATTCCCCTCCCCACGAAGCAAATGACGCTCGGTTTGCGCAAATCTCCTTGTGGTAATGGCTCCGCGACCTACGAGCATTGGACCATGCGTATTCACAAGCGTTTGATCGACGTGTATGCCGATGACCGCACCATGCGTGCCGTCATGCGCATCAAGATCCCCGACCAAGTCACGGTTGAAATTGAACTGCTGAAATAAGGATGCAATTCTAACTTTCTGCTCGTTCCCAAATTCCCGTTTTTCGGTGTGTTATTGCAGCTGCCACGCAAAGTTGTTGCGCGTTCGCAGCTGCCCACCCGTTATCCTTTTCGACAAGGCAATGATTAATTTCGATCATCGCCTTTGTACAAAGTAACATTCATGATGATTCACCATGCTATACGACTTCGCGATCATCGGCGCGGGCGTCACGGGCGCCGCGATCAGCCGTGAACTCTCGAAATACAAGGTTAACGTGGTCGTGATCGAGAAACTATCGGACATCGCAACAGAAACAACGAAGGCGAACTCGGGCATCGTCCATGCCGGGTACGACGCACCGGCCGGTTCATGGAAGGCAAAAATGAACGTGAAGAGCAATCCGTTGTTCGATCAAGTGTGCAATGACTTGTACATCCCGTTCAAGCGCATCGGTTCGTTCGTTGTTGCCTTGGCAGGGCAAGGTACTGGTTACATCGAGGAACTCTACCAGAACGGGGTGGAACGCGGCATTCCCGTGGAAATCATCAAAGATCTTGCCGCGATCAAGAAACTGGAGCCGAACATATCGAACGAGACGGAGGCGGTTCTCCATGCCCCGACTGCGGGGGTCATCTCGCCGTTCCTGCTTGCCATCGCGATGGCTGAAAGCGCAAACATCAACGGCGTGGAATTTCATTTCAACTCGCCTGTCCAGAACATCGAGAATATGGGCAAATTTTTCATCGTCGACACGCCCTCGCGTTCATTCCAGGCTAAGGCCATCGTCAACGCCGCGGGTCTCTATGCTGACGAGGTTTCAAAAATGGCAGGTGACGAGACCTTCAAGATAACGCCCCGCAAAGGCGAGTACTTGCTGCTCGACAAGATGGGCGACTTCGTGCGGAAGGTACTGTTCCCCGTTCCCACGAAAAAGTCCAAGGGCATCCTCGTCTCGCCCACAATCGACGGCAACATCTTCCTCGGGCCGAACGCGCGGGACCAGGACTCGAAGCTCGACACGTCGACCACGCTGTCGGGGCTTGACGAGGTCATCGAGGGCGGGCGAAAGCTCATCCCGAATGTCCCGCTCGGCGACAGCATAACGAACTTCGCTGGCTTGCGGGCAGTATCCGATACTAACGATTTCATCATCGGTGAATCGACGAAAGTGCCGAGGCTATTCCAGGCCGCGGGTATTCAATCCCCTGGGCTCAGCTCGTGCCTTGGCATTGCCGACGAGCTCGTCGATATCATCAAGGCTTCACCGAACCTTTCAGGAACCGAGATCAAGCTCAAGGAAAACTTCCACGCGTCCCGGGAAAAGCCCGTGATCTTCCACGATTTGTCGTGGAGCGAGCGAGACGCGCTCATCAAGCAAGACAAGACGTTCGGTCACATTATATGCCGCTGCGAGACCGTCACCGAGGGGGAGATCGTGCAAGCCATCAAGCGACCCATCGGTGCCAGGACGGTCGACGGGGTCAAGTTCCGCACGCGCGTCGGCATGGGCAGGTGTCAAGGGGGTTTTTGCACGCCACGAGTCATCAAGCTTCTTGCCCGTGAACTCAACGTGGATGAAGAAGAAATCGTGAAGCGTGAGCCATCGACACGGTACTTCTTTGGTGAAACGAAAGATTTTCGCAAGGAAAATGCTCCGATCATGAACGGGAGGCCGATACAACAATGATCCAGAAGGAAACCGACGTGGTCATCATCGGTGGCGGGCCAGCCGGCCTTGCCGCTGCGGTCGAAGCAAACAGTGCGGGTTGCAAGGTCATGATCGTCGAGAGGGATGACGGGCTCGGCGGCATCCTCCAGCAATGCATTCACCCTGGTTTTGGCCTTCACGAATTCAAGGAAGAACTCGCTGGTCCAGAATACGCTCAACGATACATCGACATGCTCGGAAAGACCAAGATTGAGGTCATGAAAGGCACCATGGTACTCGATATGACGCCCAAGAAGGAGATCTTCGCCATCAACGAGAACGGCGTCGTGAAAATCGCCGCGAAGGCCATCGTGCTGGCCATGGGCTGCCGGGAACGCACCCGCGGTGCTATCAAGATCCCGGGATTCAGGCCGACGGGCGTCTACACGGCAGGAACTGCCCAGCGGTTCGTTAACATCGAAGGATTCATGCCCGGCACGCGGTACGTCATTCTCGGCTCTGGCGACATCGGCATGATCATGGCACGGCGGCTCACGTGGGAAGGCGCCAAGGTCGAAGCCGTCGTCGAGATCATGCCCTATCCATCCGGCTTGATCCGAAACAAGGTCCAGTGTCTCGATGATTTCGGCATCCCCTTGTACTTGTCTCACACGGTCGTCCGCGTACACGGGAAGGACCGGGTCACGGGTATCACGATCGCCAAGGTCGATGAAAACTGGAAAATGGTTCCTGGTACCGAGATCTTCTTCAGCTGCGACACGCTGCTGCTTTCAGTCGGGCTTATTCCCGAGAACGAGGTTTCCAAGAAGGCGGGGGTCAAGCTCGGCAAGACCAACGGTCCCGAGGTCAACCAGTTCCTGCAAACCAACGTGGATGGCATTTTCGCGAGCGGGAACGTGCTCCAGGTTCACGACCTGGTCGATAACGTGGCCATCGAGGCGAAGAAAGCCGGGAAGATGGCCGCGCTCGCGGTGAAAGGGATGAAGATCCCGAGCGTCAACGCGGGCGACGCGGTACCCCTGGTCGCGGGAAATGGGATCGGCTACGTGTTGCCGACCAAGATCAACACGATCGTCGATGACGCCCTGGTAAAGGAGACCGGCACGGTCAAGATATCGTTGCGGGTGAAGAAACCCGCGAACGACATAAATTTAAAGGTCAAGAATGGTAGCACGGAGATCTACAAGAAGTTTTACAAGCACATGCGGCCAAGCGAGATGATCATCTTCGAGCTGGACCCGGTGGTCTTGAACGGCATCGATAAGAAGTTGCCGCTGGAAGTGTACATCGAACCGAAGGAACAGAAGGAGGTAGCAAAGAAATGAGCGACGTCGTGAAACAGAAGGAAATCATCTGCGTGATCTGCCCGAACTCGTGCACGGTCACGGTCAAGCAACTGAAGAGCGGCGAGCTCGTCATGGAAGGACAAGGTTGCAAGCGCGGCGAACAATACTCGCGTGACGAGTTTCTCGACCCGAAACGCACGCTGGCGACGACCGTCCGCATACGGAACGCCTTTATCCCGTTACTTCCCGTTCGGACCAGCGTGCCAGTCCCGAAGAACAAGCTTAACGAGATCCTCGACGTGCTCGCCCGGATCGAGGTTAAAGCTCCCATAAAGTGTGGTGACGTGATCCTCGAGAACGTGCTAGGCCTCAGCTCCAATATTATAGCCACGAGGTCCTTGGACGTGGATTTATGCTACAAGATCGCTTGTGAGTTCCACGGTTGAATTTCCCGTGATCACTTTTTCCCTCATTTTTTTCGGCGTTCGCTCCTTGGAAAAGGTATTAATCGGGTTCCTTCACGCTAGCCATCGAGTACCATGCTCGTGACGATCGAACCGAATGGTTTCTACGTGGATGGCCGTTTTTTCTATCCCGTCGGCGTAAATTACTGGCCCCGGGACACGGCGGTGTATCAATGGAAAGAGTACGATAAGACTGCCATTGAACGCGAATTTGGCTTGATGAAGTCCCTTGGTATCAACTGCATCCGGTTTTTCATCATGTGGGACGATCTCTTGAAAGCTAAGGATACCATCGATGGCGATTTTTTTCCCAAGTTCGAGCACCTTCACGAGACCGCGAGAACGCACGACATCAAGCTCGTGCCCACGCTTTTCATCGGCCACATGAGCGGGCAGGATTGGTTTCCCTCATGGTTTCTCGTGTCCGACGAGGATGCCCGGCGCGGTGTTCCCTTCCAGGAGATCGGCCTTCCCCCGAGAAGGAAATTCCGGGGCAAGGTGCGGGACATCTACCTGGACGAGGACGTGTATCGAAACGCATTCCTCCAGATCGAAGCCTTGCTTTCCCGGTACAAGATTTCCAGTACAATCATCTCGTGGGACCTGAGCAACGAGAACCAGTATATGATGCGCCCGCTACGGCCCCAGGACGGTTTCGTTTACATGAAGCGCTTGTACGAGAAAATCAAGGAGGTCGATCCCGGCCACCCTGTCACGCTGGGCATGGGTAAGTTCAGCGAGAATTCGGGGTTCCATTCGTATGACGAGTGGAGCATCGCGAAGTACAACGATTATTACTCTGTCCATTCATACCCGCGGTTCTACTATCCGCCGACCTTGCGATACATCGATTTTTACAAGACGTACAAGCCCGTGTTTGACATGCGCATCTCGATGGCGAGTGGCATCCCGGTGCAGCAGCAAGAATTCGGGCTGAGCGATTCTGCATTCCCTGGGAAGCGGCGATCGTCGCGGGAAGCGCTGCTCGGAGGGTATTACCGCACCGTGCTATGGGGCTGCTTGCTCAACGGCGCCCGCTGCGGCTGCTTGGGCTGGTGCTTCGCGGATTTTTCCCGGCTCCTTGAAAAGCGCGACCCATACAGCCATAAGAAGCACGAGCTTCGATTCGGCGTCGTCTCGTCATCGTATCAACCCAAGGCATCCGGCCTTGCAATCCAGCAATTTTCAGCCTTCATCAACAAGGTCAACGTGGAGCATTTCGTGGAAGAACCTTCCCGCGTGGCCATCGTTCTCCCCTGGAACTATCTCGACAAGAAGGACGTGAACCAATCGCTGTCCGAATTGATGGACGACAATCCCATGAAAAAGGACAGGCGAAAGCGCTTCCTCGTCGATAACTGGTTGAGCCAAAACAAAGCGCTGTTCAGTGCGTACATTTTCTGCCGCATGGCTGGAGTCCAACCCGATTTCGTGCCATCTGGCGCGAGTCTGGAAAAGTACCGGCTGGTCCTCTTGCCCGATCTCAAGGGAATCACGACTGGCGGCTGGAACGTGCTCGAGGACCTCGTGAATGCCGGGGGATTCGTGTATATCTCATCCAACGGGTATCTTCCAGAGAAATTGATGGCTGCGCATGCAACAGGACCAACGATCACCCGCGCGCGCCGCCTGGACCTCGAGGCACGAGCTGCGCCTGGGATCCACGCGGCCGTCAAGGCAGCATTCGCATCGCTGGCAGGTTTTTCGATCGCTGGCGTCCGCACCCGCGCACCCGTGCCGGATAACGTGAGCGTCATCTATGCAGACAAGGCCAACCACGAGCCGGTCGCGTGTTTCGTTCCCGCTGCATCGCCCGGGAAGGGGGGCTTCGTCGTCATGACCACGTCCCCGGAGATCAACCACTCGTCGATACGCAACGCCTACAAGACCGAGTCCATGCACTTGTTCTATTCAGCATTGTTCGGGCTCGCTGGCATCGAGGTGCCGCTCATCTGCACGAGCAAGGTCATCGAATGTGGCCAGCTCGTGAACCGGAAAACGAGCGAGCGCCTCCTCATCGCCATCAACCACGTGCTCGAGCCGCAAGACGCGACGATCGGGCTCCGGCAACCTGCAAGGTCAGTCACGGATTGCCAGCAACTCCCGTTCAAAAGCTGCGGGAATGAAATCTCGTTTAGGCTTGACGGCTATGGTTGCAGGGCATTCCTGGTGCAATGAGCACGGCTTGCCTCGATCGGGCCACGACGCATCGCAAACCTTTTTTTTCCTATCGCCATTATCCGAGCTCGAACGATTATGGCAACGATTCTCGTCAGCATCATCATGGGAAGCGATTCCGACAAGGACATCGCGGGGAAAGCTGAAGAAGTTTTGAAGGAGAAAAACGTCGCATTCGAAACCAAGGTCATCTCCGCGCACCGGCAACCAGAAGAGCTCGCGAAATACGTGAAAAGCTCGCCAGCAAAGGTGTTCATCTGCGTCGCAGGCCTCGCGGCAGCACTGCCGGGCGTCGTCGCGTCGCAAACTGACAAGCCCGTGATCGGCGTGCCGTGCTCGGGCAACCGGTCGCTCGGGGGCATCGACGCGCTGTTCTCCATCGTCCAGATGCCGAGCGGCGTGCCCGTGGCCACCGTGGGCATCGACAACGGCAAGAATGCGGCTCACCTCGCGATGCGCATCCTCAACTTGCTCAAGTAAAAAGAGTCGAGGTTAAATACCTTCATTAGTTTTTAGGTGCTGGACACCATGACAACGATTGCCATAATCGGGGCTGGGCCGGCTGCACTCATCGCCGCTGACTTCCTGGCCGACATTGTTAATGTCAAGATCACGATTTTTGATGTCGGCAAGAAACCTCTGGATAGAAAATGCCAGGTTAATGGCAAGTTTCATTATTGCGTGAAATGCAAGCCCGCTTGCAACATCATGTGCGGCGTCGGGGGCGCGGGCATGTATTCCAGTGGTATCTTGAACCTGCACCCAAAGATCGGCGGGGATCTCGTCGAGCTCGCGGGCGGGAGCGAGGACAAGGCGCTCGATCTCGTGCTCGCCGTGGAGGAGTTCTTCTTGCGATTCGACGGGAACATCAAGCTCTACAACCCGGATCCGGCACAAGCCCGAGAACTTAAACGGCTCTCCTCGGCAGCAGGCATCGATTTCATTCCAATCCGCCAGCGGCTGATTGGCAGTGATAATGCCCCGCGCATCATCGATGCGATTTATCACGACTTGATGAGCAGGGGCGTCGAATTCAAGCTCAACACGCTGGTCGACCAAATCACGAAGGACAAGGTCTTGATTTCCGACAAGGGCGATCGGTTCGGGCCTTTCGATTATCTTATAGCGGCGCCGGGCCGGTTCGGGATGCAATGGCTCTCGGACCAGGCGGAACAGCTCGAGATCAAGTCCACCTACGAATCGCTCGATATCGGCGTCCGAGTCGAGGTAAAATCGGAAATTCTCGACGAGATATGCTCGATCCAGCGGGACCCGAAATTTCACATCTTCACCAAGACCCACGACGACATGGTCCGCACCTTTTGCACGAATCACGAGGGATACGTCGTGCTCGAAGCATACAGCGAGGGTATGGTCGGCGTGAATGGAGTCTCGTACATGGACAAGAAATCGAAAAACACTAACTTCGCGTTGTTGAACCGTGTCAATTTAACGCAACCACTCGAGGATTCGACCAAGTTTGGCCAAGCCATAGCAGGGATTGCAACGCTGCTCGGTGGCGGAAAGCCGATCGTCCAGCGGCTCCGCGACTTGCGGCGCGGCGCCCGGTCGACGTTGAAGCGGCTGATGAAGACGAATGTCATCCCGACGCTACCGTACGACGCGATCACCCCTGGCGACATTTCCCTTGCATATCCGGGACGGATCATGATGAATCTCATTGAAGGCTTAGAACAACTTGATAAGGTCATCCCGGGCGTAGCCAGCGATTCCACGCTGTTATACGCGCCCGAAGTAAAATATAGTGCCAAGCGGATCCAGACGAGCGGCACGCTGGAAACGAAGATTCCCGGGTTTTACGTTGCCGGTGATGGCGCTGGCTTGAGTCGCGGAATCGTTGCCGCGGGCGTGACCGGGTTGATTGCCGCGAGGGCAATCAAGGATTCGTTGAATCTATGAAATTTACTGCCTTTTTAGGCAATGCTTTTTTATAAGGGTTACCTTCCAAAAACTATCGATCGATATCCTAATTCTCGACCCAACCTTGTTGAAAATAGACCGAGGTATGCCTTGAATGGCAAAATTTACGCTCCCGTTCGGAAAAACCAAAGGAATTACCATCAACATCCCCGACGAAATCCAGGTTGTTGAAATAAAGCCGAAGGATGTAAAATATTCAGAGACGCCGTCCACGCTGCTTCAAGATGCCGTGGAAAAACCGATCGGCAATGCAAAACCGCTGCCCGAGCTCGTCAAGGACAAGAAATCCATCGCCGTCGTGGTCGATGACTACACGCGGGAATTCCCGAGGGACGCGGTGCTCATCCCGTTCTTCGAATATCTCACGGAACTCGGCGTTAGCAAGAGCAACGTCACCATCATCGTTGGCACGGCGACGCACAAGCCTCCGACCGCGGAGCAGCTGGAACAAATCTTGGGAAAGAAAATACCCAAGGACTACAAGGTCGAGATCCACGACGCGAACGCGAAAGACCTGGTGGACCTCGGGAAAACATCCCGTGGCACGCCGGTCAAGGTGAACAAGACATATCACGATGCGGATTGCAAGATCTTGCTCACGGATGTGTCCTTCCACTATTACGCCGGGTTCGGCGGGGACCGGAAGTCCATCCTTCCCGCGATTAGCAGCACCGATTCCATCATCGCCAACCACGGCCTGCTCGTCGATCCCAATGCGAGGACCGGAAATCTCGATGGCAATCCAGTTCATCTCGATATGCTGGAAGCCGCGAAGAAGGTCGGAGCAGATATGGTCATAAACGTCGTTTCCGAAAATGGGAAAGAAGTCATCGACATCAAGGCCGGTGAATTGGGCGTTGCATTCGCCGAAGCGGCGAGAATTTACAAGGGGCTGTTCCAGGTCAATGTTGATGCCAAAGCGGACATGGCGATCATCTCGGCAGGCGGGTATCCGAAAGACATCAACCTGTATCTGGGCACGAAGGGCCTCACGCAGTGCATCGACGCGATCAAGCAAGACGGCACGGTGATCTACATCTCGGAATGCAGCGACGGCATCGGGAACGAGGCGTTCGAGCAATGGATCGAGGACGCCAATAAGGCCACTGCCAAGATCAAGGAACCGGCGGAACATCTTACCAAGGCTCTCGAATATCTCGAAAAAAAGGTCAAGGCCGGCTTCATCATGGGCGGCCACAAGGCTTATTACTTGGCCAGGGAATGCAAACACGCGAAGGTCTCCTTGCTATCGAGCATCGACACGGCCACGATCGCGGACAAATATTTCATGGAAGGCATCGCCTATTCCAGCGCCAAATCGATGCAGAAGGACGTGCAAGCGTTCGTCGACAAGAAAATCGAAGAGGTAAAGCCCAAGGTCATCTACGTGATTCCACACAGTGGCGAGCTGCTCGTCCAGTACGTGAACATGATAATGGCCGAGAAGAACATCATTAGCGATGCCAAGAGAAAAGTGCGTATTGGCCCGCCTTTCATCACGAAATACGAGAAAAGCCGGATCGTCGGCGCGAGGGCGTTACAGCTCGCGCTGGGCGCACCGCCACTCGTCTTGCCCGAATTGCTCACGCCGGACATGACGGAACCCATTGACATCGCAGACCTGGAGCTTCGGGAGAAAGTATTGCCCATCATCATTCGCCGCACGCTACCATCCAAGGAACACGAGGATTATCCGGTTGATATTTTCCCGGGCGATGCTACCGCCATCACGAGAGACATCTTTCTCCATTAAATCCATTCATTTTAACGAGTTGAGAATCATGGTCGATTTTTGCCCGAAATGCGGGTCCATTCTTTATCCGAAAAAGAAGGATAACAAAAAACTGCTTTTTTGCAAGATGTGCGAATTTGAAAAAGAACCCGAAACAAAAGCCGCGACTGCTGATTTCGCGATGCCAATAAAGATCGACCATTCGATGGACAAGACGCTTATTAAAAATGAGAAATACTACCAGGATGTCTATGGGTCCAAAACTTCCGACAAGTCGATGGATTGCCCGCGCTGCGGTGCCAAGATGGTTATGGCTGTCCGGCAAACCCGGCGCGCAGACGAGGGGCCAACGATTTTTTACACTTGCACTCGCTGCAATAAGCAAGTACGCATCGGTAGTTAGAGGTTTCGAGTGCATTCGATCCAAGTTAAGGGTTGCTAAACAGTTTAGATTTACCTGAACTACGGTTAGAATTTCCGGATCTAGACCAACCTTCGATATTCCCGATTTCTTCCCGATTTCCACTATATCATCGAGATACTTGTACCTTTTTTGATGAAAATAAAAAATTATTTTTTCTTCTTTGCACTTATCAAGAGAGGGATGAACGTAATCCAGAGAAAGCCAATAATAATCAAGAAGCTAGCCACGGTCGCCATGAAGCTCCATCCCGAAATGAACCCGATAATTATAACAGCAATCGGCCCAAAGGCTGCAAAATAAAAACCCGGCAAGCCCTTTCCCAAAGTTTGCACCCATTCCGGACCGATCGTATCGTTGTATAAGAGTGCCACCATCACCACGACCAAAAAGAAAAACATGATCACCAATCCCGTGATGCCACCTATCGATACGCCCGTGCCCCAGCTCGTGATCAGCCCGCTGACCAGCATACCAATGCCCGTGCTAGCTAGCAAAAGAATGATCTCGAGGACTGCATAAATCTCATGCGGTATCGAGATGCTCGTGAGGATCAAGCCGAACAAGAAACCCAGCTTCGCGTCCCCGCCGAGAAGCGTCATCGTTACCGTGACCATGATAAGAGGCAACAATTTCGCGTGGTAATCACGCCTCATGGGGAGCCCAGGTATCCGCATGCCGACATCGCTCGTGATTCCCCCGATCAAGCCAAAAATTGCCCATACAATCCCATCAAGAATCGTTGATCCGAGCGTTCCAGCAAGAATTCCGAGCACCGTGCAAATGCCGATGAACGCGAGAGAGTCGACCCAAATCGGTGTCTTCTTAGCTCGACAAGCTTCACACACGTCCCCGCTTCCAGCAAACTCTTTCCCGCAATCGCTGCAAACCTTCTTCTTCTCCTCGATCCGCTCAGCTTGTTTGAAATGACGATTCAAGCCTTCATTGCCTTCGAGATGCACATCTTCCAAGTTCACGA
>Ga0315277_10006886_pt1 | contig 14791 bp, 13 predicted proteins | sample YL17G05_15_MG_FD_203695 | JGI IMG/M metagenome (GOLD analysis project Ga0315277, IMG submission 203695) | Sediment microbial communities from Yellowstone Lake, YNP, Wyoming, USA - YL17G05_15 | ecosystem: Environmental > Aquatic > Freshwater > Lake > Sediment | place: USA: Wyoming | collected... | reverse complement strand
AGCTCTTTCGCCGAACTCCGTGCAAGAATTCTTCACGTTGACTATTCGAGCCTTCAATCTGGCGGAAAAATATCGCACGCCAGTCGTGATGTTAGCAGATGAGATAGTCGCACATATGCGAGAACAAGTAAACGTAGTTCCAACAGAGAGTATAGAAATCATTGACCGCCGAAAGCCGAAGACCGGAGACAAAGCTTTCTTCGGTTTGGAAGAGATTCCACCGATGCCCGCAGTTGGCGAAGGCTACAACTTGGTCGTTACAGGGTCAACCCACGACGAGTATGGCATAAGGGTGACCGCTGACCCAATTCCTCACAGAAAACTCGTAGAAAGGCTAAATGGCAAGATCCAGAACCATGCAGACGAAATTGCAGATTTCGAAGCCTACAACGTTGAAAATTGCGAAATCGCTTTGGTTTCATACGGATGCACCTCCAGATCGGTCTACGAAGCCGTTGAAAACGCAGAAGGAAGGGGAATCAAAACCGGACACTTGAGGCTACGAACGATCTGGCCATTTCCCGAGAAGATCGTACGGAAACTGGCAGAAACCGCAAGGGCAATCATCGTCCCCGAGATGAACTTGCAGCAACTATACCATGAGGTCGAGAGAGCTGCATGTGGACAGACAAAGGTCATCCCGTTGAACAAGATCGGCGGCGGGGAACTGATAACGCCTGAGGAGCTGCTAACAAAAATATTGGAGGTAAGAGCACAGTGACAGAGACCTTTTCGACACAAAACTACCTAAGAGACATAAAGCCACCCTTCTGTGCCGGCTGCGGCGCCTTCACAGTCACGAACGTATTTCTAAAGGCTGTCTATGAACTTGGCCACAAGGATCTGAGCAAATTCGTCTTCTGCAGCGGCATCGGCTGTTCCGCATGGATTCCATCACCGCACTTCATGGCGGACTCGGTCCACACGCTCCATGGAAGAAGCCTGCCTGTTGCCACAGGGATAAAGCTAATGCGCCCAAAAGCTGACGTAGTCGTTTTCGGCGGAGACGGCGACATCGTCGGCATAGGCATGAGCCACTTCATACATTCCGCAAGAAGAAACCTGGACGTTCTAGTCATAATGGTCAACAACATGATCTACGGAATGACAGGCGGACAGGTTGCCCCGACAACGCCGCTCAAGTCAAGGACAACAACAACCCCGTACGGAAGCTTTGAACCTCCGTTGGATGCCACAAGACTCGCCGTCACAGCAGGAGCAAGTTATGTGGCAAGATGGACAACGACAAACGTGAACGAGCTTAAGGAATCCATCAAGAAAGCCCTGCAGCTGAAGGGTTTCAGATTCATCGAAGTCGTAAGCCAATGCCCCACAGCTTTCGGCAGAAGAGTCGGGTTCAAAGACGCAGGAGAGATGCTGAAATGGTTCAAAGAAAACCAACTTAGCCTCAGCCAAGCAGGAAAAATGACGGAAGAGGAATTAGCTGGAAAAATCGTTGTCGGCGAGTTTATTCAAAGAGAGCAAGCTACGCTCGTTGAAAACGCATACAAGACTATTGAAGAGGCGCAAAAAGAATGAAAAGAACTGAAATAAGAATAAGCGGACTCGGCGGCCAAGGCGTAGTCTTGGCAGGACAAGTGTTGGGCAAAGCGGCGGTCTACGATGGGAAGAACGCAGTGCAAACGCAGAGCTACGGAGCAGAAGCAAGAGGAAGCGCAGCCAAAAGCGAAGTGATCATATCTGACGACAAAATCGGCTTTCCAATGGTCAGAAAATGCGACGTACTTGTGGCCCTGAACCAAGAAGCGGTCGACAGGAACTTTAAAGACTTAAGAGACGACGCCACACTCCTCGTGGACAGCAGCGTAGTCAAAACAATCCCAGAAACCAAAGCAAAAATCTTCAAGATTCCGGCCACACAAATCGCCGAGACCACTTTCAAAGACAGGCTGTACACAAACATGATCATCCTCGGAGCCCTAACAAGAATAACACGCATCGTGAGCGAACAATCAATGGAAAAAGCGATAAAGGACAGCGTCCCGAGCAAAGCAACTGCTACGAATCTAGAGGCATACAAGAAAGGATTAGAAGAGTAGATTTCTCACCTTATTGAACGGAGACCTTGCATCTCAACCATCTGTAGATACTTGTGACCTTTTTCCGTTATCACATACATGTCCTGCCGCGTCACCATCAAAAAGCCGGATTGAACCATGTAGCCAAGATACTTCCTAGTCTGAATGTAGTTGAGGTTGGCGCTCTGCATTATCTGCGTTTTCTTCCTACCGTCTCGGTGCGTCTGAAGGTTCGACAATATGTCACATACTATACCCGCGCGGTCTCTATACTTGAAGGCACGTATTATCTGAAACAGTGAAGGGATCGGTAGATATGACATTATCCTCAGCCTCCTCAAAACTAATATAGCACGACTATAGATATTTGCCTTTCTGTTCGCTCATCATGGACTTCTAATAGCTTATTTAACCCTTGGTTACTTGCAGCCTTTTTCAAGACGACTTTGCGATTTCAAGCCTGCACATGATCAAAACATAGCTCCTCTCCGAAAGATCAGATGTCTCTCGAAACAGGGTTGCTCAACGTGCTTCGAGCAGAAATGTTTTCCTTGTTTATGTGGAAAGTCTTTAAATTCCCTAAAATGCCACTTGAACCTATGAAGTGTCTGCTGAGAATCGAAGTGCGCTTGAAACCCGGACACAGCGACCCAGAAGGCGAAACCACCGGGCGCTTACTGAAAGAACTTGGTTACAAAGTTGAAACTGTAAACGTAGGCAAGATCTACAAGATACTCATTGAAGCAACGTCACAGAGAGAGGCCAAAGCAAAAGCCGAGGAAATGTGCAAGAAACTCCTTGCAAACCCCACCAAAGACGGCTACACAATTTCAATTGAGGAAAAGAAATGACCACATGCCTCTACATCCGCAAAAAGACTCCATTCTCGTTATTCGAGATAAACCTCCTCGACGCTTCAGACGAGCAGCTCGAAGAAACAAGCCAAGAGCTAGGAATCGGCCTAAACCTTCAAGAAATGAAAACAGTCAAGGCTTTTTTTAGGACTAGAGACAGAAACCCGACCGATGTTGAACTGCAGACAATAGGCCAAACATGGTCCGAACACTGCTTTCACAAAACCTTCAAAGGAAAGATAAAATTCAACGGAAAAGAGATTGACAGCCTGTTCAAAACATACATTGCAAAAGTCACCGATGAACTAAACCCGCCATGGTGCTTCTCTGTTTTCGAAGACAACGCAGGCATCGTCGAATTTGACAAAGGCTTCGGGATCGCAGCAAAAGTTGAAACGCACAATCACCCGTCAGCAGTTGAGCCCTTTGGCGGAGCAGCCACAGGCACAGGAGGCGTAATCCGCGACATTCTAGGCGTGTGGGCAGACCCCATCGCATGCACGGACATTCTAGGTTTTGGCCCACTCGACTTTGACTACCGAAAACTCCCACCGGGAGTAAAACATCCCAAATACGTATACATGGGTGTGACCGCAGGCATCGGCGCCTACGGAAATAACATGGGAATCCCCACTGTCAACGGAGCCATATACTTCGACGAAAGCTACACTGGAAACGTAGTAGTCTACTGCGGATGCATTGGACTCCTGCCGCTGAAGAAATACAGGAAAAACGCCAAACCAGAAGACCTTATCGTATTAGCAGGCGGGAAAACAGGCCGAGATGGCATACATGGTGTGACGTTTGCATCAGCGGAACTCACCGAGGAATCAGAGCAAGTTTCCAGACCAGCGGTCCAGATTGCGAATCCAGTAGAAGAGGAGAAGCTAAAGAGAGCCATAAACGAGACACGCGAGCAGGAATTGGCGTCGTCGATAACCGATTTGGGCGGCGGCGGTATGTCTTCCGCCATTGGCGAAACGGCAAGAAGATTCGGATGCGGCGTGTCAATCGAGCTGGATCGAGTTCCCCTGAAAAATCCCGAGTTGGCGCCTTGGGAAATCTATGTTTCCGAATCACAGGAAAGAATGCTCCTCGTTGTACCTCCTGAGAACCTCGAAAAAGTTCTGGACGTTTTCGAGAATGAGGATGTCGAAGCAAACGCCATCGGCAGACTCACTGCGGACGAAGTCCTGCAGATATCATACCAAGGCGCAAAGGTCGCAGAGATCGAGATCCCATTTCTCTTTCAACCACCAACTGTGCTGAGAACCGCAAGAGATGAGGGGGCAAACCTTGAAGAGCCGAGTTTTCCGGAGCCTGGCAATCTGACCGAAGTGCTCCTGCAGCTTCTGTCCTCGCCGAACATTGCCAGCAAAGAGAGCGTCGTGCGTACGTACGATCATGAAGTGAAGGGAAATACTGTGCTCAAGCCACTGCAAGGGGAACACGCTGGCCCGAACGATGCGGCTATCTTGAAGCCTCTTGAAGACTCATGGAAGGGCTTGGTTATCTCATGCGGCATGAATCCTAATTATGGAAAGATCGACGCCTATTGGATGGCTGCGTCGGCAATAGACGAGGCTGTGCGAAATAACGTGGCTGTCGGTGGAAGAAGAATTGCCTTGCTCGACAACTTCACTTGGGGCAACCCAGAAAAACCTGAGAGACTAGGCAGCCTCGTGAGAGCCTGCATGGGCTGCTATGACACGGCAAGAGTTCTTGAAACCCCATTCATCTCAGGCAAAGATAGCCTCTACAATGAGTCACCATTAGGACAGATAACTCCGACTTTGCTGATTACAGGACTGGGCATGATTCCAGATATTCGATCAGCCGTGTCAATGGACTCCAAGAGCCCAAATGACTCTGTCTATATTGTCGGAGAGACACTCAAAGAACTGGGAGGATCAGAATATTATAAGCTCAAAGGATTCCTAGGTAAGACCGTGCCTAAAGCGCGAGCAGCAGAAGCTAAGAGAACGTTTAGCTCAATCACAAGGTCGATCGATTCCGGCATAGTCAGAGCGTGTCATGACCTGTCCGAAGGCGGGCTTGCGGTGGCCGCGGCGGAGATGGCTTTTGCTGGTGGTTATGGCTTGGAGTTGGATTTGCGCAAGGTTCCAGCGAAAGGTTTGAGACGTGATGATTTTGTCCTGTTTTCAGAGTCGAACAGCCGGTTTCTTGTGGAAGTTTCAGACAAGGCTCGAGACGAGTTTGACGGTTTGATGGAGGGCAGGGTTTGTACGGAGGTTGGAAAGGTTACGAAGTCTCCTCGGCTATGCGTCAGAGGCTTGGGCGGTGAGGTGGTTGTGGATGCTTCGCTGGGTGATTTGTTGAAGAGTTGGAAGCGGACGTTGAGCAGCGGGGTGTGAGCCTTGAAGCGCGAAGATATTAGGGTTTGCGTTTTGCGTGTGGGTGGGACCAACTGTGATGCGGAGACGAGGCGTTCGTTTGAAGCGTTGGGTGTGCGGGCTGAGGTTGTGCACGTTAATGAGGTTGTGAAGAAGAGGAGTCTTTTGGAGTATGATGTGCTGGTCTTTCCCGGTGGTTTTTCTTATGGGGATTATGTTCGGGCGGGGGCTATTTGGGCGAAGTGGATTATGGCGAAGTTGGGCAAGGAGTTAAAGGCTTTCGTGGATGAAGGCCGTCTGATTCTGGGTATTTGCAACGGTTTTCAAGTGCTCGTTGAGACGGGCTTGCTTCCGGGCTTTGAAGGGGTGAGCCCGTATCCTGAGGCGGGTCTAGCGACGAATTTTCCGCCCGGATACAACTGTCGCTGGATAAGCCTGAAACATGAAAACGACGGCAAATGCGCTTTCACTAGCAAGATTCCCAAAGGAAAGGTTTTGTACGTGCCAGTTGCACACAGCGAGGGCAGGTTTCTGTTTCCGAAAGAGAAAGAGAAGCGGTATCTGGAGAAGCTTCGAGAGAATGATCAGCTGGTTTTTCGATACTGCAACAAAGATGGCGAGTACGCTGAAGGCAAGTTTCCTGCGAATCCAAACGGTTCTTTCCATGACATTGCAGGCATATGCAACGCGGAAGGAACAGTGTTCGGGTTGATGCCGCATCCTGAAAGAGCATTCTACTGGTGGCAACAAGCCGACTGGACAAGGCGGCAGAAGATGCCGGAACACGGCGATGGGAAACTGATCTTTGAAAGCTTGATAAGCTATCTGGAAAAGAAAAACTAGAAAGAACGCACGGTTCTTGAAGAGAAAGAAGTAACGCGGATCTTTTGGTGCCCTTGATACTGAAACTCATTTTTTTCTGGTCGATTGGTATGCTAGAGAAAATGGGCGAACCTAAAGTTGGATTTCCAATTCATAAAAAATATCTTTTGATTTGAATTAGATCATCGATAGGTCCAAAAAAGATGGCCGAGGACAATATGGAGAAAAGTGACAATTTTCTACATTCTTCTGGAAACTTGAATGTAAGTCAGATTATGACTAAGATTGATGAAGCATATAGCACTACTGAGAATGAAAGCGCCAAAAAGGTTCTGAACGACCTCGTCGAACCTAACTATACAATGGCGCCCGTTAAAGTCGATGGACTCATAAAAAAGTTTGTCAGAAAAAGAGATTTGAAAGAAAGCGGCAACATTTCCGATTATTCTGTAGAAATAAATAAAAATCAATTGATTTCCTATGATACGGAACTCATAAATTTGATAGATTACTTCAGTTTTTGCTTAGAGAGCGATCCATTCTACTTCATTCTCAGGGGTAATAGTATAGTTGGATTTGTTTTGCCAGCTGATTTTAACAAGCAACCTGCCCGCACACTGTTCTATATCCTCTTCTCAAAGCTGGAAATAGACCTTAAACACACATTTCAAAAATGCTTTGAGAATGATGACGAATGGCTTAGACTGCTTTCGGCATCTGAAAAGGAAAAAATATCATGTCAATATAAAGAACTGCAAAAACATGATTTAGAAATCTCAAAACTTGAATGCGCCCAAATGAAAAACATTTTGGATGCAATGCGAGAAGATGAGTTTCTGTTAAATAAAATTGGAGGTTGTTCAAAGAATCAGTTCAAAAGCATTGCAGAAGACATAAGACATTTCAGAGATTTGACAATGCACCCAATAAATAAGCTCATTGACTCTGCCGAAGAATTTAATCGACTGATAAAAACTAAAAATTCAGTGTTACAACTCCTAAAGAATATCAACAAATACTTGTTCATGGAAAATGTCCCGGCATCTAATCCAGATTCACCAACTTAAATGCTGGAGTTTGAGTGTATCTTAGCATGTTCTACCAGTAAACGCGCGCAGAGAGCCCACCCCAAGGCACAATGAACTCGGGGATACGTTTTTTGAAATTGGGAAGTTTGAAGGCCGAATCTTAGATAGAAAAAGAAAAGAATGGATAAACAATAAAGCAAAAATCTTAAAGAAAATTTGGAAAAAGTTCTAGTGTCCACAAAATAGGTTTTTTCCAAAAGATCTAAAACGCCAAAATATTGAATTTTGATGCGACTCACATCATTTAATTATCTGAATCAAAGTGGGTTCAGAGAGACGGAATAGGTTTTCTCGATCAAGAGTACCTTTCGGGAAAGATAAAAAAAAATCTCTGGAAAAATTTCAGATTAGGAAGTCTTAATTCCGAGGACAACGATAGATTTACCTAGAAGGCACATAGAATGTCTGAGAAAAAGACATCAGAGAAAGAAGAAAAACGAAAGTACGCTACAACTGCTTATCCCAAGTATAGTCTAATGGATGCATTAAGAATCGCTCAATCCATAAAAGATAATAGTGCAGGAAAACCATTTGACAGGTTGGATTTGGCTAAATCCCTCAAATATTCTCCAGCAACTGGCATTTTCAGAATGTTGATAACGGCTTCAGGTCGCTATGGTTTAACTGTGGGAAGCTACAATTCCAAAGAAATATCACTTACTTCCTTAGGAAGATCTATAATGTATCCACGAAATCCCGAAGAAAAGGCAGACGGATTGAAGAAGGCACTTTTCAATATAGAGCTCTTCAAGCGGTTCTTTACAGATTACGAAAACAACAAACTTCCAGACGTGGAATATCTGGCAAATACACTCAACAGAACTTATGGAATTCCAACCGAAGATTGTGCAGACTGCTATAAGATGCTAGTCAAGAATGCAGAAGAATTGAAAATACTCGATGATATCAGTGGTGCTAAATGGATTCACTTGAGCAAACTATCAAAAGCTGAAGTCACATCAACTATACTACCACCTCCTTCAGGTGAGGGAGAAGAGCCTCCACCAGTCATAGAAGAAGAGAAACCTCCGCCTATTGCTCCTCCATCTCTTCCGAAAGTGGAAAAGCCTATCGTGTTTATTTCTCACAGTCAGAATGCAACAATAGTAGATCAGCTTAAGACCATCCTAGATTTTGGGGAGTTCGATTTCAAAATAGCAGAGGAAACTGAGACAACAGCAATACCAATTCCAGAAAAAGTCTTTGGCTTGATGAGACAGTGCAATTGTGCAATAATAAATATCAGTGCAGATGAGCAAGAGAAAAAGCCTGATGGAACTTATGGAGTTAATGCAAATGTCTTAACTGAAATAGGTGGAGCTTTCCTGCAATACAATAAGAAAGTCATTCTATTGGTTGATAAACGAGTTCAGCTACCTTCAAACCTTCAAGGACTTTATCGATGTGAATATGAGGGTGATGAGCTCGCATTCTCAACATATCTAAAACTACAGAAGACTCTTGCAGAATTCAGGAAGGGCTAGTCTCTTAGTTTGAATAGAAGTAACTTCTATCAGTCTTTAAATCCCAGAATGACTAAGATGCTATTTGGAAGTCTCCCTTAACAGAGTAGTAGCTCGGGAGATATCCACCTTCTTTGGCAAATGTGAATTTACAATATGACAATGGCTAGCGGCACACATTAAATCAATGTCATGCCAATTGATTCTTTGTTAAATCCTCGAGTGTTGGGAGTCCTATTCTAGCTCCGATTTTTGTTGTGCATCGGGATGCCACAAAGTTTCCTATTCTTCCACAATCCTCAAGACTCTCATGTCTAATCAAGCCGTAAAGAAACCCGGCACAAAAAGCGTCCCCGGCACCGGTCGTGTCAACAACGCTCACCTTGAATGCTTCTACGTGGTGGCTTTGCCTCCCATCAGTAACATAGCACCCTCTGCTGCCCAACTTGACCGCAACAACCCTCACATCCTTCTTAAGCATGGCTCCAGCACCCTTTCTATAATCGGCCATGCCTGTCAAAAGCTCAAGTTCGCCTGCGTTCGGCATCAAAACAAAAGTCCTCTCAACAATTGATCCCAGCGCAGCCAACTCTTTCCTCGCGTACAGCGCACCAGGATCAAAGCTCACCATGACATCTTCAGGGATCGCTTCAAGAATTCTCTTTTGCGTCTGAAAGGATTCTTCTCCCACGAAAGAGGTTAAGTGAAGAAACATGGTTTGAGCCGCATATCTCTTAATTTTCTCATTATATTCTACTTGATTGTTTACACCCGGATCAATGTATAGGGCTCGTTCACCTTTTTCGTCCACGAAGCCCATGGCTGTGCCGCTTCTGCCCCTCTTTGAGACGACTATGCCTTTTGTGTCGACCTCTTCTTTGCGGAATTCTTCAAGCAACATTTTTCCTTCTCTGTCACTAGCAACTTTTCCGATAAAACCCACATTGCATCCAAGTCTTGCCAGGCCTACAACGGTGTTTGCCGCTGACCCGCCGCAGGTCTCAGCAAAATCGGTTATAAAGCTCTCCTCTTCCTTCGCGGCTATCCTGTTCACCTTGAAGAGCTTGTCCACGTTAAGCGCGCCAAACCCTACAACGTCAAACCTGCTCATCGGAACAGCTCACGCAAGTAAATCTTGTACTCACCCAATTTTCCCCCGTAGTTTCCAGCCGACACCTTCACAACACCATCAACAGCCAAGCTTGCTTCGATCCCAGCCTTCATCGCCTCTTTCACTGCCTGCATCGAAACACCGTTAATCACTATTTCAGGAATGTACTTCACCGCCTCAGGCACCATCGAATCTCTCCCCAACTTCTCCCTCAGCGACGGACAATAAGGATGATTCGTCGTCGGCCCAATCAACGGAAACTTCGTCTCAGTCTTTGAGCCAGCAGAGCAGACGTCAAACGGTGTTGTCACTCCTTCAACCTTGCCAATGGCTTCTAGGGCAGTGTTCCCCGCTTCCGTAACGGCCTCCTTCGTTCCGCACATAATCCAAAAATTACCGCCCGAAACCCCCCGCGCATATCCCACATATCGCTCTATAAGGAAATCAGGCACCATAAGCGGAACAACAATCATGCGGCGACCGCAGATGCGTTCCTCCCATTCGAGGCCATCGCCGCAGTGCCCGACTCTCTCCATCATGTCCATTTTCCCCCCAGGCTTACTCCCCATAGCGTCGAAAACCGCAGTGAAAGGCTTCACGAGAATGTCCTGCCGAATCCTATAAGAAAGCTCCTTCTCAAAACGCTCAACCACGCTCTCCAAAGGCTTTCCCTTCTCAAAGCCTTTCCAAAGCTGCAGAACCGCTCCCTTACGCTTGTCCGGCGTTTCCTTATCGCTTAGCCATCTTTCAATTCCACCCTCAAGCCTGCCTATCACTCCCGACGGCGTAGCAGTGGCGTCTTCCGCCGCCTTCTTCAACGTTTCCTCATCGTCCGCAGTGACAATCAGCCGCACATACAATCCGTCAAACGCCTCAGCAAACGTGTCCTCAACCAAATCCTTCTTAACCATCCTAACCCAACCTGCCCACGGCCTCTCCCCTGACCTTGTTCCTAAATCTGCTACTCTCTTCCGCCAGAGTCTCCATATTCCTGTCCGTGATTATTTTAGCTTTAGGCAACCTGCTCGGATACAATTTTAGAAGCCGACCAATCAAAGTCTTGCTGGCCCTGCTTTTCTCCAGCGCCTTCCTATTCCAGCTTTTCACCAAGCGCAGGGCGTCTGGCTTTCCAAGCTTCAAAAACACGTCGGCAATGACAGCCGTTACGACGCTGTTTTCAGACAAAACTGCAACCTCCGCGTTTCTCACAGCATACTGATTGCCGTTGAAAGACACCGTCAAACCGCCCTCTCTCTCCACCAGCCTGAAAGCCTCCTCATCCGTTATGCTGTCACCCACATACATGACATCTGAAACCGCAACGCCCAACCTGCGAACTATGTCCATTATCGCCTCAGCCTTCTCGCCTCCGCCCACCGGGTTGATCTCACGATAGATTCTGCCAATCTCCATTTCTGCGATTTTCTTCCAGAAAACCTCATCAAGACGCCTCACCATTTTCTGATCTACTTTTGGCAGATCATCCAGTGACTCGGCATCCGACGGGATCTCAAACACCGGCAGCTTCGCGATCTCTTTTGCAGTCTGCTTCAACTCCTCTCTTTCTTTCTCTCGAATGTCATACTTGTCCAAGCAGACTCTCGTACAGTACGTATTCTCGAAAGGAAACTCCAGAACTTCACACAAAGCTCTCAAATAATGCTCGTAACTTGCACTGACGATAAACGCAGGAGCTAAGCCCCTAACATGTTGGAGCGCGTCCTTTGCGCCCGAAATGCAAACCAAGTTTTCAGCCGAAAATTCCCGCATTTTCCCGTCTGTAACGCCGTAAGCCTTGAGAAAAGGCAGAATAAGCTTAAGCGTGTCGCCAGCTTCATATCCTGGTTTTCTCACAACCTCTGCGAGCACATCGTCATATCTGCTCACAACCGTGAACAACTTATCTCCATCAGGAACGAAGTGCGACGTTAATTCGAAGGCATTGTCATTCTTGGAAATAGGTCCCTCGCAATCCGATATGAAGACACGGGTCACGCGTTGCGCCTCAACTTCTCCATATGCATCGTGCTCTTCTCGATGTGACGTTTTGAAGCTATGTCAGTTCTGTGCCAAAGTGCTCCTCCCGTGACAGCTTTTGTTCCTTCCAAAGAAAGCTGCCTGGCAACTTCAACTGTGTCGCCTATACCGACTACAGCAACAGCCCTGGATTTCAAGGCGTAAGTCTGACCTTCCCGCAATTCCATGGCCGCAGGATAGACCCGAATATTGTCACCATACAATCGAGTCAACTCATACGCTTTTCCCAAATCAACCGGTGTGCCGACTTCAGATGCTTCCACAAGATTCGGAGAAATATCTGCGTACCCACCGTAACTTGGCGGAACCTTGTAAGTCACAACGCTCGCCACCCTGTTCAGCTCAACATTCGTCAAGTTGCCTTCCAAGATCCTGAAGCACACGTCAACAAAATCCTCCTTCAAAATGGGTAGGATATTTATTATCTCTGGATCGCCAGGTCGACTGTTGTTTTCAAGAATCTTCGGAACGCCTCCAGCATGCATGAAGGCTAAATAGAGCGGAACGCCACGCAAACAGGCACTGTCTGCGATTTTCTCTTTCCATCTTTCAAAGATTCTGTTGGCAATTGCCACTTCTTTGCTTCTTTCGGCTTCGGTCAGGAAAGGCAGGATCTCGCCGGCATTTTTGTACGAACCCATCCCGCCTGTGTTTGGCCCCTTGTCATCGTCGAAAGCACGTTTGTAGTCTCTTGTATCAGGCAGGGGCACGAGGTGGCTACCATCGCAGAATGCTTGAAAGCTCGATTCTTCACCTTCAATTTTCTCCTCTATCAGAACTTTGCCATATTGGAAATTCGACATAAAATGCTCGAATAGCTGCTCACGGCTCGTGAAATGATCACCCCAAACGCCCACGCCCTTCCCAGCAGTCGGCTTGTCCGGCTTGACGACCGCTTTGTTGTCAAGCTCATCAATCCACTTGTAGACGGGTTTCTTCACATCAGAAGAGTTCCTGTAATCTCTGGGATCAAAGATCCTAAAACGTGGGTTGACTTCCGGCACGATTTCGTCAAACAGCAACCTTTGTTGAACTTTGCTCTCCTCTATCGCGTACTGTTTCCTTGGGCAGATCACTGGAATGCCAGTCTGCTCTTCCACTAGATCGCGGAGACCATCAATTATTGGCTTCTCTGATCCTGTTATTCCAAAGTCGATTTGATCTTTGTTAGCTTTGGCGAATCTGCAGATCTCTTCAATGTTCAAGTCAGGTATTACAACGTGTTTGACGGCTTTTGCTTTGTTGAAGGGGTTTAGCTGTTTATCAGCCACGTAGATTTCTGCTTGATAGTCTTTGCTTCTGACGAAGGCGTCTATCATGGCGGTTTCTCTTGAGCCGTAGGAAACGACGAGTATGCCCACTTTCTCCATATTCAACGACCTTTCAAACTTACAGAGTAAGCGTGAAAGCCCAAATTGCTCTATCCTCTAAACGTTTTGTATGGCTTCTTCTATTTCGTAGAGCCTTCCAGTTTCCTCGTGACCTTCCATGAACCTTTTCTTCATTTCGTCAGCTATTTTCTGCGCAAGAGGCGTTGGATACTTGCCCGTAACGCAGCCGAGGCACAGCTGATCGCGGTTTAGGCCCGTAGCTCTTACGAGACCTTCAAGTGACTGATAGCACACTGCGTCTGCACCTATTGTTTGCGCTATTTCCTCAGCGCTTTGTTTCGCGCCGATTAGCTGGCCGTAGGTAGCCATGTCTACTCCGTAGAAGCATGGGCCGACTATGCGCGGGAAGGTCACGAACATGTAAACCTTCTTTGCGCCCATTCTGTGGAGTTTCGCGATTGTGACCTTCGTGGTGTCGCCTCTGACTATGCTGTCTTCGGTTATTATGATGCGTTTTCCTTTGACTTTGGGGGCCAGAATGTTGATTTTCCTGTCAATTGTTGAACGCCGATCCTTGCTGAGCAAAAGAAACGCTCTTTCAGTCACGTAACGGTGCCTACGTGATGCTCTTTCCCATCGAAGTCCAGAGGCTTCATGCGCGCCAAGAGCTGAATCGTCACCAGTTTCGGGTATCGAAAGAATAATGTCCGCGTTCTTGACGATTTCAGGATTCTCTCTCACCAAGTTTCTCCCAAACTCTTCGCGAGCCTCATACACGTATTTGCCATCAAAAAGCGAGTCAGGTCGGGAAAAATATGCAAACTCAAATGCGCAAAAAGCTCTCTGTCTGCCGTTCACGATCTGCTCTCGTTCAAAGCCGTCTTTTGAGACTCTCACAAGTTCCCCTGGCTCAAGTTCAAAGTCCCTTTCCAAACCATTTATGTCCAGACTCACGGTCTCTGATGAAAACGCAAAAGTCGTGCAGTCTTCACTGTGACCTGCGCACAATGGCCTTATACCATGCGGGTCCTTGAAAGCGAAGAAGTCGCCTTCCTTCGTTATTCCAGCAACCGAAAAAGCTCCGTCAATCTCTTCCATACATGCCCTGACGGATGAGCTAAGGTCTTTCCCCTTCGCCAACTCGATCAAAAGCTTGTGGCAGATCAGATCAGCGTCACATTCGTAAGAGAAACCTCGAAAATGCTTGTCTATTTCCTTCTTAAGCTGAATCGTGTTGACAACATTTCCGTTGAAAGAGATAGCAAGCTTGAGCCCGTTTTTTGAAGCTATAACAGGCTGCGTGCCCTTTATAAGCGATTTTTCGTCACATTTGCCCGAAGTAGTGTATCTCACGTTCGCCACGCCCACGTGCCCAGGCAAGCGTCCAAACCACTCTTGAATAGCGCTGGTCTTGATCTTAGGCACAAGATCTAGCCTTCGATGCAGCGAAAACCTACCATCATTAAACGTAAGAAAGCCATGAGATTGGTGTCCTCGGTGGTTCTGGGCTCTTATTCCCCAATATATGTATGGAAAAATCGGCAGATTATCATAATTTGCCGCGCCGAAGACTCCGCATTCTATTCCAAGCTCTTCACTCATGCGTGGCAATAACAATAGCGTATTTATCAGTCTTTAGCACATTTTCAAGTAAAAACAACATCCCGTTCGACGGACTAGTATTGCAGTGAG
>Ga0315277_10006884_pt1 | contig 14795 bp, 10 predicted proteins | sample YL17G05_15_MG_FD_203695 | JGI IMG/M metagenome (GOLD analysis project Ga0315277, IMG submission 203695) | Sediment microbial communities from Yellowstone Lake, YNP, Wyoming, USA - YL17G05_15 | ecosystem: Environmental > Aquatic > Freshwater > Lake > Sediment | place: USA: Wyoming | collected... | reverse complement strand
GAGTATGTGAAGCAGTATCGAACTCCCTCCCTCGTGGCGAAGGTCGGGTTGATACTCGAACATTTCAAAGACCAATGGAAGGTCTCCATTGCAGCGCTCGATTCTCTTCGTCCATACCTACCGAGAACACCGGTAAAGTTTTCACGGGGAAGCGGGGGATTGCTCAATAAGGATTGGAACATTTTTGTTCCCGAAGGGGTATTCCATGAGTAGTGTGTCAAAGACCAAGCCTCCTGGAACTAAAGCCGAGCCACTGGAACGGGACATGGTCAAAGATTGGGCCCGGAAGCACCAGGTTGAGTTTCCCACGGCCGAAAACGTTCTCTGGCTGACGAGCATTTTACGCGCTATCACGACCTCCGGTTTAGGAGAGGATTTTGCCCTAATAGGCGGTTCTGCAATCGTCTTTTTGTATCGCGACATGTACCGGTTCTCAACGGACCTGGACTTGGACTTCGTAGGTCATCCCAACCTTGGGTATAAAGGGATACGAGAGTTAGAAGAGCGCAAAGAGAAAGACCTTGCGATGTTTGAAGAGATTGCCCGGCAACTGGGATTGAAGTTTAAACCTCTGCCAAAACCACAGCCCCGGTTCGCGCAGTACGAGATGATTTATCCTTCTGCATACACACGGACAGGCAAAGTTGAATTGGATGTCTCCTACCGTTATTGCCACTCCGTATTGGGCACCGTCCCGCGACCATGGCCGATCACGGATGACTCCTTCTTGCCGGCTTTTTCGGTGAACACCCTCAAAGAGGAAGAGATTTATGCCAGCAAGGCAATCGCAATGGTCGATGTGAAGGAACGCTTGGATTTTCCAAATGAGATCGGTCTGTTTACAAAGCGGAAGATCCGCCACCTTTTTGATGTCTATCTTCTTGCTAGCGAGGCACTCCATGGAAAGAGCAAGATAGATCTGAAGCGATTCCGTGACCTCTTTGTACTTTTCGGCATGACCCGTATTAAGAATTTCGAATATTTCCGTGGAAATGCAATTGGTTCTTACACGGATGCTGACATTAAGTCAGAGTTATTGAGCGTGGTGCCACAGGGTTTTCCAGTCCCCACTGTAGATGAAATGAAGTGGACTGTCAGAAAATTTCTCGATCTGCACGTATTCAATTATAGAGAGAGGGAATACAGATTCATGGAAGACTTCCGCTCTGGTCATTTCCGACCTGAAGATCTGTTTGGAGCAGGGGATATTGCTTCGATGCTTAGTAACACGCAATACTACAAGGAAATCTTAGGCAAGGTCGCACCGTTGCAGAAACACAGGGACTCACGCGGTAAGAGAGCAATCAAGAAGGCCATGCCATGAGCATGGTGGTAAATCAGGCAGAGTGCCGTAAGCAAATGGCTGATGCGCCCAAAAACCAATGCTCGCGACATTTCTCACGACAAAGTGGCGCGAAAGGGATCTGCGACCATCACGGACATGGGAATCCCGACAGAAATCCCGACAAAGTGTCGGGATTTGAGGGTGCATCTTTCCCAAAATAGTCTGTCCCGCCATTTTGGCGAGATAGGGAACTAGGACAACGGTGGGCATGCCGGTCATGCCAGGCATTCCTCCTTGGTGTCCGGATACGAAGTAAAAACCTTTATCTTTCCGAAGGAAATATAAAGGCATACGGAAAGTTATCATGAAATAGAATACGGATAGAGTTATATTGGAAGCTTTTTTGTTGCATTATGCAACAATTTAGATGGATCAGGTCAGCTATAAGGACATAGAGTCCTGATACAGAGGAGTATAAGCTATAATGAAAACCATCAAAGACATGCCGGAACACAGTCGCCCCCGTGAAAAACTGCGCGATATGGGCGCATCCACCCTCACAGATGAGGAACTGGTCGCTGCGATTCTCGGCATGGGCACAGTGGGGATTGACGTGCGAACGATTGCCCGCCAGGTGGCAGGATTGATTCGGGAGCACAAGAGCGAACTGACCCTGGATCACCTTCTCGCTGTTCCAGGCATGGGTCTTGCAAAAGCCGCGCAAATCCTGTCGGCATTCGAACTTGCCCGGCGGCACCTTCTGAAAGATACTGTCAAGATCACTGTGGCGCAGGATATTTTACCACTGGTAGCCGACATTGTCGGAAAGCAACAGGAATATTTTATCTGTATTTCCCTGAACGGCGCAAACGAAGTTATCGAAAAGAGGGTGGTGACTATCGGCCTTCTGGATAAAAGTCCGGTTCATCCGCGCGAGGTGTTCGCCGACGTCATCGCAGACCGCGCCGCTTCCGTTATCTTCGCCCACAACCACCCATCAGGCGAGCTTCAGCCAAGCGAGGCTGACCGACGCACACACGATCAATTGACAGAGGCTGCGAAGATTCTCGGACTTCGCGTCCTCGATCACATAATCGTGACAAAGAAAGGGTACTTCAGTTTTCAGGAAAACGGCTTGATCCGATGACGACAGTCGCACTCTCAAATGTGATCATAATCACAATGAATATTTTTACATGTTCTTTCCGGTTCTTCTTTCTCTGCGAACTCAGGCTGCCCTGAGCATGGCCTGAGCATGGCATAAGCATGGCATGAGCATGACCATGCCCTGTGCATGTCGAAGGGCTTGTCCTGAGTCCCGCAAATGGCGGGAGCGGCTTTGCGAGATAAAAAAATTAATTTTCTTTAGCCACAAGAATCCATAAAAAGACACGATAAAATAAATTTCTTTTTTTGCGGCTTCTTGTGGGTTTTTGTGGCAAATATTCTGTGTGTCGTCTTTTCTCTGCGCCTTGGCGTCCTCCAAAGGCGGGTAAATCTCTGCGAGAGAAATATTTTCCTCTCCTGGCAAGATATCCTTATATTCTGCCATAGGAGGGAATCGGAAAAATATATTGTGGATCAAGGATGATATAATATCATGTTTATTCCGACTGGGGATATTTCGATCTTGAAATGAGCGGACCGGGAGGATAGAGGAAGAGAAATTTCAAACGAAAAACGTCAAAGGCAAAATATGGAAATCACGATTCCCAGGCTGTCGCTGGTGATACTCATCGGGGTGTCGGGTTCGGGAAAGACAACGTTTGCAAAGAAACACTTTCTCGAGACGGAAATTCTGTCCTCGGATTTCTGCAGGGCGCTCATGACGGATAATGAAAACGACCAGACGGTTACGCAGGAGGCTTTTGATATTCTCCACTTTCTTGCCCGGAAAAGGCTCGAAAAAGGCCGGCTGACTGTGATCGACGCGACAAACGTGAAACCCGCCTCGCGCAGGCCGTTTGTTACGCTGGCGCGGGAATATCATGTGATCCCCGTCGCGATTGTGTTCGATCTTCCCATGGAGATCTGCCGGAAACGTAACGCAGCACGCAACGACCGCAGGCTGGAGCCGCATGTGATTCCGCACCAATACGAACATCTGACGCGTTCTCTTGAAATCCTGAATGAGGAAGGCTTCCGGCATGTCCATATCCTGAAAACAGAGGAAGAGGCAAACGCGGCAAACATCAAACGCGTGCCGCTCAAAAGCGACAGGAGAAACGACCACGGGCCTTTTGACATCATCGGCGACGTGCACGGATGCCGCGATGAACTGGAAATCCTCCTGCAAAAACTGGGATATACACAAGGGAAGGCGCAAAACATCGATCCCTTATGGGGAGACACGATCTATATTCATCCCCGGAATAGAAAGATCGTTTTCCTGGGGGATCTGGTGGATCGGGGGCCCCGGAACCTTGATTCTCTGCGCCTGGCGCGGAATATGGTTCAGGCAGGCAGCGCTCTATGCGTTCCGGGCAATCACGAAATCCGGCTCATGCACAAGCTCCAGGGAAGGAACGTCAACATGGGTCATGGACTGGAAAAAACCCTGGATGAACTTAATTCCCTTCCTTTAGAGCAGCGAAAACAATTCGCCGGTAAAATGATAGAATTCATCCAGGGGCTGACCAGTCATTATATTCTGGATGATGGAAAGCTGGCTGTGTCTCATGCGGGGATGAGAGAGTCGATGCAGGGGCGATCGAGCGCGAAAGTGAGCGAGTTTGCCCTGTATGGTGAAACAAAGGGAGAATCGGATTTGTTCGGTCTTCCGTCTCGATTTCCATGGATCATGAATTACCACGGAGCCGCCATAGTGGCATACGGCCATACCGCTGTGCGTGAGCCTCAATGGCTCAATCGCACTTTGAATGTGGACACAGGGTGCGTATTTGGCGGGAAGATGACCGCGTGGCGATACCCGGAGGGGGAATTTGTGTTTACGCCCCCTTCAAGGATTTATTTTGAACCGAAGAAACCCGTTTCCTTGATAAAAATTTAGGGGAGATAAATGTCAACTATGATGGGGATTGACCCCATCATTTTGTGAATTTGAACATATTATTTACATGATCCGGTGTTGTCAGTGTCGGATAAATGTTATTCTTCTTCTTCTTTCGATTCCCCTTCTTCCTCTTCTTCCTCTTCGCCTTTGGCTTTCTGTTTTGATTCCTCCCCCGCTTCTTTTTCCTCTCCTTCTTCTGAGAGTTCACCTTCAGGACCTTCCGCCAGTCCTTCCTCCTCCTTTTCCTCGATGCGGGCAACGGCAACGATCTTGTCATTCTCCTGGAGGCTGATGAGTGTCACGCCCTGAGTGTTGCGGGAAATGACGCGGATGTCTTTCACATGACACCGGATGGACATGCCCTGCTGGGTGAGCATGATGAGTTCGTCATCGTCAATAACCTCCTTGATGCTGATCACTTCTCCGTTGCGCTGGGTGACCTTGATATTGATGACTCCTTTTCCGCCCCGATGGATCAGGCGATAATCCTCTGCAGAGGTTCTCTTGCCGAAACCGTTCTCGCACACTGTGAGAATGGTGGAATTGGGGCGCAGGACTTCCATGCCGATGACTTCGTCCCCTTTTTCCATGCGGATGCCGATCACGCCCTGGGTGTCGCGGCCGCTGTGCCGGATGTCGGTTTCATGGAACCTGACCGCCTGGCCCTTCCTGGTGCCGATGAACACCTCCTGCTGGCCCGTGGTCATGCGCACGCCGATGAGTTCATCTCCCTCTGCGATCTTCAAAGCCTTGATGCCCATCTTGCGGGGATTGGAGTAAAGGGTGAGGGCATTTTTGACCACCATGCCCTGTTTTGTCGACATGACGAGATAGTGTTTGTCATCGAATTCTTTCACAGGGATGACAGCCTGGACCTGTTCGCCCTCGTCCAGGGTGAGCATATTGACGATGGGACGGCCCTTGGAGATGCGTCCTGCCTGGGGGATTTCATACACCTTGAGCCAGTGCGCCCTTCCCCTGTTGGTGAAGAAGAGGAGATAATTGTGGGTGGTGCCGATGAAGACATTTTCCGCCCAGTCGCCTTCCTTGCTTTCCATGCCTGTGACGCCGCGTCCGCCGCGCTTCTGGCGGCGATACAGGCTTGTGGGGGTGCGTTTGATATACCCCTGGTGGCTGATGGTGATGACCATATTTTCCTCTGCGATAAGGTCTTCGATGGTCAGGTCTTCTGTGGATTCGACGATTTCGGTGCGGCGGGCGTCGCCGAATTTCTCCTTCACCTCGAGGAGTTCCTTTTTGATGATCTGGAAGATTTTTTTCTCAGAGGAGAGGATGGATTTCAATTCCTTGATCAGGGAAACGAGTTCCTTGCGTTCGGCTTTGAGTTTTTCGATTTCGAGGCCCGTGAGGCGCTGGAGACGCATTTCCAGGATGGCCTGTGCCTGGATCTGTGACAGGCTGAAGCTTTTCATGAGTTTTTCGCGCGCCTCATCCACGGTCTGAGATTTCCGTATGATTTTAATGACCTCGTCAATATTAGTCACTGCGATGACCAGGCCTTCGACGATATGGAGACGATCTTCAGCCTTCTTGAGGTCGTACTGGGTGCGGCGCCGCACCACCTCAACGCGGTGTTCCAGGTAATACTTGAGCATTTTAACGAGGGAGAGGTAGCGGGGGCGGCCGTTCACAAGCGCCAGGAGGATGATGCCGAAGGACGCCTGGAGCTTGGAATGCTTGAAGAGATTATTGATGATGACCTGGGCTATCTCGCCTTTTTTGAGTTCGAGGACGACGCGGACGCCGTCTCGATCCGACTCATCCCGGAGGTCGCTCAATCCCAGGATTTTTTTCTTTTTGACCAGATCTGCAATTTCCTCGAGGAGCTTGGCCTTGTTGAGGCCGAACGGGACTTCTGTGATGACAACAGCCTCCCTGCCGTGTTTCAATTGTTCCGTGCGAACCTTGGCCCTGAGAGTCAGGATGCCTTTTCCTGTTTTGTACGCCTCGAGAATTCCCCTTTTGCCGAAGATATAGGATCCTGTGGGGAAGTCGGGACCCGGGAGCACGGTCATGATTTCCTCGAGTCCTGTGTCCGGGTTGTCGATCAGCATGACCAGGGCGTCAATAACCTCTCCCAGGTTGTGAGGGGGAACGTTGGTTGCCATACCCACAGCGATGCCAGAGGAGCCGTTCACGAGGAGGTTGGGGAATGCGGAGGGCAGGACTTCAGGTTCGAGATTTTTGCCGTCATAATTCGGCAGCATGTTGACGGTATCTTTCTCGATATCCTGGAGCATGAGATCTGCGATGGGCGCGAGCCGGGCTTCCGTGTACCTGTAGGCTGCGGGCGGATCGCCGTCGAGGGAGCCGAAATTGCCCTGGCCGTCGAGCAGGGGATAGCGGAGGCTGAAATCCTGCGCCATGCGGACAAGGGTGTCGTAAATGGCAGCATCGCCATGGGGATGATATTTACCCATGGTTTCTCCGACGATACGGGCGCATTTCATATAGGGCCGGTTGGGATAGAGCCCCAGTTCCCGCATGGCGAAGATGATCCGCCTGTGGACAGGCTTGAGTCCGTCCCGAACGTCAGGCAGGGCCCTGCCCACAATAACGCTCATGGCATAATCAAGATAGGAAACCTTGAGTTCCTCGCCCACATCCATCGGGTAAATCCGTTCGCGTTCCGACATCATATGCCTTCACTCCGCTTCCTGGAAATCAGATATTGGATACGGGATAAAGAGAAATAAAAATATTTACTCCCCGTGTATCATGATCCTTAACAAAAAGATAATCCTGCAATTTTTTCCCGAATATTACAAGGAGATTTTTGGATAATTTTCCTCAAAAAGGCACGTTTCCCGAATTCGGGAGAAGGCTCGCCAATTCAGTCGGGGATCTCAAAAAGGTCAATAGAGACCTTGTTCAATTTCAAGCTCCCGCTGACATCGTCATGCATGTCCATGCTTTTCATGTCAAAGGAGAGGAGGAGGGAATTTTGCCCGGCGGGTTCCGGGTATGGGGGCGGAACATAATAATGACGATAGACGGAGCCAGTTGGAGTGGGGGAATTGGAGCCTGCGCCATTGCTGTAAATCTCCATGGATGCGCCGGATTGGAAATCCCTGGTATTATAGCGAAGCCGCAGCCCTGGCACGCGGGACGCATCCTGCACATCCGTGGTGATGAACCAGCTCGCCCTATAGAGAACACGACTGCGGACTGTCAAAGAGCCTTCCGGCGCGGACCAGAATCCAAAGGTGCGGTCATCCCTGCCAGTCATGATAAGGCAGCCGTCCTTTTCATAATGGAGCGGCGGGGTGAACTCCTCAACAATGTCGTTCCACACCCATCCGCCTGATCTGGGGCCTTCGAAATTCCAGGATCTCATGGGAGAGACGAAAATCAGTTTTTTCGGATCAATGCGTTCCAATCTCACTTTATGCAGAAACACGGTTCCTGCAGGAGCGTCGTTTGTATCCAGATTCACCAGATCAAGAGACAGCCTGACTGTCCTTTTCTCACGATTCAGGGAGGAGATGAGGGGCGGGGTGAAATAAAGATCATAGGGCCGAGGGTCCTGGTTTGGAGAATATCGTCCATCTCCATTACTGGAGATTTCCAGAAGATCGCCTCTTTGTATATTGGCTGACAGACTTCGGAGGCGGATATGGGGAACAAGGGTTCTGTCGGGTACATTGGAGGAAATAAAATACCGGGCGCGATAGAGGTAATTCTCCTCTACAGGGATTCCTTCGGGGGGGGAATCCCAGAATCCCACTGTGTTATGATCCCTGCTTGTGATGAACAAGGCGCCCTGGATCCATCCAAAATCCGGAGCGGTGAATGACTCCGGGATCGAGGAGGGAGTCCATCCCTCGTCACCATCGGAAAAGTCATATTCGATCACAATAAAGGGAGTGGGAGAAGGGACAGGCGTGGGCGTTGGCGAGGGAAAAGGAACGACAAAAGGATATTCATCCGCGCCCATGTCAAACTCGGAGCCATCGCCGCGGGATGCCCAACCCACGGCGTCAAAGGGTCTGGGATCGCCGTCATAATCGTCCGGCAAATCCTGGATCATGCCTCCAGCGTCAATACAGGGAGACCAGGGCTGGAGGTGGAAGTCGCCGGATGATCCATCAACAAGCAATGGATCTGAGGAAATATTACCCGTTCCTCCGCCTGTCCAGTTTTGAATGCAGGAGAAGGAGGGCGGGGAACATGCCAGTGGGCCTGAGAGTGGCAGATTCGGAGCGGAAGGCGCGTCATTATTCCAGATGATGCAATTTTTAATTGTGCCTTTGGAGATGGTCAATCCGCCGCCCTCATCTCCGGCGGAGTTGGCAAAGATGGAATTATTAATGATTGTTCCGGCTGCTGCATGAAGTCCGCCGCCGAGAGAAAAGGCGCGGTTGTCATAAAACACATTATTGGCAATTAAAGTTTGGCAGGAGCTCAGTCCTCCGCCGTAAAGGGCTGCATTGCCCTTGATGATATTTTGTTGAATGGCGCCCTGGGCGCCGCAGAGAACCAGGCCGCCGCCATGTCTCTGGGCGGAGTTATAGGAAATGATGTTGCCCTGAATCATGCCTGAGCAGGAGGCAAGGCCGCCGCCGGACGCCCCTTGTCCCAGGGCCTGGTTGCCTGCAATTATATTATTCCTGATCGTGCCGGAAGATCCATGGATTCCCGCGCCGCCGGAATAATCGCCCAGGGTCTTATTCGCCGTAATGAGGTTATATGCCAGAAGCGCGCGGGACTTGTTTCCCGCCACCCCGCCGCCTTGAAATGCAGATCCCCTGCGGAGGGTGAGTCCCTTGACGCTGCATGTCTCATCCTCCAATCCACCGAACGACACAACGGAGAAAAGGCCGGCGCCATCCAGGATCGTATCCTCCACGACATAATGATCCTCAGGATCCGCGCCCTGCACATTCAGGTTTTTGTTGAGGAGATGGATGTTTTCCATATAAGTTCCGGGGGCGATGACAATGGTCTCGAGAGGAAAGGCTAAAAAAAGAGCCTGCTGGATCGAAGGATAATCAATGGGAATAGAGAGGGTCATGGGGAGATCAAATATTGCCGGATTGGTTCCCCTGAGGATTTCCACGCCATCCATGAGACCATCGGCATCCGAATCAGGGGAATTAATTTCAGCGCCCCAGGAGGACTCCTCTTGATCCGGAAGCAGGTCTCCATCCGAGTCCGGAAGGCTCAGGTATTCGTCAGCCCCTATATCAACAGAGGCGCCTGCCAGGCGGCATTCGCCGTCTATATCGGATAAAAATTCCCCATAGAGATAAAAAAGATTCCCTGCATCGATGCAGGGGGAACCGTCGCTCAAGCGATAATCATCCAAACCCGGATTGACAAACAGGGGATCTGACATGATATTTCCCCTGCCGACTGGAACGGGATCCTGGATGCAGCTGAAAAGAGGCGGGGAAGAGCCGGTCATCTGGGGCGGGGAATTTCCCCAGACGATGCAATTCACAATCAATCCCGCACACTTGTCAAGTCCTCCTGCCAGGGGGGAAGAATTATCCGCGATTGAATTATTCTGGATCGAACCTGAACACCCGCAAAGTCCGCCGCCTTTTTCCCCGGAGGAATTATGAAAAATAAAATTGGTTTGAATCATGCCCTGGCATTGAGACAGTCCTCCTCCTTCGGATTCCGCAGTGTTATGGCCTATGAAATTATTCCGGATCGCTCCAAAGCACTGGTAAAGCCCTCCCCCATGCACAGAGGAGTTTTCCCTGATGGTATTGAAACGGATGGTTCCCAGGCTGTAGCTCACGCCGCCGCCGTAACGGCCGGACGAATTTTGAGAAATGATATTATGGATGATGAAGCCATGACAGCCAAAGATTCCTCCGCCTGAGGTGTTTGCCCTGTTCCCCAAAATCCTGTTGTAACGAATCGTGGCAAGGGCGCCGTTGCCTTCAATGCCTCCGCCGCTGTCCGCCGCGCCGTTTTGAAGGGTAAATCCCTCCAGCACGCAGGTGGTGAGTTCATCGCCATAAAAGCTGATCACAGGACCTTTCGCATCGCCGTCAATGATGGTGTTCTGAACCACGGAAGGGCTTGTTGGGAGTGTGGAGCGCAGGATGATATTGGGCCCCTGCATTATGAGATTTTCCTTATAGATTCCCGGGAAGACGACAATTTCCGAACCTTCAACAGATGCATCCAGCGCCTCCTGAATACTCGTGGCATCGCCCGGAACAAGGATCAAAGTGGGGGATGAAGAAGATTCGTTCCCCGGGACATAAAGCGGCAGAAAAGAGAAAAAGCCCGAAAGAAAAGACAAAAAGAAGATTTTACTCATTCTAACTGACATGAAACAATCCCTTTGATTCAATTCTACCATCATTTATAGGAAGGAAAGTCCGGGCGCGTCAAGACTGAATAAAAAATGCCCTTTACACCTCTTTCCGCTTTGTCTTATGTTCCACCCATCCTGGCAAATAAACGGCATTATCTCTGTGGAACAAAACAACCATACAAAATCCGGGCGATCTATCGCTTTTAAAATTATTTCCATTTCAGGATTGTCTTTGCTTTTCATACTGTTTTTCCGATATGTTCTTGTTCCCGGATTCCGCGTGGATTTTTTTCCGGGACAACTGTTCTCCGAAAAATCGGAAGGGAGGACCAGGCTCGAATACTGGGAGCAGTGGACGGGTTTTGAAGGGGCTGCGATGCAGAAGCTGGTGGATCGATTCAACGCCTCGCAGAACCGCATCCGTGTTGCGAAGCAGACCATCAGCGATGTGAATCAACGATTCCTTGTCGCAGTTTCGGGAAACATGCCGCCGGATATATCCAGCATATATTATGTCAGCATCCCCTCGTATGCGGAAAAAGGGGCGCTGCTCAATCTGGATGCGCTGGCAAAGGAATATAACATCAAGGAAGAGGATTACCTTCCCGTGTTCTGGAGGATGTGCACTTACAAGGGACATTTGTACGCCCTTCCCACCACTGCTTCCACGCTTGCGCTGCATTACAATAAAAAACTCTTCCGAGAGGCGGGGCTTGACCCGGAGAAACCGCCGCGCACGCTCCAGGAACTCGACCAAATGGCTGAAAAACTCACCCAATACGATAAATATGGCAGGATAAAAGTCATGGGCTTTTCCCCGTCCGAGCCTGGCTGGTGGCCCGAAGTCTGGGGAGCATGGTTTGACGGCGACATCTGGGATCACAAGGAAACCCTGACCCTGAACTCAGAGGCGTATATCAAGGCAATGGAATGGGTGCAGAGCTATGCGAAAAAATACGGCGTGGATCAGCTGCAAACCTTTCAGAGCGGATTTGGGAATTTCTCCTCTCCCCAAAATCCCTTTCTCTCCGGCATGGTGGCAATGGAACTCCAGGGCGTGTGGATGCATAATTTCATCGAGAAATACAAACCTGATCTGGAATACGGCGTTGCGCCTTTCCCCTCAGCCATGCCTGGCCTGGAAAATGTGTCCATGGTGGAGACAGACATCCTTGTGATTCCGTCCAATGCCCGGCATCCGAAGGAGGCTTTCGAATTTCTCGCATTCACGCAGAGACAGGAGGTCCTGGAGCAGCTGTGCCTGGATCACAGGAAATTCACGCCCCTCAGCCGCGTCAGCCCCGAATTCTGGGCAAAACATCCCAATAAATACATCCAGATGTTCTATACGCTCGCCAGGAGTCCCCATGCAGCGATCTATCCGCTGCTTCCCATTTTCAATGTGATTATTGATGAACTCGGCTCCACTTATACGCAGATCTGGCTTTTGAAAAAAGAGCCGCGCGAGGCTTTAAGCGAGCTCCAGGCAAAGCTGGAAAAGGAATGGAAAAGGGAAAAAGCCATGATCGAACAGAGGGAGAAAAAAGCGAAATGACAAGAGGGGAAAGACACAATCTCATCAAAGGACTCAGCTTCACCTTCCCGTGGATCCTGGGGCTTCTCCTCTTTGTCCTTTATCCTGTGCTTGCCAGTCTCTATTACAGTCTCACGAATTTCAACGTGTTCCTCAAGCCTGTGTTCATCGGATTTGAAAACTATAAAAATCTGTTTGAGGATCAACTGTTCTGGAAAACAAGCTCTAACACCTTTTTCTATGCGATGTTCGCCCTGCCCCTATCTCTGGCTTTTGCCCTTGGTATTGCGATTCTTCTCAATCAACCTGTGAAAATGAGATCCGTATTCCGGACGATTTTTTTCATGCCTTCCCTGGTTCCGCTCGTGGCCCTGGGCATCCTGTGGCTCTGGATCTTCAACGGCCAGTATGGGATTCTGAATTTTGCCCTGAGGAAGATCCTTTTGCCGCTGGGACTGGATGCGCCGAACTGGATCGGTGATCCCCGTTTTACCAAGCCTGCGCTGATCTTCATGGGGCTTTGGGGCGTGGGAGGTTCTGTGGTGATTTACCTTGCCGCGCTCCAGGATGTTCCCACGCATCTTTACGAGGCTGCGGAGATAGACGGGGCATCAGCGATCGGAAAATTCCGGCATGTGACATTGCCCCTGATCTCCCCAGTTATTTACTTTAATCTGGTCATGGGCATCATCGGAACGCTCCAGATTTTTGCCGTGCCTTTTGTCATGTTCCAAAGGGGTCCCTTGAATTCCACATACTTCTTTTCCATGTACATCTATGACAATGCGTTCAAATATCTGAAGATGGGATATGCCTCGGCCCTGGCGTGGATCATGTTCCTCCTGATTTTTCTACTCACGCTGGCTGCGACCAGGATCAGCAGGCGCAGGATTTATTATGGAGGGGAGCAATGAAATATCCGGGCAAGGCACAAATGGCTCTGAGCTATTTCCTTCTCATTACCCTGGGGCTTGTGTTTTTCTTTCCCTTTTTCTGGATGATCTCGACCGCCCTCAAACCGATTGAAAAAACCATGAGCCTCACGCCGCATTTCCTTGTCCTGCCGCTCCACTTTGAAAATTTCGTGAAGTGTCTGAATTATGAAAACTTCACATTCACTGTGTATGCGCGCAATACGCTTTATCTGTGCTTTCTGACTGTTACGGGAATCGCGCTTTCCAGTTCCTATGTGGCGTACGGATTTTCGCGGATCAGGTGGAAGGGGCGGGACGCGCTTTTTTTACTGACGCTTTCCACCATGATGATCCCCTTTCCGGTTCTCATGATTCCGCTTTATTCCCTGTTCCGGACTTATGGGTGGGTTGGCTCGTTCAAGCCATTGTGGATTCCGTGTTTTTTCGGGGGGGCGTTCAGTATTTTTCTCCTCACGCAATTTTTCAAAACAATTCCGCATGAATTGACAGAAGCGGCGTACGTTGACGGGGCAGGCGATTTCCGGATTTACTGGCAGATCATCCTGCCGCTTGCCAAGCCGGCGCTTCTTGTTGTCGCCCTGTTCCAGTTCATGGGAACATGGAATGACTTTCTGGGACCATTGATATATCTTCCGGATCAGAGCACCTTTACCCTGGCTGTTGGGCTTCAATTTTTCCAGAGCCGGCATGGGGGAACGGAATGGAATCTGTTGATGGCTGCCTCAACGCTTGTGATTCTTCCTGTGATGATTCTCTTCTTTTTGACACAGAAATCCTTTGTCGAGGGGATCGCGCTCACGGGTCTCAAGGGATAAGAGAGCTGGCACGAACATGACATTTATGCTATAGGATATCCTGCAAGATCAGCCGGTTTTACTCCAATGTTATAAGCGGGGGACCAAAGAGTTCCGTTGCATAATCATATCGTATCCTCCGAAAGGAGCAGGGAATCCTTGCCCTGACCCAAAATTGTTTCGTGAGATAGGTTTGCAGGAGAAAGGGCGGAGACACACAGACAAGAGACAGAACCTTTATTTCGTTCCTTTTGTATAAAGTATAGCCAGGCGACACAGGATGACCAAAGATGAAAACCTGAGGATAGTATTCCGGGTTTTGGGGTTGATCTTCCAACATGGCGGATTGGATAAAAACGGGCATGGGCTTCATTAACGGAAGGGAGGACAGAAAAGAATACAAAGGAGAGGATGACATTTTGCATTGAAGAATAATGGCGGAGGCATCTTCATACAAGATCAAGGATTGCGCCAATTCCATGACCTGGGGTCCGGAACGCATCTTTGTGACATGAAGACCCTCAAATGTTACCAGGGGAATCAGGCGATTTCCCTCTTTGCCTGATCGTGCAAACACATCAAAATCCAATGCTGTATCCCATGAATAGGCATCCGCATTCAGAGCCACATGCGTTATTTTCATGGGGAGGGAGAAAGAAACTGGAACGACAAGTTTGTCGCCGGGTTTTATTCTGATATGACTGGTATCATTTCCGTAATTCAGCAAAGATAGAATGCGATGACCGGATGAATTTTGCGGAACTTTTTCAATCCCAGCTGAATTATAATCATGAATCAGAAAAATTCTATCCCTGGATTGAAGCGAGGGAATCACTTTGGGAGGCAGTGCTTTTACTTTAACCCGTGAAATCCCATAGGCATGCTTTAGAATCAGTCCCACAGATCCCAATTGCTCCTTTTCAAGGTTTGTATAAA
>Ga0315277_10006883_pt1 | contig 14795 bp, 14 predicted proteins | sample YL17G05_15_MG_FD_203695 | JGI IMG/M metagenome (GOLD analysis project Ga0315277, IMG submission 203695) | Sediment microbial communities from Yellowstone Lake, YNP, Wyoming, USA - YL17G05_15 | ecosystem: Environmental > Aquatic > Freshwater > Lake > Sediment | place: USA: Wyoming | collected... | reverse complement strand
CTTGTAACAGACGCTGTTACGTTTAGTAGGCTGCGGCAATCCGTTGAGTCTATAACCGGATAAGAATCCTGTGGCTTTTGACCACGAATAGCAGGCTGGGGAAATAGTTCTTTTGGATTTATGAAAGAGGAACACAATAACTGTTCCTTGGGTTGACAATCTACATAGCAGGTGGAGTCCGCACCTCCCTTTTTGAAACGTACTTCCTGTTATGTTGATTTTACATTTTTATTCCACAATGCAACCTTTCAAATGGAAATAAATAAGAACTAACAAGATCCCTAAACATATTATTTTAAATCCATAGAGCTTTTTGTCCTCCAGTCATTGGGCAGAACGTACTCTCCTCCGACAGGAGTATTCGGTTTCGTATAACGAATAGCCTCATTTAGGTCCATTAGGTAGTGATGTTTTTGGAAGATCACTTTTCCCTGGGGAGATAAGAGGAAATCTATAAATTTTTGGGCCAACATTTTGTCCTGGGTGAATTTCGAGATGGCGATCGGAATATAACCAATTCTTGAAACCTCTTGCGGTTTCAAGTAAATCGTTTCTATCCGGTCTGGATCCCAATAATGAAAAACTCTCCATCCGATAACAGCATCTACCGCTTTTAGAGAAATGGCGTTTGCCGTTTTCTCACAACTTTCTATATAATTGACCACATTTTTTTTAAATTTCTCCTTCTCGGAAGGGGAGAGATTCTTTTCAATAATCTCAACTGCATAGATCCCAACACAGACTGTCTCTGGATTGGCGATAGCCACCCTTATGTCATCCTTTGTCAGATCCTTGAGAGAATAGATTTTTTTTGGATTCCCTTTTTGCACATTGATCGCCGGGACGAGATAAACTAGAATTTTTTCTGATTCAGGAAATACAAGGCCCTCTTTTTTCGCCATTTCCATAAAATCGGAAGACCCTGGGAAGTAAAGGTCACCTTTCTTGGCCAGTTTCATTTGGGCAAGGACAAATCCTGAACCACCAAATGTGACATCGACGAGTATCCCAGTTTTCTCTTGGAACGCTTTTATCGCTTCTTCCGTCGCAGGTTTGCTGGCCGCACCAGCAAAGATGAGAAGCCGTTTTGACGAAGATTGAGCTTTTTGAGTTGTAAGAAAAGATAGGAATATTAACGAAAAAATGAGGAACCTTCTCATTTCAAAACCTCCATCCTGAAGCGTTATTCTCTCGTAAGAATAACGCTACTCTAATGGTTAATTTTGGATTTGTCAATCAAATGATTTAAAAAATAATAATAGCTTTCTTTCCACCAGAAATCTTCGACTGTTTTCTGTCGCAATTTCGTTTGTTAGTAGTGGAAGCGATAACCGGGTTTCTTACTTCTTCCTTCCTTAGTAATCAGTGATTTATAACATTGGCCTCATTACAAGATTTCAAATAGAAGTCATTCATATAAAGATGAATAGATGCTCTTGCAATTTTCAGTAATCTTTGTTATTTTAAGATTTAAAATACAGTATGCTTTGTGAAAAAATACAGTGTATACCCCATTTACTTCTTTTTACATATTGGTAGATTATTAGGCTGATGAATAGAAAACTTGTTTATCTCCTGCTCATTTGTTTCTCTCTCTCCATCCTGGGACTTGCATTCCATCATCATGAGGATGGAGTCCCTCATGCCAATTGCTCTATCTGCTCTTTTGTCTCCCACCATTCAAATGTGGCCCTTCAGGATACTCCCCAAATTTCAGCACCATCTTACAATATTCTCCTTATCTCCTTAGAAAACACGGTCAACATTTCATATCTTTTTTATTGTCCTTACTCAAGTCGAGCCCCTCCTGCATAATATCCAAAGCCTAAAGCTGCCCTGATCAGGGAAACTAAAAAACATTTCTCAAATGAATTGAACAGATGGAGGTGCCGCCATGAAGATGGTGATTACACTTATTACCCTATTACTATTCTCTTCAGATACATTTGCCGAAACCCTGGAAGATCGAATAAAAATCCTCGAGGAAACCCTCAAAAAACAGGAGCAGACCATCCAAGAGCTAAAAATCTTCCAGGAAACCCTCAAAAAACAGGAGCAAACCATCGAAGAGCAGCGAAAGTTGATTGAAGAATTGAAAGCAGAAGTCAAACAGCGGAAGGCTCCGGAAGGGAAACAGGAAACAGCGAAAGAGGAAAAGGAGCAAACTCCCCCCGAAAAAGATTATCGCCTTGATGACAGATCGAGAGGCATCGAATTAAAGACAGCATCCCCGTTATCACCCTTTCAGATAACTAAACAGACGACTCCGGGGCTGCTCAACCCGGCCATCGGCCTTTCGCTTGATGGGAACTTTTACCACTCCAATTTATCCAAGGAAGCGCTGAAAGAGGAAAACATTCCTGGATATCTTTCTGGGGTTGAAAGGGATTTCAAAAAGGGGTTCAATCTCAGAGCCGCGGAGTTGACTTTCTTCGCCCCTGTGGATCCATATTTCAATCTCTACGCAACTGTTCCCATCACGGAAAGTGGCGTTGATCTTGAAGAGGCCTACTTCGTCACAACCTCCCTTCCTGCCGGTCTCCAATTAAAAGGGGGAAAGTTTAAAAGTGGGTTTGGAAGGCTAAATGCCTTTCATCCTCATGCATGGGATTTTGTCGATGCACCGCTTCCTTACAGGGCCTTTCTCGGTGAAGAAGGACTGACCGAAAAGGGGGTGCAGTTAACATATCTCCCAAATCTTCCTGTTTATACGCTGTTAGGGTTTGAGGCTTTACAAGGTGAAAACTCGATCCTTTATGGTCCAGATGCAGGGTCGGGCGTCCACGCTTTTACAGGCTTTGCAAAAGCGTCTTTTGACTTCGGTTCAGACCACACCCTCCTTTTTGGAGGTTCTGTGACCGGAGGCAAGACCAAAACCGACACGGTCACCCCTGGAACCCAATTCAGCGGTACGTCCACTCTCTATGGGGCTGAACTTACTTACAAGTGGAAACCTTCGAAACAAAAAAGTCTCATTATCCAAACCGAGTACCTCTTTCGCCATCAAAATGGAAACCTTCTCAGCTTTCCTACATTGGCCATCGATTCACTAAAGAGATCCCAGGATGGATGGTACATCCAGGCTCTCTATCAGTTGGGAAGGTGGAGACTCGGCGCAAGATACGATATGCTCGGTGTCTTTCAAGATGATTTTAACCTCTCGGGCAGAGGAATTAATTTTGGAAGCCGACCCTACCGGCTGACTGGTGCCCTAGAATTCAATCCCACCGAATTTTCGAGAATCAGGCTTCAATACAATTATGACCAATCTGCAAGGAACGACAAGGTCAATAACGAGATACTCTTGCAGGTCATCCTGGCCATCGGTGCTCATGGAGCGCATCCTTTCTAAGGAGGTATGAACATGCTTAAAAAAATGTGTTTGTGGGTCTTTTGTGTCCTCTTTTTTGCAACCCCGGCGTTTGCCAAATTGAACATTGCTGCAACGCTTCCCTGGATCGGAAGCATCGCCAGTGAAATAGGAAAAGACAAGGTCCGTATCACTTCGTTTGTCAAGCCAACCCAAGACCCTCACTTCGTGGAGGCAAAACCAAGCATGATCCTCGATGTACGGAAAGCAGATATTCTGATGTACAATGGGATGGACCTGGAAATTGGTTACCTTCCCGTTCTGGTAGAGTCTTCAAAGAATCCCAAGATCCAGACAGCTAATCCTGGCAATTTCGATTGCTCAAAATTCATCGAACCGATCGAAATACCTACTGTGGTGGACAGAAGCATGGGGGACGTACACCCACAGGGGAATCCCCACTATCAACTCTCACCCAAGAACATCCTCAGGGTTGCAGAAGGGATGGCAGAGGTCTTATCCAGGGCCGATCCTGAGGATGCAAGTTTCTACCTGAAGAATTTTTCCTCTTTTAAGCAGAGACTTCAGGAAAAACAGAAGGAATGGAGCGCCATCCCATTAAGAGGGAAAAAATTCCTGGCTTATCACAAGTTCTTTGAATACCTCGCTTCAGAGTTCGGATTTGAAATCATTGGGTATATAGAACCCAAACCTGGTATTCCTCCATCGGCAGGCCACATTGGAAAATTAATTGAGATGATCAGGAAGACAAAGCCGGATGGGATTCTCTCCCTAAGTTATTACGGACAAAAAGAGGTCAATTTCCTGTCTCAGAAGACAGGGGTGAAAAGCATCATAGTCCCACACGACGTAGGCGAAACCGAAAAGGTGAAGGATTGGTTTTCTCTCATGGACCAAGTATTAAAATCTCTGGAGTAAAGGAGTGACAGATGGAGGCTCTTAGTTTTCTCATCTACCCTTTTCTTGGCTGTATGCTTCTGATCCTGATTCATGCCTATTTCGGGATCCATATTTTGGAGCGGGGTGTCATTTTTTTAGACCTTTCCCTTGCTCAATTTATTGCACTAGGAATTGCATGCTCATTTTTCTTCGGTCATGAATCGACCGGACATTATGTGTTTGCTGTTATCTTTGCGGTCATCGGAGCCTCCATCCTCTCCTTTTCAAGACAAATCTCAAGATCTGTCAACATAGAAGCCTTCATCGGTGTCCTCTATGTGTTTTCCTTAGCGACCAGCATCCTGGTCTTGGATCGAACGCCTCATGGCCTTGAGGAGTTCAAGACCATTATGAACGGCAATATCCTGTGGTTGACATCCAAAGACATCCTTGAGGCATTCGTGCTCTATACCGTAATTGGGGTATTTCAATTCATTTTTAGAAAGAAATTTTTTGGTCTCTCTTATGGGACTGAGTACAGGTTTGTCTGGGAGTTCCTTTTCTTTCTGAGTTTTGCATTTGTCCTCGTCAGCTCTGTTCAGATCGCCGGGATACTCCAGGTCTTTTCCTTTCTGGTCATCCCTGCCCTCATTGGGAGGCTTTACACCAGGGAACCTTCAAAGATACTTCTTGCTGGCTGGGGCATAGGTTTTTTGGCCAGTGTTTTTGGAGTCTTCTTTTCCTACCGGCTGGACATCCCGACGGCGCCCTTGATTGTCGCCTCTCTCAGCGTTGCCTTCTTTATCACACTCTCGTGGAGGAGCCGAAAGGCAAAGTAAATACAAAAATGGATTGTGTAGAAAAATAGGAGGAAAAAAATGCATATGGAAAGGACAACATATTTGGTTGCTTTGTTGATCACATTGGTTTTTTTCGGTTGTGCTCATGTTACACGAGAGGGGATAATGCAAAGAGCTTCAGAAGAAGCCTTTTCTTTTGAAGAGATCAATGAAAAAGATAGCCAACTACCTGAGGGCTATACTGAACTTCTTATTAAGGCGTCAATAAAAATCCCCCAAAAAGAATTCTATCTCATTAAGAAAAGGCCACCTCGGAAGGAAAATTCTCAATATCCCTTCGTCCTTAATATAAATGGTCAAGGTGTGTTGCTTATGGTAAATTGCACTTTAGACAAACAGAGGACCTACATCAACAATAAAAGAAATCCTGAAGGTGGGGAGGGCTTAATGTGTCGTCTTGAAAAAAGAATACGCCTAACGTCTGGTTGTTATAAAGTTTACTTGGGCTTGCCAGAAGAAGAGTTTGAAACTGAAGTTACCATTTCTTTGGCTGACGGTTCGTCAAATGTGCTTGAATTTAAACCCATCTATTGGCGGTCTGGAGATAATCGTCGAATGTTTTGGAAGGGAATATCCAATTTTGACATTTTTTTTGACGGTAAGCCCTATCTTAGTCACACTATACACAGAGGTGGACGTTGGGAGTTACAATCTTGAGATCTCAAGAGATAAGATCTCAACCCTCCTAAAGCTCAATCAAACACTATGCTTGCTTTCTACTCATAATATTCATCATTCGAGATTATCTTAGACTGAAGAGTTGGTAGGTGAAGTCTTCAGGGGGCATCTTCTGGGAAGAGGCGTCTACACGGAAGGAAAAGGCAATAACCCTATACCTTTTGGAAAGAAATCTTCAGTCTTTGGGGTATGTTCTAATAACTATTGGACCGATCAGCTGCCTATTTCTTAGGCAACCAAGGAGGTAGCAATGCGATGTTTCTTCCCGTAATCGTTGCAAAGACGATTCGCCATACCGGTGTAGATTTCAACCTGTAATTGATGAACCTGACCGGGTGTATTTATTAGCTGAACCCATTTGACTTTTGGTCGTTGGTTTGGAGATCTGACAATTATAACAAGATGATGAAGCTAAAAACCGAGCAGTTCTTAGGCTGATTCCTCATTGAAGCTCAAATTTAATCGGGATATTTACCCAGCAAGGGATTACAACCTCTCCCTTTCTGGCAGGAATAAACCTCCATTTTTGCACTGCGGCAAAGGCAGATTGGTCGAGCACCTCGTAGCCGGAGGACTTTTTCACCTCGATTTGCCCCACCCAACCATTAGGAAGAACCTCCACCTTTAACAGGACTTGCCCCTGGTATCTTTTCTCTCGGGCTTCCAGAGGATAGACAGGTTTTGGATTTTGAGCGTATCTGGGGTGAGGCAGACCAGGTCCCCCAATTCCTGATCCTCCCCAACCAGAACCGCCTCCTCCCAGCCCCGAGCCGTCTCCAGACCATGCTCTACTGGAAGCTCCTTGCCCGATCCCTGTACCTTTTCGAGATCCTTCCCAACCAGAGCCCCCTTGTCCTGACCCAACTCCAGACCCTCCCCAGCCCGAACCTCCTTGGCCTGATCCCTGCCCCGTACCGGGAATGGTGTTCTGATATTGTTCCACAAGACCGGAATGAGGTAAAGGGATTGAAAGATCATCCTCCGTCTCAAAGCTCAAATCTATTTTCGACGCCGATACCGCACCTATCGGTAAGGGAATGGGTCTTTCTACTGCTTCTTCCTTCTCCTGATGCTGAGGGATTTGTCTTTGCTTTTCCATAGGGATTCTTGTCACTACCCTCTGGATGGGCGAAGGAATTTCCTGACCCAAATATTTTTTATCAAATGCACGTTCTTTCTGTTTTATCTCTTGCATAGATTTATATTCTTCTTCTTGGATCTGAGTTTTTGTGGGAACGGACTCATGAGTGGGACTGGGGCTGAAGTTCTGCTGAGGTGATAAAGTCCGAAGAGTGACTCGATAGATAGATGGGCCCCCTTTTGTGTGCGTGGCGTTCAGACCGAAGATGAAGAAGACGATTAAAAGAGCATGAAGCAGCAGTGAAACAACCCCAGCTCTCAGCAATCCGGCCTTATCAAAGAAACCTGAATCGTTTAAAAGACGAAATTGTTCACCTCTGTCTTGTAATCGCATCGTTTTTTTCGATTCCATCCCAAACCGAGCCCTTCACTCTAATGTTACCGAAAGGCCTGGATGAGCTGCGTTGAATTATATTCGAAGACATCCTTCAGGGTCTTTGTGTTTCCAACTCCAGGGAAATTAATAATCTGAATGTATTTGCACTTTGCATTGTCAGCGACTACTCTGGCTACCGGGAAATGAAAGACATCGACAACCAATTCGGGCTTCTGGGCAAGAGCATCAGCGATAACTTTAGGTGTCAGTTCACCCGGACTGATCATCAGAACGATGGAAAGGTTAGCCCATTTGCTGAAAGAGTATGCATACTGGTGAACAATGGCTCGTTTGCCTGAAAACGCGGAGATCTTTTTTTGAAGGGCTTTAAGTTTTTCTATGAATTGTTTCTCCCAGACCTGCTCCTCCTTTTCTGTTTTTAAGGCTCTGGAGATTTTTCTGGCACTGGCAATCAAGCTTTCCGGAGAAGTCTCCGTCTCGATTTGAAGGGCAGGAATATTTTTTTCTCTCGATGTCTCCAGGAGTTTCGATACCATCCTTTCATAGCCGCCATAAATTACAGTTTTTGCTCCTTCAAATTCAAAAAGATCAGATGGCTTCAGATCGTATTCTGGAGGGTGCTTCGTTCCCTCTGGGCTGATCACTCGAACTTCTTTTGCACCTGCCGCCCTTGCGATCGCTCCAACCAATGGAGTAGAAGCAACCACCACCCCCTGTGCCAGGGTAGCAAGTGGAAAACTGAAAAGCATTACAGAAATTTCTACCAATAGTAGCAGTAATCCCGATACGAAAGGGTTAGCTGATTTTTGCATACCCTAATAAATTCCTTTTAAGAAGTCCACAAAGGGCAATGATCAACGAAGCCACCAGAATGATAGCCGAACTCGTCGGAATATCCAGTAGAAAGGAGAGATAGAGACCGATCATTCCGGAAATCAAACCGAACAAAGCAGAGAAGAAGAAAGTTTGCTTCAGGCTCCTGGAAATGATGATCGCAGCCATGGCTGGCAGTAGAACAAAGCCATCAACCAGCAGTGCCCCGATGACCCGCATGGAAACAGCCACACTGAGACCGAGGACAAAGACAATCAGATAATAAAACCATTTTTCAGGTATTCCCACCGCCAGAGCGACTTCACGATCATAAAGGATGGCTTGAATCTCCTTAAAAAAAAGAAAAATAATGCAAAGGATGAAGAAACTGATGATGCCTACTAATATAAGGTCTCCCTTGGTCAATGAAAGAATATTTCCCCAGAGGATGTTGAAGGCTTGAAGCACATGGATATTGGCCTTATAGATGAGAATAAATGCAAGGGCAAGGGTAAGTGTCATGAAATAACCTGAGAGGGTTCCCAACCCCAACTTCATCCTTTCAGAAATGGGTCCCAGGGCCAAAGAGGAAAGAGTGCAAAACAGAAGACCCATGAACAGGGGGTCTACTTTAAAAAAGAGGCCGATAGCACCCCCGAGCAAAGCGATATGCATCATAGCGAATCGCAGGGGAATAAGATTAAGAGAGATGACAAAGACCCCGATCATTGGAAAAGCCACCCCGGCAAAAAGGATGGCAATGATCGCATGCTGCATAAAGGGATAGGTTAAGGTTTGTGTCCAGCTCATCCTATTCCTTCGACCAGAGAACTCTCCCCATCTTTTAGTTGATAAATCTTATCACTGAAACGGGTGACCCAATGGGTATCATGGGAAACCAGGAGAGTGGTCAATTTCTTTTCCTGATGAATGGAATAAATGGTTTCCATAATCTCGGAACGGGATTCATTATCTAAATAGGTGGTGGGTTCATCGAGAAGGAGAAGAGAGGGCTCTTGTGCCAATCCCCTCGCCAAAGCTACCTTTTGTTGTTCACCACCTGAGAGCTGATAGACTAAGCTTCTTGAATATTGGGTTATGCCCATGAGTTTCAGAGCTTCATGAGCTTTCTCCCAATCGACCCTTTTGGGCCTCCGCATCAATCCTATCTTCCCATATCGTCCCATGAGCACAGCCTCTTCAACACAGATAGGAAACCGGTGAGAGATAGACCGCTGAGGAACAACCCCGATTTGCTTTCTCAATAGAGTTAGATTCTTGAATTGAGAAAGGTCATAACCAAAGACATGGACTTGGCCTTTGGAAGGCTTGAGAATACCACAGACTACTTTAAGGAGAGTTGTCTTCCCTGCTCCGTTTTCCCCCACAATCGAGACAAATTCCCCAGATTGAACCTCTAAATTCATCCCTCGGAGGACATAGTGGCCACTCAGCTGGACATGGATATCTGATATCCTGATGCAATATTCCATTTAAATCTTTTCCCCTTGGGCCAGGAACTTCCCAGGCTGATTAATAATGGAAACGTCACAAAGTCCGGCTTTGTTCATAAGATCTCGAATCCGCTCAGGGTGAGGGAGAAGATCATGTGCCACGGTTCCTCCTACTTGTTGATGAAACTGATTGATCTCCTCTATGCTGTGAAGATGTGCAATGAAGAGCATTCCTTCGCTCTTAAGGACTCTGACCAATTCAAAAAGAGCTTTCGCCTTGTTGGGAAAATGAGGAAAGGCCGAAAAACAGGTGACTCGGTCAAACTGATCGCTCCGTAAAGGGATTGATTCCACACTGGCATTGATAAGGAACTTCTCTCCGGGAGATTCACGGATTTTTGCCTTCTCCAGCATTTTATATGAAAAATCAATTGCGATAAGCCGTCCCTTGGCCCCAATGGCTTCTCTTATGAATGGGAGGAGAATCCCTGTCCCTGTTCCGACATCTAATACCGAGTCGTTTTGAGTCAATCTAAACCACCTTACTACTTCTTCAGCCTTATGGGTTCTAGCTTCACCGCCGAGGTCTTTATCCCAAGAAAAGGCATGACGGTCAAAAAAGTCTTTTCTTTTTTCCACGGTCTTTCCCCAAAATAAAAGCCACGAAGACACAGGTTTTCAAACCCTTCTGCCTTCATGGCTAAGATCAATATACAATTTCTCTATTTGATCGTCAATTAATTTTTTTGCTTGACATCAAAAATGAAATTTGTTAGAAAGAGTTCCATTAATCAAGCCACGAAGGTTTTTGGGGCAGAAGACCCAACTTTTGTGGCTTTTTTATTTGGCCGAAATTAAAACCACGGAGGTTTTAAGTCTCTCTGAAGCGAGACCCTTCGTGGTTTTTTCATTTTAGAAAGGAGGAGGGAAATGGATATTAAATCTGCAGGGCTGGGGTTCGGGATTTCTTTATTGGTGATTCTCGTTATGGCAACTTCTGCCTTTTCTGAAGAGGAAAAGGAAGTAACCCTGGAAGAGGTGAAGGTGGTGGCTTCTCCCATTATCGAGGGAAACAAAGTAGACGATTATGGCAACCGTGTGACGACTGTCACAGAGAAGCAGGTTGAGGATCTCAATGCATTGGATTTCCCATCGGCCTTGAGAAGAACTCCTGGAGTCACTATCTCTCGTTATAACATCGTTGGAAGTTATGGCGGGGATCAGGGAGGATCCATCTATATCAGAGGCATGGGGGGAGAAAGACCTGGAGCGGAGATTCAGACTTTAGTGGATGGAAGGCCCAGTTTCGTAGGGATCTGGACCCACCCGCTCATGGATTTGATGAGCGTGAGTAATCTCGGTCATGTTGACGTTTATAAAGGGGCTCAGCCCGTCCTATTCGGAAATTCGTCTTACGGGGCTGTAAATGTGGTGACCAAACGGATGATGGAGGAGGGGTTTACAACAAGAATCCGATCGGCTTATGGTAGCTATAATACCTTTGATGAATATTTTGAGCATGGAGGGAAAAAGGGAAACTTTGACTATTATCTCATTGGGGATTTTAAAAAGAGTGACGGGCATCGGGAGAACTCGGATGGTGAGGTTCAGAACTATTTCGGAAGGATGGGGTATCGATTTGCGGATGCATGGGATGCTTCCTTGACAATGACCTACACTGATAGCTATGCGAATGACCCTGGGATAAAGGGGGCTGCTCCAATCCCTGTAGTACCCCGGTTTAAGGTTTGGGATCAGGTCTACGATTTGACGGTATCGAACAAATATGAAATCGCCAAGGGATTCCTCAAGGTCTATTATGATGATGGTCACATTCGATGGAAGCAGTGGGATGCTGGGGTCAATGAAGCCTTCAATACCAATACCGACTGGAATAACTATGGCATTCGAGCCCAGGAGAGGTTAAGCCTTTGGACATCGGGAGAGGTCATTCTCGGATATGATCATGACGTTTATGGTGGGAAGGCAGAGCAGGTTTATCCGGCAACGAAACAAAGTCTAAAGGATACTCATTTTTATAACTCGGCGCCCTACATCGATGTTCGACATACCTTTACCTTTGAAAAGGAATTTCAGATAACTCCTTCAGTGGGGGCGCGGTATAATATGAGCAAATATTTCGGGGACTTTTTGGGGCCTGAAGCCGGGCTTAAAGTCCATTATAAAGACACGGAACTTTATGTTCGATATGCGAAGGGATTCAATCTGCCAGGGGTCTATACCGTATTTTTTTATGAACTAAACTTTGGCCAAGGAGATAAGTGGAAGGATCTCAAACCCGAAAAGATAGACCATTACGAGATAGGGGGGTCCCAAAAAATCACCCGGTGGCTAAAAGCCGATCTTGCTCTTTTTTACGATTCTGGGAAAGACCGTCTCATTTTCAAAGCTCCCCCACCCCATTTCGAAAATTTAGAGAAGTATCGCACCAAAGGCATCGAAGCCACAGCGACGGTTACCCCTTGGGCCAATTTTGAATGTTTTGTTGGAGGGACATATTTATTGGCAAGCCCATCGGACCTTCCTTATGCGCCTAAAGTAACTCTGAGTGGCGGGGTTTCTTATGCTTTATGGGATAAAATTTTCATCAATGCCGATTCCACATATGTCTCCTCCCGATTTGTTTCAGATCCTCGTTTCCCCGTTTCTAACCCCGAAAAGGTAGGATCCTATTATCTGGTCAATGGAAAAATCTCCTACCGTATCAAACCCATTCCGTATGTTTCATGTAAAAAAGCAGAGGCCGAGATCTTTGTAGCCGGGGAGAATCTGACCAATGTGCATTATGAGTATCTGCCAGGTTATCCCATGCCTGGAATCACTGTCATGGGGGGAATAAAACTTAAGTTCTAACCAACGCCGCAAAAATCAAGTGGGCATTTCACGGGGCGAAGTTTCGTCCATTTTGCCTATATTACTTTTAGGGTCGGTAGATTCGATACTCGATTTCATCTGTAATCTTCACGTTTTAAATCTTATTAACGCTGAACATTCGTAGGCATACTCGTTACCCAACAGATAATTCTACAGCATCTGTCAGATTAGGTATCGTCAAGAGAGAATTCACAGTTTTTATCCAGAACCACCGATTTCTCATATAAATTTGGAAATGATTCTAAATAAGTAAAGACCCCAAAATTCCTGACTCAGTCTCCCCTCATTACGGGATCACACCTACCCAACGAACCCTGCACAGGGGACTCGGAGAGTACTAACTGAATAGCTCGCTGAGCAATTAAACGTAGGTGAATGACCAAAAGATAACTGTGCTGGTTGAATGATGAACTTCTACTCGAAGGGTTAGGGTAGGATATGAGATGATGCCTTGACAAATTATGAGCATATGCTTATAATTAAAGAAGGTATCACCGATAAAGAGGAAACAAACCCAAATCCTAGATCTCAATACAATAACGTTTTTGGCGAACGCCACACAATGTTTATAAAGTTGAGGTGAGAAAGATGGGGAAGGCAAACGAGCATTTCAAAACACTCTCGGAACTTTCAGAAAAGATTATGGCTCTCGGGGAATCAATAAAGAGGGCAGAGGGAGACATCGAATCTGTCTGGATGGATCAGATCGAAGAGAAAGACCTTCGGGATGTAAAGGATCGTATGAAGGCAGTGAAAAATGCCCTTCGCGTGCTCCAGGAAGAAATTGTCCACATGGAGGCAGAACATTGCAAGGGAACTAAAGGTAAGCAATAAAAATAATATGTCAAATAGCCAAAATGTAAAGCAAAAGAGCGATGATCCTTCCGGAATCGCATTGTATTCGACCCTTCTCTATATCTTGGTTTCAGGGACGAAAGGGGTTTTAGCATGGCTCTCGGGCAGTTCTGCTCTTTTGGCTGATACGATCCATGGTTTTTCAGATGCCTTCGCCAGCATTCTTGTCCTGGTTGGGATCTGGTTGTCTGGAAAAAGATCCGAAGCCTTCCCATGGGGCCTATACAAGGTTGAGAACCTCGTTGCCTTAGTCAGTGCTGGCTTCATCTTCCTGGTGGGCTATGAGATTGTCAGACATGCCTTCGTTGCGGAAAAGGCGTTCCCTTTATCACATCTCTTTATATCGACGTTGGGTCTCCTGATTATAATCGTGGTGATCATTTTCTTCTCGCGATACGAGACCCAAAAAGCAAAAGACCTTAACTCCCCGAGTCTCCTGGCAGATGCCTCACATTGGTACTCCGACATTGCTTCGACGGCACTCGTGCTCGTTGCCCTTTTGGGAGCGAAGATCGGGTACCCCTTAATAGACCGACTGGCTGCTCTCGCCATGGTTGGGTTCATCGCTAAAGTTGGATGGAATATACTCAAAGATTCGATGAAGACTCTATTGGATGCCTCGGTTGATCCAGATACTTTATATCGTATCAGAGATACAATTCAACGCTTTTCACAAGTAAAAAAGATCAAATCCATTCAGGCAAGAAATTCGGGCAGATTTGTCTTTGTACGGGCAGAGATCATCTTTGACGTAAAGAAATTCACCCAGGCCCACCGCCTGAGCGAGGAAATAGAAAAGGCCCTTTTAAAGGAGATTCCACATGTGGACAAAGTAACGATCCATTACGAACCTGTAGAGAAGAACTTTTTGATCTACGCCGTTCCCGTAGATGAGGATAGACATAACCTTTCAGAGCATTTGGGCGGCGCACCTTATTTTTATCTTATTCGAATGAGTGCAGAGGGGCACATTATACAGGAAGAAAAGATTCTCCCGAACCCTTACCTCAATGAGGAAAAAGGGAAAGGAATCAAAGTGAGCGAGTGGCTTCTCCAAAATGGGGTGGATGCAGTTTTGACCAGAAAGGCCTTTGAAGGGAAAGGACCTTTCTATGTCTTTTCGAGTTCAGAGGTAGATGTAATCCCTACAGAGGCAAAGACGATTGAAGGAATCCACCAAAATCTGGCGAAGACTGGTACGCCGTAAGCAAGAGAGTCTTTCAGATTTTTGGAAGTGCATGCATTTTGCCCCTTGACAAATTATGAGCGTATGCTTATAATTAACACTGACAGGAGGGATTCCAAATGGCAAGGCCAATAAATTGTAGGCGAGTTGGTTTCATGCCTCAAAGTGACTACTTCAAGCCAAGAGGTATGCCTTCTTCCATGTTGGAAGAAGTCATTCTAACGGTTGACGAGTGTGAAGCGATCAGGCTTGCTGATCTTGAGGGTTCATACCAGGAGCAGGCAGCAGAAAAAATGAACGTCTCCCGCCAAACCTTTGGGAGGATTATCGAATCTGCGCACAAAAAGGTGGCGGATGCGTTGGTTAA
>Ga0315277_10006882_pt1 | contig 14795 bp, 10 predicted proteins | sample YL17G05_15_MG_FD_203695 | JGI IMG/M metagenome (GOLD analysis project Ga0315277, IMG submission 203695) | Sediment microbial communities from Yellowstone Lake, YNP, Wyoming, USA - YL17G05_15 | ecosystem: Environmental > Aquatic > Freshwater > Lake > Sediment | place: USA: Wyoming | collected... | reverse complement strand
GGTCATGTCTTGCCTCCGCGGAAGGGCAATCGGACGCCCAAGGGACCATTAGAACTCGGCAGGGGCGGGATTTCACCAAAAAAACGCCTGGGGCGCAGGCGCAATCGGCCTCTACTTCAGGCGCGGACGAACGACGGCGCCGATCTGCCTCAGGACGCCTTGTTCTTCCGGGTGGATATCGCCGAACGGCCGCGGCCGAGCAGGGCGTAAAGCCCGCAGTGGACCGAGAGACCGTACCGGGCGTCGACGAACGCGGAGACGCCGGCGCCGCTTGCCTCGAGCCGGGCGGCGCCCGTGTCCTCGGCGGAATACGCCGTCAGAGTACGCATCTACCTTCCTGCAACCTTCGGGCCGGATTGTGAAGACACTCAGGAGGAAATCTCAGGGGACCGCTTCGGGCAGGTCAATACGGATCGGGCGCTTGGCCTGAGGCGGGGAGGAACAAGCGGCGTTCGAAAACCGGGAAACTCTGCGCCGCGTTCGCCTGTCTCAGGGATTGCGCGGCAAGGGGCGGCGTATTAGGCTATTTGACAGTGTTGGCGGGCGCATCTGCCGCTGGACGTCGAGTGCGTTCGGGGAGGCGGCAGTCTACTGCGCGAAGCGGTTCTTGAGCGCGGAGGCTCGCGGCGTCTGGTCGTGCCGGACGGCTGTCGCAAGCAGCGTGACGGCCGCGAGGTCAACTTCGACGGCAGGGGAGGCCCGGTGGGGCAAGCACCTGAAAACAAGGGGCGCGAGTCTGGCGGCGCTGCGGCCGGCGCGTCCGAGCGCGGCGTCACCGTTTCCGTCATTGTGCCGGTGCACAACGGCGGAGAAACCTTCAAGCAGGCACTGTCGAGCCTGTCCGGTCTGCTACCTGCTCCCGACGAGTTGATCGTCGTCGCCGACGGGTCCACGGACGGCTCCGCCGACCTCGCGAGACAGCGGGGGTTTGAAGTCATCGAACTCGCCCAGAGGGGCGGGCCGGCCGTGGCGCGAAACGCCGGCGCCGAACACGCTCGGGGCGAAATTCTTTTCTTCGTCGACGCGGACGCAGCGCCCGCGGCGGACGCGGTCAAGCGAGTGAAGGATGCCTTGAGCGCCGGTTGTGAGTACGCGGCGGTCTTCGGCTCCTACGATGACGAGCCCGCGGCGGCGAACTTTTTTTCCCAGTACAAGAACCTCTTTCACCACTACGTCCACCAGACGGGGCGCGGGGACGCGTTCACCTTCTGGGCGGGCTGCGGCGCCGTCAGGCGGGACCTTTTCGTCGCGATGGGAGGGTTCGACGAGAGGTATCGGCGCCCCTCTATCGAGGACATCGAACTTGGCTACAGGCTCAAGGCCGCCGGGCACAGGATACTCCTTAACAAGGGGCTTCAGGTCAAGCATCTCAAGGCATGGACGGCGGCGTCGCTGGTGAGGACGGACTTTTTCGGCCGGGCGCTGCCGTGGACCGACCTTATCATGAAGCGGCGCGGCGTCGCGAACGACCTGAACCTCAGCGTCACGAGCCGCGCCAGCGTCATCCTCGTTTTCCTGATGCTCGCGTCGCTCGGCGCAGGCGCGTTTCTGCACTGGCTCGTCGCGATTGCGGCGGCGGCGGCGCTCGCCCTCGGCGCGATCAACGCGCCGGTCTACCGTTTTTTCCTGCGTAAGCGAGGGGCATGGTTCGCGCTGAGGGCCGCCGCGTGGCATTGGTTCTACTACTTTTACGGGGGGGTCGCATTCGGCATCGGGTTCGTCCGCCACGTGCTCGGCAGGGGCGGCAAAGAGGCGGGGCGAAAGCGCCGCGCGGGCGACCCGCGCGACGTCGGGACGCGCGCGGAGGCCCTCTGATGGAACACCGGGACGTTGTCGTTATCGGCGCAGGGCCAGCGGGGCTTGCCGCGGCGCACGAACTGGCGTCACACGGCGCCCGGCCGCTTGTCATCGAGAAAGCGGGCAAGGTCGGCGGCATCGCCAGGACCGAGGAGTACAAGGGCTACCGTTTCGACGTAGGCGGCCACCGGTTTTACACCAAGGACGAAGAGATCGACCGGCTCTGGCACGAGATGCTCGGGGAGAAGTTTCTCAAGGTGAAGCGCCTGTCGCGGATTTACTACCAGGGGCGTTTTTTCAAGTATCCGCTCAAGTTTTCAAACGCCCTGTGGAACCTTGGGGCCGCGGAGAGCTCGCTCTTGCTCATGAGCTATGTCGCGGCGAAACTCAAGCCCGCGCGAGAGGAGAAGACGTTTGACCAGTGGGTAACGAACCGTTTCGGGGCGCGGCTCTACAGGACGTTTTTCGAGGGTTACACCGAGAAGGTATGGGGCATGCCGCCGCGGGAGATACAGGCGGACTGGGCGGCGCAGCGGATAGGGGCCTTCTCGATGGGGGCGGCGGTACGCAACGCCCTCTTCGGCACGAACGGCCCGCGGACTCTCGCCAGCGAGTTCAACTACCCGGTGCTCGGTCCCGGGATGATGTGGCAGCGCTTCCGGGAGCGGGTGGAGGAGATGGGGGGGCGGGTGGCGCTCGGCTCGGAGGTGGTTGGCCTCGAACACGACAGCGGGAGGGTGACGGGCGCGCTTGTTCGAGAGGGCAGGTCCACGCGGGAGATCCGCGGCGGCGAGTTCATATCGAGCATGGCGCTAAGCGACCTCGTCAAGAGCCTTTCGCCCGAGCCGCCGGCCGTCGTGCTTGAGGCGGCGCGTAACCTCAGGTACCGGGCGTTCATCATGGCGGCGCTCATCATGAAACGTCGGGACCTCTTTGACGACAACTGGATCTACGTGCACAGCCCCTCGGCCGTCGTGGCGCGCATCCAGAACTTCAGGAACTGGTCGGCGGCGATGGTCGCCGACCCGCAAAAGGGATCGATCGGGATGGAATACTTCTGTTCGGAGGGCGACAGGCTCTGGAACGCAAGCGACGAGGAACTGCTGGGCCTGGCGGCGCGCGAGATCGGCGCGCTTGGTCTGGCGGAGCCGTCGGACGTCGAAGACGGCACAGTCATACGCCAGCCAAAGGCTTACCCGGTATACGACGCCGCTTACCACGCCAACCTGCGAATCCTGAGGGATTACCTCGGCACGCTCGGCAATCTTCAGACCATCGGGCGCAACGGGCTGCACAGGTACAACAACCAGGACCATTCGATGCTGGGAGGGATTCGTGCGGCCAGAAACATCCTCGGCGAGGAGCACGACGTCCGGAGCATGAACCCGGAGCGGTCCCCGGTTCAGGAGGCCGGCAGCGGCGACAGGCGTGGCGGCGGACGTTGAGCCGGCCGGTTTCTTCAGGGGGGTCGGTCGGCGCGCAGATGACAAAGGGCAGGACCCGTGATCGGCCGTCTCAAGTGGAGCGCGTACCTGGCCCGGCACGTAGCGGGGCAGGCGAGGCTGCCTTTTCGGCCCGTCGAAGCGATTAGGCGCACGCAGGCGCTTCGCGCGCGTTTTCCGAGAAAGCCCTTGGAAACAAGGGCCACTTCGAGCCGAAAGCGACGCTCGGGGTCCTGGAGCGTCACAGGTCCGGGGAGGCGGATTACGCGCCGCAACTCATGGGCGTCCTCGCCGTCCAACTCTGGGACGAGATGTTCGCAAAGGGAGGCCGGCAGGAGCCCCCGAAGTGAAGGGGATCGGATCAAGATACTGGGACGAGGTCATGCCGGGCGTCGCCGCGCGCCCGCAGACGCTCTGGCGCAAACACTGCGACGCCGTTCATGCGTCGCTTCTTGCGCGGGGGCTGGGCGACGCAGTTGCGAGGGCGGCCCTCAAGACGGACCTCTTCGACGAAGCCACGGGCGACGGCCTCGCCGACGTTCTCATGGCCAAGTCGGGCTTCCTTGTCGGCATGGACGTCTCGGGCCGGGTTCTCCAAGCGGCGGCGGGCAGGCATCCCCGGCTGACGGTGGTCGCAGCCGACGCAAGAAGGCTCCCATTCGCGGCCGGCACCTTTGACCTGGTCTTCTCCAATTCGACGCTTGACCACTTTGAGTCGCAAGATGAGATCTTCTCGAGCCTCGGCGAGATAAGCCGAGTCCTGCGCCCCGGAGGGCGGCTCATCCTTACCATGGACAACCCCGCCAACCCGGCGGTCGCGCTGCGCAACGCGCTTCCCTCGGGACTTCTCGTGCGCCTGGGCGTTATCCCTTACAGGACCGGCGTCACGTGCTCCGCGGCGCGGCTGGCGCAGTACCTCGGCAGCACGGGCCTGGAGGTGTCGTCAACGACGTACATAATGCATTGCCCGAGGATTATCGCGGTGACGGCAGCCCGATGGCTCGAAGGCCGGCGGACGGGACGCGCCGCGAGACAATTCCTGCGGTGGCTTGGCGCTTGCGAAAAGCTCGAGGGCTTGCCGACGCGCTCCTGGACGGGTTACTTCACCGCGATCATCGCGGTGAAACCGGGGCCTCGGGCGCGCTTTGGCGGGGACGCGGATGACGCTCGACATTAGAACTCGCGACGGCTCGACCGTCTATACGGCCGCGCGCAACGGCAACGTGCTCGGATACGTCGCCGTGAATTCGACCGTCGCCGGGCGCTCCTGCGGCGGCGTGAGGATGATGCCCGACCTGACCGAGGACGAGGTGCGTGCACTCGCGCGCGCCATGACGCTCAAGTACGGATACTTAGGCCTACCGCAGGGAGGGGCAAAGGCGGGGGTCGTCGGAGACCCGGAAGCGCCGGAGGGCGAGCGCAGGACGATTCTGGGGGAGTTCGCACGGGAGATCGCGCCGCTGCTGCGCGCAAGGGCGTTTATCCCCAGCACGGACATGGGCACGAGCAACGCCGACATCCGCTTCATGCTTGAATCCGCCGGCGTAAAGGTGCGGCGGCGCGAACTGCTCGGAAACTCGTCCGGCTACTACACGGCCGTGTCGGCGGTGGCGGGGGTTGCCGAGGCGGCGCGGCGGGCGGGCCTTGCCCTTTCGCGCGCAACGGCCGCCGTCGAAGGCTTCGGCAGGGTGGGCAGGGAAGTCGCGGCGCTCCTGGCGGGGTACGGCGTTAAGGTCGTCGCCGTCTCGACGCGTTGCGGCGGGCTTTACGACGGCGGCGGCCTCGACGTCGAACGACTCCTGCGGATTGCCGGCGAGGCCGGCGAGCGCGTGGTGGAGTTGTACGGACAAGGGCGAGCCATCGACAAGCGCCTCGTAACCGAACTGCCGGTCGACGTCCTGTGCCCCTGCGCGCGCCTCCACGGCATTCATTCCGGCAACGTCGCGCGCGTGTCCGCGCGGATCGTCTGCGGGGGCGCGAATGACCCCATCGAGCCCGAAGCGGAGAAGGTGCTTCTCGGGCGAGGGGTACTCTCGCCGCCGGACTTCGTCGCCAACTGCGGCGGCGTCCTTGGAGGGACGATGGAGTTTGCGTCGCTCGGGCGAGAGTATATCACGGCGTTCATCACGCGCAGGATGGGCGCCGAGATCCGCCGGATACATGACGAGGCGGAACGGACCGGCGCGACGCCGCGCGCCGTGGCCGAAGGGCTCGCGCTCAGGCGGTTTGAAAAAGTGAAGCAGGCCGCGGAACACCCCGGGTTCAGCGGCCGAGCCCTTAGCGCCGGCCTCGCGCTCTATCGAAGGGGTCTCGTACCGTCGGCACTTGTGAGGGCGGCGGCGCCGGGGTACTTCGAGAGGCTCTTCGACGGCGCGTAGACGGCTTCGCAACAGTCCGTTGTCCGGCGCTCGGCTCCCTCGCGCGTCCGCCGCGCGGCACGGCGGCAACAGGCGGGGCCGGCTCACTTGCTGCTACTCAATGCCTTCAAAGCGTGTACAATACTGCGGCGTGGACGCCATGAACGGCATCGACCGACTGCGCAACATCCCCGACACGCGGCGCGCGGCGGAGCTTCGCGCGCGCGTACGAAGCGCGATGGAGGAGCCGCCCGCCGCCTGGACCTGCCCCGAGCGTATCGACGAGCGGTACATGGGCGAGCCGCTTCCCGTTCGCAAGGCGCGCGCCGCCGCGCTCAAACTTGCCCACATGCCCGCGGATCTCTGGGAGGGGCAGCTCTTCGCCGGTTCAATGACGCTCGAGAAGCCCCGGGCGCACGCCGAGCAGGGTTTCCCCGACTACCTGACCGACGCCGAGAAGTCCTACGCGAAGTCGGAAGGCCTGAGCGTCCATTGCTTCGGCCATATCGTGCCGGACTATCCGACGCTCCTTCTTAAGGGGCTCCGCGGCATCCGTTCGGACATAGAGGCGCAGGCGCCGAACGTACGCAGCGCGCCGGAGAAGGCGTTTCTCGATTCGGCCGTAATCGAGATCGACGGCGTGACGGCATTTGCTCACCGGCTCGCCGAGCGGTGTCTCTCTGATGCGGCGACGCAAGGCGACCCAGGGCGCGCCGAAGAACTGCGCGCCATGGCGGCCGATCTTCGCGAGGCGCCGGCCGGGCCGGCCAGGACCTTTCACCAGGCGCTCCAAGCCGTTTGGCTCCTGCACATGGTCTTTCACTCCACTATGAACGGCAACGCGATGGGGCGGTTGGACCAGTACGCGTGGCCGTACCTCGAGGCGGACCTGGCGGCGGGGCGCGTGGACATGGAGCGGGCACTGGAACTGGCGACGTGCTTCTGCCTCAAGTTCAACGAGCGCGCGAAAACCACGCCGGACCAGATGGCGGACGAGCGCGACGCCGAGCCGCCCGACCCGGCGCGGCGCACGCGTCACTACACGTCCTCGCAGATCGGCAGCGACCGCGACAGCATCGACGCCGAGAATCACTGGCTGCAGAATATCGTCATCGGCGGCCTCGCCCCGGACATGCGCGACGGCACGAATCCGCTGACCTTCGTCCTTCTCGAGGCGTACCGTCGCAACAAGATGACGAATCCGCTGGTGACCGTACGCACGCATCGGGGGACGCCGGAAGCGCTTTTGGCGGCGGTATGCGAGACGCTGAAAGACGGCGGGGGCATGCCGGCGGTCTTTAACGACGAGGCGATCATCCCATCTCTCGAACGGATCGGCATTCCGGCGCCCGACGCCCGGGACTACACCAACGACGGCTGCTGGGAAGTGATCATCCCGGGCCGGACGGACTTCCGGTTCCAGCGGCTGAGCATGATGCTCTGCCTCGAGTGGGCCTTGAAGCGCGGGGTATCGCGTTTCGGCGGCGGCCGCGAGGGCATAGATACGGGAGATGCGAGGCGCTTCGGGTCGTTTGACGAGGTCTGGGCCGCGTTTCTGGCGCAGATGGACGCGATGGTCGAACGCACGGTAAAGCGGGTTGTTGAGACCGTGAACCTCAGACACACCGTCGCGCCGGTGCCGCTATTGAGCGCCCTCATTCGGGGCTGCATCGAGTCGCGAACGGACATGACCGCCGGCGGGTCGCGGTTCAGGACGTTCGGCATGCTTGCGGAAGGGGCGGCGCATGCCATCGACTCGCTTACGGCGATAAAGACGGCGGTATTCGAAGAGCACGCCGCGACGATGGGGGAACTGTGCGACGCGCTTGACGCAAACTTCAAAGGATATGAGCGCCTGCGCGCCAGGCTCGAGGCCGCGCCGAAGTACGGCAACGACGATGATCGGGCGGACGCGGTCGGCCGCGCGATGATAGAGGCGTTCGTGGCGACGGTACGGAGGCACGCCGCCGCCAGCGAATCGGCGATCACGTTTCCATGCGGCGCCGGCACGTTTTCCTGGTACATCGGGATCGGCGAGGGGCTCGGCGCGTCGCCTGACGGCCGTCCGGCGGGCGAGCCGGTATCCTCCAACTTCAGCCCGGCCCTCGGGCGCGACGTGGAAGGAATTCCCGCCGCAATTCTGTCGTACTCGAAGATGCATCGCTCGAACCTTCCCGCGGGAGGGCCGCTCGACCTTCGCCTGGCGAGGCGCCTCGTCGAAGGAGACGAAGGCACTCGGCGAATGACGGGGCTCGTGCGCGGGTTCGTCGACACGGGAGGCGCTATGATGACTTTGACCGTCGCCGACACGGAGGAACTGCGCGCGGCGCAGCGCGAGCCGGACAAGTACAAGTCGCTGCGCGTCCGGATGGGCGGGTGGTGCGCGTACTTCACGATGCTCAGCCGCGAGCAGCAGAACCATCACATTCGCCGGCAGGAGGCCCGCAGTTGAGACCGCGCGGCGGCAAGGCCGGCGTTTCCGGGACCATCTTCGACGTCGATACCTTCGCGGTGCACGACGGGCCGGGCATCCGAATGGCCGTTTACTTCAAGGGCTGCCCCCTCGCCTGCAAATGGTGCCACAGCCCGGAGTCGCGCGAAGCATCGCCGGAACTCATTTTCATCCGCGACCGCTGCGCTTTCTGTGGCGAATGCGCCGGCGTCTGCGAGGGTCGGGTGCACGCCGTCGGCGTAAAGACGCACACGCTCGACAGGTCGCGCTGCAAGTCCTGCGGCCGGTGCGTCGAGGCGTGCGCGACGGGGGCTCTCGCGATCAAGGGCTATGCCGCGCCGGCGGACGAGGTCGTGGCGAGGGCGTCGCGCCTCAAGCCCTTCTTCGTCCACTCGGGCGGGGGCGTCACGCTGACCGGCGGCGAGGCGACGATGCAGCCCGGCTTTGCAGAGGCAATACTCGACGGCTGCCGCGGCGAAGGCATACACACGGCGATTGAGACCTGCGGCGCATGCCCGTGGGAAACACTCGAACGGCTGGCAGCGCGCTCTGACCTCATCCTTTTCGACATCAAACTCATCGACGAGAAGGAACATGCCAGGTGGACGGGCGCCTCGAACAGGCAGATACTTGCCAACGCGGCCCACCTTGCGGGCAAGAACGCGGTCGTCCGCGTGCCCCTCATCCCGGGCATCACTGACGGCGATGCGAACCTCAATGCCATCTTCTCTTTCATGCGCGAAAACGGCTTGGGCACGGTTTCGCTTTTGCGGTATAACCCTTCTTCCGCGGCGAAATACGAGTGGCTCGGCATCCCATACGAGATCACCGGGGCAACGCAGAGCGCCGAGCGGCTGGCTGAGATAGCCGACATGGCGCGGTGTATTGGGCTCGTGGCGTCGGCGGGGTAGGGGCTCGTCGAGAGACTTTGGTTACAGACGCGCCGCGGCGCGTCGCTAAGAACCGCCTTTGCGGGCCCAGCGAAACTTGGCGGGGCGGCTGCGCGGGTTTGCGCGAACCTCCGCCGGCCTCGGGCGGATGACCTCGTCTGACGCCTCCGCGTACGTGCCTTCCCGAACTCCGTCGCGAAAAGCCTTCTTGACCAGCCGGTCTTCGCCGCTGTGAAACGTCAGGACCCCGATTCTTCCGCCGGGGCGCAGGCACCACGGCGCCGAACGCAGGAGTTGCCGCAGGGCGCCTAATTCGTCGTTGACGAGTATCCGGAGGGCCTGGAACGTCCGGGCCGCCGGGTGCATTGCGCCGGGCTCTCTTGCCTTGATCCCGCGCCAGTCCCGGCCAGTCAGGCCCTTTGCGGCGAGCACCGTGTCGGCCAGTTCAAGCGTGCGGGTAAGGGGAGCCGCCCTCCGGCGGCGCACGACAGCGGCGGCGATTGCGGGGGCGTCTTCTTCGTCGGCGAGATCCGTTAACGCCTTTGCCAGGTCATCTTCGGAAATCGTTGCCAATATGTCGGCCGCGCCGCGGACGAGGCGGTTATCCATCCGCATGTCGAGGGGGCCGTCATGCTTGTAGCTGAAGCCGCGCCGGGGGTCGTCGAGCTGCATGCTCGAAACTCCGAGGTCGGCGAAGATGACGTCAAAGCCGTCGATCCCTTCGGCGGCAAGGACCTTGCCGATGCCGGCGAAGTTGCTTCGATGAAGCGACACCGCACCGCCGAGCTTCGCCAGACGCCGTCCGGCTCGTCGGAGTTCTTCGCCGTCGACGTCGAAAGCTACAAGGCGCCCGGCGGGGCCGACGGCGCCGAGGAACGCCTCGGCGTGCCCGCCGTACCCGAGCGTCACGTCGGCCACGATCTCGCCCGGCCGCGGGGCCAGGCACTCAATGACCTCGCGCACCATGATCGGCACGTGGGTGCCGGCGGGGGTCCGTCCGCGGGCGCGAACGTGCTTGTGTATCTCGGGATAGGCGTCGGCGTCGCGCTCCTTGTAGCGCTCGTGGAACCGCCGCGGGTGAGTGCCGGCGTACCTTGGCCGGCGACGATGCGGCACGCCTTCGCCGCGGGAATTGTCTTCTGCCATTGCCATGCGGGCCACGCCAAGCGGGACGGAGTCCCGCGCTACCGGTCCTCGACGAGCCTCATATTATCGACGTAGAGCGTCACTTCGCCGGGCCCATTCTTCACCGTGAATATCGCGTTGAAGACGCACGACAGGTCGAGCGGGCGTCTGCCGCCGTCGTCCGTTATCCCGACGAGCGGGAGGACGAACCGGTTCTCGCCGGGCTTGAGGCTCACTTCGACGGTCTTTCGCGCGGCGAGAGCGTCGGCGAAGTTCGCCGCCAACTGGTCCCGGATCGTGAACACGAGCGCCACGTCGCGCGACTCGGGGTTAAACGCGTCGAACCTGAACGAGGTAAACCCGCGCCAGTCCTTTGTCCTCAAACGTCCCCAGTTATCGAAGTACTGGCCCGGCCTTGCGAAGACCATCCTGCCGGAAAACTCCCCGTCCGTCGCGTGCTCCTCGGCCGGCTCGATGCCTTCCCAGCCGGTCCTTTCTTCCTTCTCCCATGACGCGAGCATGAACTCGGGTGGCCTGACCGAAGGCGCGCCGAGTTCCAAGAGCCTGGAAAGATGATAGGCCATCTCGAGACGCGCCTGGGCCAGTCTTTCCGCCGTGAACTCGGCGCCGCTGTAAGATGCCGAGCCGTCTTGAGTGTGGTCCGTTACCATCCGGTCCGGCAGCCGGTCCATCCAGTAGTCGAGCGCCTCGCGCGCGGCGGCTGCCCGCGCGGCGACAAGGGGCCTTGTGTCGCCGGACGTCTCAGCCACAACGCGCTCGAGCGTCCTCGTGAACCTCAGGTCGTTTATGCCCCTGCGCGATTGTTCGAGCATGAGCGTCGGAATGTGTTCCGGAAACACAAGCGAACCGAAGGCATTCAATTCCTGGCTGTCGAACGGATTGTATGGGTCGCTCGTGGCGGCGTAGTAATGCCACTCGCATTTGCCGGCCACGCCGAATGACTGCATCCGCCACAAAAACAGGCCGAACGGATACCTTCCCGTGCCGCCGTTGACAAACCAAGGGGCCGCGCCCAGGGCCTTCACGCGGTCAATCACCGTGCTGACTATGAGGTCGTGATACCGCCGGTTTGTCCCGTAGTTGCCGTGCCAGCCGTTGTTGAATCCCGCGGCGGTGAGATACGGGGCGCAGCGCGTCAGTTCGCGGTAGCCGTTTATGTCGCCGATGATCTTGAGGTCCGGCAATCTCTCGTGAAGAAGCCTCGCCGCCGTTTCGGCGACGGCCTCCTTGCCGTCGTTGGTCGTCTCGTCGCAGATCGAGTATATGACTTCCTGGCGCTTCCGGCGCGCCGCGTCCTCGAGTGCGCGGAACACCGCGACGTACCGTTCCTCCTGCGAAGCATCCAGGAGGTTTCTGAACCTGCCGTAGAGATTCATCGTCCCTGCCATGTAGATCGGCCCCTCCATGCCGACCTTCCGGTAGGTGTCGATGAAGCGCTCCCATTCGCTCGTGTCCCTATCGTCGATCGGGAGATGCAGGTCACTCACGGCGACGCTCGTCATGCCGTAGTCGCGCTGAAACTCAAGGTCCTTCTCGACGGCCGTCCACCACGCCTCACTGTCCCCGTAAAAGAGGGCGCTCCACGGGAGCGTGTAGTTGAGGAGGAGCACGGCACCCGGCCCGTCGAGTTTGACGGCCATAACGTCGAAGGCGAGCGGAACAGCCGTCTCGCCGGCCTTGGACGCCTTGACGGTAACGGTGCCCTTGTAGGTGCCGCCTCGAGCGTCCTCCGGCACGTGGACTACCAGCCACCATTGCCGGCTGATGTCCTCTTCGGTGTAGGGGATGATATTTCTGTCCATGACGAGGTACGGCTCGACGTTCACGACGTGCTTGTCGCGGTTTACAACCTCCCAATACTTGACGTAGCCGACCTTGACCTCACCGGACGGGATTTTCGCGCCGCGGGGACCTTCGAGGTCCGTCACCGTGCACGTGAGAGAGCCGATGTCACTCAAAGGCACGACGCCGAAGTCGATCGCCTCAAACTGGCCGAGCGTTCCGTAACCGGTGAGCTTGGTCACGCGATTGTCCCTCGTGCCGTGGCTGGATGGGTATATCTTTCCTCCCTCGGACTGTATGAGCGCGAAGCCCGCGTCCTTTTCGGAATCGCTTACCGCGTCGCAGTACGCGTGCTTCACGGGCTGGAGGGGAAAACGCCTGTCGAACTGCTCACGCATCCTGGCTTCGAGCGCCTTGAGGAATGCCTCGTGCCCCTCTTTTCCAGCGGCCGGCGTTATCACGACGTAGTTAATCGGTCCCATGTAATTCGTGCCCGACTGGGGTCGTGCCTGGACGGTGATCTTCCCGTCGGTCACATGTATTTCTTTCGTGACGACGTCGAAGCGCGACTTGACGTACCGGTCGAAGAGGTTGAGCCTGGTCTGGTAATCGGCGTACTTGTTGGCGTAGTACCACTGGTCTAAGTTGTCTTTGCCGCGGAGCGAGTCGAACACGTCCTTGCCCTGGTAGAGGAGCGTGTAACTCTCATACGTGATGAATTCGTATTCGCCCCAATCGCCGACGCTCGCGGTGACCATGTACTTGCCGTTGGGCACATCCACCTGGAAGGGGAGTCCGCCGGCGATCCAGCCTGCCAAAAGGTCATTGGGCCCCGGCCGTGCGCGGCTGTTCAGGACTCCGCGCGATTCGAGCCAGTCCTTCCTGACTTCGCCCGACGCGCCCACCCAACCGAAGCCCGCTTCCTTGCTGTAATCGCTTGTCACGTAGACGGGCGTGAAGCCGTCCCTCAACGTCGAGAGTCCCTCGATCCCCTTATACCCCGCGGGACCGAAGCTGAATTTGAGCACGCTAGTGACCTCGGGCGCCGTGACTCCGGCGTTCGCGGCCTTGGGTTCCTCGGCCAGCGATTTGAGCGACGCCACGCCGACGATCGACAGCGCCACCGCACAGACAAGGACTCTCCACATGACGCCCATCATGCCGCCTCGCTTTCCGTGAGTTCACCTGAGCTGCGTTAGACCTCCGTCGTCACGCTTTTGACGAAGCGCTTGATTGACGACAGCCGCGGACCCAACTCATTCACGTTTCTTCGGACTCCATGAAGGCCCCGGACTCATAGCCCGTGCGTGGGCCGCCCGCAATTCCAAATTCGAGAAGGACATTCGACGCCCACTAAGGGTCAACCACCAGGTTCCCGGTGCGCGACCGGGTCGGCGACACGCTGCGCCCGCCGCGGTATCGCTACTTCCAGATGCGAAAGCCCCAGTCATCATAGTCGCCGACGTCGGACTTGTCAGGTGCGATGAGCCAGGGCTTCCCGCCGTCGTCGATGCCGTTCTTGCCGACCGTGTAGACGACTATGCCATCGTCGCGGACGCGGTAGATGAGCGGTTTGGCAGTAAAGGGGTCGAGGGGGACGGCAGTCAGGTACTTAGGGAGGAGGGCAGCGAGAGAGGCGGGCCAGGCGCCGGTGTCGTTTCTGAAGCGGAGGGCGGCGACACAGGCAACCGCGGAGCGGAGCTTCGCGCGCGCGATTTCGCACTGTTGGATGGACCGCAACTCAGCGGGAAGGAGCATTCGCGCCAGGAAGGCGAAGCGATAGCGGGACGCGGCCAGTTGGGAATCGAGGGCTTTCCCATAAGGTTCGCCAAGGACGTCGGGCGTAGGTTTCTCGGCGGCGGATACGAGCTTCACCAACATGCGTATCATCTCGGCGTTGGAGCCCTTCAGGTCGTTCCTGAAAAACCATGCGCTGAATGCGCCGAGTTTCATATTGCCGGCAGACTCCTCGGTGCCGTCAGGCAAGGTGACGGCGGCGGAGCCAGGGACACGGCCCTGCTCGAGCAACTTGAAGGCTTCGCTCATATTGGCGATCTCTCCGGACAGGCCGGCGCGGATTGAGAGCGCTTCTGCGGAGGCTTCGAACTGTTTCTGGAGGGTCACGAGGTCCTCCGCAGTGGGGTCGGTGCGCGCAAGGAGTCTCTGGGCGCTCGCGAGCGTTATGGAGTCGAGTGCAATAGCTACCAGGCTCGAAATCAAGACAGGCTCTTCCACAAGGGGCTTGGCCAGGGCGAGGCCGTCCAAGACTGACGAAACGGCTGCGTGCGGATCTCCATCCTCGGCATGGAGGATGACGGAGAGTCTGATAAGCCGGGCGGCGGCGCGAGCCCGGGCCAGATGGGGCAGATCGGTATCGGGGCCTTTCCAGTGAACGGGGAAGAGACAGGGAGTGACTCCCGAGGCTGCGTGGATGAGGTCGAGCGCATGCTGCCTCTCGGACACATGCTCGCGGACAGCCGAGAGCATTTCGGGAGGAAGCGGCGTGCGGGGATCATCGGGAAGATCGGCCTTTCCCTCGACGGGCAGATTGGGGTCGCGTTTCTCGGGGCGCAGCTTGGACACGAGGTCGAACGCCTCGGCATAGACTGTTGCGGCATTCGGGTCAAGCGAGGCGGCGTTCTCGTATCGCTGGAAGAGGGGGTCGCTGTAATCGATGGGCAGGCCTGCAGCGCGGGCCTCGGCCTCAGCCGCGGCAAGGTCGCGCGAGCCGCGGGTGTCCAGAACGTGCACAAGAACAACTATCAGTGGAGCAGCCGCCAGGAGAGCGACAACGCCTAATAAAAACATGCGTATCTTGCCTGAAGGCCTGCGGCGGTTACGCCTGAGGCGGCCTGTGCCGGAAAAGCGTATTGAGAAGGCGCGGTTCTTGGTACTGGCGAGGTCGCCTGGCATTGTCATTCCCTCACCT
>Ga0315277_10006880_pt1 | contig 14799 bp, 13 predicted proteins | sample YL17G05_15_MG_FD_203695 | JGI IMG/M metagenome (GOLD analysis project Ga0315277, IMG submission 203695) | Sediment microbial communities from Yellowstone Lake, YNP, Wyoming, USA - YL17G05_15 | ecosystem: Environmental > Aquatic > Freshwater > Lake > Sediment | place: USA: Wyoming | collected... | reverse complement strand
CAGATGTCGGGTGGCATGTGGCAGTGCTCCTACACCTACGTCGGCAACTCGATGACGGTCGTGGTGAATGGCCTGCGGAAATACGCCGTCCCCGAGGCCGCGACCAGCGTAGTGGGCTTCATCGAGACTGACCCGGACCACGGGACGTTCTTCTGCGACGCGGGACGGCCCTACGTCGAGTACCACGTCTGGCACAAACTCGAGTGAGGGGGTAGCAATGTCTCTGACGCTCTTCTATGGCTTCGACAACAACTGGTCGTCTCTTCCTGGCGTCTCAACAGGCAACTATACGAACGACGCATCTACCCCGTTCGGCGTTGGAAGGTCGATCAGAAGCGCCTCTCAGATTGGAAGTGGCGGGTCGTGGTACGTGGTACTTACGTCCACTCATACGGATGGGTATGTCTGTTTCTGGTGGTCCTGCACTGATCTCTCGGTCGGGGCTGTCAGGTTTGTCGAACTTGGAAACTCCGGCCAGACGCATCTTGAGATACTTACAGGCGTGGGCGGAGATGTCTTCGTCAGACGCGGCAGGAGTGGCACCGAGATCGGCCGGTCATCGGCAGGGATCATCTCGCCTAACGTCTGGTATTGGATCGAGATCAGGGCTGTGTGCGCTGATAGCCCCAGCGGGCTTGTCGAGGTGCGGGTAAATCAGAGCTCGATCAACCTGAACCTGACGAGTACCGATACCCAGAATGCAGGAAGTGCTGGGTTCAACTGGGTCTTGTTCCAGACTACGGCGCTCACCATTCGCTGGGACGATCTCGTCGTCATCAAGAAGGACGGATCCGGCCTGACTGACTGGCCTGGCTATCAGAGGGTGTCCTCTCTCCTGCCTGCCTCCAACGGAACCCATTACGACTGGACGCCGCTGACCTCGACCAACGCCAGCCAGGTGGACGATCCGCTGGTCCCGGACGGGGACTCGACCTACAACCACACCGACTCGGTGATCGGGGCCACCGACACCTTCGCGATGTCCGACCTCCCTGTCGGGTCAGCCCAAGTAGTAGCCGTGGAAACGCTCCTGACCGCCCGCAAGATGAATGTCGGGAGCGCGACGATCACCCCGATCATCAGGCGCGGGTCAACTGATTACGAGGGTGCGGCCACGGTGACGTCGCCTTCCTACGTCTCGATCCTCGACCTCTGGCTGACCGACCCTTCGGGCGGGAGCTGGGATGCCGCGAACATCAACGGCATGGAAGTCGGATACCGGAGGTGAGGGGGTAGCAATGGCAATCATCTACATGGACTCCTATGACTATTACACCTCACTTAGCGAAAGAGGGTGGATCAACTTAGTACCTATTTCGCCAGGGATTACTGCCTCATATGGGCGTTACTCTACAGCCGGTATTGCAGTGAATGACTGGGGTAGGGGTGGATACCTTCCACTTGGCGCAGACAACTCATCGGGAGGAGTGGCATTCGCCTTCTACATGTCCGCTTGGCCTAGTTCTGACCGGGAACTGATGTCGCTCATGGACGGGCTGACGAAACAAGTGGTTCTTTGCATTTCTACAGTTGGGGTTCTTTATGTGAAGGGAGGTGCAGGCACTAATCTGGGAAACATCGCCACGCTGCCCCGTTCCGCATGGATCCATCTCGAACTGACTACGACAATCTCCACAACCGTTGGAACGGTTACTGTCCGTGTGAACGGTATCAACTTGCTTTCATTGACATCGAAGAACACGCAGGCATCTGGCGCTGCCCAGTTCAATGCCATAGGTCTCATGCAAGGCAGCGGTGGCGGAGGTGGCACCGACAATCGGTTTGACGACCTTGTTGTCTACAGCGGAACTACCTTCGTTGGGGATCTGCGGGTCCAGTACCTAGCCCCGTCGAATGCGGGGATCAGGACCAACTTCACGCCGCTGTCAGGCGCCAACTGGTCGAACGTGGACGACGCCACCCCAAATGACAATGACTACAACTCGTCCAACGTGGTTGGTGCGACGGACCTGTTTGCCATGTCCGACATCATAGGGAACGGCGTGGTCCATGGGGTCCAGACTGTCCTGCGCCACAAGAAGGATGACGCTGGCTCCCGCACCGTTCAGCCTGTTTTCTACAGGGCCGATGTCGATGATGGCGGGACTCCACCCAGCACGACTCCACGCTGGTACAGGGGGACCAAGGCGCCGGTCTACGACTCGTTCGTGCCGTCCACCCAGATCCTCGCGACCTCCCCCCTTTCCGGCCTTTCATGGACCAGGGACGAGATCAACGCCCTCCAGTACGGCTATGCCGTCGGGGATGCGGCGATGTTCACCATTGACGCGGAGCTGGTGTAGCTATGGCCCTTCTATTTTGCGACGGCTTCGACCACTATGCGACGGCCGACGTGCTCAAGAAGTGGAGTGGCTACAACACCGACCTCACTATCGGGGCATACGGTCGCTTCGGGTCCAGCGGGGTACGCCTAGGTCAGTATGGCGTCGGAGGTGTCTACAAGACCTTCACAACGGGGTTCGCGACTGCCATCGCTGGCTTCGCGTTCTACCTACCCGATGGTCGGAGCGGGATCTCGATGTTTGACCTGTGGGCAACATCTCTCGGCGAGTATCACGCCAGGATCTGCCTCGACACCTTGAACCGTCTGTATGTCGCCAACTCTGCGGGAACGATGATCGCGGGGCCGGCTTCCGTTGCACTTCCCCTGGCCGCGTGGAGCTACATCGAGATCAAGGTCTATGTCCACAACTCAGACGGGACGGCAGAGATCAGGGTGAACGGACAATCGGTCCTGTCTGCGACCGGGCTGGATACCCGGTACGGATCAACAGCAGGGGAAGGCGTGATCAACGGGGTCAGCCTGTTTTACCACAACGCTCGTAATGACAACCCGTACTGGCAGGCAGACGACTTCTACCTCTGCGATAGCAGCGGCTCGACGAACAATACGTTCCTGGGAGACGTCAGGGTTCAGTCCATCTTCCCTTCCGGCGCGGGCAACACGACCCAGATGACCCCCTCTGCGGTCAGCAACTATCAATGCGTTGACGAAGCAGCTCCCAACGCCGACACCGACTACGTCAGCGAGACCACGGCCGGTGAGAAAGACACCTACGCCTTTGGCAACCTCACCCCGACCAGCGGGACGGTCAAGGGTGTTCGGGTCATGATCTGCGCCCGCAAGGACGATGCCGGTAGCCGTTCCATCGCTCCTGTCTACCGGCCCGCCTCGACGGACTACGACGGAACGACGGGAGTCGTCTCGGACTCCTACACCTACCTGTCGGAGATCAAGGAGGTTAGCCCTGAAACCTCGGCCGCCTGGACGATTGCCGAGATCAATGGAGCCGAGTTCGGAGTCAAGTTGATTTCGTGAGCAGCAAGCTGGTCAGCTAACCCATGGCTACGCGTGTCACGCAGCTAACCGTCGAGGCAGTCATTGCCTCCACATCCGGTTCCGTGCGTGTCACGCAGGTCGCCGTAGAGGCGGTTATTGCGCCGACGACGGACGCAGCAGTACGGGTCACCCAGATCGCCCTCGAGGCCGTCATCGCGCCGACGAGCCAGAACCTCGTCGTGTCGCAGGCCGGTCTCGAGGTCGCCAGATCGGGTGAGCCCAACCTCTTCGTCAGCCAGGCTGGCATCGAGGTCGCACGCCTCCCCGAAACGAACAATGTCCTCATATCGCAGGCAGGCATCGAAGTAGCCTGGGAGGTCCCGAAGGGGACCTTTTCTATTGATGCTCGCTTCAATAACTTCTTCACTGCCAATGCCGAGATCCGGCTGACGCCGCTCTACGCGAGCCAGATCTCCGCCGAGGTTTTGCATGGTTCGTCTGGCGGACGCGACACGGTCAGCCAGGTCAGCGCGGAAGTCCTCCACGGATCCGTGGATGGACGGGATGCGGTCAGCCAGGTCAGCGCGGAAGTCCTGTGGTGGTATGGCGGCAAGTTTGCCCTCGACGGACTGATCTGCTACCGCCACTTTGAGGTCGATGCCCAGATCGGCTACTGGTTCAGGGTCGATGCAGAGGTCGTTCCTCTCAGGTTCCCGGCCGACGCCACGCTCCTCCGCGTATGGCCGGCCTCGGTAACCGCCAACGCGATCCGCTTCAAGAACATCGAGCGGACCTTCACGGCAAGGGCCATCCAGAAGAAGCCGGGCATCACGGGCAGTTTCACCGCTGGGGCATGGCTGGCCGGTCGCTTCTCCGTTGATGCCTTCGTCAACCCGTGGTTCTGGGCGGACGCCGTCCAGTTCGTGCCCGGCGAGACGGTCACCCCGGCCCTCGGCTTCACCGCCGAATGGCTCCTCTGCTACGCCTTCAAGGTCGGGTCGTTTGTTCAGCCCTACTTCAGGGTCAACGCCGACATCCAGTTCGGCTTCACGATCAAGGCAACGATCAAGAGGACGATCGGCGTCCCGACGATGCTGCCGCTGGCCTTCCCGGGATCGAACCAGCAGATCTACGGGAACATCGCCAACGTCCTGACGCCTGCCTTCCCGGTCGAGGACTACCTTTCGATCACCATCGTGAACCCGCCCAGCGATGGCGGGTACATGGGTGCCTGGAACGCCAGCCTCTCCTACAACTACGTCATCACCAAGCTGCCCGGCGAGTGGTTCTACACCATCTTCCCGGGCGTCTACTACCTCTACTCGAACAAAGACAACACCTATCGACCGGGACTGACGGGGTCGGGCACCTACTCCAACTGGGGTGTCTCGTCGCTCCAGTTCACGGTGTCGGCGTTCCTCGAGCTCCGCTTCACCGTCAGCGCCGCCATCGTCTGGCACTGGGAGTTTGCGAGTACGGCCGACTCCTGGTTCAAGGCCACGATCAGGGGATCGTTCAAGGCCGAGGCGATCATCCAGTGGTTCTTCCACCTCGACGCGAAGATCTCGTACCGGCACTTCCTTGTTGACGTCTGGATCCAGCCCGAGATCCATGTCGATGCGTGGCTGATCAGGAGGGTCACCGGCACCCTCACCGTCAACGCCTTCAAGAAGCCCTACTTCAGGGTCAACGCAACCCTGAAGAAGACCCTGAACCCGACCTTCCCTGTTGCGTCCTTCGTGATGAACCCGAAGTACGGGATCTTCTACATCGAGTCGAAGGTCGGACCCTACTTCGTGGTCAAGGCAGCCATCGTCCTGACCAAGTACCGTCGCTTCACGATTGAGGCGATCAAGCGGAAGCCCACGCTTCGCTCGACCACGGTCGAAGGCTTTGTCCAGCCCTACTTCAGGGTCAACGCCTTCCTGTTCCGCATGGAGTTCTTCCTCTATGCGGTGCGGCTGGACCTGGGCGAGCTCCGCGATCCACCGCGTGGCTTCACGGTCGGGGCAACCCTCGTCTGGCATTGGGTCGTCCCGCCGGCTGACCTCGAGCGACCCCTGATCATTCTCGAAAGCTTCGTCCAGCCCCGGTTCTGGGCCGACGCGGTCAGGCACGAGACCATCGCGGGTTCCTTCGTCCTCGACTGCGCCATCGTCATCCGGCGCACCTCACCCATCGACTATCCGCCGATGACGGTGAACGCTTTCCTCACGGGCTTCATCGTGAAGGCCACGATCTTCAAGCCCGGACTGCCGCGCCTGTTCACCGTCTACGCGATGTTCGGGGACTGGGAGAGGACAGGCTCCTTCAAGCTTGACGCTGTCAGGGGCGACGGGTCCGCCTACTGGGACCCGATCTGGGAGGTCTGGCGCTACCCGGCTTTCTCCTCCGACGCCACGATCAGGCGCATCGACACGAGGTCGATCCCGACCGACGCCGTGGTCACGCTCGAGGGCCTGACCCAGCGTCACTTCACGGCCGACGCACGCCTCGCCGGGTTTGGCATCCAGGGCGAGATCTGGGTTGAGGCATTCATCGAGGCCCAGCACACGGTGGTCTACGAGGGGGCGGGTGAGACGACCGTCATCCGCAACTACGTGGAGGAGCGCCTCTCCTTCCCCGGCTACCACGATGGGGAACTGGGCTTCACGGAGGACTCCGCCAACAACCTCTCCTCGATCTTCTACCCGATCTACGGAACGGACGTCACCGTCACGATCTTCGAGGTTTCCGATTATGCGAGCCGGAGCGTCGGGGTCCACTCCCTCATTGAGAACCGCTGGTCGTGGATTACCGGGCCGTCAACGACATACGTCTTCCGGCTCCAGCGGGACACCGATCCCCATGCCGTCTACATCTGGAAGACGGGGAGCTACGACCCGAACCTGATGGGGTCGGGCATCGTTGGCTACTACCGCGACGACAAGGTCGTCCTGTCCCGCCCCGCACCGACCATCAATGCCTGGCTGGTGGGCACGCCGGGCGAGCCGTGGACCATCGACGCCGAGATCGTGAGCCGCGAGAAGCTCTGGTCCTTCATCGCGGGAGCAGACCTCTCCAAGGTGGGAGAGGCGCGTGGCCTGCTCGACGTCTCCGCCTACGTCCTTGGCCGGCGGACGTTCATCTTCCGGGTGTCGGCCGTCATCGCCCAAGGCACCTTCACCATCGACTCCTGGTTCTACGTCCCGCCCTTCACGGCAGAGGCCGGCTTCCCGGCAGACGCCGTGATCCACCGGACGATGGCGACCGGGGTCAATCTCTGGCAGTACGCCATCAACGCCGTCATCTGGCGCTCCACCGTCACCCGGTCATTCCGCATCGGTGCGGCCACGGCCCCGACAGGCGAGCGGAATGGCTACGCCACCATCGACGCCGACATCCTGGGTCCGGTCAGGCCACGCCGCTTCTACCTCGCCGCCCAGATCACCGGCAACGATCATGGCTTCAGCGTGGGGGCCTACATCGCCCCGACCTTCACGGTGTCGGCCTTCATCGGGACCTGTTTCAGGGTGTCGGCCTTCATCAGGGGAAGCTCCTACATCATCTTCCCAGAGGTCCCCGATCCTCGAGTCATTTCCGACGCGGTGCTTTCTGGCAACACCCTGACCAGCGCGACTGCCAACTTCACCTTCAGCGACACGGGCCGCACGGTGACCGGGCCCGGCATCCCGGACGGGACGACCATCGTCAGCGTCATCAACTCGACCACCGTGATCATCAGCCAGTCCGCTGTACCCGGGACGGGAGTGCCGGTGACCATCGGTGGCGGAGGACCCACCGACCCCTTCGGCAACGAGCCCAACTTCAGTCGCTCGTTCAGGGTCAAGATCGAGGTCGGCATCCCCGAGCCAATCCTGGTCGGTAACGATGCGGAGATCGAGCGCCTCATCGCCCTCATCCTCGAGGCGGAGGCGGAGCTCGACGCCATGTACTGCGCCTATGTCCACTACAAGCCCCAGGACCAAACCACCTCCCCGGGCTACAACTCCAACCCAGGCGGCACGGGCTACAACCGGGGCTCCCTGCCGGGCGTCCTCAATCAGGGCCACTACCCGGGGGCAGGAGATGTCGATGACTGCTGGGTGGTGGCAACGGTATGGGCCGCGATTGCTTCTGGTGAGTCCTACCAACCGTCGGTCCCGGTCTTCCGTGCGGCTGCCCGCAATCCAGATCGCCCTGGTGCAACCGGTGGCACCGGCTACCACGTTTGGAAGGGCGCTACGACCATGTGGCCCAACCACAAGATCCGCAAGTACACCTCCAGCAGTTGGGACGGCTTCATCAGTCTCCTCAAGGCCGGCTGGATCGCATCGCTCGCGGTGGACTCCAGGGGGCTGCCAAACAACTGCCGTTTCAACGACATCCACAAGCACCAGGTCGGGGTCGCCTACCAGAATGGCAAATACTGGATTGCCAATCCACTTGCCCCGCAGGACTCGCGACCGATCGAGATCACCGGCTACGCTCTCCGTACGGCTGCCCGTGCCTTCCACGGCGGCACCATCTCCGCCACCATGTTCGCGTAGGAGGAGGAGATGACGATCTGGGTCCCGGACTACACCGAGCGGGCGTTTGCCACCACGGACGAGGCGGAGATCAACCGCATCAGGGCGTACATCGCCAAGTTGCGTGCGGAGCTCGCTCGCGTCAGGGCACAGGATCCCGTCGAGTTCTGGTGGGACCAGATCGCCAAGTACCAGAAGCTGATGAACCCCATCCTCGTGATCAAGCCGTCGAAGAGGACCGATGCCCAGATCGCGACGCTCGAGCGGTACAAGGACCAGAGGGACGAGGCTGTTCAGAGGTATCGGGTGGCCCGTGAGCCGAAGAGAACGTGGCTCGACATCACCGGGGACATCGTGTGGGCACAGACCGAGCTCACGCAGGCTGCCAGGACAGGACCAGGATCGTTCTCGATCACCCTCAAGGGCAATCACGAAGAGTTCCAGGGAGGCGAGGAGATCCGCTTCGAGATCGACGACCTCCGTTCCTTCGGAGGCTGGGTGACCGGCGTGGAGAGGGGCTTCTTCTTCGAGGACATGGCCTCTCCCAAGACGGTACTGGTGGGCACCGACTACAACATCCTCTTCGATCGCCTCGCGGTGCGGAACTACCCGGCCGAATACACGAGCCGCGACTCTGCCATGGTCCTCGGGCCCTACCTTCGCTGGCCCGACTTCGATCAGGGGACCATGGACGACCACATGATCGACACGATCCTCGGTGAGTATTGCCTGCCCGATCTTCCTCTCGACTTCTCCTGGTCCGTCAATCGACATGAAGAAGGGGAGGTGATCGACAGCGGGGTCACGGTCCAGCCGATCGCCACCCCAGCTCCCGTGTCGCCGTGGGTCATGCCGGAGTCTGGATCTACCCTCCGCCGCAGCTTCCAGTCGATCAGCCAGATCACGACCGGGGTCTGGTACATCGACGCGACGATGACCCTCCACTACCACGACCGGGGGACGATCACGGCCCCCTATCCGATCACCGACGGGCTCGGTGGCATCAGCAGTCGCGACCTCAAGGTCACCTTCGACATCAACAACATGATCAACGACGTTCTGATCTGGGGCACGCTCGCCAACTCGGTCGAGGGCGAGATCATGGTCTGGCACGAGTACGGAGACATCGAGTTCTGGAGGCGCTACTACACGGACCTCATCAACAGGAGCAGGGCCGCCCTCGCCAAGATCTACGCCATCCCACCGTCCAGGAGGACGAAGGCCCAGAAGCGGGCAATCGTCACCTACAAGAACCGGATCGCTCGCTACACCGTGCTGCTGGCCGACTTCATCTCGAGGGAATGGGATCCCCTGTCCGGCAAGCCCCGACCGAAGAACGCCATCGTGAACTCCATCAGGACCTGGGGACGCTGGCAAATGGGAGAGATGAGGCAGGAGATCCATCACGAGGAATGGCTGAAGATCAGGGGACACTCCACCCTCGTGCGGTACGACGAGCCGATCATCATGGCGACTGCCACCGTCTTCGAGCCCGGCTACCAGGCCGGCCAGGTGGTCAATGTGAAGTCATCCGCGCACGGGATCGACACCAACCTCGTCATCCGCCAGATGAAGATCACCTTCGCGGTAGCCAAGGAACCACACGACGGCTTCTACTACGCCTACCCCAGGTACGAGCTCGTGATGGGCCTCGAGCCCGAGGCACCATGGAACATCTACGACTATCTTCCCTACCCGGGCGAGGCCACCGCCGGCCTGGGTGGCGACGTGGCGGGAGGCTGACATGCCGAACAGCCCTGCCACCAAGGTCGCCCAGCGACGCTTCTGGAACGCGCTCACGGAGACCGACGGGATCCTCTGGATCCAGAACGTCAGCGCACCGGACAAGGTCAATCTGTATGCGGGGATCCAGACGGAGGACCCCGGCACGGGTGAACTGACTACCACCTGGCACCATGTCTACACCGGCATGGAGCTCGCCACCGGGCCCCTCCCGTTTCCGCCCGAGTTCAAGATGGCCCGTTACTGGAAGCTCACCTACGATAACTACCATATGGGGCTTGTGAGCGTCGATTACGACGGGACGGGGGCGTGGATCTTCAAGCCGTACTCCACGAAGCTCGGCCTCGTCGGTGCAAACTCCTGGATGGAAGGCGATGACTGGGACACAGCCAATATCTTCTACGACTCGTCTCCCTTCAAGGTGGATGCCGATGGCAACAACGCCACCACCCTGCATTACTTCGCGGGAGTGGCGTGGAGCGTCCTTCCGCCACGGTCCAGCCTGGCCTTTCCGTGGGTCTACGGATCATTCAAGATCGCGACCGGGTTCGGCCAGGGTGGCTATCTGTACGGCTATCTGAACGACCACTATTTCGGCAACAACGAGATGGGAGGTGGCAAGGAGAATGAGGGTGTCGGTCCCGCAGAGGGTTCGATCAGCGGCGACCTCTCAAAGGAGTACGTAGGTCTCTGGGGTTGCTTCGGACTCTCCCATGGGGTCTTCTTGTGGGCGGTCGGTTCGGTCAGCGCGAGCTGGACCTTCGACCTGTGCGACCGGGCCGAGGCCATGGCTATCCTGAACTTCAACAACGAGGTGGCGCACGGCAATCCAGACGCCCAGCAGAGCGAAGGCTGGGGGACCGACATCGTGGCCGTCCACGACAACGTGGTGGAGTTCGAGAACGGAACGACCGAAACGTACCGGCACTTCACCGTTGACGTCAGCCCCTCGAGAGGGACGATCAACGTCTACACCATGTCGGGGATCCAGCTCCATGAGGGGATCGACTACGTCAAGGACCCCTGCGACAGGAGCGGCCGTTCGTATCGCCTGCTCAGGAAACCGAAGGACCCCTGCTCGACTGACCACCGCCTGATCGTCACATACCTGGTGACCGCCCCGACGCTCTCCACGCCGAAGAACCCGGGCCGGGTCACCGATCCCAACACCTCGGCCAACCGCAGGGACATCAACGACATCAGGGGACTGTGATGATCTTCGAGCCCGGCTACCAGGACCTCAACGACCTTGCAGACCATATCGAGGTCACGAGACCCAGGGAGTGTCGTGAGGCCGTGGCGTGCGCTCGCTCCCACACGTGGGAGACCGTCCACTACGCGCCCATCGAGTTCGCCTACCAGCTTCTCGTGGAGTACCTTGATGTTCTGGGTCCGGCCTTCCGAGGCGGGACGGTCAAGAGGGTGGGAGACAGCCCGTTCTGGGCTGCCCGTTCGTGGATGACGGTCAAGGGGCTGACGGACGAGGAGTACCACTTCCTCTTCGCCCGGTCCCAGCTCAAGGACAAGTTCGTGGAACGGGTCCTCGATGGTTCCCTTGAGCCAGGGAGTCGTGCTATCGTCTAGCAGGCAGCCGGGAGGGGCCGCTCGTAGAGGTACGCCTCCGATGACTCCTCCGAGTGGCACTTTCACCCCCGCTCAGGGGCGCATCCTCGGCTTCCTGACCGACGGTACGGGGATCTCGTCCTTCACGGCCAGCAAGTTCTTCAAGGACCTCGTGGCCGACATCCTTCTGTCTGCGGCGGCGGCCCTCGTTGCCGTCAACATCGTGTCGGTCGATCAGGCTGTGGTCGCACCGAGCGTGGTGACCTTTGCCCTCCTCGGAGCGGTGATCAGGGCCGGCTATCGGGCGATCCTCCGCTGGGCCACGACAGAATGAGCGCCTACGGGGCGCACTCCCCCACTCCCCCGTGAGTGCGGGCGGACTCGTCCGCCCCAGGATCAAGGCCGAGGACTACGGCCTGCCCATGAAGTGCCCGAAGGCTGAGTGCGGCTTCGGCTGGCTCAAGCTGCCCGGGATCAAGATGCGAGCGTGTCCCAACTGCGGCAGCGAGCTCATCTCCCTGCGCCCAAGGAAGAAGCGATGACCAAGAAGCCATCGGACGGCAACGGCTGGAGAGCGGGCAGGGATCCGATCCAGAGGTGGCTTCGCATCGTTGCCTCGGTCGTGTGCCTGATCGTCTTTGCCTGGCTGGCTCTCGATCCCTCCCGACGGGACTGGCCGACGCTCACCATCGCCCTCGGAGCCCTGCTCGTCCTCCTGGGCTACGAGGCCATCGTTCGTCTTCCGTATCTCGGGCGCTCAGACAACCCCTCCACCCCGCCGTCGCCCGACTACTACCAGCAGCAGCAGTACCAGCAGCAGCAGTACCCCTACACCCCGCCAACTGGTGGGGAGGATCGTCCCGACAACATCATCGTGTCCGGGAGCGAGCCGGAGGTGAACAACTAGATGGGAGCCACCGAAGAGTACGCGGACCTCATCCTGATCCTGTCGGCTCTCTCGTTCTTCCTGTTCGCATGGCACCTGACACGAGCCGTCAGGATGTACCAACATCATCACGACGACAGGGCAGCGGTGGCCTTGGCCAAGGCCATCGGTCTGCTCGTCATCTCGGGCGGGCTGATGATCTCGAGCATCGGGCTGATCATGCAAGACGCCCAGTTCTCCATCGTTGGCCTCTCGATCTCGAGAGGGGCCCTCATCATGATCGCCCTGACGATCATCTTCGCGGATATGCGTAGGGTGGCGGATCCCGCAGAGTGGAACCACATCGAACGTCGCAAGGAGACACAGGAATGACCCTCGAAAGCACCATCATCGAGCGCATCAAGACCGACCTGGTCGCCGTCGTGGAGGCGGGTGCCGACATCATCGGGGCCCTCGGCGACGCGGCCCAGGACATCGTCGCGGAGGCGGCGGAGCTGGGCCAGGATCTCGTGGAGGTGGCGGTCGCCACCGTCAAGGGAGCCATCGAGGCCGTTGCTGACCTCGCCACCACGGCCGAGGACGCCGCAGCCGCAGCCGCGACTGGCGCCGTCGTGGCCGCCAGTGAGGTCTCTGACGCGGCCGGGGCCCGCGTCCGGGATGCCGTCACCGGCACCGTGGACGGGGTCAAGGTCGTGGTCAAGAGCGTCGTCAACTAGGCGCTTGACAGGCCGGGAGGTCCCGGCTAGATTACGCAGGCCGCCGGAGGAAACGTCAGACGAGCCGCAAGGCAACGAGACCGGATTACGCCGGGGGCACGAAGGACCGTCACCGCGAGAGGCAGACCCGCAAGGGTCCCACTCCCGAGGAGGCGGTCTTTTCGGTTTCTACCAGCGGATCGTGACCTTCAGCCGGCCGGCCGAAAGTGGTGCGAGGACCCTGAAGGCGTCGGCATACAGGTCCACGGCCCGGGTTGCCTGGCAGTTGCAGTCGATGACCGTCACGACGACGCAGGATGCCCCAGAACAGACGCTGATGGCTCTTCCGCGTAGGAAGTCCAGGTCGGGGCTGATCGCGGCGTACAGGCCGCCTGTGCGCCCCACAGAGCATCGTGAGCGGCCTGGCAGGCAGTACCAGCTCGCTGTACCCTCGACAGAGTGGGAGGTCTCGAGTGAAGCGGCTGGCCGTGGTGTTGCTTTCGGCCGTGGGCGCGGCGTTGGTTGCTCGGTGGGCGTGGGCGTCGGCAGGGGCGTCGGTTGCTCCGCCTGGACTGGAGCCTCATCGGGGCCGAGAGGCACGATGGATGTATGACGCGTCGGAAGAGCCGTGGCCGATGGACTGGGATCCGCTACCTCGACCCGCCTGAGCTCTGCGGCGGGGAGGATCGTCTGCTGCGCTGTCAGGATGGAGAGCGACGGTCCGGGAAGGACTGTCAGCGTCAACATCAGTGCGGTGGCGACTACCAGGACTCCCTCGCGAAGTCGATGCCCGCGATCATGAGGGCCAGGGTGTCCTTGTGGGTGTAGTGGGGACCGCTGGGACGGTGGGGTGGGAACGGGATGTTGTTCCGTTCCGCTCTGGCGTTCAGCCATAGCGTCGTCTCCTCGAGTCGTTCTCCGAGTACGAGGATCCTGTACAGGACCTCGTACTCTCGAACGGCCACACGCCTGAGACGGCGCATGACCTTGGTGGTGCGGAGTCGTTGCTGGTCGTTGTGTGGGCGTGGCTTACGGTCGCTCGTCAGCCAGCGAGCGAAGTCGGGGTGCCACTCGGGCGAGCCATCGAGGGAGATGGCCGAGCTGTGGATGCGGGTGGGGATTTCCTGCTTCCAATCGTTGGCGAAGTAGGTGGCCCAGTGGACCATGTTCCGCATGGTCTGGTCGTTGAAGGCACTCACGCCGGGAGTGTACCCGGCCGTTCAAGCATCAGGCGGCAAAGGCAGGCAGTTGAGGTCGATGGAGTCAGCGAAGTACCCGGGGTAGCGGACTCGGGGCTTGTCACGCCAGTTCAGGGGCTCCATCAAGTCAGTCCCCTCGAGCCAGCCGTGGACCTGGAATGTGGGCATCATGCCCGTCACCAGAAGGAACACCCGAGAAACGGGGTCCGTCTCGGATGCCCACAGGAGGCCGGGCGACTTGCGGGCGTTCCTGACCTCGGTTCGCTTGCCCATGTCCGGGCGCTTGTCGCGACGACGGTAGGTGGCCGGCAGATAGCTCCAGTCAATCTTCAAGCCCGTGGCCCGGGAGGCTGCAAGTTCGGCTCCGCAGCCGCGAATGTTCACGTCCAGGCGAGTTTCTCCGCCCCCGGGCTGGAAGTACATCGTCCACCCCCTGGACACATCTGCCTTCATGATCATGTTGGCTCGGCGCTCGGCCCTGTCGATCTCGTCGTCGGTCAGGGTGATCGTCACGGGAACGATCATGTCCGCCGGTTCCCGAAAGGGGTAACGCTCCTCCCACCAACGAGCCCGCCGCCGCAGGGGTCCGTGCTGGAACGGCTCATGGTCTGCCCCGCCGCACCAGGTGGTGTCAGACATGTGGCACCGTCGGCGCCAGCGAGACGTAGAGCTCGTCCGGGTCGTAGTCTCCGACCCGTTCGATGGTGCCGAACTCGTCCACGCTGTAGGCGTAGACCGGCCTGTTCGCGGCGAGGGCCTTGTCGATGACATGGGAACTGCCAGAGTAACCACCTTCGACATCGTCCAGGGTGAGGAAGGCAATGACGAGATCGGACTGCTCGACCATTGAAATGTCCCTGGCGTAGACGCTGGAACGACCAGGAGTCCTCTCGGTTGGTTCAGG
>Ga0315277_10006879_pt1 | contig 14804 bp, 8 predicted proteins | sample YL17G05_15_MG_FD_203695 | JGI IMG/M metagenome (GOLD analysis project Ga0315277, IMG submission 203695) | Sediment microbial communities from Yellowstone Lake, YNP, Wyoming, USA - YL17G05_15 | ecosystem: Environmental > Aquatic > Freshwater > Lake > Sediment | place: USA: Wyoming | collected... | reverse complement strand
CCAGGACATCCCCTTCACCATCTTCAAGAACTTCGTCTTCCCGGCCGCCCAGAACCTGCACGCGGTCTTTCTGTTCAAAGCCAAGAACTCGGACCTCGGCTATGTCTCCGCCCCCGCTGCGCCTGCCGACCAGGCCCCCGACAAGGGCGATCAGGCGCAGGCCGGACAGGCCCAGGCTCCCGTCGCCGCCCCCCTGCAGGCTAAAGTGATGGTTTTCCTGCAGTTCCTCCAGATGGAGAACGGAGCCCCGACCAAGACCGTCCGCGAGATCTATATCCCCGCCCTGCTCCAGGCAGACAGCGCCACATACGATCCCAACGCTGAAGACTGGTACTCGACGGGCTATCCCTTGCCCGCGGGGAACTATCTCCTGGCCATGGCCTTGGCCTCCCCCGACCTCAAGAAAGTGGGCGTCGGCTACTTTGAGTTCTCGCTGCCCAACGCCGCCTCCCTGCAGGGCACGCTGGAAACGACACCCCTCTTCTTGGTCAAGAAGATAGACCAGATGCAGGCCCCCGAAACAAGGACCGCTGTCCACAAGGGCTGCTTCATGTACTCGGTGCTCCAGATCGTTCCCAACATTGAGAGCGTCGTCGCCCCCGGTGAATCCATCGAGATCCTGTATTACGTCTTCGGGGCCAAGCCGAACGACCAGCAGAAGAACGACATCGAGGTGGCCTACGAAGTCAAGCAGGCCGACAAGACAGCCATCAAGTGGGCGGTCCAGACCTACGACTTCGCTTTGGTCAGCCAGCCCCTGCCGCTGAAGCAGACCCTGCTGATCAAGAACGATCAGGGTGAGAAACAAGAGACCCGCGACCTGCCGGTCGGCAAATACACCCTCGTCATCAGGATCAAGGACAAGATCGGCGGGAGCACGATCGAAAAGACCCTCGACTTCGAAGTCAAGTAACGACCCCTTTTTTATTTCACCTTGACTTCAAAGATCTTGCGGATCCTTCCCCCGCCCCCCTGCCTGCCTTCGATGATGACGTCGATGAAGTGCGAGCCGCGGGGGAGAGCGCGGGGGAATGTGAAAACGATCTCTTTCATGGTGATGAGCTCATTGTCCGTCGTCCGAAACGTCCTGGACTCCTCGATCTTCTCCTTGCCCCCGCCTTCCTGAGGATAAACGAAAATGATGAAGTCCAGGTCGATCCTGGGCACGCCCTGATCGTCGACGATGTTCAGCGAATCGACGGGAAGAGAGATGATGATCTCCTTCTTCGCGGAGTCATACCGGAGACTGAAGTCGACGAAAGTCTTCTTGAAGGCGGAGCCGTCCCTGGCGTACTGCCCGAGCTTCAGGGCGTCAAGGGCCTCGAAGAAGTTCCCATCATACCGCCGGAGCTTGAACGCGCCCGTGCCGGTCTCGTCGACGAACTCGATGCCGAGCTGATAATTATAGTACACCCACCAGATGATGGACCCCCGGCCCGAGGGATCGCCATAGGAGAAAGGCTCATCCACCTTGTCGGGCCGGCCCATAAAGATGTAGATCCGGCCGCGGTCCGAGTTCGATCCCGGGCCCCCTTGCCGGAAGTGTTTATTAGCGTACTCGACCCGGCTCTCGAACTCCGTTTTGAACTCGTTCTCTTCTGTGCTGGGATCGGGGTCCCGCTTGTCCCAGAAGTCCTTGATGAACTCCTTCCTGGAGTCGGCATCAGGGAGATGATTGAAGATCGCTTTCTCCTGGCCGGTCATGATCAGCCTCGCCGAATCGTAGAACTTCGCGCTGTCCGGGTCCAGGGCGACCTTTCGCGAGGTACCGCCACAAGCCGAAAAAAACAGGATAGGAAAGGCCAGAAGGACCGACGCGGCAATATGGGCGAATTTCTTCATCCGTGAATCCTCTACTCTATTCTAGCACTCCGTCCCATGAAAAAAAATCCGCACTTAACCGGGCAAGAGGAGCCTTGAGTGTCTCCGCCGGACCCCGGACCTAGAACGTGAATCGGACACGCCGCGGGCGACTTAGTACGAACGCATTAGATAGTTTGACATCTGACTTTAAGCGGCCTGAAGTCGCCCTCACTCCCCCGACCCCCGGGGAACCAGTCCCGTCGGTTCCCCCCGTCGCACCTCTGTCGGCGACACGGACGATCTCAGAGCCCCCCTCCGATTATCGGAGGGGGTAGGGGGTAGCAATAAATATGAACAGAGTCTTGGGCGTGTCGCCGATATAGCCTTCATAGGATTCGGGTCCCCCCTCCGCTACGGGGGCTTGAGGACGGCATTCAGTGCCGTTCATACATTGTAACTTCTTTTATTGCGTTCGTATTAGTACGACTCCTGCCCGGACTCAGCGCCTCCCACATTCTCCCGGTCCACGATGATGGAGGGGGCGGGGGACTTGAAGGGAGGTTCTTATTTCTTTAAATACTGCAGCAGTTGCTTGGCGAGCGGCGCCTTCTCATGGTCAGGGGCGAGTTCCAGGAATTTTTCCAGGCTCTGGACGGCTTCCGGAACCTTGTTCTGGCCGATAAAGATGGTCCCCAGCTGATAGTAGGCATCGGCGTAGTCGGGCTTAAGATCCACGGCCTTCTGGAAGTGGGCCTGGGCCGCCTCCGACTCTCCGGTATTGGTAAGACAGGCGCCGAGGTTATAGTGGGCGTCGGGATCGTCGGGACTGAGCTCGACGGCCTTCTGGAAATATGCCTTGGCCTCTTCGAAGGCCCCGCCCCTGCCCAGGGCTTCGGCCAGCTCCTTGTTGGAGCTGTAGCTTTCGGAATTGAGCTCCGCCGCCTTCCGGAAGGCCGCGATGGCCTCGTCCTTCTTGTCCATCTTCTTGTAGGCCAGCCCGAGATTGAAGAAATAGCCCCAGTTGGGCTGGCTCATCTTGACGGCCTCTTCAAAGGCGGCGGCGGCCTCGGCGTATTTCTGCTCGCCATAGAGTCTGTTCCCCTTGAGAAAGAGCTGGTCGGCGGCCGAGACGCTCTTCATGGCGATCTCATCGGCCGTGTCGAGCTTGATCTCGATGTTCGTTTCCCCGGCCAGGCTCACTCTCACCTCCATGGACTTGGGGAGGTAACCATCCTTCTTGACGCTGACCTGGAAATACCCGGGCTGGATACCGACCTGGAGGAACCTGCCCTCCTTGTTCGTCGTAAGCTCATAGCTCACGGCGGAGGTCTTGGTGGAGACGACGATCACGACGGCCTTTTCCACGGGGTTTCCCTGGCCGTCCTTGACGACGCCCATCAGTTTGCCCTGGATCTGGGCCCAGGCCGCGGCAGAGACCGCCAGGCCTAAAAGTATTGCCATGATCGCGCGCTTAGGCATCTTTTTCTCCTTAGGGATCAATTTCCTTTTTTGGCTTTTTCTTCCAGGGCCCGGATCGCGGGCTGGGAGGGATCGAGGGACAGGGATTTTTGGATGAGGGGCAGGGCCCTGTCAGGCCGTCCGAGGTTGAGATGGCATTCCGCCGCCAGGTTGAGGACGCCGACCTCGGTGGCCTCGGCCATGAGCTTGTCCAGGTAGATGAGGGCGGTCGTCCAGTCCTTGAGACCGGCGAGGTCCAGGGCGATGACCTTGGCGGTCTCCCTGTCTTTAGTAGCTTCGTACAAAGGGATGATCGTCGCGAGGGAATCCTGAAACCTGTTCAGGGCAAACAGCGACTTGCCCAGAAGGAGCCGCGTCGGGGCGTCCTCCTTCAACTTGAGGGCCCGGTCCAGCAGCCCGCGGGCCTTTTCATAGTCCCTCGCCATGAAGTGTTCCGCGGCCAGAAGGCGCAATTGTTCGGGTGACGGGAACGGGCTGTGCACCTTGGCATAGGCCCAGGGCAGGACGGGATAGGGCTGGGAGAGAAGGATGAAGTTGTCCTTCTCGGACGCGAGCGTCATTCCCCCGCTGACCACGGAGACCTCGACGCTATAGTATCCGGGCTTGACGTTCGCGAGGGCGAACGGACCGAATACGGTTCCTCCGCCCGTCCGGCCCTGGACTTCAACCAGCAGGACCTTCTGGTCCCGGACGAGCGAGCCGTCGTCGAGGGAATGGAGTTCAAGCTTGAGGACGGCCTGCGGATCGGCGGCGGCCTCGTTCAGCCCCTCGGCCTGGACATAGGCTCCCAGGCTTTCCTGGGGCAGGAATTCGTTCTTGGCGCCGACGATGTATTGGACGCCGTCGAACGCGAACGCTTTGAGGTTCATGTGCTGGCCGGCCGGGACCGGCTCCTGACCGTGAAAAAGAAGCAGGCTGCTGAGGCGAAGACCGATCCCCTCGCCGGGCACGGAGACGGTGGTCTCGAACGACGTAAAGTCCTTGCCCGTCTTGTTCTTGAGAAGGAAGAAGAACTTGAAGCGCCCCGGGATGACGGGCAGAATGTCCTGGAACGCGAAGCGGCGGCGCTCGTGGGTTTTGTATTGGGCCTCGGTCAAGCTGATGGGGATCTCCTCGGTATTTTCCAGAATGAGGTTGCCCTTGAAGTCCTCCATCCGGACGAGGAGCTCGAATCCGGCGTAATAGACTTCGCCGCGCTGGGCGAAGCTCATCTTGTCCGGCTCGATGGACCAGTGAAGGAAAGGTTGTCCGGCCGCTGAAAATAACCGGACTTTAGCGCCGGCATTGATGAAATTGTCCGCGTATTCGGTTTCCACGAAGTCTTTGTAGTTCATGTAGGCCCGGGCATAGGCGTCTGAGAATTTCTTCTCCGGGAGGGACTTGGCCGCGGCGATGATGCTGTCCGAAGAGAAGGACGCAATGCCGAGCGGCCTGTCGCCCGGAAGATAGCTCTGGGCGGCGCTGGCCAGCTCGGAACTCGACTTTTTGATGACCTGGATGGCCGAGGTCCGGGTGACGGACCTGGCCCCGACCCCCGGGATGACCAGCTTCTCCGGACCTTCGACACCGGGATAGTAGAGACGGTAATCCCCCATCCCCTGGGGTTGGTAAAAGATAAGATAGAAGAAGGGGGGAAGTCCGTACTGCTCCTCGCCCTTATAGAACCAAAGCTCCATGGGCCAGAGCTCGGAAAAGGTCGTGAAGAAGTTTCGTTCGAGGGGCTTTCCCAGGATAAGATAGAACGATCCTCTCTCCGTCTGGCTTCCCCTCTTGAAGGAGCCGATGCTGAAATTTTGGTCGGCGAAATGGACCCTCTCCATGTACTCTTTGTAGAATTCGTTCTCCTTCGTGTCCGGAAGGGGATCGCGCTGGCGCCAGAAGAACTGGATGAACTTGTCCCGTTCGGCGTCGGTTTTGAGCTTCAGGAAGACCTCCCGCTCGATCTTCGTGATGATGGGAGAGACATCATCAAGCCATGTCCGATGGGCGGGGACGAGCTGTTGCCCCGGAAAAGCGGGCGCGCCCAGGAGTCCGAAAAAAATGCACAAGGCGGAGACGAGCGTTTTTCTCATGACCATCTACCAGGAACCTAAACTATCACAGCCCGGGAGAAGTTACAATTCCGGCCGTCGTCGGCGGCCTGGCCGCTAAACTCATTCGCTGGATCGCATAATGTTCAGTGGGGAAGACGCAACACGCCCTCCCATCACGGCCGAATATGGGCCGGATTTTGGAGGGCCGGAAATAAAAAAGGGGTGGCGGCGCCTGCCGCCACCCCATGAGTTCGAGCTGTCCTTTCTTTTCTCTTTCTTTTAGAAGATCAGGCGGATGCCGAGACGAACTTGACGCGGGTTGATGATGCTGTAGAGATCGTGCCCCTGTGTTGACTGGAAGTAATTCTCGCTCGCGGGATCATTCTCCCAGTCATAGCCGACTCTTGTTCCCCAACTCTGAATGGTATTGGCATTGAAAACGTTGAAGATGTCGATCAGAACTCCAAACCTGTACTTCTGAGCGAGAATAAAGACCTTCTCCACCCGGAGATCGAGGACTTTCTGCATGTCGTAGTGTTGGGTGCCGCGGGGCTCGGTATAGAACGTCACCCGGCCTTGTTTCAAGGTCTTTGTCCTGAATCTCTGGGCCCAGGCGGAGCCGGTGATCGCCCTGAAAGAGGCGCTGAAGCTGATGTCGAAAGGAAGGACGTACGTCCCCTGGACTTTAAGCATATGGGTCGGGTCGAAGGTAGCGTTACCGTCGGCGTTGATCCAGAAGTTCGGGTCGCCGGTTTGCTGGCTGTTCCGGCCACCAAAGCCGATGTCATCGGCCTGGCCGTTGTCAATGGTCCCTTTTGTTTTGGAGTAGAGATACGAGAGCATCAACTGCCACTTGTTCGAGAAACGCTTGTTGAAGAGGAATTCCACGCCCTGGTATTTTCGGTAGGCCCTATCGGTTACGTAAGGTCTGTCCGAACCCTGCTTGAGGTTCTCCATCAGGTATTCGTGGGCGTCACCCGAGGTCAGTTCATAGATGGTAAAGCTCTTCCCGAGCGGCGAGACATAGTAGTCCAACGGTTCATAGACGGCCAGTAAGTCATAGACTCCGATGATGTTCTTCCAGTCTCTGTTGATATAGCTCACGGATACGGACGTGTCTTTGAAAAGCTCTCTTTCGAGACCGAATGTGAACTGGTTCATGTAGGGATGCTTGATGCCGTCCTGGAGTTTCCAGTTCTGCTTGATCCTCGCGAATTCGTTCCATTGTTCTGTCTCGGGATCCCATTTATATTTGATGTAATCAAACCACTTCTTAGAAAGCCGCTCGTGATAGGCGGAGAACATCCCCTCCGTGAACTGACCGTAATGGGCCTTGAAAATCGTTTTCTTGTCGCCGAAGATGTCGAAGGTTAGCCCGATCCTCGGAGCGATCCGGTGTGAATTCCAGACAGTGCCCTGGCCCTCAACCTGGCCCCAGTTCTGGCTGAGCCGGACTCCGGCATTGATATTGAGGCGCGGGGTGATCTGCCAGGAGTCTTGGACGAACCCCTCTACTCTTGTATATGGGGCGTTGAAGTCGTAGCCTTCGTACTGATAGGCGAGGTAGTTTCCGGTATACCCGTAGCCGACGTAATCATAATAATAGACGTTATCTCCGAGCGGCCCGCCCTTCCCCGTGTAGCCGTAGCGGCTCCGGCAGGTCGAACGTTCGACCTCGACGCCGAACTTGAAGTCGTGATTGCCTTTGATGAAGTTCTCGGCATAATGGGTCAGGCTGGCGTTCACTTGGAGCCGGGTGCGGTCGGCCTGATAATAGTATCCGGAGTTGTACTTGCGCATGTTTTCGTTAGAGTCAAAATGGCAGTAGGTATCCCTGCCTGTCTCCGGTTCGAGGTAGTAATAGCCCCAAAAATACGCAGCCTTGACATCGATGAAGGTTTTCGGACTGAAGATATGGGTCAGGCTGAAATTCGTGACAACTTCCGGGGACTTCTGGTTGACGACCGCATTAGGGGCCGTCGTGGCGCTGGCTCCACGGTTCTTGCCATTATAAGTATCCACTTCCAGGGTGAACATCATGTTTGTCGAGGGCGTTACTTGAGCGGTGATCTTGGTGAAGGACCGGGGCTGATTGTAGGCGCGGGGTTCGGGGAAGCCCGTGGCATAATCCTCAAAACGCTGGAACTGGAGGCCCTCATAGAACCAGATCTTGTCCTTCTTGATCGGCCCCCCGAGGTGGGCGTTCACGTCCAGTAACTTGTAGCGAGGCGAACTCAGTTCGGGGAAATCGTTGAGATAGGCTTTATTGTTGTCCGTCTGCCATAAACCCGCTGGTTTGTCGTTCTTCTCCCCCTGGAAATCGAACTGCATATGGCCCGAGAACTGGTTCCCGCCCGATTTTGAGACTATGTTGAAGATGACTCCGGTGAAGTTCCCGTATTCCGCCGGAAGGCCGACACCCATGACCTTGGCTTCCTCGATGATGTTGTTGTCGATGAAAACCCAGGCCGTGCCGGCCTCCGGGTCCGACACGTTGACGCCATCCATGGAATAGGCGATCCCGGTGCCGTCCTGAGCGCCGTAAGCCGAGTCGGCCATATTATCGGGAGTGACTCCCGGAGCCATGTTGACGAGACTGGACGAGAAATTGCTGACGTTAGGAATGTTCCGCAGGATTTCGTTGGTCATGGTGACCGAGGCCGTTTCCGTGGATTTGATATCAACGGTCGGCGATTGGGCGATAACGGTCACTTCTTCCTCCACCGCGGATGGCTTCATGATGAGGTCAATGGTGAGCCGTGTTGTCGTGGTGAGCCGGATGTTTTGCTGGACGGAAGCCGCGAAACCTTGGAGTTGGGCCTTGACGATATATTCGCCCGGCGGGAGAGCTGGAAAGCGGAATTGCCCTTGGGCGTCAGCCACAAACTCGCGGCTGCCCATGAGGTTTGGGCTCGTTATCGTGACAGTGGCTCCCGGGAGGGGGTTGTTCTCCTCATCCAAAACGGTTCCCGAAATAGCGCCTGTTTCCTTGGATTGGGAGAATGCCAACGAGCATAGGATGAGCAGGAATCCCATCCAAACAAGAACTGATTTTCGTTTCATTTTACCTCCTATGTCCTTAGTTTCCTTTTGCCGGGGAAGTTGAATAAATCAACCTCTTCCGCATCCTAACCAAATAATTAGATAAATAACCCCTGATCTTGCCTCCTTTCTGCTTTAACATCCTTCTTGAATATGTGAGCAAAATTCATGCCAGATCCTAAGAAAACTTAAATTATTGAATTTAAAATAAATAGAAAAAATAATGTCAAGAATACCAACGGTTCTTCAAATATTTGCATAAAACTATTCAAATTATTGGATTTTTATCCTCCAACAATAAATCTTATCCATCCCTCCGCCTCGCAATTCATATCACTTGTCTGGAATGTTTGTCAATGACAATGAATTCATCCGAAAATTCATTTTGTATCCGGCCGGAGCGAGAGAGAAATCCCCCCGGTTTTATGCTAAAATTTATGTTCGTCATGAAAAAGAAAACGCTTTTCATTATTGCGACGATCGTTATCATTGGCGCCGTGGCAACATTCGTCTTCTTTATCCCCCGGAAAACTAATTTCGCGCGGCTCCGCGGCGGCCGTGACTATAACGTCATCTTGGTTACACTGGACACGACGCGGGCCGACCGGCTCGGCTGCTACGGGTTCAAGAACGTCAAAACCCCGGTCCTCGACATGTTAGCCTCACGCGGCGTCAAGTTCGAAAAGTGCTTCTCGACGACCCCCCTCACGCTCCCGGCCCACACTTCGATCATGACCGGAACGCTTCCCCAGTTCCACGGAGTCCGTGATAACGGCGGATTTATCGTGCCTCCCGGGATCAAGACCATGGCCGAACTCTTCAAGGAAAAGGGCTACTCCACTTCGGCCTTCGTCGCCGCCTATGTCCTCGATTCCAAGTGGGGACTCAACCAAGGCTTCGACACCTACTTCGACAACTTCGACCTGAGCAAGTTCGAGAGAATCTCCCTCGGCACGGTCCAGCGGCCGGCGAACGAGGTCATCGATCAGGCCCTCCCCTGGCTCGAACGGAACAAAAGCGGGAGATTCTTCACCTGGATCCACCTCTATGACCCCCACACGCCCTACGAACCGCCCCCGCCCTATGATAAGCAGTATGCCGCCCACCCCTACCTGGGAGAGATCGCCTTTGCCGACTCCCAGTTGGGCCGGGTCTGGGAGTTCCTTGAAGCCAACGGCCTCGTCGGGACGACGTTCTTGATCGTTGCCGGAGATCACGGCGAAAGTCTGGGGGAACATGAGGAAGGGGCGCACGGCTTTTTCGTCTACCAAGCGGCCATCCACGTCCCTCTGATCTTCATCACGCCTTTTTCCAAGCTGCAGGGACGGTCTTCACCCCGCGTCTCATCGCTCGCCGATGTCCTTCCGACCCTCTGCGAGATGACGGGCCTGGCTGCTCCCGCCCAAACCCAAGGGGAGAGCCTCCTCGCCTCGTTCGAAGGTCCGAAGAAAGGGCGGGTCCCCTATGCTTACTCCGAAAGCTTCTATCCGCGTTTTCACTTCGGCTGGTCGGAGCTCAAGGCCATCCAGAACGAACGATACAAGTTGATCCTCGCCCCGATCCCCGAGCTCTATGACGTCGTCAAGGACCCGGCCGAAGAAAAGAACCTCGTCTATCTCGAGAAAAAAACCTTCGAGGACATGAGCGCGGAGGCCGGACGGTTCATCTCCAAGTCCGAACAGAACGCCTACGAAATGGACGTCCGCAAGGTCGACGAGGAGACGCGGGAAAAGCTGGCCGCCCTGGGTTATCTCGGCTCGTTCCAGGACTCTTCCAAACTCAAGGGCCAGAAGCTGGCCAATCCCCGTGAAAAGATCAAGGTCTTCAACGAGCTGTCCAGGGCGCGGGAGATCGGGATGTCCGGGCGGGCCGCGGAGGCGATCAAAATCATCGACGGCATCATCGCGAGCGATCCCGAGATCACGGACGCCTACTTCACGCTCGGCAACCTCTATTTCAGGCAGAGAAAATTCGAGGAGGCCATCTCCGCCTTCCTCAAGGCCTTCGAGAAAAAGCCCGATGATTCGTTCACGGTCATCAACATCGCCAACTCTTATGCTTCCTTAAAGAGGTTCGATGAGGCCGAGGCGTTCGTCCTGGACTATTTCAAGAAGGGCTTCTTCGATTCCCAGCTTTACTACCTCCTGGGGAACATGAACTACATTCAACAAAAATATGATAAGGCCATCGCCTATTTCGAAAAATGCCTCTTCCTCAACGCCGAGTCCGTTTCTTCCCACAATGCTCTGGCCGCCATCTACATTATAAAAGGGGACGTGGCCAGGGCCGACGAAAACATCCAGGCCGCCCTGAAGATCAACCCGCGGCTGACCAACGTCCAATATAACCTCGCCCAAATCCTGGAAAAGCAGGGGAAGCAGCGGGAAGCCGAGGACGCCTACCTCCGCGAGATCGAGAACTCGCCCAAACACCACAAGGCCATGTACAACCTGTCCCGGCTCTACCGCGTAGAGGGAAACGAGGACCGGGAGCTGGAATACCTGAAGAAGTGCATGGATGCCGAGCCCGAGTTCCCGCTGAGCTATTTTTACGCCGCCCGGATCTACCTCAACCGGGGACAGAATTACGAGGAGGCCGTCAGCCTCGTCAAAAAGGGAATCGACCTCAAACCGGGACCGGCCGAGCTTCCCTTGGGCTACTTCCTCCTGGCCGACCTCTACAGCCGTCTGGGCGACAGCCGTCTATCCGAGGAATATGCCCGAAAGGGCCAGGACCTCGCGAAAAATAGGGGCTCTGGTCGTCGTCAAATTTAAAAATCACATTATCCGGAGTTCTCTCGGAATCCGGCGGCCTTCTCCGGCCGGAACCTGATCGTCGAACACTTTCGAGATTCTTGCCCCGGAAATTCAGAGATACGATCCGGAAAATTCGGGACATAACCCTTTTCTCCCGAAAAGGGATTGTGTCCCTAGAATTTTCCGGGCACGCGTCTCTCCATGGTCAAACTGTTCGACGGTCAGCGCCGGAACGGCTTGAAAAGCGATTGGGGCTGGCCTACAATACCGTCGTGAAAAAAATAATCCTCCTCGCGGTCATCTGTGTCGCCTTTTCCTTACCCAACGTTCCTCTATCCGGCCAGCCCGTGAAATCAGTGAAGGACCTCCCCGAAAAATATCAGAAATGGCTGGACGAGGAGGTCGTCTACATCATCACGCCCAAGGAGAAAGAGGTCTTCCTCCGGCTCGAGAACGACCGGGAAAGGGAGCTCTTCATCGAGGCCTTCTGGAAGCAGCGGGACCCGAACCCCAACACCCCCGAGAACGAATTCAGAAAGGAGCATTTCCGCCGCATCTCCTACGCCAACCAGTGGTTCGGACGGGACACCCCGGGGGCCGGATGGCAGACCGCCATGGGCAGGATCTACATCATCCTGGGGGAGCCGAACTCCATCGACAAGTTCGAGAACCTCACCGAGATCTATCCGACCATCATCTGGTTCTACGACGGCAAGGCCGAATACGGCCTTCCGAACGCCTTCAATGTCGTTTTCTTCAAGAGGGAAGGCGCGGGGGACTGGACGCTTTACAGCCCGGTCAAATACGGTCCGGCAGCCTTCCTGATTAACTACAAGGGCGACGTGTCCGATCATCTGTCGGCCTATGAGGAGCTCATGCAGGCTGAACCGGCTATCGCGGGTATCTCGTTGACTTTGATACCCGGAGAGTCCATGGTTAACCCAGCCCCGTCCATCGCCTCCGAGGTCCTCATCCAGGCCAAGATCCCGTCCGCTCCAAGAGAGAAGGTCAAGGACGCCTACGCCGAAAAGTTCTACAAATACAAGGACAGCGTCGGCGTCGAATACACGGCCAATTATATCGACAACGACTTCACGGCCAACGTCATCCGGGACCGATCGGGAATGTCTTTCGTCCACTTCCTCATCGAACCCAAGCGACTCTCCATCGAACGGGACAGGAACCGGTTCTACACGATCCTCCAGGTCAACGTTATCGTCTCCGATCCCAAGGGGATCCCCGTTTACCAATACGAGAAGGACATCCCTATCGAGCTCAGCAAGGACCAGGTGACCAAGATCAAGGACAGGCTTTTCAGCTTCCAGGATCTGTTCCCGCTCGTCGAGGGGACCTACAAGCTGAACCTGCTCCTCAAGAACATGATCTCCAAAGAATTCACATCGGCGGAAACCCGGATCACCGTGCCGCCGGCCTCCTCCCTCGAGATGAGCCCGCTCGTCCTGGCCAACAGGATCAACGAGAATTCCGAATTCAGGGGGAAAAACAAGCCTTACCTGATCCAGGAGGTGCAGCTCACGCCGTCCCCGCGAAACGATTTTGCCTTAAAGGACACTCTTTACCTCTTCTTCCAAGTCCAGGGCCTGACGAACGAGCTCGAGGCGGGCGGGCGGCTTCAGTACACGATCGCCAATGAACAGGAGACGGTCTACACCGCCGCCAAGGAGGTCCGCACTTACCCCAAGGCCCCTGATTTCTTCGAGTCGATCTCCCTGGCCGAGCTCCCGCCTTCCCTGTACAAAATCAAGGTCGCCCTGCTCGACGCGAACGGGCAGGAAGCGCTTTCCCGGGAAGCGGAATTTTTCGTTTCCCTCGCTCCCTCCCTCCCGAGACCGTTCATCGTGTCCCTTCCCCTGCCGCCGTCGGGCGACCCCGCGTACGACAACATCATCGGAAACCAGTACTTGAACAAGAAGGACTTCCAGGAGGCCGGACCCCGGCTCGAAAAGGCCTACCGGTCCGATCCAGCGTCCTTGGCCTATGCCTTGGATTACTGCAAGTGGCTCTACGCCTCCGGCGATCACGCGTCCGTCAGGCGGATCGGCGATGCCTTCCTGAAGCTCCAGAAATACGAGCTCACGGGACTCCTGGGCCAATCCGCCCAGGCCATGGGCGATTACGAGGCGGCCGTGGTCTATTACCTGGACTACATGGGCCACTTCGGGACGAATATCAACGTCATGAACTCCATCGGCGATTGTTATCTTAAGCTGGGCCGGAACGAGGACGCCCTCAAGATCTGGGAAAAATCCCTCCAGCTCAGCCCCAACCAGGATAGGGTCCGAAAGCTGGTCGAGGCCATTAAGGAGAAAAAATGAAAAAGATCCTCCTTCTTCTCGCCTGCGCGCCGGTCCTCTTTGCCTGCGCCGCCGCCAGACTGCCGAAGAACATGGAGGCGAAGCACAAGCAGTTCCTCTCGGAAGCGCGTTACACGATCACCGGGCAGGAGCGCCGCATCTTTTCCAACCTGCCTCCCTCCGAGAGGGACGCGTTCGTCGAGGAGTTCTGGAAGAAGCGGGACCCCGATCCGGCGACCGAGACCAACGAGTTCAAGGAAGAGTATTACAAGCGGATCGAGGAGGCCAATCGCCTCTTCACGGAAGGGGACGGCAACGGCTGGCTCGAGGACCGGGGCCGGATCTACATCCTGCTCGGACCTCCTTGGGAGAGGTACACGTACCCCCGGGGCCAGACTTTTTACGGGAAACCGACGGAGATCTGGTATTACGGCTTCTTTCCCATCGTCTTTATCGACAACGATTGGAACGGAACCTATGACCTCGACCCCCTGAGCGCCCAACAGGTCGCCATGATCAACAAGGCCCAGATGGACCTCAAGCCCCAGATCCTGCCGGAAAAGACGCTCTTCGACTTCCGGATCAGCGTCGAAGAGAGCAAAGGGGGCGAAGTCCTCATCCGGGTTCGAATCCCTTATCGCAACCTCTGGTTCGCCGCTGAAGAGGGCGGACTCAGGACGGGCCTGGATCTCAATCTGAACGTTTTCGACAAGTCCGGGGCGATAGTGTGGGACTTCAAGGAGACCTACACCGTCGAAACGACGGAAGACAAGCTCAAGGAAGTCATCAAGGATGACTACGTCATAGAGGTCCCCGCCCGCGTAGAGGGGGGGCCTGGCTCGTACAGACTCAAGGCCGAGCTCAAGAACAGAACTGATGAGGCCCGGGTCGAGAAAAATCTGGATTTCGAGATCTGAAAGGTCATCATGCGTCGTCCTCGGCTGCTTTCTGGCCCTAAGCGCCGCCTCCGGATAGATCCGGTTCCTTATTGCTGACCATGAAGTTCGTCACTGACCTGCACCTTCATTCGAAGTTCTCGCGGGCCACGTCCAGGGACATGACCTTCGACATCCTCGCTTATTGGGGGAAGATCAAGGGCATCCGCCTCCTGGCGACAGGCGATTTCACCCACCCGGAGTGGTTCTTCCTCATGAAGGAGAAGCTCGAACCGGCGGGCAACGGCTTCCTGCGCTTCCGGAACGGCATCCAACCCCCCGAGAATCCCAACCTCAGGTCCGTGGCTGTCTCGGACTCGGACGTCTCCTTCATCCTTTCGACCGAGATCAGCTTCATCTATTCCAAGCTGGGAAAAGTGAGGAAGATCCACCTCATCCTCCTGGCCCCGGACTTCGAGTCCGTCGAAAAGATCAACAACA
>Ga0315277_10006877_pt1 | contig 14807 bp, 12 predicted proteins | sample YL17G05_15_MG_FD_203695 | JGI IMG/M metagenome (GOLD analysis project Ga0315277, IMG submission 203695) | Sediment microbial communities from Yellowstone Lake, YNP, Wyoming, USA - YL17G05_15 | ecosystem: Environmental > Aquatic > Freshwater > Lake > Sediment | place: USA: Wyoming | collected... | reverse complement strand
GATTTGAATACGGATGTGGCTGTCCGTACCAAGACTATGAGTGACAGATGGGTGACCGCAATCAACCAGCAACTAAGGCTGAAAGGTGAAAGTCAAACGGAAGCACTTGAGAAACGGATTAAAGAGCTTGAGGATAAGCTGAAAGAAAAGGAAGAGGGGAAAGAACAGTCTTAGCAACTTGGCACGCGTGCTTGGAGGTGGATTGTTTGGCTGAGGATAAGAAGGTTGAAGTTAGTAAGGACTTGAAGGAGATAGTTGCCACAACAATAGACAGCATCAAAGAGGGATTGAAAGGCAGAAAGAGTGGGGTGGTTGGTGTGATTGAATTTGAAATTGCGGTGATAAAATCAAAGGAGGCAGGAGGAGGGTTTAGGTTCTTTATTGCTGATGCTGGCGGGAATTACTCGAAAGAGAGTGTGTCAAAGATAAAGTTCAGTGTTGCAGGGTTTGGGACGGTTCCTGTTTCACATCTTTGGTTAAGAGACGACATAGTGTAGCGCGCGCACCTATTCGTATCGAACTAGGTAAATTGGTTTGTTTGCTTCTTTCTTCTTCTCTTCTATTGTCATGTTCTTCAAGGAGTCTGCGCTTAGAATTTGCGACATGTGCTCTTCTCTCATTTGTCTGGATACTGGAATAAGAGAGATGTCGTCGGTGACGTTGATGCTTGTTCTGAGTTCGGTTCTCACATTTTATCGCCTACCATGGCTGCGCTATGGGGAGTGTATTAAGACTTAATAAACATTCTTAGAGAACTGTAGAACATCGAGACAGCGCATTCGGACACTCAGCTTTCTTTTCCAGCGCACGCATTCTATGAGCGTTTCTAAAACAGCGAAAACCCCATATACAAATGTATAGGGGAAAAACAGTGTTTTAGCTTGCGTTACGATGCTGAGAGCAATCGAAGATTCTTTCACAAGTAATATAAGCTGAAGGATGGGAAGAGGGTGAGTAAGTGATGCGTTATGAAAAGACTTGGGTTGTTTCTTCTAGTTTCATTTTTGCTTGTAGCACTCGCTTTTGTGCAGAAAGGAAATGTTCCGGCAGTTAAAGCATCTCCAGAAGTGTATCAAGGGGATTTGGTTCTGGCTGGAAATAATGTTACTACGATTGAAGGTAGATTTGACATTAACGGAAGCATCATAGTAGAAGAGAACGCCACTTTGATTTTAAGGAATGCTATGCTCAATTTTACTCAGACGGCGAGTTATCAGTTTAATATTACCTTTCTAAATCCTGCTAACGGCAATCCGCGGTTCTTTGCTGAAAATGCAACCATATATTCGACATATTATCAACGCATGTATTTCTATGGAAACAGCACAGCGTCAATAAATAAGCTTGCAGTTGGAACAGCTTCCAGGTGTATCATCGAAACATACGATACATCGATCATGTGGGTATCAAACTCGACACTTCATTACCTCTATCCACATGGCAATTCGACCATCAACCTCTCACATACCGTTATTTCAGGCACTACCATAGCCTACGACAATTCCAATCTTAACGCCCTTAACTGCACAACAAGCGTCGTGATCGCAAATGATCTTTCAGCTGTAAACGCGTCGGACTCCACGATTGATGAGGTCCAACCCGCAGGGAACTCGATAAACAGTTCCATCTTAGGACTCAAGCCGGGTTTTGTCAACTCTTGGAGCTTTGAGCTTAATTGCTCAGTTATGGGCTCGCAATTTCCAGAATTGGCACTGGCAAACACAGAGGTCGGATATTGGAGTTTTAGTTTCAGGGGAACGTCGAACATAACGGTGTCCGACTCCGAACTATGGGATTTCAGGATCGACGGATCGTCCGTTGCTTCCATCCAAGATTCATTAATAACTGACTCCTTGAACTCGTATGGCAATGCAAAAACCTGGCTCGTTAACTCAACAGCAGCCAATTATAATATCAGCCCTGGATCTAGCGTAAACGTCTGCTGGCACCTAGATGTCCACGTTATTGACTCGACAGGACAAAACGTTCCAAGTGCTAATGTTACTGCCACTTATCCAAACGCAACAATGGCTGGGTCAGAGCTAACGGACTCAGATGGCTTGGCAAGATTAACTTTTATGGAGAAGATGATGAATGCTACTGGAGAATATCCAGTTGGAAACTACACTGTAGAAGCAACATATGAAACACACTCGAACAGCACAATAATGAATGAAATGACAGGAAACCAAGCGATCACTCTTGCTCTAGAAGACTTTGTAATTCCAGAGTTGCCATCATTCATCATTCTGCCACTACTAATAGCAGCAACACTGCTAGCAGTCATGCTCTACAGAAAGAAAAAAGAGAGAAGCTAAGCGCAGCTACTTTCTCTTCCTGAACAGTTTGACCCCGTCGAGGTCGCACACGAAGTCAAAGCCCTGCTCAATCAGTTTCGCTGCCTCAGCAACTGTTTTTGCTGTTGCACTATGATATTCATCCCCGCCAAAATCAATTAGTTGCGTGTAGCGTAGTGTAGTTCTCAAATCTTTGTGCCCTAGAAGCTGCTTGACATGAAGCAAGTCTTTCGTTCTGTGATATTCCATAGTTGCTTTGAAATGTCGAAAATCGTAAAGTCTAATAGACTCTAAACTCATGTCACCAAGCTTTTGAGCAAGTCTGTTGCGAATACGTCTGTAGTCGTTAGAAATCGAAGATGAATTCACAGGAAAGAGAAAGTCACTCTGACTAAGCTTCTTTCTCAAAACATACGCGTTCAGCATTGCCAAAGTTTGAGGCTTCAACTTCAAGGTTCTACCAACGCAGTGTTTTGCGCTAGTAATGCTGACTAAGCCAGATTGCAAGTCAATGTCTCTGACTTTCAGCCAAGTCAACTCTATCGGTCGAGTTCCTAAGTCGCGCATCATTGACAGTATCAAAGCGAGCTTCTTGCTTGCATTAGCGATAATCATATTCAACTTCTCTTCAGTCGGAATCTTCGGCATCTTATCATAACGCTGATAAAACGGCTTACGCCAAACCAGCCCATTCGCTTTGCAGTACAAATCATAAGCTTCGACAAGCGACTCTTTGAAAGCAGGCGAACAACATTTCTCTGCGATAAAGCCTTTAACAATCTCCGGATTGTCAAGCAAACAGTTTCTAGCCAGATGCCTCAGTCTCTTGCCGACAGCTTTCGCAGTTGTGTCAGCGTAAGCTTCTTTCTTCATGTACCAAAGCGTAGCAAATACTTTATTTGAGTGGGACGCTGTCTCAATAGAGGGGATGATGTTGCCGTCCCAGTCTGACTTATGCAGATGAAGAACTTATGACGGGCAGACCCCTAAACAATTTGGCAAGTTAGAAGCGTGAGCGTGCTTCTCGAGCCTTTTTCCTTTTCAGACCAATGGTTAAGGCGAAAATAACTCCTGCAATGAAGCCGCCTATGTGCGACCAGTATGCGATGTTAGTTGGAATGTTGGAAATGCTGAAGATGTTGAAAATTGCGTAGAACCATTGCATGACAAACCAGAAGCCGAGGAGAATAACTGCCGGTATAGGCAGTATCAGCGGAAATCCAAAGAAGGCCAGAGTTATGATCTTCGATTTCGGGTAAAGAACAAGATAGGCTCCTAGCACGCCGGATATGGCTCCTGAGGCTCCAACAACCAGCGTGCCCAGCTCAGAGGGAGAAAACATGAAGACGTTGATCACGTGAGTGAGCGCGGCCACTATTCCCGAAGAAAGGTAAACCGCCAAATAGCCGAAGTGACCGAACGTTTCTTCAATCTTGCCCCCAAAAATGTAAAGATACAGCATGTTCCCCAGCAAGTGAATCCATCCGGCATGCATAAACATTGACGTAAAAATCGTAAAGACCCGCTGCCCTGCGATTATCTCGTCCGGAATCATCACAAAATCCTTCAGCATAATATTTGCAGATACGTTGCTTGGCAGGATGCTCAGGTCGGACAGCCAGAAAAACGCGAAAACAACAATGTTCACGATCAACAGCAGCCGGTTCACATGCGGCGTCGTAAAAGAACGCGAGAGATCCTTAAGCGGATACAAACATTAGTGCACCGACTGGAATAGCACTCAACAGAATATTTATCCTTTGGCGAAACATGTGCAAAACAAAAACGCGGTTTCTTAGCGGACTAGGCATTCCACCATTTTGTCGCAAGTTAAGCAATCGTCTGGAATCGGTGTGTCCTTCTGACGTTTCCCAAGAAATCCAAAAAAGTGTTGACACCCAGCAGCTTTTTCAGCACCCGGCCTAGAGATTCTGGGTTCCTTGGTTGGAGCGGCATTTTCTACGCTTTTGTGTGCCTGCTGAAGATTCACCCTAGTTAGACAGCGTGGGCATGCGTAGTACCTTTGCGAGTGGCTGTCGGAGGTTAAAGTTGCAAGCAGGGGATTTTGGAAGTTTTCTCCGCACCCGTCGCATTTGTAGTCTCGTTGCATTTGTTCTTCCAGTTTCCATTGATTGCTGTCTCTTTGCATTGTTTACACCGCTTCACCTGAATGTGAAATCTTGAGATTTAATAAACCTTCTTGCGTACACGTTCAACAAAAAGACACATATAACAAAGCGTATGGTGGGCCCGGCCGGATTTGAACCGGCGATCTTCGCCGCGTGAGGGCGACGTCCTAGCCAACTAGACTACGAGCCCAAAGCATGCGTATTGACTGTTGCATTCAGCTTTGATAATCTTTGCTGTGAGATTTTGAGTACTGATCCCAGCTTCATAAAGCCTTTCCCTCGCGATTCTCATAGGACAATAAGGCGAAATCTTTTTGGAAAGCTGGGAAATAGAAAAGAAGTTTGAGAGAAAACAAAAAATTGAGAAGTTCCTGTTGACTTTGTGCTTTGTCGCTTCAGCTTCTCTTGGGTACCTTCTGTTCTATTACCTGCATTTTTGACCTTTTCTATTCTTTGACAGACACTGCCTTCACAGTTTTAACCCAAGGAACAAAGTTCGCATCATCCTTAAACCAGTTGAGCAACTCTTCCGCGATTCTGTTATCGCTCTCTTCAACAAGCTCGACTCTTATTACCGCGTTTTTTCTATTCAAATTATCCCCCTCTTTTGCGTTACTAGACGTTCGTTTCCGGGCTTTTAGTGGATGTTTCACTAAGCGATTTATCATTAGTTAGGATTCTGAATCTGACATTTTTGGAACAATGTGTCATAAACTTTTTAAATCAAGAATCTCGTTGACTTTAATCAGAGGTGCAAGGAAGGGATATTTACACGTAACTCCTTTCTCCCTTCTCCCCTCATCAGCAAGGAGAGAAAGACTTGCACCTCTACTTTTCTCCGTGACTGATTCAGAAAACTTAAAAGCATAGCCGATTCTCTTTTTGGGGTTGTGGTGCGCCGAGGTAGCTCAGCCTGGGAGAGCACTCGGCTGAAGACCGAGTCGTCGCCGGTTCAAACCCTGCCCTCGGCACCACACAAGCTTACAGTTTTAGAATAGGAAATACACGATTAGAACCATCGGGAAAGTTATCAGGAACGAAGGAATCACATACTTGTAGAGTTTTCCATGGTGGCACTTGAAATAGTCCGCTGTAAACGTGAAGCAAAGGTGAGTTGGAGAGATCACGTAACCCAGATATGCGCTCATGTAGATTAGTGAAGCCATCTTCGGCGAAAGCGTGAACATGCTGCTAAGAATCGGAAAGCCAATGGTTACTCCTCCGAGGGCTGAAGCCGTCAATACTCCTAAGACAGCGGGGATAATCACCAGAAGCGCAGTGCTGTCGACATTTCCGTTCATGGCAAACGTTTTCAAAAGCTCAGAGATCCCAGTGGCTCTCATTACCGCTCCAAGCAGAAACGCCCCGTAAGCGGCGAACGTGATTCCATAGATCCCCCAGCTTTTGAAAGGCTTAGTGAAGATTTGAAAACGTGGCTTGGAAATGATAATCAAGACGGCTAATCCGGCTAGGGAGGCTATGAGCACATCGAAACCCAGCTTGGACAAATCAACAAAAACTGAGCTGAGACTAATAGCCACGATTATCGAGGCCAAAATTGGCGAGAAAGAGACAAAGAAGCTTCCAAAATTCGAGTTTGCATTACTCTTTTCCTGCGAGATCCTCTCTTTTCTTGAGTAAGAAAATTTCCAAAAGCCTATGACGTAGCCAACTATCACCATGACAGCAACAACAGGGATCTGACGCAAAATCATGAAGGCCGTGGTTGTCCCTCCAAGCGCAGCTGCCACAATAAGCACTTGACTCAGCGGATAGACCGGGAAAATCGTGTGCCTGAACCAAAGATTCACGTAGGCTTTCTTTTCAGGCTTGAGCTTCAGCTTCTCTGCTTCAGAATCCACCAGAGGCGCGGACATCAGTGCTCCACCTGCGACTGGCAGAAATCCGATGATTGCCGGAAGAACACACATCACAATCTTCGGGTTCTTAACGAGTTTGCCCATGCTTTCGCTTAGGCTGTTGATCAAACCCGTTTCCTTGTACAATTGACTTAACAGCATTATCACAAACGTTGCAGAAACAACCGAAATCGTCAGCAAGTTAGCGCTAGTTTCCCAAATCAATGTTGGAATTCTTGTCCACTCAAGCGTGAGCAGAGCCAGAAGCAACGCCGTCGCGTTCAGGACAATTCCAAGATTGACGCGTTTATACAATAGCAAAACAAGAATGCTCAGTGAAACGATGATTGCCACGACAGGGTCGATTAATCCCAAACTTGGCTCTTCCTTTTCTAACGCGACTTTAGAAAGAGCAGAGTAAAGGGTCAAACTCTTAACGCTTTTCCCTTGTCAACAGAGAAACTGGTTTACTTTAGCCAAGACGTTAATGTCGAGCTTTAGTCTGAAGTACTGTGTAGAAAAGGAAAATAAGCACCTCTGCAGAATCTCCTTTACCCAGCTTGTAATGGGCGGCCGTAGTCTAGTTTGGTCTAGGACATCAGCCTGCCACGCTGACGACCCGGGTTCAAATCTCGGCGGCCGCACCACCGAACCTTCTTTCTTAAACTTCAGAAGTAGGTTTTTCGTTGCTTTTCTCAACGAGCGAAACTTCGATTATGACTTTCATTGTCATTGCCACACCATATCTTGTGTTGCTGGAAGTATGGAAATCGCTTCCAGCCGTTTACAAAGCTGATGAATCTTAATGTACATTTATGTTTAGAATGCTTCTTTCTCTGGTTAGTTGTGTTGATGATTGTGTTTTCATACAGCAAATTTGCGTATGATTTCCGGGAATTTTTTGTACAGTTGGCAAAGATCTTTCACTATACAATCTGGTTTTTGCTGGCTCTCATGCAAGAACTCAAGGCTATAAAACTGTGAAGGAACAAAGACTGTTTTCATGCCTAGAGTTTTTGCGCCTTTTATGTCTTCCAGAGGACTATCGCCAATGTAGAGTGTCTCTCCTGCTTTCGCTCCTAGTTTCTGCAGAGTCTCTTCGAAAATCTTCAAGTGCGGCTTGCGCCAGTTAACCGCTTCCGAGACTGAAACAACGTCAAAACAACGATTAATGTCCAATCGCCTGAGCGCTGAATAAATCACAGGAGCATAAGTAAAGTTTGAGATAAGACCAAGTTTGTATCGGCTTCGAAGCATGTTTAGGAGTCTGTTCGCGCAGGGTCTGAGTTTAAACGTGCCAAGGTATTCTTCGAAGAACAAGTTTAGAGCAGTTTTTATGCGTGGATCGCTTGAAACTGTCTCGAACCCTAGACCGTTCAAAGCTTCTGAGATCCAGACGGCGTTTGTTACTTCGATCAGTTGTTCGTAGCGTATCTTGCGGTATTTTTCATGTGCTTGGTCGTATGCGTTCAGAAATTCGTTAGCATCCACGTTGAAGCCTGCGTCTGTGATGGCTCTACATAGCTTGGCTTTAGATTCTTCTATTGTGTAGTCTTTTATGTTTGTTAACGTGCCAATGAAATCGAAGATCACTGCTTTGATGGGTGACAAGGAGTGCTCCTCTTTATTTTCGATCTGACTCTGGAATGTTGATTTTTGCATAATAAAACTTACCTATATGTTCGATAGTTGAACATATTGGAATCGCTTATGTCCTTCCGAGAGTATCTGCACGAGAAAGCCGAGGAATCTCGCCACAATGAAACCTTAGCCTACTTGATGTTCCTAGCGGGCGCAATCTTCTTCGTAGGAGGAATCTTGGAGACAGTTATGTTATATCATGAACCAGGTTGGTTTCTATTTATCCCATACAGTCTAGAAGCGAGCACCGGGTCTTTCTTGGGTCTGATGCTGATCTTCTGCGGCTTTGCTCTGACGATCTTCGGGATAGCCGCTGGTCTTCACTATGCACGAGACAGAGGCTGGTATATGCAGGAACTGAACAAGGCAAACTCTGTCGAGGCTGGATTGACAAAGCCGAGGACAAAGAATGGACGAAAGAAGAAAGACGCGAAAGCCTAGCTGTTCCAGTACATAACATCTCACTTTGTGCGGCCTTTCCTTTTCGACTTTATCGCTTCTGTAAGATTCACAGAATAAATGCCCGTTGACTGATTGATTGGCGTGGTTGATGAGCGCTCTGGATTCCGCGAATACCTCAAACAATCTCTGGGTCTCATTGTCCACTCTCCTTGTTTTTCTGATGGCCGAAGCTGTAGGCTTCTTGGAGGCAAATGAGCTTGGAGAGGGTCAAAGTCTGCTTAAAACCCTACTGACAAGCGGAGCCGTGCTGTCTTTGTGTTATCATTAGTGAGTATGTGGGTAATTGGCAAGCTTTTGCATGAGATTGCAGCAGATTACAAGAAAAACTGATTTCACGAATGGTTTTTGCGTCTCGTGGACATTAGATGCATTTCGTTAGGAAATCTAAAATAGCAACGCCACAGAACAAAACGAAAGAACAGAAGGGGATTCCGAGATGAACAAAACTGCATCGTTATCTCTCTTTGTGTTGATTGTCGTTGGGGTGGTTGCGGTCGTTTTGGCCCAGTTTGGGCAGGGTGCTTCTTGGCGGTTCTTGCTTGCGTTTTACCCGCTTTTGGTGATCTTGCTCGGTGTCGCCGCTTTAGGCCAGAGTGGTTTACGGATGGCGTTCGTGGGCTTGGGGCTCGCGGTTCTGCTAGCGGTTTTTCAGTTTGGAACGCCAATTGAGGTTGCACTAGGTGCTTCAGTTTATGGTTTCATAAAGAGTTTTGGAATCTCGATTTCGGTTGCGGCGACGATGCTGATGATTTTTCTGATGAAAGAGGCGGGGGTTTTGCAGACGGTTTCAAAGGTGATTAAGCAGCAGGTTGTCGGTGATGAGGTCCGGGCTTTGTACATTGGAATTGGCTTTGGTTCATTTCTTACGTCTTTGGGAGTTGTTACGCCTGCGTTGTTTCCGCCCCTGCTTGTTGCAATGGGATTTGCGCCTTCGGCGGCCGTTGCCATTTCCGTTCTCGGTTATGACCCTACGACGAGCTTTTCATTGTTATCTATTCCAATCACTCTGCCAGCGGCGATCGGCGGACTAAACGCTGTCGAGTTTGCGTTTAAGATCGCGCTCTTCTTGCCTCTTGTCTCGACTGGGTTCGCTTTTGCAGTCCTCTGGCTGGTAGGCGGAAGAGAGTCTATGCGGAAAGGTGCAGTTCCAGCTTTGATTTGCGGTTTGGTTCTTGCGTTTGCTTGTTTAGGGACGGTTTCACTTGACTACTTCACAGGCGTGGAGTATGTGCCTCTGCGGGTTGTGGGCGTGATTGCGGGTTTGTGCGCGATGGCGTCGATGCTGCTTTACCAAAAGCTTCAACCTTCTACTTCGACTAAACCTGAGAAAGTTGATTATCCGAGTCGTAGCGAGGTTTTTCGCGCGTTTTCGCCTTGGATTATTTTGACGATTTTGGCAGCGATTGTTAGTATTCCGGATGTTGGGCGGTGGTTATCTAATTTGCCCGGTAGTCTGGAAGTTGTGACGGTTTTTGCGAATCAGAAAGTCGATTTGGACGTGTTTTCTCAGATTTATACATGGATTTCTGTGGCTGTTTTACTTTCGCTTTTGACGCTCAGAATGAATGGAACACAGATTAAGAAGGGGCTTACTGTCTGGGTCAAGCGGTTTTGGGGGCCGTTTTTGACGTTTGGTTTGTATTTTGGGGTTTCGTTTGTTATGGCGTGGTCGGCTATGGAGATTGTGGGGGGCGAACTCGTGCCTTTATCGGCCTCTTTCAATACGCTTAACATGAACATGATTCTTGGGAGAACCTTGGCTGCAGTTTTCGGTGCGGGTTACGTGTTTGTAGCGGCTAGCCTAGGTCTGTTCGGTGCGATTGTAGGCGGTTCTGAGGCAAGTTCTAACGTTTTGTTTTTGAATATCCAGCGAACGGCCGCAGAAGATTTGGGCCTGGGCAACAGCGGGTTTATGACGGTGTATGGGAGTCACGCAGTTGCAGGTGGCATCGCGAGTTCGGTTACTCCGGCGAAGATTAACAATGCAGTTGTTACGATTGACGCGGGCAGGGAAATGGAAGCGATGATTATGCGGAAGCATCTAGTTGTGGCGGTTCTGCTTACAATTGCGACGGGCATAATGACAGGCATACTCGTAAACCTAGGGATATAGCCACACATTCAATTTAGGACGCTTTGCATTGCTAAAAAGGTTCCCTAAATTCTTAGAAGGAATGATAAACCAGAAGCCTCTCGGAGTCTCTATCCTCTCCCTTGTATATAGATTGAGCTTTCGCTTGGATATGTTGTGGGTTTTCACGTTGACGTTGTTAGTCTTTGGATTTGGCAGCGAGAAACAAAGGACATGCTCTTTTTTCAAAATAACCTCTAGGGAGAACATTTACGCTGGAGAAGCGACAGGTGAAAAATCTCCGCGTTTGTCGTTATTCTAGTCGTTTTATTATGTGATAAGAAAATAACTTGTTTGGCTATTACTACGTGTCTGATGCTTTCAGCAAACAATTTCTACTAAATCTTGTCGCGTTTCATATTGCATGTTTGAGGCGTGCGGCCGCGCTTTTTTGGTGCTGTTGTTATAGAAGTTACTTTCAAAAGTGTTATCTGCACATTAAACTGCTATACTACCTAGAGAGGAGAGGTCAATGAAGAAACTAGCAGTTTTTCTATTGTTGGTTCTGGTAATTTCGTCTTTTGCGTCTATTGCAAAGCCGGCTCAGGCAACTGAAACAATTTGCAAAAGAGATGACGGCTCAATTCACCCATCAGTGACAGCAGCACAACCAAGCACAAACCCTCACGGTTCTGAGAGTGTCGACTGGTGGCCAATGTTCCGTCACGACCTGGCACACACAGGCTATTCCACTTCATTAGCACCCACGACAAATCGAACTTTGTGGGTCTCTTCTGTCCTCGGTCGTATGTGGTCTTCCCCTGCCGTTGTTGAGGGCGTTGTCTATCAGGGGTCAGGCAATACAGTATATGCTTTGAATGCTATGACTGGAACAGTCATATGGAGCTACACGACCGGGGCTTGGATCGACTCTTCTCCTGCTGTTGCTGACGGCAGAGTATACATAGGGTCACAGGATTGCAGGGTATATGCCTTGAACGCTGCAACAGGCAACCTTGTCTGGAGCTACACGACCGACTTCTACGTAGTTTCTTCTCCCACAGTTGCTGATGGCGTTGTCTATATAGGTTCAATGGACGGCAAGGTTTATGCCTTGAACGCTGCTACAGGGGCAGTCATATGGATTTATACAACCGGCGGCTTATGGATAGAATCTTCTCCTGCTGTCGTTGACGGTGTCGTCTATGTAGGCTCGCGGGATGCCAAGATTTTCGCCCTGAACGCTGCTACGGGTGCACTAGAGTGGAGTTCTAGGTTTGGTGTTGGCTTTTATTCTTCTCCTGCTGTTGCAAACGGCATGCTTTTCGTTGGATCATATGATGGAAAAATCTATGCCTTGAATGCTTTAACGGGCGCATCAATATGGAATTATACGACTGGTGGTTGGATAGAATCTTCTCCTGCTGTCGCTTACGGCAGAGTCTACATAGGCTCGGATGATGACATAATTTATGCTTTGGATGCTATGACTGGAGCATTCATATGGAGCTACGCCACTGGCTCTGATGTGCAATCTTCTCCAGCTGTTGCCGACAACACTGTCTTCATAGGCTCAGTTGATGGAAAGATGTATGCTTTGGATGCTATGACTGGGGCATTCATATGGAGCTACATGACTGTTGGCTGGGTCGGATCTTCACCCGCTGTTGCCAATGGCATCGTCTATGCTAGCCCAAATGACGGCCGGGTGTATGCTTTTGGGTCATCCTCAGGCTATTCTGTGTCCTTTTCTGAGTCAGGATTGACTCAGGGCACTCAATGGTCTGTTACTTTGAATGGAGTCACTAGGAGCTCCACATCGACGTCAATTTCTTTTTCTGCGCAGAACGGTGTTTATTCTTTCTCAGTCACTCCGCTCACTGGTTACAGTGCTTCACCCTCTTCTGGCAGCATCAACGTAAATGGAGCCAACGTGGCAAAGCAGATTACGTTCACACCAACATATAGCGTTGGTATCAGCGATCATTGCAACACAGATGGTCTGGACCTCATTCTCCCGATCACCATGGATGGTTTGGCATCTGGCCATAGCACACCTTACACCTTCACTGGTTTGACGGGAAGTCACACGTTCATGATTCCAGATAAGGATGTGGGCAATCATCCATTTGAATACTGGAACACTGGCTCTGTGTTGCCAACCATATCCGTGTCTGACGGCGGAATGTATACGGCTTACTATCAAGCGGGTTTGACAGGGATCTCAAGCGAGGTTACAGGCGTGAGGGGTCTTTCTGCAAACACTGGTTTCACGCTTCAGCAGAATTTTTATTTGTTCACAGGCAGAAATGATGCGCAAAAAAACCCGGAAGTGTTTTGGTGCCAAAACACTGTGGAAATCTCGAAGTTTGGATCAGGGTTATATGCGAGTGCAATAATGCAACTTTGGAAATGCTATTTCTTTGGACCTGATATTCATAAACCACAAGAATGGTTTGACCGCTCACCTGTTTTCCTTCTGAAAATTCCTTTTCCTGACACTATGGTTTTTGTTTCACACATTAGCGGAACTAGCCTGTCAATGGAAAATCCTATATCCCATGGCCCATGGGTGTCCGACAAACTCGTACTCACCCCTGACGCATACATTACGAGCGAGTTTGTTCAAGCAAGTGACACAAGACTTGCTCCTAATTTTGTAATTGTTGGACCCGCAAACGGGGGAGAAGCTAACTTCAATGGTGGCAGTGGCTTCGTTGAATGCTTGACGGAAATAGATAGTAATTGGAAGACTGCACTGAGTCTCAGTATCGTGGAAACGTATCAGTCAACCGGAGAATCATCGACAGGACTTGCGTGGACTGAAAGCTCTGGTGGCTGGACTGGTTCCTACGCATATCAAGCTGGCGCAAAGGATCAGGGAATATTCTTTGGCAGCGACCCAAATGGCTTGTCAGTTCCATCACCATCCGTCGATGGTTTGGGCACACCTGCAAAAGCACTCACTTTTAGTGCGAATTGTCCAGTGTACCTTGACCTATATGATGAACAAGGAAGACGCGTGGGTTACAATGCAACTTCGGGAACAGTCGATTTTCAGATAGACAATGTCCTCTGGAATTCAAATCAAAGTCTTCTTGTTTTCGACCCCTCAGGGACCTATTATCTTCAGGTGACTGGAACAGGAAACGGCACTTATACGCTGGATACGTCATGGCAAGATTTATCAGGAGCATACATAAGCATGAGCGATTTCAACGGCACAATAACGAAAAATGAAACGCAAATCTATACTGTCGGAAATAATGCAGATATGGCATTGATTGGCATTTTGCCTTCCAAGACTGTTGTAGACCAAGGCTCTATCGTAAAAGCCAATGTTACAATTGTGAACCTAGGCGGATCTGGCGCCACCTCAAATGTTACGCTTTATGCAAACGAAACCATCATAGGAACGCAAAGCATAGTGAACCTGTCTGGATGGAACTCGACAACCTTGACCTTCTCTTGGAACACGACAGACTTTGGCAATGGAAATTACACTGTGAAGGCATATGCGTGGCCGGTTCTTGGCGAATTGGACATAGCGAACAACAACTTCACTCTTGGCACAGTTGAAATCACAATTTCCGGCGATGTGAACGGCGACAAAACAGTTAACGTGTTAGACTTGATTCTAATAGCCAATCATCTTGGTCACACCGATGGAGATGGCCACACGCCCTATAGCTCTGATTGGTACAAGTGCATGAACACGGACATACAAGGCGACAACCAGCACAACGTGCTAGACCTGATTCTCTGCGCAAACCACCTAGGCGAACACTGGCCATAAACCGCTTCTCTTTTCTAAGCCCAAACATACAACGCTGCAATTAGCACCCATAAAATAGGAGCAAATCCTCGCAACGGGAAACCCATACAAACTAGTTTTACTTGAGCGCGCGCGTTATTCTAGTCGCTTTATGACGTGATAGCCGAACTTTGTTTTCACGATGGGTGAAATTTGTCCTTTCTGAATGGCAAAAGCTGCTGTCTCGAATTCCTTCACCATTTTTCCTCTGCTGAATGTTCCGAGGTCTCCACCTCGTTTTCCCGACGGGCAAAACGAAAGCTCTTGTGCGATATTGGCGAATTTCTCGCCCTTGTTCAGGCGTTCTAATACTGTTTTTGCTTCCTGCTCTGTTTTGACGAGGATATGGGCACAATGAACTTTGTCTGGCATGAGCTTTAATGGTGCTGTTTTGTGTTTATAATTCTTGTTCTATGTTTTCCACGTAAAACTCGAATAGGTATGCCTTTTTTCCGTTCGGAATTTTGATGAACTGCAAGGGCATACAGCTTGATTAGCAATTAATAAATATGCGGTAACCGTTTACTTCATTGC
>Ga0315277_10006876_pt1 | contig 14807 bp, 15 predicted proteins | sample YL17G05_15_MG_FD_203695 | JGI IMG/M metagenome (GOLD analysis project Ga0315277, IMG submission 203695) | Sediment microbial communities from Yellowstone Lake, YNP, Wyoming, USA - YL17G05_15 | ecosystem: Environmental > Aquatic > Freshwater > Lake > Sediment | place: USA: Wyoming | collected... | reverse complement strand
GGCGGACAAACCCGCGAACATGTCCTGGTTCGGCGACAAGCAACTCCTGATTCGGTTCGGCTGAGGCTGCGGAACCGAGCGAAATGTTAGGTCAAGGTAGTACCGTGGAAATCGAGGCTAGCGCGAATGGCCGTTGGAATGACATCGTTGCTGCTCTGGCCGAGATTGACGTGATCGTTCGGGTGCACGTCGCGCCCCGCGAGCCGGGTCGCTAGTGACGCGATCACCTCATTGGCATTCATATTCGTGCTGGTGCCGGACCCGGTTTGGTAGATATCTAACGGGAACTGTGAATCGTGAAGGCCGTCCTCCACTTCTTTTGCCGCGGCGGCGATTGCCTCGGCCACGTGGGGATCGAGCAACCCCAACTCGGCATTGACTGCGGCAGCCGCTCCTTTTATCATTCCCAGCGCCGCCAGAAACGGGCGTGGAAAGCGGATCCCGCTGAACTGGAAGTTGATGGCGGCGCGCTGTGTCTGAGCGCCATACAGCGCGTCGCGTGGGACCTCCACTTCTCCGAAAGTGTCTCGCTCCGTCCGCACCTCGCGCTTACTCATACATCCCTCCCCCTCCATTCTCCTCCTTATCGTGTGGCAGCCATTCAGACCGATTGCCGCCGGCCGATGATGCCGAACTCGATCAGGTTCCGACCGTCCGTAGGCGCCTGCCCGGCACCGATCCTGAATCGGCCTAGACCAACGCACGTTATCGCGTTTTCCCGCGAGGCCGTTTACTGGGAAGCCGGCTGGCGTGCAGATCCACGCGATATAGTAGTTACGGGTGTGCCTCCTCTAACGCAACAAAGAGAGATCGTCTTCTATGATGGGCATTGTGGACTGTGTCATCGCGCGGTGAAGTTTGTCTTGAAGCATGACCGCTCGGGAACGGCGTTCCGATTTGCCCCTCTGCAGGGAGAAACATTCCAGGCGAGAGTTCCTGTTGACCAGCGCGCCAATCTGCCCAAGAGCATGGTCGTACAAACCCGTGACGGCTCGCTGCTCATGCACTCGAATGCCTGTATTCATATTCTCCGGCGACTGGGAGGAGGATGGAAAGCAATCTCGGCGTTCATGGCCGTAATTCCGCGGCCGCTGCGTGATGTGGTCTACGACTTCGTCGCGCGCACTCGCTATCGTGTTTTCGGACGGCGCGACGATCTGTGCCCCGTCGTCCCACCCGACCTGCGCGCGCGATTCGATCCGTGATGGAGGCGATCATCTCGACCTCCTTATCTCCTCAATAGTTTGAAGGCGTGGTTCCACGTGTTGGTGCGCGCGCCGTGGAGGACCCACACGAGGCACATCGCCTCAAGGTAGCGCGAGCTCTCGATGCCACCGATATCGACGACGCCCCAGCCGCAGTCCGAGAGGATGCCGGCGACTGTCGTCTTGGCCTCGTCGTGGTTGCCGCAGATGAACATGTCCGGCGGACCGCCCGGGAAGCTGGGCCGGAACATGTGAGCGCTGCCGACGGTGTTGAACGCCTTCACGACGTAAGCATCTGGCAGCAGCCGCTGCACGCGCTCGCCGGCCGAGTCGTTTCCAGCCACCGCCAGCTTCGGTGGCATGCCGCCCGAGAAGTCCAGCGGGTTGGTCGTGTCGATGACGACCTTGCCGCGCAACTTCTCTGGCCCCGCGCTTCGTAACGCGCTCTCGTTTGCGACGCCGAGCGTCGCCAGAACCACGATTTCGCCGTAGGACGCCGCGTCGGCGAACGTGCCGACCGATGCCATTGCCCCCAGGTCCTTCGCCCAGGCGACGGCCTTCTCGTTGGTCGCGCTCCGTGAGCCCATCTTTACTTTGTGGCCGAGCGTGACGAACGCCCTGCCGAGCGCCCTGCCTACGTCTCCCGTTCCCAATACGCCGATTCTCATGGGTCCCGCTCCTCTGCTCTGGCTTTACATGCTATCCAATATCCAGTCTAAACCCGGGCAGATCACCGCCCCTCCCGGTCCTTTAAGGGCGAAAGTGCCGCTCAAGTTCCGAGGCATAGTGGATTCCAAGGCTCCCGGCATTCTGCTCAAGCCAGGCGCTGAACCTGGTGGGTGCGGTAGGGGCGTCGTGAGAGACGAGGACATTGGACATCAGGCCCGACAATTCGTCCTCAGTCAGCACTACATCGCGAACAATGAGGCCAACCAGTTTAAGCAAGCCCCGGACGGCCCCGGTGGGCAGATTAACAACCAGCGCCCGGCTTTCGATCTTGACGCGGATGAGACGGACCAACTCCTCAAGGGAGTACGTTTCCGGGCCCACGGTGTCAAGAATCGTATTCTCCTTCTGTGCTCCGGTTTCGACGGCGAGATTCGCCAGGTCGTCCACGTACACGGGTTGTAGCCGGGAGCGGCGGCAAGCCGGCATCGCGAAGATAGGAAAACGACGCAGGAACCACGCGATATTGTTGATCAGGATGTCCCCTGCACCGAAGATCACGGTGGGGCGCAGGATCGCGAACGAGAGCCTGGAACCGCGGAGCATCCGCTCTACCGTCGCTTTGCCACGAAAGTAGGGGAGCGGCGACTCGTCCGAGGGGTTGCTGATGCTGATGTGGACAACCCGGCGGACCCCCGCCTCCTCGCAGGCCCTCAGGAGAATTCCCGTGTTCTGGATAGCCGTCTCGAAGGTGACATCCTCTCGGGCAAACCGAATCCAATAAGTGTTGTACAGGACCGACGCACCCTGCAAATTCTGGACGAGTTCTCCGGGTTTGTCGAATGCCAGCGGCGAAACGCCCACCCGCCCACCGAAAGGGTCGGGCCGATTCGGGTGGCCGGTCAGGGTCCTGACGGCGTGCCCCTTTGCCAGGAGCCGGCGCGCAATGTACCTTCCTGTGTACCCAAACGCGCCCGTAACGACGTGCAGGTCGTCGCTGCCCATGAAAAACCCCGCCCGACCTTCCTTCTTAGTGTAAGGTAGCGCGTGCACGGCGATTTGCCCGACGGACCTGTCGCGTTTTTGTACTATGGTTTCAGGACGGAGGGTACAGATGCTTAAGGCTTTGGCTCCCAGGGCGCTTTCGGTGCTGCGCATCGTGGCGGGACTCACATTCTCTTTGCACGGTTTCCAGAAACTGTTTGGACTGTTCGGAGGCTTGGGCGGCAAGGGTGCGACCGCGGTGTTTGGGTCGCTGATCTGGACGGCGGGCTTTCTTGAGGTGGCCGGCGGCTTGCTGCTGGTGCTGGGGATCTTTACGAGACCCGTGGCGTTCCTTCTATGTGGGGAGATGGCCGTGGCTTACTTCCGGCAACACTCACCTCGAGGGTTCTGGCCGATCCTCAACGGAGGGGAACTGGCGGTGCTTTATTGCTTCGTGTTTCTCTACCTGGCCGTGGCCGGTCCCGGGACCGTGAGCCTCGACCGTGTTCTGCGCAAGAGGTCCGTGTGATGAGCTCTGCATGAGGGGAGAGTCGTTCCAGCGAGCCGTCCAGCTCTTCAACAATCGCGAATTCTTCGAGTGCCACGAAGCGCTGGAAGAGGTTTGGATGCCGGAACGGGGAGCACGCCGGCTGTTCCTGCAAGGGCTGATCCACCTGACTGTAGGGTTCCATCACTCCCAGCGTGGAAACTTGGAAGGCGCCTCCCGCCAGCTACGCAAGGGACTGTACAAGCTCAACGCGTATTTGCCGACATGCGAAGGCATCGATACGGCGCGGCTGTACCAGGAAGTGCTGTCGGTGCTCGATCGAGTCGAGGCGGGCGGCGTGGTCGCCGGCTATCCCCAAATCCACACCTCATCCGGAAGCAGTTCGCAATAACAGCCGGGCGGGCAACCTCCCGGCAGTCCGACCCGGTTTGACATGTCTACTGCGTTAGGCTCCAGGGGGGCGGGGCCTGAGGCTTGGCGCTCTCGCCAGTCACGGTTTTCGCTGCCTTAATCCAAGGACGTACCGCGTTTCCTCGATGTCAGTCACGTAATGGAAGGGCCTTTCGGGGGCGGCAGAGAAACCAGGCGCGCGTAGGAAGATGACGTTGCCGGGAGCAGCATTGATTTCTCGCCTACAAACGTCCCCATTTGTTGGCCTACGACGCTCTCTCCGCTACGACTGTCTCGGGCTCAGGTCGATAAGAGTCCCCCTCAGCTTCTTCTGGAAAGCGACAATCTGAGATCCTCAGGGAGCATCTTGAGCGAGGCGGCGCCGTAAAGTGTCAGCTCCTCAAGAAGGTCGCCCATTTGAAAACCGTCAAGGGTGAGAAGAGGTTCCGTCACTTGCCTCTTGCGAGCCTCAACGGTGCCACGAGCCAGCCTCCCTGGCTCACCGGATCGCAGCCAAGGGCAACAATGGGCGATCGGTGATCTGCGGACGGAAAGAATCGGCCCAGCGGCCCGGAACCGGGGAGAAGCAGGACGGACACCGTCCGTCAGGAGTAATCTGGTACTCCGTAATTTGATAGCCGAAGCGGCGGATCAACAGCTCCTGGCAAGCCGCACATCGGGTATTCTCCAGATCGCCCACCTCGCCGGGCAGATTGCCGGCGTAAACGTGCCGCAGTCCGGCCCGGCGCCCGATTTCCGCTGCTCGCATCAGGTCCGATGCCGACGTATTGTCGGGGTCCGTCATCTTGTAGTCCTTGTGGAACGCCGTCACGTGCCAAGGGATGTCGGGTGAGATGCTCGCCAGGAACTCAGCCAGTTGTCGAAGCTCGTCAGTCGCATCGTTGAATCCGCGGATTACCAACGTCACAACTTCCAGCCAGAAACCCATCTTGTAGATTCGTCTAATGCTTTCCAGGATGGGCTGCAACCGGCCGCCAAGATGGTGATAGTGGCCCTCGTTGAAGCTCTTCAGATCCACCTTGTAGAGGTCCACCCAAGGCCGGATGTACTCAAGGACTTGCGGCGTGGCGTTGCCATTGGAAACGAAACCGGTGAGAAGACCCGCGGCGCGCGCTTCCTTGAAGATGGCTACAGCCCATTCCGCCGTAATCAACGGCTCATTGTACGTGCTCACCAGCGCCTCGGCTCCCTGATCGACGGCGAACCGCACGAGCTGTTCGGGCGAAATGCGTTGTGGCGCGGCGACTGCCTCCGGATCGCGGATCGCCTGCGAGGTCACCCAGTTCTGACAGTAGCCGCAGTGCAGATCGCATCCCAACATGCCGAAGCTTACAGCCAACGCGCCCGGGCGGACGTGGAAGAACGGCTTCTTCTCGATCGGATCGCACTGCAAGCAGCCAACATAGCCCCAGGGGACGAAAAGTCTGCCATCCCGGTTGAAGCGCACCTTGCAGACGCCCGGCTGTCCTTCAGGGATGGGACAACAGTGTCCGCAAGCGTAACACCGAATCCGATTGCGCTCCAGCGGTTCCCACAGGTCGCCTTCCCGGGTGTTTTCCGCGAGAACTTCAGCGAGCGTCGGCATCCCCACTCCCCAGATGTTCCTGCCTCAAGTTTACCGCCAAGGCGCGTTAGCCAGCCGCAATTCGCGCCTCCCGCAGTCTTCCGCTCCGTACGTCGTAGATGAATCCCCGAACTGGAATGTGCTTCGGTATCCAGGGGTGTGACTTGATCCTCTGGATCTGTTCCCGGACGTTCTCTTCAGGGTCGCTGAACGCATAGAAGTGGGCTGGCCCGACGGCCGCGGCGCCCGTCTGCTGCCGCAACCTCGCCCGGAAATCCGCGTCTTTGAAGGTGAGCATCCCGCAGTCGGTGTGGTTGATGATCATGATCTCCTGGGTTCCCAGCAGATGGTGGGAGATGATCAACGACCGAACGGCGTCCTCCGTCGCGATGCCGCCCGCATTCCGGATGATGTGTGCGTCACCGGTTTTCAGGCCCAGCATCGGTTCTACCGTTAGCCGCGCGTCCATGCAAGCCAGGATCGCGAGCTTCCTCCCCGGGGGCATCGGCAGATCGCCAGACTTAAACCCCTTGGCATAGAGTGTGTTGGCCTCTAGGGCCTCATCGATGATTTTCATAGAGCACCCATGACATCTGCGCCGCGGAGGTCCCCGCGACGGGTCCCCTTCGTCCGGAGCGAACGGTTCTCGTCCGCTCCGCAGTCCATGCAGGCGTTCGGACGCACCGGCGGCTCCCGCGTGGCATCGCGTTGGGGGTGCAAAGGAGGCCGCCGCCGGCCGGGCACGCCTCCGAGGTTAGCTAGGGTGCGCCGACAAACATCCTTTCTCGGTGTCTCCTAGCAACGACGGCCGGAGGGTTGTCCCCGGAGGGGATGCCCAGCACTCGTACACGTTGGCCCACGCTGAGTTCCTGCAAACGAATCTCGCGGCCATCTGCGAAGCGGACTGCGTCACGGTGTGTGTTTGCCTCCGCGGTGATCTGCGTGAACGTCACTTCTTCTTCCCCGTCAACTCGCAGCCTCCACCGCAGGAGAAGCGGGATGTCTCTCAACAGCAGGTGAGTGCCCGGCGGGATGCAGACAGCCGGGGCCCCGTCCCTCCCTCGAGTCGTCAAGTCCAACGGGGATGCAAGCCCAATCGTACCGGTTGAGAACCGGTGTACAACCAGATTCTCCCTCTCGGCGGCAAGCCGAGTTGGGAGACCCATGAGCGAATAGTCGCACATTTTTCTTTCCTCCTGTTGGGTTCCCGATGCAGACCAGGAGGGGATGGCCGTCCTATTGGGTTCGTGTCGCCGGTGGAGAAATCGCCTCTGGGTCGTCACCCGTACGCGATGGCGGGTCGAGAAGTTGGCTTTTGGAACGTGGGGGAGAGATGCCGCCTGCCTCAGGAACGTCTACGAGAATTCTACCACCACAATGCCGCGCGTGCAACCCTCAAAACCGTGTCGCCATGTTGCGACGGAAAAGTTGACCCGCTCATGTTCCGGTTCTAATCTGGTAGAAGAGGCTAGCTGCAAAGCTTCGGCCTTTGGGGCCGGCCTGGAGCCTGGGGAAGAATGCTGCTCCAGACGGTTCCCGGAACAGGTTGAGAGAGGGGAACCACTGTGGCTAATCAAGGTGTCGTACAACCGGGAGATGTAACCCAACGCGTCGGCGTGGAAGTGATCCGCGCCCGCGGCGTGGACGTGGAGAAGCTGATCCGGATGCTGGTGGCGAATGCCGCGGCCGAATTCGCCAGCACCTATTACTACTACACGATCCTCCGGATGAATCTGGCCGGGCATGAAGACTACAAGGAAATCTGCGAAGACGCGCGCCTGGAAGACCGCGCGCACTGGGAGCTGATCGTACCCCGGATCTACGAGCTGGGGGGAAGTCTCCCCAATGACCTCAAGGAGTTTCACGACATGGCGGGCTGCCGCGCCGCCAAGCTGCCCGATCCGCCCACGGCGGTCAACATCCTGACGCTGCTCCTGGAGTCAGAGCGTTGCGCCATCCGAAGCTGGAGCGCTGTTTGCGACATGACCTTCGGCAAGGACCCGCGCACGTACGACCTGGCGGCGCGCATTCTGAACGAGGAGGTCGAGCACGAGGCTTGGTTCATCGAGTTGCTGGCGCACGAGCGGGACGGCAAGTCCGTTCCGTCAGGCCACTTCCGGCGGGGCGAGCCGGGCTGGGCGCCTTATAGCAAGAACCGCGGCTTCTACAACCCGTAATGGCAGGCGCCCGGTCTTTTCGGGAGGTGCTGCGGACTCCGGAGGGCTCAGTTGTAGTGGAGTGCCTCGGGGAGGAAGCCGTTTGGCTTGCTGCCGCACGAGCTGGGGTCCGGCTGCCGGCCATCTGCCAGCAGGGACGGTGTTTGACCTGCGCAGCGAGGTTGCGTGAGGGCGAGGTGGACCAATCCTCGGCCGACACGTATTTCCGAGAAGATCGCGAAGCCGGCTTTGTCCTGTTGTGCACGGCCCGGCCACGCAGCAGCCTGGTTCTGGAAACGCATCAGCCCCCTTGGCCGCACCTTCAAATACCCGGCCCTCTCCATCTGGCGCCATCGCAGCCTCATCCGCTCCATGGTGGCCCGCGACATCCTGGGCCGCTACCGCGGCTCCTTCGGCGGCATGTTCTGGACCGTCCTCAACCCCCTGCTCCTGATGGTCACTTACTTCTTCGTCTTCGGCATCGTGCTGCGCACCCGCTTCACCCACGACCCCAGCCGCTCCGGCTTCGTGCTCTACTTCCTGGCCGGCATGCTCCCCTGGCTGGCCTTCAGCGAAGCCGCCGGACGCGCCCCCTTCGTGATCCTCGAACACCGCAATTTCGTCAAGAAGCTGGTCTTCCCCCTGGAAACCCTGCCCGTCAACCTGGTGGCCGCCGGCCTGGTTACCGAACTGTTCGCCCTGGGGATCTTCGCCATCGGACTGCTGCTCGCGCGCGGCGCGGTGCCCCTTTCGGTGCTCTGGCTCCCGGTGCTGGTGATCCCCCAGTTGCTCTTCACCCTGGGCGTCTGCTGGTTCCTGGCCGCCCTGGGTGTCAACGTGCGCGATCTCGGCCAGATCAACGGCTTTCTCCTCACCCTGTGGTTCTTCCTCACCCCCATCTGCTACCCGATCGAATCCCTGCCCGCCGCCATGCCGGTCCTCTCCAAGAACCCCCTGTTCGTCCTGGTCACCGCCTACCGCGCCATCTTCCTGGAAAGCCATCCCCCCGCCTTCCACTCGATGTGGAAGCTCTGGCTGGCTTCGGCACTCCTGTGCCTGGTGGGCCACGCCTGGTTCTACAAACTCAAAAAGAACTTCGCCGACGTGATCTAGTTCCCCGGTCTCCGTTGACGACAGCCCACGATTGAATCCCCACAGCGGGCTCAGCACAAATCACCGTATCGGCAGTGCTCCGGCGCCGCCAACATCATCTGACCCAAGCCGACTTCTCGGTACCAATCGGGCCACGGCCGCCTCTACGTTTGCCGACGATGCGTCCAGGGGACGGCCCCCAGCGCCCCGCGATAGCCAGATGCAAGGCGCTCCTGGTGTTGAGAGAATGGTTTCGGGGGACACGATGACGATTCAAATCCCAGATGACCTCGCACACGGCCTGGAGGGGATTGCTGCCGCGCAGCAGAAGAGCGTGGAGCAGGTGGCGTTGGAGAGTCTCCGCTCTCTCTTCGACAGGGCGAGTGCGCCTGAAGTCGTATTGCGAGCCGTTCGGGAGCTGTCTCATCCAAGCGCCGCGGCTGTCGATGATCTCGAGGCCGCGATTGCAACTGCACGGCTGCCAGTGCGCAACCAGGGCGCCTTCGACAGGTGACCACCGCGGTGACCTACCTCCTGGACACAAACGCGATCAGCGATTTGATGAGGGCAGCCCCACGAATCGAGAACTGGATGGCGGGGCTGGACCAGGGTGATCGCGTGGTTACCTGTACGATTATCCGAGGCGAAATACTGTTCGGGATTGCCAGACTGCCGCCTGGCAGACGGCGCACGGAGTTGGAAGAAACCGGGCGTCAATTCCCGGCCCTCTTTCGCTGCGAACCGATCCCCGAACAGGCGGGCGGCTTCTACACCGCCGTTAAGCTTGCTCGCCAGCAGCGCGGCCTCACGCTGGATGAAAACGACCTATGGGTAGCCGCGACGGCACTCGCCCCGGGTGCGACACTCGTCAGCCGCGACGCCGATTTCGGAGGTATTGACGGATTGCCAGTCGTTGCGCTGGAGTAGCCGTCAGGTACGGCTTCGCAAGGCAGATGTCAGAGATGGCGACTACGCGTCCAAGTGAAGGCGGTCAGACGCGCTTCAAGTTTTTCCAACTGGCCTCCGGGTCCTGAATCGTAGAGTCAGCAACACGCATACCATCGGGTCAGCCGCTCCACCAAGCGCTTTGACCATTCCTCATACCTCTCCCGATGCGGGTGATAAGCGCGCAGCGCCAAGAAGGTGATCTCGATGTTGAGTCCACGAAGGTGGTTCTCGAAACGTGGGCGCCCATCTGGAAGCTTGGGAACCTCGGCGTTACCGTCTGGCTGAACGAAATTGACACCTCCAGGATCTTCGATCTCAAGCACAATCTGGAACACCGGATTTCGAAGCACGAGGGCTGTGGGCGACACCTGGACGATCGTTCCCGGAGGAAGACAAACATCGTTCATGGTAAGACTGACAGGGACGTTGGCGAAGACGTTGCCAGCGGATCTGAGCTTCGATCTGAGTTCCTCCTCGCCGACCTTTGAGCATTCTGACGGCTTGGAGAGCGGTATGATCCTCGAGAATCCAAGGGCCGGAGAGTTGTATTTCTTGTAGCTCCACTGCCAATCACGCTCGAGATGTCCGAAGAACGCCATGGTGCTAAACAAAGCCAAGTCCGACGCAACCTTTCTACGGTCTGTTTCAAGCAACGCCGGCTGATCGGTGAATATCCACTTTCCCGCTTCCACCTCGGTGGAAACTCGACCCGCGATCATTTCAATTCCATCGAGTTTCGTGTAGTCCCATTGCCGAAGGTTCTTCTCGGCGAGGTCAAAGGTGTAGGCAAAGCTGATGTGATGGTTCCTGGTGGTGCTGCGCAAGTCGAACTTCATTTGGATCAAGAAGGCGGCCACCGCGCCCACCACTGCGCCGGTGCCGAGCATGAGATTGCGCGAAGCCGTATTCTGGCGAAGGAGTATGAGTGCGGTGACGATTAGCACAACGCTCGCCGCGATGTTGAGCAATACCACCACTTGTAGGTAATCGGTGCCGATCTTGCTGCCCATAGTCTTCACTCGGCACAGCAATGATAACTTGAATTCCGTTGCTTCCGCAACCAGTGGAGTCGAAGCCATTGGAAATAAACATGTCCTCCGGCCAGACCCCCAAAGGGTATTCGCGGAACCGGCCACCGCTCGCAACCCCACTTGGCCGTATCACGCCGAAACCGTTGATTTGACTGCGGTCAGCCCGCGATTGGCGCGGATTAGTCTCGGGAAACGCCCTGGCGTCCGCTGCTGCGTCTGGCGGTAGTCGGGGGTACGCGTAGACGCGCGGTCCATGACCGGGTAGCTGACGCGAACAGCCCATCTCACCACCAATCTCTCTCAGTCCTTCTGTCCGGGGATGGCCCTCCTCGGTTAGCATTTCTGGGGCGAAGCCCCCTTGGCCGCTCCTTCAAATAGCCAGCCCTCTCCATCTGGCGCCATCGCAGCCTCATCCGCTCCGTGGTGGCCCGCGACATCCTGGGCCGCTACCGGGGCTCCTTCGGCGGCATGTTCTGGACCGTCGTCAACTCCCTGCTCCTGATGGTCACTTACTTCTTCGTCTTCGGCATCGTCCTGCGCACCCGCTTCACCCATGACCCCAGCCGCTCCGGCTTCGTGCTCTACTTCCTGGCCGGCATGCTCCCCTGGCTGGCCTTCAGCTAAGCCGCCGGTCTGGTCACCGAACTGTTCGCCCTGGGGATCTTCGCCATCGGACTGCTCGCGGCGCGCGGCGCCGTGCCCCTTTCGGTGCTCTGGCTCCCCGTGCTGGTGATCCCCCAGTTGCTCTTCACCCTGGGCGTCTGCTGGTTCCTTGCCGCACTCGGTGTCTACGTGCGCGATCTCGGCCAGGTCAACGGCTTTCTCCTCACCCTGTGGTCCTTCCTCACCCCCATCTGCTATCCGGTTGAATCCCTCCCCGCCGCGGCCATGCCGGTCCTTTCGAAGAACCCCCTGTTCGTCCTGGTCACCGCCTACCGCGCCATCTTCCTGGAACGCCACCCGCCCGCCTTCCACTCCATGTGGAAGCTCTGGCTGGCCTCCGCACTCCTGTGCCTCCTGGGCCACGCCTGGTTCTACAAACTCAAAAAGAACTTCGCTGACGTGATCTAGTTCCCGGATCTCCGTTGACGACAGCCCACCACGCCTGTGAACTGATCCTGACGGTATGGGGATTTCACGGCCAGTGCACCGCAGGGTGCGCATTCCCACGAAGGGGATCACTGATTTCGATTTGATGGCGATCAACCAAGTTTGACGACGCACTGCAATCGAATCACAGCACGGATCTGCTTGTCATCCGTCAAGATACGCACCGCTTGGCAAAGGCTTAAATAAACAAGTCATCTGTTATCAACCGGTTACCGAGAATTCGCGTGGTGCCGAGAAGCCCCCTTAAATGAGCTCACGCCCAGAACGGCAGGTACCGAGCGCACTTCCGCGAGCTGCCGACCTTCTCGTCCGGCTTGATCAAGCCGACTTCGATGGTAGCGGCGATTACCTGCGACACGAGGGCGCTTTTGCTTTCCGGCAGGTGGAACCGCTCGCGCAACGACTGGTTGGTCATTCTCTCCGACATGACCCACTTCAAAGCGCAGTGCTGGTAGCAAGCCCGGTCGTGACGAGAGTGCGCCGGTGGCCAGCCCGGAAATCGGGTGCGGGCAACTGATACACCTCCGCTGTCTGAACCACTCAAACATCCAGAAAACTCTTGACACTTTCCGCTGTCGGCTTTACAATAATCCCAAAGCAGTCCGTCGGGTACTGCAACTGGAGGGGCCAGGGATCAACTGGGAGCCCCACGCAAGTTCACACTCAGAGGAGGATTGTGCTGTGCCAGATGACAAGAAGAAGCCCGCTGGGGAGCGACCAACATCTCCAAAGGCGGATGATGCCCAAGACCCGGATTTTCAGTTTGTCCTGCAGCAGTTGCTCGCCGCTTACCAACCCATCCTGGAACAAGAACTGAAACGCGCGCAGTCGCCCGAGGAACTGGCGCGTGAGGAAAAAGAGCGACCGCCGAGCTGCGAGGACGAGATCGCGCTGGGCAACCAGTTACTCGATAAGTTTTTCACCGAACAGGTTGCCCTGCGGCTGCTGCCCCCCGAAGGACGGCAGTTGCTCGGGCCGATCGACCGGTGGCGCTGGTGCTTCCTGCACATTCGCTGCTGCATCCTGTTCGGCTGGCTGGTTTGCCGCGGTCCGCGCACCTTCCGAGCCTTTTTCTACTATCTCTATCGCTACTGGATCTGCGTTCGGCAGGCACTGGGAACCGCTCCCATCGGGGGCCCGCTGACTTCCGAGGAGCGGGAAGACCTGCACGTCCTGGTGCAGGCCACCGCCGCCGCCTACAAGCCGTATCTGACGGACCAGCTCGCCTCGGTCGAGTTTCCCCTGGCGTTGCCGGATGAGGTGGTGGACGGCAAGATCGATTGCCTGGAGGGCCAGGAGCAACTCGCAGACGTCTTTGAACGGCTGCTGACGCTGGAAACCGCGCCCGCGCTGCTGGGGCGGCCAGCCTTTGAGAAACACAGCAGAGAGCCCTTTTTCTGGTTCTGCCGCTGCTGGTGCCTCTGCGCTATCCGCTTCGGCTGCTGTCTGGCGCGGGCACGCAACCTGATCGACGTGTTTCGCTGCCTGCGCTTCTATCAACGCTGCCTGCGCGAGTGCTTTCGCCCGCTTCGGTGCGAGATCACGAAACCAACCGGCTGCACCGAGGAGGAGCCGAACCCGGCCGTGGGCGGTCTGACCGTGACGGTGGCCGGCACCGCCTCGGGCGCATTTTTCGACCATTACACTCTGGAGCTGCGGAAGGTCGAGGGGCAGGATTGCCAGGACGACGCCGACTGGCAGACCGGCCCTGCCGTTGTGGCCTACCCGGGCGGCGGAGCCGTGGGCGCGGCGCCGGTCAACAACGGCGTTTTGGGCTGGATCAAGACCACCGTGCTCCCTCCAGGATCCTACGAGATCCGTCTCTGCGTCTACCCCACCCAGGGCGCTGCTCGATGCTGTTTCTGCATCCAGTTCAACTTGTTCAAGAAGATGGTCTGGATTGAACGCGTCGCCAACGCACCGGTGCTCACACCGCCGGGTCCCTTCGCGTTCGACGCGCCCATCGCCAACGCCAGCCCCGGCGGCATCGTGGTGCCGGTCGGCTGCTGCGTGACCGTGCGCGGCACCGCCTACGTGGGCGATTGCAACCAGCGAAAGATCAAATGCGTTGATCTTCGGTATGGCCTGGGCTTTCTGCCCGGTCCGGGCATGGTCGGGTTCAATCCCGCCGACTATTTCGGGTCGCTGCTGGCGCCCTACGGGCCGATCTGTTACACCGCCCCGGACGAAGCCCTCAAACGCGCCCCCTGGAACGAAATCATCAGCCGGGCTCTGACCACCCATTTCGTGCCGACCACCATCGAGCTGTTCGGGAGCACGATCACCGTCTACAAGCTCCAAGACTTCTGCTTCGACAGCGCGAACCAGTTGCCGCCCTGCCCGGACGCGGCGCACCACTGCCGCAGCGGCAAGTACACGCTCCTGCTGGATGTCACGGACACCCTCGGCAACCACTACTACGACACCCAGCACGTCTGGTTCGACAACAAGCCGATCCATGCCGAGTTCAGCGGACTGGAAGGCCTGAAGCGCTGCGAGGACATGAGCCTCGGGAAGTTCCTCCCGCCGGGAGCGCCCTGCGGGATCCCCTGGCCGCTCAACGTGCTGGGCATCGCCTACGACGAATACATCGACAATGCCGACCTGGCCTATCCCAGCGACAACTTCGATTACTACAGCCTTTGGATCACCCGCCAGGGCGGCCCAACTTACGCGGTCCCGATCACTCTCGCCTTGCCGCCGATCTTCGGCCCCGATCCGCTGAAAGGAACCACGCGCGTCGGGGATCCGGGCACGCGCTGCGAGGAATTCATTCCGGGCTGCCCGCCTCCGGCCCTTCCGGGCAAGTTCGCCGGCCTGCTGACCAAGCTCGACTTGCGCATCTTTGACGCGGTTTGCGCCGCGGCGCTGGTTCCGCCCTTCGCCCCGCCGGCGGGGTTTGCGCTCGAACGCGGCAAGTGCTGTGGCTACTCCTTCCAGCTCTACGCGCAGGACAAGACCTGGAACGACGGCGGTCCCGGATGGTGCCATCGCATCTGGACGCCACCCTGGGCGGTCTGCATCTGCAACGATGTCGAGCAGCGGCCGACCACGCACGTGCCGTGAGGCCATGAGTGAGCTCAGTTTCTGGCCTCGATTAGTGCTGGCCGTCCTCGTGACCTGGCGGGTTAC
>Ga0315277_10006874_pt1 | contig 14808 bp, 31 predicted proteins | sample YL17G05_15_MG_FD_203695 | JGI IMG/M metagenome (GOLD analysis project Ga0315277, IMG submission 203695) | Sediment microbial communities from Yellowstone Lake, YNP, Wyoming, USA - YL17G05_15 | ecosystem: Environmental > Aquatic > Freshwater > Lake > Sediment | place: USA: Wyoming | collected... | reverse complement strand
GATAAGCCAGTGGATGATGAGACCTACAATTTATTGCATGGTCTTGCATCTACTCGGAGGATGCAACGTGACATTCGCAAGCTCGGTCGTCGTGTGTATGTCGGCAAGGTTAAGAGAGTGACGAAAGAGATTGCCGCTCAATGGGAGAAAGAATTTGGTGTGGAAGGTGAGTTTTGGATTGGTGATTCTGGGGACAGTGGGCAAAGTCACACACAGGACATCATCGACTCCAACACACCACCAAAGACTCAACCAGGATTGTGGTGTCAATGGTCTATTCAAGAGGACAAGCAAACAATCGAATGGGACGGCGGTGAAAAATTCTATAAGTATGTTGAGTGGATCAAGTACTTGATAGAAAAGGTTCTCGATCCTCGTGGCTACAAACTGAATGGTACAGTCACATGGCAAGGTGAGGATGATGAAGATGCCGGACAGATTGAGATTGTAAACAATGTCGTGAGTGAGAGGTGGCGTGTATCATTCTATCTGGATGATGCCGATGCTGGTCGAGTCACTCGCATTGTTAATGACTATCTCGACGATCCCTTGAAAGAGGTTATCGATCACAAGCTTGATGGAGGTAAGTGATGTCAAAGGAAGTGGAGCTCAGGTTTCGTAACTTCTATCGCTGCCCTCAATGTGAGACTGAATGGGAGGATGAGTGGGACAGTACATGTGATGATGACTGTCCTCACTGCGGCATGAGGCACATCTCCCCGTACAAGTCAGAAGACATCTAGTCGAAAGCATCCTTCGGGATGCTCTTGCAGAGATGACCTACTGCAACTGATGAGACAGGTCAATGGAGGTAACGTATGAAGAAGAAACTGGAAACGTTTGAGTTTTATTACTGTAAAGATTGTGAACTGATTTTGTTTAAGTGGAACAAAAGAGTATCGCATCATGGTCTTTCTTTCAGAGAGTTTAATGCACAAGGTTTTGAAGAGGAAACAGACTTTGATTGCAAAGAGACAGATGTATGGGAAGTTGAATGTCCTGAATGTGGAACAGAAATCGATGAGAAGGTAGAGGTTCCTATTGAACTGGTACTAGAAATAATGAAAAGGCTCAACAAGAACTCTGATGACACAGTATCAGGAATTCATCTTAATCCTAAGTTTGTAGAAGACTTCGATCCGATGAAGGCAAAAGAAATTCTCTTCGAAAGTTTACTGTAGGAGGTAACGTATGCTACGAGTTAAAAGAATCGCAACGTTTCCTGAATGGGACGGAGACTTTCTTGAAGAGCTTAACCAGAAGCAATACGTTGTGGCCGAATATGATTATTCAAATACCCACAATGTTACTACTGGTGATCTTCTCAAGGTAACATTCAGTGGAACACAAGGAACTGAAACGTTCCCAGCAATATGTTCACAGTATTGGAGAAATGTTCGCAAGCTTGGTTGTGGTAAAAGAAACTACAACTACTACAAGTATCGAGTTTTGTATAGACTGACTGAGGAAGGTCAGCAGTTTATACAGAGTAAGATAGTAGAAGAAAGAATTTGAAATCCTGGTGCAGTGTCGCACTTTTGTGCGGCGCGGGCGCCGGGGAAGGAGGGCCTATGTTGACAGTACAAAATGCTTGCTCATGGACAACTAGTGGACTCGATGAGTTTCTTGAAGATCAAGAGCTTCGTAAGATTGCAAAGAGCCTTTACAAGAATGACTTCAAAGAATTCTGTGATGACATGAAGGAAGAATTTAAAGGGATGTCTGCAGAGAAGAAGTTTCAAAGTTTCATTGAAGAATCTTTGCGGGACAATGAGCAAGAAGTATTCCTTGAAATAATGGAAGCGTTCGCAAAGAAGAAAAAAGTAAAGGCTGCGTTCTGTGATGCTTTTATGATTAGTGGCAATGACTACTGGACACTCTACATCACAAAAGTTTTGCCACTTAATAAAGAAGACATTCAAGAATTGGTTGAAGTCTATCTGGAAGAAACTAATGGATGTGCTGAGTTAGCGGAGGTTGTTACTCACAAATTACTGGGGGAATAATTTCCCCCCTCGCCATTATTTTATTTTATTTTATTTTCAAAAGCTATTGACAAATCACAATTTTTGTGATACAATACGTCTAGGTTATGGAGGTAGCTTATGATTCACTGTGCGCTTCTCAATGGTCAATCATTCGGAATCACAAACGAGATGAGTGGAAAGATGGAAGGGATGTGGTCACTGAACACATCGGCAAACATCAATCCATTCTGTCTTAAGATGCGTGAATGTGCTGGTGTGATCTGCAAGTCGTGCTACACAAAGAGCAAGGAAAAGATGCAGGTCAACTGCCATACTGCATGGGTAAACAATTACCATGTGCTGTCAGAGAACGTGCTGAAAGATAGGGAGCTTCCTATCATCAATCAGCAAGTGTTCAGGTATTCTGCACACGGTGAGCTAATCAATCGGGTTCACTACAAGAATCTTGTAAAGATTGCAGAAGCGAACCCGAGAACAATGTTTACCTTGTGGACAAAGCATCTTGCAGTCGTTCGTGACGGCGGTCTGATCAGGCTTAAGAATCTCATTCATGTATTCTCAACACTCAGATTGAATGAGCTCAAGCCGAAACTCCCAAAGGGTTTTGATAAGGCATTCAGTGTCTACTCAAGGCCATTCATTCGTGAACATGCTGACATCAAGATCAACTGTGCAAAGAGTTGTAATGAATGTCGGCTGTGCTACGAAAAGAATGATGTGGCTCGTGTGAATGAGCTCATCAAGTATAGCGGTGATCCTAAGTAAAGTCAGAGGGCAGGGGAATCACTCCCCTGCCCTGTAGAGTGAGGGTTACATACATGTACGGAATATATATTAACAACAATCCCTTGATAGCTCCTTTCATTGGAATCTATCCAACAGTGGAATTGATTGCTGACGTGGTGCATAACATCACGGGACTGTCAATCTCGTCAAGGGAAATTTCTGCATCGATCAATTTGGTTGGTTCATTTACACATCGAAACGTATCAGTAGAAATTACTGTAACCATGATACCTAAAGAGCTGGTGGACTTATGCTCAAGGTATGATGGCTCGGCAATTCGAGTCAGATCAAGTTTACTACGGAGGTAACTTATGTTTAACGAGAATTGTTTAACGTATGAAAAGTGTTCTGAGATGATTAAGAAGGGCAGGGCAGTGGTTGATGGCTGCAAAGCAAAGAAGCTGGCCAAGAATACATACCTGTACTTCGACGGTGAGTCGTATCATGTTCGCTTATGGAACACTGACATCGTGTCAGTGCTTCCTGGTAACCGCTGGATACTTGATAACGGCGGCTGGTGGACAAAGCTGTCAAGCGAACGTATCAATCGGTATTCTCCTGTGGTTGTACAGAAGGACAGGGGAGAATGGTTCTATGTTCTTGGTGAAACGGTATTCCCCTTCGAACGTGGCAAGGAGATATCAAGAGATGCGCTCTTCGAGGAGCTTGTGTAATTACTTTTAGACTGCTTTGCGTGCAAGGCAGTCGTGACCTAATTACAATGTATGGAGGTACATAGTATGAAGAAACTTCTCTTTCTCTTAGTGGTGCTCACATGGGTAGCATGTGATGACACAGCAGTTCCTGGTGGGGTGACAACATCTGTGGTTGGTGAACCGGATAGCCTTCGGTTCGAATGGATTGGTGACTATGGCGCAGAGCCTTATGCTTGTGACGCGACACATGAGTATGATGCCTATCGTAATACTACGAATGGTGCTGGATACTTCTGTGATGGCACAGCATGGCGGTTGATTGCACAGGATGGTGTTGCTGGTTCTAATGGAAGCAATGGTGTTTCAATTCAATGGCTTGGTTCATTCGATAGTGATCCGGCAAGCCCATCACTCAATCAAGCATACTTCAATACTGTGACTGGAAATAGTTACATTTATAATGGAAGTACGTGGGTGATCTTGGTGCAAGGCCGCTATGTTAAAATCATCGATGCGAATTCGAACTATCTTGGCTACGCTCTTGGAAGCGATCATCTGTTTACATCAACAGGATTTCTTGTAGGATTCAGTGTTGTTGATAGTGGTGATGCTACTGAGATTCATTACAACAGTTTAGCAGGGGACATACCTATTTTTTATTCAGGTACTGACTGCACTGGAACAGTTCGGGTGAGGCATGAGATTATAAGTGAAGCTGCGATTGGCAAGGTTATGTACAACAAAATTAAGAATCAGTTTTACAAACGTAAGTCCACGACAACAGCTTCAATGGCATACCAGAGCTATTACTATGAAGGATCTGGGGCGAATGGTGCATGCTCAAACGACTCCGGCTCGATGACTGGATATGAGTATGAAGCTATCAGTCGGACTGACCTGGGACTTCCAGAAACAATTACATTACCCTTTACTTTCGTATTTCAGTAAGAGACTAGAAGCTTGGCACCAAACTAAAAATTTGGTGCCCTGCTTGTATTTTTATTTACAGTGATCAAGTTTTTAATTAAAACTTTTTAAAAGCTTTTAAATAAAATGCTTGACAGAATATACATCATATGATATAATCTGAAATGGAGGAACTTATGGTGAAGTATCAGCCCACTGTAAAGAAATACGTGTGTAAGAAATGTAGTCATATTATTACGTTGCATACGGATACGGATGCAACAAAACCGAAGGTCTGCTCTGTCTGCAAAGGAAGAGACTTTCAGGAAAAAAGGAGCACAGCGTGACTGAAATGCATGGGTCAATCCCTATATTTTCTTTTGTATTGTCCCCTGCACCAAGAGACATGCATATTGTTGTTGCTCGTAGATTGACTGAAAAACTTCAAAAGGCTGGATGGAAGTGGTATCAAGATTTTAAGCACGACGAAGGAACTGCAGATGGGATACTCTTTGAAGTGTATAAAGAAGAATTGGTACCTATCATCAAGGAACTCATTGTTGAGTATAACATTTAAGGAGGCACTATGAAAGAAGACGTCTCACTAGAAACATTGCAGCACACTATTGAACATAATCTAAAGAATGATGGCTACCTGGTACCTGTGATATTCATGTGCACCGGTGCAGGCACGGAGGTATTTGATGCCAGCGATTACATGGGATCTGATGAAGAGAAAGACAGGCTGGTGGCTACTCTTTGTTCATACATACCTGAGAAAGGAATCTACAAAGTATACATTGTATCAGAGGCATGGAGTTATGTTATGCCGAAAGATATAACTGAGAAAGAACTGAAAAGAATGATGCAGACAGCTAGTTACAGAGACACGCTGGATCGTGTGGAAGTATATCAAATTATTGAGATAACTCGCAAGGGAGCATCTATGCTCTGCAGACAATTTGAACGAGAAGATGATGAGATTGTTCTGGGTGACTCTATCAAGATTGACGATGCTCAGCTCATCAGGTTTGCACCAATCCAGAAATGTTTGAGGGCATTGAATTGAGAATTCGAACTCGGGGGCAGAAGCACTGGACAAAGACAGAGATCACTGAACTCAAATCATTGATTAATACAATGACCAATGATGAACTCTGCAAGCACTTCAATGCTTCCCCTCAATCACTCAGTAAGATATGTAAGAAGTGCCATATTAAACGGGATGAACTTGTTATACGTGAAATGTGTGGCCGGGCAAAGAAAGGAGAGGCCAACAATAACTGGAAGGGGGGCATCTCAAAAGATCATGCTCGGTATTTAACTATACAAAGGAAGAGATACCCTGCACATAAGGCGGCACGTAATGCTGTGTACTCTGCACTAAAGAAGGGAACTCTTACCAGACCAAACCATTGCACCTTGTGTGAGAAGCCCTGCACGCCAGAGGGCCATCATGAATCGTATGAGGAAGGAAAGTATCTTGATGTCGTATGGTTGTGTAAGAAGTGCCATAGAAAGCGGCACGAAGACTTACCTGAATCATAGGAGTCAGGAGTCGGTTGTGCACATGAATTTTAGAAAAAATTCTATATAAATTTTGGTACGGTATTTTAAAACAAAGGCATCCACCAAAGTACTATACAGATGTTGGACTCTACTTACCACGAGTACTTAGCATCTATAAAAGTACTATACAGATGTTGGATGTTACTTACCCATAGTAGTTACCTCCCAACCAAACCCCGCAGGAAACACCTCCTGCGGGGTTTTTCCTTTTGTATCATCTTAAAAACAATGGTCCCTGGATCAGAAGCCGCACTTTTGTGCGCCTTGATCGCGGCAGCTCGGAACAGTCGCACTTTTGTGCGCCGGGCGGGCTAATGTCCACCAGCGATAGTATTATCACGAATAGTATTAATGAAAGTCGCACTTTTGGGCAACGTATGAACCAGGAATCTCCGGGACCTCGAGGCGCACTTTTGTGCGTGGATCTGCCGCAGCCCCGACCGCCGTGAATAACATAGCATTTTTTTCATATTCTTTTTAAAAGCTATTGACAAAGTTTATGTCGTGTGGTATAATACATCCATATGGAGAAACTTATGGTTAATAAAAATAAAAAAAACACAATTCTCGCTCGATCAAATATTAGCCAAAATGGCAACAACGTGAGTGGAATTAATAATTCTATCAGTAACGTGAGTGGAATTAATAATTCTACCGTGAGTGGAATTAATAATTCTATCAGTACTGTGTCTGGAATTAATAATTCTATGGGCAACAACGTGAGTGGAATTAATAAGTCTAGTACTGTGCATGTCAATAAGGTAATGAATAGTAGTACTTTTGAAAAGAGCATTGTCCTGTCTATTATCCGTCATAACGGTGATTGTTCAAGTATACATTGTGTTGATTGTCCTATTCATACAGTAATACGTAATAATAAAAGGCGGTATATGAATAAGTTTGGTAAGGGGTTACTCAGTATATGTGAACATGTCAATAAGGATATGGCTATTCAATGGTTGATAAATACATACGGTGAAAGGGAAGCTAAAGAAATAATAGTGGAGGCTCTTATATGAGCTACGCTAAAGTATTTACTCAACACACACCAATGGATACCATGATAATGAATGCCATCACTATCATTAAAAACAATGGCGATTGCGGACATATAAACTGTAGTGATTGTTTCATCAACAGACATTTCTGTGCAGAAATATTGTATAACCAAAAACCTTCCACAAAAATAACACTCCTTGCCCAGTATCTCATAGCAGTCTATGGAGAACAGGAAACGAAAGAATTACTTATAGAGGTACTGATATGAAAACATATAGAACGAAACGAATACTCACCACAACAGCACTGTATATAATAGAAAGTGAAGGTAGCTGTGCTGACGTTGATTGTCACTTCTGTCCTCTAAATGGAAATTGTTGTACCGTGTGCACAGGGAGATTAACACCGCACAGTAGAAAGCCTCTCCTTATTAAGTACTTGGTAGATGAATACGGAGAGAGTAAAACAAAAGAAATGATTATGGAGGTACTCATATGAAAGCATCACATATCGATACATGTCTTACCATCATAAAGAAAAACGGGCATTGTAATCGTCCTTACAAACATTGTATAAAAGAAACATGCCCCCTCCCCAATGTATGTACAAGCATTCCCGAAGTAATAAAAGCTCAGGCTATGCACTATCTCATAAATGCAGTCGGTAAAGAAGAAACTCAAGCACTGCTCGTCGAAATGCTTGTATAAATGATAGGAGATGTCCTGCTTTTTTCAATATGTAGGACATACTCTCGAAAGGAGAAACCAGTATGAATAAAATACAGTCTGCAATCGCCATCATTAAAAACAATGGTTCATGCCATAAAGAAACAAACTGTTTAGAATGCTCACTGCATAAACTAATCTGTGCTAAAGCAATAAAGATACCAAAGAATAATAAAGTAGAACTCACTGTTCAATGGCTAATATCTGTACTCGGTGAAAAGGAAACTAAAGAACGACTCACGGAGGAATTGCTATGAGAAAGAAACTGAACTACACAGACAAGATGGCTATAGAACTGATAGCTAACTCAAACGAAAGCACATGCTTTAATTTTACCATGCACGATCTATGTAAGAAATGCCCCCTGTCAAACTTCCCTGACTTCGATTGCTCAATCCGAATAATACGAAGACACAATGAAAGTGCAACTGAATTTGAAAAGAAGAACATAACTACACAAAAAAAGAAAGTGGAACTCTGCATGCAATACCTTGTAAATGAATGGGGAAAAGACAGAGCGAAACAACTCATAGTAGAGTATCTTATTTAAAATAATTTTAAAATAAATTTAAAATTCTTTTGAAAAGGTATTGACAAATCTTATAAGATGTAGTATAATTCAATTACAATATGGAGAATACAAATGTTTACCAAAGAGTTTGATCACAGCAAACAAAATATTAAAGAAGCATGCGGATTTAATAATGAGAATTATGTTGAAAGCATCGTCAATGCTTTCTTGAAAATCTTTAATGACTCATGCCAGTATAGCCGATTCGTTGAGACAGCAGAAAATCAAATCATTGGAAATGATACTGTTTCAAATAGTGTACGCATCAGTATTCGTATCCTTCTTATACTGAGCGTCCCCCAATTGAAAACACTCTCTCATATAAAAGAAGTCACTATCGTTTCACTCGGCAGTCTTGAATCACTGCGTAAAGAATTAAAAAATGCAATCAAAGAAGCTGCTGCTCATAAAGACTTTGATCCCGATGAGGAAATAGAAAAGCTTATAAACTCCCTGAAAGATATGGGAAAGGGAAAGAAAGAAACAGAAGAAGAAATGAAAGCCTTCAAAGAATTTTTAAAGAACGAACTGAAAGAAATAAAAGAGGATGATCACAATGCGTAGTAAGGTTACTATACTAGAAGACTGCATAGAAGTGTGGACACGTACTGCTCGCTTAAATATGCAATTGAAACAAGCTAATAATCAAGCTCAAGAGCTTGAGCTTGAATACATTCATAACTATTCCTTTGTTCAACAAACCTGGGGAGCACACAAAGCATTCATTAATGAGAAACGAGAAAATATAAAATTAGAATATTCTTCTCTCGATAATATCAAAACTAAACTAGATATTATCTGGAAAGTTATCAATTGTACATTAAACGAAAATTTCTATTTTATTACAGAAGATTCTATACAAGAAAAACTTACCTCACATCTGTGGATTCCATGGACTGAAAAGGAATGGACACTCCCAACAGCAATTAACTTTTCAAGTATTAAAATGAAAGAAGAAACCACTGAGAAACCATACTCGTCTCGTTACTATGCATCAACTGCACGAGGTAGGATATTAGTGTTTACTGCATCCTTTGTAGGCTCTGTAAAAAAGGAAGAAGATACAAGTACTTTCTATTTAAAGAAGAACTCTAAAAAAACAGCGTATGATTTATACAAAAACGGAAGATGTATAACTCGTACAGAGATAGAAAAAGTCTATCTGAGCAAAGAAGATTTCGTAGCCGACACTATATAACTTATCCACAAGTGTGGATCGTATGTTGATAACTACAAGGAGATACTCATGAAAACACTTCGAGAACAACTGCACACCCTGAGATTAGATATGGTAGTATCAAATAGATGCAACGATACCAAAAGACTTATGGAGAATATGAATGAGATAGCAGACATCATTAATAAAACAAGAGTGCGTGACCTCGATCTCAGCATTCTCGATAAGCTCATCTATATATCTTTACGAAGGAAATTACAGAAGCTTATCAATGCAACTTGCAAGGAACTTAAACAAAAAGGAGGAACAGCATGATAGTTAATCTAACCATTCAGGAATATGCACACCTCAGAGCAATTGTGGAACTGCAAGGTAAGTGTGACAACTCAGCCTTACTATGTGAACAGTGCCCTCTTAAACTAGGATATGATGTGAAACGCAGTACTTATAATAATAAGGAATGTGTTGATACTACTATCCGACTTAAGATCGCTGCAAGCATTCTCAAATTGGACAACGATGCAAAAGAACTATTGGTAGTTGAGACTATATAAAGGAGGACTTATTATGCCAAACCATGTAACAAACCATCTTAGTATGTCAGGCAGTACTCAACGTATAGAAGAAGTCAAAGCATTCGTCTACGGTGGCCGTGATGAGCAGGGGTCTGAAATCTGCATTGACTTCAATAAGATAATAGAACAACCAGAGGAACTTGATATTACAGCAGGGACACGCGCTGAAACAACAGTCGAAGACTTATTGAGAAAAGTAAAATCAAATAAGGAAGAACTGTGTGGATTGCTTAAACAAAATTTTGAAGTCCTTCTCGATCTCTCAGAAGAAGAAGTCGATCTCACTAAGAAATACATCAATAACTATATCAAGTATGGTTATATTCATTGGTACAAATGGCGCATAAAGAATTGGGGAACTAAATGGAATGCTTACTCTCAACACATGGGTGAAGAATTTATTTATTTTGAGACAGCATGGTCTACACCCAAACCAATTATAAAAAGACTCAGTGAAATATTTACCGATGTTCAGTTTACTGTTGAATATGCAGATGAGGATATTGGCAGTAACTGCGGAAGATATGTATTCGAGAATGGATATCTTTCTGAGGAATACATTCCAGAAGATTCTGGATCTCGTGAGTTTGCATGTGCGCTTCTTGGGATTGATCCTTCCGAATTGGAGGATAATTAGTAACAGGGAACCATTTTGGTATAATACTTTTTGAGCTTGGATTCGTTACTGAGCACGATTTATTGCATGCTTTGGAGATACAACAAAAACTTCGTACGGAGGGATAGTATGTCAATGCAGGATAGACTTGATGGAATAAACAAATATTTACGCATAGTGGATTACTTAATTGAATGCATCCACAAAGCAAATACACAATTAAGTAAGACAGCAGGTCTTTATACAAACACAATAGAACTCACAGAGTTTGGTAGAACTAAACTTTTTATAGGAAAGTTTGATAGGCTACAATTCTCAACTCCTGGTCAGAACTATGAAGGAACAATACTGTATGTGCATGATGAAAAAGAAAAAAGTATTCCTCCTACTAAGGAGACACTCGGAAAATCTATTGGTGATGGTAATATCTATATCAACCTGGATGATCTCGTATACATAGCATGCATCTTAGAAAAGTTTACTGAGCATGTCACACATGAGATAATAAAGAATCAAATGAATGATATACAAGACTGTATTAAAACACTAAAGGAATCGGCTGTAGCCGATTTACTGTGAGGTATACTATGACTGAAATAGGAAGAGAAATACTTAAGAACGTGTATACTACAATGAAGGAACGCAACTACTCATGTTTGATCAACCCTTCAAGAAAAGTAACGGAGATATGTATTAGTGATACCTCCAATTCAAATTTATGTATCTACATTGCAACAAAGAAATTTAATAAAGTTAGGCAGCATGATCTAACCTCTATCGTACCTGAAGTAGAATCGCTACTGACCGGAAAAGTAGTTAAAGATGCTATCCTGGAAATATACATGCCGGTTGTTTCCCTTAACAATGAGGAAAACGGAGAAGCCTATGTTGCATCAGCATATGCAGTAGTGAAGTATTCTTCTGCTCGTTCATTTGGAGCTTCCCCTTTAAAAGGGGAAGCTCTTTTAATAAAGATTACCTCTGGATTAGATAATATTATTGGCCTTTGCATAGGCGAAGATCATTCAAAAATAGCACTGCTCCACACTGTGCAAGAGATTCTGTATAAGAAAGAAGATATGCTTGAGTATCTTATATGATACTTTTTTTACTTTTTTTTAATTTCTTTTAAAAAGCTATTGACAAACTACAAGAAATGTGGTATACTTCAAATAGATTATGGAGGTAATCTTATGAAAGAATCAAGAAAGGTAATAATGGAACAAGGCCAGCAAGATGCTTATAGAAGAATAATTCTTGAGCAAGGATATGAGACTGACCACGACAGCAACACACCCCAATGGAATAAACTTAAAGTATCTTTAAAAGAAGGTGCTGCTGAAAAGGGTTCTATTTTTGTAGGTTCTTTCGTAAGTAGTATTAAACCCGCACTTATCATGGGAGCTATCATATTGATAGCAATAGTATTGATGATTAAATTTTGTTAATGGAGGTTAGCATTATGTTAATTGCAAAGAATGGTAAAGAACTTCATCTGCTTCCTGCAATGTCCAATCGTCATGGTCTTATCGCCGGTAGCAGTGGGTCGGGGAAGACTGTAACTCTACGAGTCATGGCTGAGAATTTCAGCAATATTGGTGTGCCGGTATTCATGGCTGACATCAAAGGTGACTTGTATGGATTAGACCAACCTGGAGAAGCAACGTCTGCAATCAAAGAACGTATTTCTTCTATGAACTTGACTGACTTCTCGTTTGAAGGATTCCCGACTCGGTGTTGGGATGTCTTTGGTCAAGAAGGAGATGAGCTTAAGACTTCTATTAATAGACTCACCCCTCTTTTACTCAGTCGATTACTTAATCTGTCCGATGTCCAAAATGAATCTCTGTCTCAGTTGTTCAAGATTGCTCGTGACTATTCAAGTGAAGGCAATCTTGTTGATATCAGAAACATTGAGGACATGACTTCGGTAATCAATACAATTATCCAGTATAGTGATTCTCTCGAATCTAAGTATGGAAAAATCTCAAAGCAAAGCTACACTTCAATACAAAGAAGTATGCTGATGCTTGAACAGGACGGAAAAGATATTCTGTTCTCTGACAATCCTTTCGATGTCACGCGCTTCATGCAGACTGAGGATGGTCGTGGGGTTATCAATATCTTCAAAGCTCGGAAATTGTATGAGAATCCAATGGTGTACTCTACATTCTTACTCTGGTTGATTGCAGAATTATACAAGGCACTGCCTGAATGTGGTGACCTCGAAAAGCCGAAGATGGTATTCTTCTTTGATGAAGCACACCTTCTCTTCGATGACGCTCCCAAAGTCTTAGTAGACAATGTTGAGAAACTGGTCAGACTTATTCGTTCAAAAGGTGTGGGTGTAATCTTTGTTACTCAAAGCCCTTCGGATATTCCTGATAAAGTTCTTGCTCAGCTCAGTAATCGTGTTCAGCATTCGTTACGTGCATTCACTCCGAAGGAACAGAAGTCTGTTAAAACTGTAGCGCAGACTTTCAGAAATGAATCGAGACTGGATGTTGAGAAAGCAATTGGTAATCTTAAGATTGGTGAAGCATTGGTATCTTTTCTTGATGCAGCAGGTTCCCCTGTGCCGGTTAGAAAAGCACTGGTATGCCCACCAAGAAGCAGAATAACAGGTTGTGCAGATGTTGTCAGCACAAGGGGATTGCCAGCAAAAACTGATGACATGTTCGAAAGTATAATTTAATAAAAGGAGAAAAGACATGCAAGCACAAAGAGACAAACTTACTAATCGTTATGTCAACTTCATGGGTTCTTGGATGGCAGGGTCTATTGTAGGACACTACGTAGCCAAGATCATTACGACTGGTTTCGTATTATGGATTATCTATAAAGCATTTTTTAACTGAATGATAGGTAGTCTATCAATTAAATTTTATAATGGAGGATACCATGTATAACTCAAGACTTCCTAAAGAATACACACTGCTCGATAGCATCAAAGGATCGGCAAAAACAGGAACAGGGGTTTTTATCATATTCGAATTATTGAATATGTTAGCCAGCGTGTGCCAAAAGTTTATAGCAACATTTGCTACAATTGTATGGAAGCTCATACGAAAATATGTAGCACCTCGATTCTCCGCAAACAAACCTCAATCGAGTACAGCTAATGTCACATGCCTCCCTGCAGTACAGGATACGTATAGAACTTCAGCGGGGTTTAATCTCCATGTTGCTCTTGGGGCAGAGCAGATTAAAAAGCAGAGAGCTCTTCAAAAAAATTAATAAAATTAATTTAAAAGAGCTTTTCATGCCGAAACTTAGTTATATAATATAAGGAGAATGCTATGAGAAGAAATTTAGAAAAGGAAGCAGTGTCTGTAGTTGTACTTCTTCCGATAGAAATCTACGATGCCTATGCAGAAACGTTGAATGAGAGAGGACTTAAACGACAAATGCATAGTTCATCTCTGTTTCAAAAAGCTGTTGAACAGGACATAGCAGACTACAAAAGAGCTTCAAAGAAAAAGGCTGTATGATTTGGATACTATTAATATTCATACCCCTGGTGATATTCGTTGCTAGGGAGCTATTGATAGTAGGGACTTGCATAGTACAAGGAGATTGGTCACGTCTGCTAAACCATCTCCTTGTAGTTGTATTCATAGCAGGAGTCATTGGCTACCTGTTTAGTAAAAATCTAATACATTTCTAGTGAGGATTTATGTTATGAGTATCATTGAAAACGGATCGTACCCTGTAACAACATCATACAAAACTGGCGAGGATGATTTCGTATTTATTTTATCTACTGGTCAAAAGGTACAAGTGAATGCTCCTCATCTACGAAGTCTCAAGCTTATTGATTGTACAAAAATTACAATTGATAATGCTCGAAAGAAAACCCCAGTATTAATTCACACAGCGTATAGCTATATTTCAGCATGTAATTATACAGTGATCAGTTAATTATTATGGTAAGTAAGGGATTGTTATGAAGAAGAAACAAGTAGAAAAGTTTTGTCTTGGACATGAAAAAAATCTTCCGATAGAAGATTTTTATTATATATCCTCTATCAACAGATATGGTTCTTATTGCAAGGAGTGCGACAAGAAAAAGAAAAGAGAGTGGTATAAACAGAACAAGACACGAATTGATGCCAAGAGAAAAAAATGGCAGGAAGATAACTACGCATTGCATTTAGAACATCAGACTAAATATAATAAATCAGAAAAAGGTTTGGCTGCCAAAAAGCGCCACCTGGAACGCTTGAAGGCAAAACGGGAG
>Ga0315277_10006873_pt1 | contig 14809 bp, 14 predicted proteins | sample YL17G05_15_MG_FD_203695 | JGI IMG/M metagenome (GOLD analysis project Ga0315277, IMG submission 203695) | Sediment microbial communities from Yellowstone Lake, YNP, Wyoming, USA - YL17G05_15 | ecosystem: Environmental > Aquatic > Freshwater > Lake > Sediment | place: USA: Wyoming | collected... | reverse complement strand
TAACGACCACGCCGGATCGTTTTCCCGGATGTTTACATCCTGAGTTATGAGGTTATTTCCGGCAATTGTGTATTGGTCGGAGAGAAAGCGGCTGTAGTGCAAAAAATAAATCTTCGATCGATCCGGTTCACTGCTCTGTTCCTCAACTCTCGCGTACGTCTCCAGCGAAAGTGACGACAGCATTCTACCGATCAGTCCGGCTGAATCAACAAATGCACCAAAATTAACCCGCACCCGGCCGCTTGTTTTCAGATCCACACTTGGAACAAATTCTCCGGTCGGTACGGAAACGAGAACGAAATCACCATCGAAACGGGAGAGCTGGAAGTCCGGGTAATCGACAAGATGGTTGCCGTTGATATCTCCGCCGTAGACGTAATTACCAGTTCCCTTCGGCACGCGTTGAAAGATGCGATCGTACTTCGACGTGCGCCCGGTTGTTACCTCATAGAACCAATCCGATTCAATCCCCTTCTCAAGAGGATTAAACCGGGTCTGTGATCTGATGAGCGTTGAGTGCAGATCTTCATTCCCACGATTTTTGAAAACATCCGTGAATCGCCGATCGCTCACAATCAGATCGACCGCGGATGAGAGAGGTCTCCAGCTCCGAAACTGAAGACCGTAGTGATGCGACACGCTCCTGGAAGCACTTCGCAGTAATCCCTGCGCGAGAGAATCATCTTGCCGGAAACCGACTTCACCTGTGACAAGAACCGTATTCGGATCGCCTACCGAAAGGCCGGGCAGGGCTTCCCGGTACCGATACGAACCGGTCGAAAGCGTGTCGACATTCTGATCACGATTTTCTAAGATTTCAAAAAACGCATTGAGACGAGGAGCAAAGATGCCCCAGCGATACTCGACGCGGCCGCGTTGCCTGATCCACTCTCCCTTCGTTTCAATGATGGAATTTGCCGTAGCAATCCTCTCAACATTATACTCAACGCCGGGGAGGGTCCCGGACTTAAGTACCCCGCTTCCACTGTACCTGACGGACCTGAAAGCGTCGCCGCGGCTCATCAGACCATATCCTCCGCCAAGCGATAAAGTCTGTATCGGCGAGTATGTCATCATGAGTTCCCGGATTTCTTCATCCCCCGAAGTAGTATCCCGCAAGTTCCACATCCGATCAAATTCAATTTCATTCATACGACCCATGGGCAAAAATCGACTGCCAGTGAATCGTTCCTTGAGGAGGATTTCGAGCGATCCGACGTTTGATCCTCCTATACGGATCGATTTCGGGGAATAGGTTGCAGTAACTTTGAAAGCTTGACCGGCATTTGCATCATCTCCGATCGATGAAAACGTGTTCTGATCCAGCGAGGAAGTAGTATACTCCCCGTTGATGATCAGATTATCAGATACCTTACCGCTGAGATTGAAATCGATGAGCGTATGACTTTTGGGCATCGGAAGAAATATGACCGGCTCATAACTTCCGTTGAGCAAACCACTGAATTCATAACGACCGGACGATACTTTCCGGTAATTTCCGCTCCCGGCGCCGACATAACTAAATGTTACCAGGTAAACTGCATTTACTGTATCCTCAGGCTGGAAATGATAAATCTGCAGAAGTGTATCCGATGTACCCTCACGCCGGAAGAGGGTGTCGAGAAGTACATACTGCCCTTTCCCGGGACCAACGTACTCGGCACCCGGTTTTCGCGAGAGCATCCGGTCGTTGCCTGCACTGCGGAGAATATCCTTATCCGCATCAGTCAGCGATAAATCGACGGTGGCATCTCTATCGTCGCGCTCCTGCGCAATCAGCGCTTCGAACTTCCAATGCTCGGAGAACAGGTTGCTCGTTATTTTTGCCGCAGATAAATTTCTGCTGAACTGCCTGTCGTTATACTCAAAATCGACGACAATTCTCGTTGCGTTTGTCATGATTCGCTTCGGCATGAACGTAACCTCAGCGTTTGCATAGTCGATCGTATAATCAGCATTCTCGCCGCGCTCTAAACGCATTCCGTTGAGGTACACTCGTTCCGTTCCTGCTATGACGATAATCGCCCGTTCTCCCGATTCACCAGACAGCTGGTACGGTCCCTGAATCCCGTCAACGCCGAGGAATTCATTGGACGTATATTTCCCACGTGTGGTTGCTGCAGACGCCAGGATATCGCCGGTGCTCCCACCCAGGGAATATGTATACATTCCTTTCGCACCCTGCAGCTTCCGGGTGAAAGCGCCGAATTCACTCCCCGTCACATTCAGATGAAAATCTCCAAGCGTCCCTGTAAATCTTGAACCCCTCGCCTCGATGAAGACCTTATCGATTTCCTGGAGAGTTTGAGTAACTCCCTCAGGTTGGATCGGTGTGTTCTCATCGGTCAATGCTGCAGTGAGACGAATATCGTCACTGAGGTTACCCGCCATCTGAAGCCGGAATCCAGAGTTCAGCGTAAGATCACGATTGGTGCCGACCGTGATACCGCGGAGCAGGGAGCCGTTCGCCTGCATGTCGGACCGAAAGAGATCATCAATAAAAAACGGTTTCCCCGGAGTGGTCTTGACAATCCATTCTTTCGCTGAATCAGATCTCGTTATTGCCTCACGGTGCTGGTACTTTTCTCTAAACCGGAAGGGTAAAGCCCGGTAACGAACCTTAACGTGATGGACAACGCTGTCGAGCGGAGCGGGTGCATATCCTTCAAGATGGAGAGTAAGTCTCCCGCGGCGATAATCGATTGCATAATCGAATTCTCTCCGAAGTTTTAATGTATCGAAATAGACGACTTCCGAATAGGGATTGATGAACTGATGCTCCAGCATGTGCACAGAGTCGTCGTGCGTCCGGACTGTAAAGTTCGCTTCGAAGAACGGCTGATGGGAGGCAGAATCCGGCAACTGTGCCGCGAGGGGTTGAGACGAAAAGAGAAGAATTACGATTGTTATGGAATAGAGGGTTAAACGATTGATGGAAATCATCGATAGTCAAAATTATTCTGCAAATCAATAAAAATATTCCATCAGTCTCCGGTAGAGTTGTAGAAGGTATAAAGTAAAGTACGCAATTTATGCATTTTCTCCAAGCTACGGATTGTTTTTATGCAACCTATTTATTATCTTCGATTCACTGAAAAAACCACAAACACAATAATATAACACATCGTATGTCCCTCGTACCTCCGTATATCGTATCATTACAGCCGTACAAACCTGGTAAGTCAATCGATGAAGTAAAAAGGGAGTTCGGTCTTAAAGATGTCCTTAAGCTGGCATCCAATGAAAATCCGCTCGGCCCGTCACCACTCGCTATCGAAGAGCTGAGACGCACTATTGCCGAGGTCCAATACTACCCAAACGGCGGTTATGACCTCCGCAAAGCTCTCGCAGAACGGTATAATTGCAAAATGGATAACGTAATTGTTGGGAACGGATCGGACGGTATCATGTCCTACATAGTACGGACGTTCTTGTGCGACGACGATGAAGTTCTCACAACAGAAGCGGCATTTATAGGATTTCAGGTTCTGGCGCGGTCGCGTGGCGTGGCGTACCGCACCGTCCCGTACAAAAACTGGCAGTACGATCTTCCCGCACTGGCACGTCAAATTAATGATAAAACGAAAATAATTTACCTCGCGAATCCGAACAATCCCACAGGAACCACATTCACGAGAGAGGAATTTGAAGTATTCTACAAAAAGGTTCCACAGCGGGTTCTTATAATACTTGACGAAGCATACTTCGAGTATACGTGTAATGATGCGCAGTACCCCGATTCCCTCACCTATCGCTATGACAACGTTATCACACTCCGTACTTTTTCAAAGATCCACGGCTTGGCAGGATTACGGGTAGGCTACGGATTTGCGCATGACGAGTTAATTGGGCACCTGTTGAAGGTGAAGCTTCCGTTTGATCCGAGCACGCCTGCACAATCTGCCGGAATCGGAGCGCTTAAGGATGATGAATGGATAATGCGATCCAGAGAGGTGAACGATAAAGGATTGTTATTCACGGCACCTGCCCTCCGCTCGCTTGGATTGGATGTAATTCCTTCGAAGGCGAACTTTCACATGGTTGTTATGCGGGATGAAAACGAAGTTAACACTGTCTACATGGAACTCCTGAAGCGGGGAGTTATCATACGTCCGCTCAAAGCATTCGGACTTCCCAACTGCATCAGAATTACGATCGGCACGCAGGAACAGAACGAGAAAATGGTTGAAAAGATGAAAGAGGTCGTCGCCCTCTTGTAGAGAAAACCTGCGGCCCCTTTACCGTTCGACAAACAGGTGTTGTATCCTTCGGAGAAATCTAATAAACGAAGGTACCGACAAAAATCCCCGTATTGAGCATCCACCCTTTGCCGCTTATTGAAGAGGGCACGTTCAGGATTTCATACTTATCGTCCATCCGCCAGTCACCTCCGGCAACACCGTAATATCCCACCCCGAGCCGAACGCCGATCCAGCGTAGCAGTGCGTACTCAACTTGCAACGAAGGCTGATAAACGAAGAAGGAGCCTGCTAACCGACGTGTAAACTCATCGGATGCCGGAGAGACTATCCCGTAATCGTCCCAGATATCGTCCCACACTTTTGCCGTACCGTGGTCGCGGGTCATCGTGACCGTCATACCACCGCTGCCGAGCATCAATCCGAGTGTTACGTCAAGGCGGGGAACAATAGGAATAACGTAGTCAATCGATACACCGCCGTAAGTTACCGACAGGTTTACGTCCCTTCTCACACCAAGCGTATCAATCCTTTTCGAATCGATAGAACCACCCGCTCCGAGCCCCCCGATGCGTAGGTTCGGTATGAGCATAATATACCCGTACCCCTGCCCTCCAAGGAGCAGGATCGGATCATCGCCAAGAGAGGCTGCCTGAGATTTTGTTAGGAAGCTATTAAGGGGTGCGAGGTCGAGGAATAAAATATTCTGTGTAAATCCGCCGGCTCCTCCGATCTTCATTTGCATCCGATGCCGCGGGGGAACCGGAATATCCTCTTCATCCTCTTGCGACACACTCGTGAATAAAGGAATAACCATCATCAAGAAAATCATGTAGAACCGCAGCATAGAGCATACTCCTAAATGAATACGGCAGTAAGTTTTCTGAATATCGGAAATTTATCTGTGAGTTTCAATAATCCGGCAGAAATAAATCCATATCCCGCAGGGGGTAAATATTTACCGGAATTCATTTCGGTCGGTACGGAAGGATATTAATTGCGCTACAAATGATTATAGTCCGATTTTTCCGGAGATCGTCTTCATCGCCTCTATTACGAACTGAATATGCTCGTCAAGCGGGATTGCAAGTTCTTCACTCCCGCGCAGGATATCCTCGCGATTGACGTTCGCGGCAAAGCTCTTATCCTTCATTTTCTTCTTGACAGATGACGCCATTAAATCGGACAGTTTATTTGGTCTGACGAGGGCACAGGCAGTGATAAATCCGCAGAGTTCATCGCATGCATAAAGGGCTTTCGCCATCGTAGTATCGCGTGGAATTCTCGTATAGGCTGCATGACCGAGAATTGCGAGGAGGACATCCTCGGGATACCCCTTTTCTTTCAGAATCTCACTTCCCTTAAGAGGATGATCGGGCGCTGTGGGGAACATCTCGTAGTCGAAATCGTGGAGCAGACCGACAACTCCCCACTTCTCTTCATCCTCACCAAATTTTTTCGCATACGCACGCATTGCCGCCTCAACCGCGTACATATGTTTCCTCAGGGCATCGCTCTTAGTGTACTCGTGGAGGATTTGAATAGCATCCGTTCTGTTCATATGGGGTAACTCCGTTATGTTTATTTCTCTTTTGGAGGAATTGTAGGGCGAATATCGATTTCACTTACCATGACACTCCGTGGAGCGGACAGAGCCATTAGGGCGGTCCTCGCTATATCCTCGGGTTTAGGCATAGCGCTGTTATCAACTTTCTTTCGGAGTTCTTTATCCCCGAACGATGTATCGACAGAGCCTGGGCAAATCGTTATCACACGGATATTGTGCTTTCGCACTTCGAGCATGAGACACCGTGAGAAACCGATCATCGCCCATTTCGTTGCTGCATAGCCGGCACCTCCGGCAAACGCATTCTTTCCCGCAAGCGACGCGATAAAAACAATATCACCGGATTTCTGATGTATCATAGCCGGCAGAACGGCTTTTGTACACAAAAAAGTACCCCGCATATTGATACTCCACATGGAATCGAAGTCCTTTACGGCAAGCTCCCGCACACTGCTGAATGTCCCGATCCCCGCGTTGTTGACGAGTATATCTATGCGTCCAAATTTTTTCACCGCTCTCTTAACGAGGAAATTAACATCTTTTTCGATTGAAATATCCGCACGAACTGCAAGGGACTCCCTTCCCATGTCCTTTATCTGCCGTGCAACTGCGTCGATATCTGACTTCGTCCGCGCGGCAAGTACTACATCCGCCCCGTGTTGTGCGAGCGTGAGGGCGAGAGCTTTGCCGATCCCGCGACCGGCGCCGGTAATGAGCGCTACCCTGTTAATGAAATCCATGCAGATAATTACTCTTTAATTGAGATCTCCGAGAATCGGGCGTACGACGAGCTCGTCGACGACAAGATCATCCGGCATTTGATAGGCGGCAAGAACGGCCTCTGCGACGCTCTTAGCCCGCATCATGCGCCAGGCATATTTTTTACGAACTTTCGGGTGCCATATTTTCGTCTCCGTAGCGCCGGGGATGATATTCACAACGCGAATACCGTTTGAGCACAGTTCCTCGCGGAGGACTTTTCCGAATCCGAACAAACCCGCTTTTGATGCGGTGTACACGGATGAACCCTCGTACGTCTTTTGTGCAACCATTGAAATGATGTTGAATATCCACCCCTTCTTCCTCTCTACCATGGATGGAAGAACCTCTTTGAGAAGGATCATCGGTCCGATTAGATTTGTTTCGATGATATCGCGCAAAAGGTGGTACGGCGTTTTCATAAACGACTGGAATGAAGTGAGTCCTGCGTTATTCACGACGATATCAACGGCTCCAACTTCCTTCCGTATTTTTCTATGGACGACAGGAATCGACTTATACTCGGTTACATCCATCGGAAAAACATGCGCCCGCCCTCCCAATAATTCAATTTCACGCGCTGTCTTATTGAGTTCTCTCGCGCTTCTTGACGAAAGGCACACAATACATCCGAGTGAAGCGAACTGTTTTGCGATTTCCTTCCCTATGCCGCGAGAAGCGCCGGTAATCCATACCACAGGTCTGTAAACGGTTACACTGCCGCTCTTCTTCATGAGAGAGTACTGCTGATTAGTTTAAGAAATTCGTTGCGCGTCCGCTCATCCTCACGGAATGAACCAAGCATCGCACTTGTCGTCGCGACGGAATTTTGTTTCTCCACGCCGCGCATCATCATGCAGAGGTGACGGGCTTCGATTACGACTGCCACTCCATCCGGCTGAAGAACAGAGAAGAGAGTTTCGGCTATCTGCTGGGTCATCCGCTCCTGAACCTGAAGCCGTCTGCTGAACACTTCAACAATACGCGGTATTTTACTGAGGCCGATAATTTTTCCGTTCGGAATGTAAGCAATATGAGCTTTTCCGTAAAACGGAAGCATGTGGTGTTCACAGAGACTGAAAAAATCGATGTCTTTCACAATGACCATCTCATCGTACTTCTCAGTGAATACTGCTTTATTCACCACCTCGCGGACATCCTGCCCATAACCGCTTGTGAGGAATTCCCACGCTTTAGCAACCCGGCGCGGGGTTTGTTCGAGACCCTCGCGTTCGGGTTTCTCGCCGATCAGCTTGAGAATAGATCTGACTGTATCTTCAAGCTGTTTCAACTTTTTTGTGCTTTGGTCCATTATTCACCTCGGTATTCTGCATAATTGTTGGGTGTCTCGGACAGCTTAATAGAATATAGTTTACTGTGCGGAATACTGGAATTGAGCACTTCCCAGAAGGCGCGGACGAGGTTTTCGGCGGTCGGAATAATTCCCTGAAGGAAATCAACGTCTATGTTGAGATACCTGTGATCAACCTTTTCGGTAATTTCTCGCCTGATGATATCTGAGAGATTTTTCAGATCGAGAATCATTCCGGTTGATTCATCCGGGGTGCCAACAACTGTCACCTCGAGTTCGTAGTTATGTCCATGCCCGTGCGGATAGGAGCATTTGCCGTAAATCTGGAAGTTCTTCTCGTCGGAAAACTTCGGATTGAAGAGCCGATGTGAAGCACAGAAGTGTTCTTTCCTCGTTAAGTATACCATGGTCACTTCATCGCCTGATAAACTTTACCAACAAGCTTGGCTCCCGGCTTCAGCGTTTTGTCACCCTCTTCCCACTTCGCAGGGCAGGCTTCATTTGGATGTGCGCTGAGATAAACATTTGCTTTCATCTTCCGGAGCAGTTCGTCGGCGTTCCTGCCTACATTGTAGTAGTTGATCTCCGAACCGGTAAGGATGCCGTCCGGACTTACGATAAACGTCCCGCGCAGGGCAAGTCCGCTCTGCTCGTCATATACACCGAACATTCTTGAAACCTTGCCGGTCGGATCAGAACCCATCTGATACTTAATGTTCTTTAAGAGCATTTCCGCCTGCATCCATCCAAGATGTGTAAATTTGGTATCGGTACTTACAGAGATGACCTCTACCCCGAGATCCTTTAAATCTTTGTAGACATTAGCCAGGTCAGCGAGTTCAGTGGGACAAACGAAAGTAAAATCGGCTGGATAGAAAAACAACACAGTCCATTTTTTTTTCTTCTTTATAGAATCAAGTGTCAGTTCACCGAAATCATTCTTGACCGGATCGTACGTTTCAAATAAAATATTAGGAACGTGATCACCGATCCTGAGTGTTATATTGTCCATTGATAATATTCCTTCTTATTGATATGCGATAATTAATACCTAAATATTCTCCCGCTTGCTATTGGAGTACAAATACCCGCGCTCTCAGGATGACAGTGCATCCAGCACATCATCCGTATGGCCTTCTACTTTTACTTTTGAAAATATCCTGAGGATATTGCCCTCTTCGTCGATGATGAAAGTCGTTCTCTCAATCCCCATGAACTTCCTTCCCATGAACGATTTCTGTTTCCAGACGTCGTACGCCTTGAGAATTTCCTTCGATTCATCGCTCAAGAGCGGGAACGGGAGGTCATACTTCTTTATGAACTTCTTGTGCGATTCTACAGAATCGGCGCTTATGCCAAGGACTACCGCGCCTTTTCTCTTAACACGACCGAGATTATCACGAAATGAACAAGCTTCGCTGGTACAGCCGGGCGTGTCATCCTTCGGGTAAAAATAGAGGACCACCTTTTTCCCCCGGAACTCTTTGAGGGAAACATTTTTTCCATCACCTGACGGTAATGTAAATTGAGGCGCTTTATCGCCGACCTTTAATTCTGCCATATAAACACCTTTCCTGAGTAGCCGGAAGCGCCCGTAATCGGAATTCGCTTACCGGATGTTACGAATTTTCATATTGCAGCCAATGCTTTGTGAATTTCGTCATATGGCGGCTCGGCGCCGGGGTTCTCCGAAACCCATCCGTACTTCACTGTGCCGCTTTTATCAAGAACGTATACAGCACGCTTTGCAGCTGTGTACCCCTTCACACCGGCAAAATCCGTGTGAACTCCACCGTACTTCCTGCTCACTTCATTCGCGTAATCGCTGAGGAGTGGGAAATTCAGTTTATTGGCGTCTGCGAATGCCTTGTTGGCAAATGGCCCGTCAACGCTGATTCCGACCACCTGAGCATTTACCGTGTTGAAATTTGCCATTGCGTCGCGCAATGTGCATAACTCTTTAGTGCAAACACCTGTGAATGCTCCGGGGTAGAATGCAAGCACTGTCTTTTTACCAAAAAACTGGTTTAATGATCTTTCATTTCGGTCGGCGTCGACAAGCGTAAAATCGGGGGCTTTTGATCCTATCGTAAGTGCCATTGTTTTTTCCTTTATATTTGCTGTGGTTTTGGGGGAGGAACAAGCATCCTCCGTTTGAATTAAAATGGGATAATAAAATATAAAATTCAGATTCAAAAATCAAGAAGGGACGTTAGAAAAAATGTGAATTGTCATTGGTCAGTAGTCATTTATACCAAATACTTTGTTCTTTGTACTTGGTACTTTGTGAAAATAAATGTCATTAGTCAATCGTCATTCGTCATTTGGGCCTTGTAGGGCCTCTGCGTTTCTCTGCGACCTCCGCGCCCGCCTGAACGCCGTAGGCGGGCAGTCCTTTGCGATTGATGTTTTATGAATCGCAGAGGATCGGAGAGTGTTGTAAATCATTATCTACGCTCTCTGCTCTATGCTCCAAGGTCTCCTATTGTTTCACCTTGGTAGGAAACAGTTTATGAAATTTATCGAGTTTCGGACGTATGACAAACGCGCAGTAAGGTTTCTCCTTGTTGAGATCGTAGTAATTCTGGTGATACTCTTCCGCGGGATAGAATTTGCCCGCCGGAAATATTTCCGTTACAATCGGACCGTCAAAAATACCGGAGGCATCGGACTTTTTCTTGTATTCTTCTGCATATTTTCTCTGCTCCTCCGTGTGATAAAATATTACTGATCGGTATTGTGTGCCTGCATCGTTTCCCTGCCTGTTGAGGGTTGTAGGATCGTGGGTTGACCAGAATATTTCGAGCAATTCGGGATAAGTCACTATTTTCTTATCGTACACAATCTGACACACTTCGGCATGTCCGGTTCCGCCCGTACAGACTTCCTCGTACGTCGGATATTCTTTATGACCGCCTGTGTAGCCGGATGTAACGGATATAACTCCGGTAACTTTCTGAAAAATAGATTCAACGCACCAGAAGCACCCTGCGCCGAATGTTGCAGTTTCAAGATGTTGATTCATAGTATTATTCATCTTTACCTGAGAAAGAGATTGAAGAATAACAGAAAATAGGATGAATAAAAATAATAGTACTTTGTACTTTGTTCTTGGTACTTGGTACTTGGTACTTGGTGGCATTTTGCTCGCTTGAATGAAATAATTTTTCAGAATCATGTTCACTATTAAACGCATAAGTCCTTAGTAGATATAAAATTAACGAAAATCAAATACAGCGAACACATAATCACCGTATCCTCTATAACACACCGGAATTCATTTGAGTTTCACCCGTGCGGGGGGGATTTCAGGAAAAGGCACCTAGGTGTTCGAGGAGGATTTTCGTACCGATAGCTATCAGAATTAAACCACCTACAATACTCACTCGTTTAGCAAAAAGCCGTCCCACCCGTTTTCCAACATACACGCCGATGAGAGAGAGTGCAAACGTCACAGAACCGATAATAATGACCGGAGCTGTTATCGGAACATCGATGAAAGCAAAACTTATCCCGACCGCGAGAGCGTCGATGCTTGTCGCAATCGAAAGCAGAACAAGAGTACCAAGATTAAGTGAATTGGCGGGAATATCTTTATCCTTCCCAAAAAATGATTCGTAGATCATCCTTACACCGATGAATGAAAGAAGGAAAAATGCCACCCAGTGATCGATACCGGTAATAAGTTCCCTCAGCGTGAAACCTACCAGCCATCCTATGAGAGGCATAAGCGCCTGAAAGCCGCCAAACCATAACGCGACCGTGATTGCGTTGTAGAGGTTCATCTCCTTTCGCGTAATACCGAGACTGACGGCAACTGCAACGGCATCCATCGAAAGACCAACCGCAATAAGTATAATCGTGATTCCTTCCATCTCACAACGCTAAAAATAAATGCCGTACCATATAGATGTTGGATAGATTCTGAGCGCGGGTAGAGGAGGGTGGATAAAGTTTAATACCTCGCTGAGGGTTTTCAAAAAGGATGTGGATTGAGGGATGAGACGCGTGAAATCAACATCAGGCGCGATGAAATAAACACGATGTTGATTAGGAGTTGCGACACCTCTTGCGCCATATCCAAGAGCAATACAAAGGAAATCAGGCCAATAGGATTTGAGAGTATGCGGAAGGACATCCTCGATTTTCAGGCTAAGCCAAAATGTTTGCCCTTCATAATCGTCGATGATTAGATGTTTTTGCCCCTTAAATCCGATGCCGCCCGGATTTCCGAGCAGGTCGGACGGATGGTAGCTCATCTTTATATCGAAAGTTCTCAATAACGGTATATGGTACCGGGCAGGCGCCCAGAGCGCACCACCCAGATCGGAGAGCCAATCCACACGGTCAAAGCCCCATTCGGAGAATCCGTCTTCCACTTCCGTGAACGTCGTAAAGAGAAGGGCTCCGCCCGCACCGATCCAGATGGCCTGCTGCTCGGATAGATTTGCCCAGAGGAGTGTTTTCCTTATCATATAACTGAAAATGTCCGCCCCATAGAAGTGTCCGATCTTATCCACGCTTAATCCATATATAAGGTCTTCTTTGAAGTGGAACGGAGTCCTATTATATTTCCACCATCCGCTCTGCTGATAGAGATGAATTGTCGCCATGGTCGCGAGGAGTGCACCTCCAACGATGGCAAGGCGCGTATGGTTGATTCCTGAATTATTTAGCAGAGAATCGCTGTAGAGATTGATCCTCCGGAAAGTCGGATTAATACCCTTGGAGCCAGATACTGATAATCCGGATCGAGCCCCTCTTGCCGCTGCATTATCAAGGATTTTCACATCTATGTACGATAAAGCAGATAATCCGCGAAAAGATGAGGTTTGATATTTATCGGGAAAATACTTCGATGAGTATTTCGACTCGGATCGGGATGATAGTACAAGGAAAATAAAAAGTGTAATAACCAGTATAAAACGGATTTTCATGGGAGAATTTTACTACGGAAATAATCCAGCGTCCGCTGTAAGCCCTCCAACCGGTTCACCTTCGGTTCCCATCCGAGTAGATTTTTGGCTTTTCTGATATCGGGCTGGCGAATTTTTGGATCATCTTCGGGCAGATCACGGAAAATTATTCTGCTCTTCGTCTTCGTCAGAGATTGGATTTCTTTCGCAAGCTGGAGGATAGGTATCTCGTCAGGATTACCGACGTTGACCGGTTCCGTGACCGAGGATATCAGCAACCGGTAGATACCGTCGATGAGATCATCTACGTAGCATATGCTTCTCGTCTGATTTCCCTCGCCGAAAACCGTTATATCTTCGCCGCGGAGAGCCTGCGACATGAATGCCGGAATGGCGCGTCCGTCGTTAATCCGCATGCGCGGTCCGTAAGTATTGAATATGCGTACAATCCTGGTTTCGACGGTGTGGTAGCGGTTGTATGCCATCGTCATCGCTTCGGAAAAGCGTTTCGCTTCATCATAGACACCCCGGTAACCGATCGGATTCACGTTTCCCCAGTACGATTCCGGCTGAGGATGCACGAGAGGATCACCGTATACTTCGGATGTAGACGCAAGAAGAAATCTTGCTTTTTTCTCCTTCGCCAATCCCAGAGCCTTGTGCGTCCCGAGCGATCCAACCTTCAGCGTCTGTATCGGCAGTTTGAGGTAATCGATCGGACTTGCAGGCGAGGCAAAATGCAGAACATAATCTACCCTTCCATCGATGAAGATATAGTTGGTAACATCATGCTTTATGAACCGAAACCGATCATCCCCCATTAGATGAGCGATATTCGCAACATCGCCGGTGACTAAATTGTCGATGCAGATAACGCTGTGTCCTTCGCCGAGGAGTCGGTCACATAGGTGTGATCCAAGAAAACCTGCTCCGCCGGTTACGACGCTTATGATTCCGGATTCTTTCATTCGTTTTACCCCCGCCCTATTCCGTAGTAAGTAAAGCCCTTTGCCTTGAGGATTTCGGGATTGTATATATTTCTGCCGTCGAAAATGACATGACCGCGCATAAGTTTTTTCATTCTGTCAAAATCAGGGCGACGGAACTCGTTCCATTCGGTTACTACGATAAGAGCATCCGCACCTTTGAGGACGTCGTAATTATTGGTGTGGTATTTCACGCTATCTTTGAGGTACTTCTTCGCTTCTTCCGTTGCGACAGGATCGTATACACGAACAACCGCGCGATGCCTGAGCAGTTCTTCGATAATTGAAACCGACGGCGCTTCCCTCATGTCGTCAGTATTCGGCTTAAATGAGAGTCCCCACACTCCGATATTCTTTTTCGCAAGATTTTTCCCGAAGTATGCCAGAATTTTCTTTGTAAAAAGAACCCGCTGATTCTTGTTCACATCCATAACCGCGTTAAGGATTTTAAAGTTATAGCGGTTCTCTTCCGACGTTTTTGCGAGCGCGCTGACATCTTTGGGGAAACATGATCCGCCGTATCCGACGCCCGCAAATAGGAACTGAAGTCCGATACGCGGATCGGTTCCAACGCCTCTCCTTACCATATCGACATCCGCGCCTACGCGTTCGCACAGATTGGCAATTTCGTTCATGAAGGATATTTTCGTTGCGAGGAGAGAATTTGCGGCATACTTCGTAAGCTCGGAGCTTCGTTCATCCATCACGATGCATGGATTACCCGTGCGTAAAAACGGGGCGTAGAGATCCTGCATGACCGCGATGGCTTTTGGACTCCTCGTTCCTATAACAATCCGGTCGGGTTTCAGAAAATCCATCACTGCTGCCCCCTCTTTCAGGAACTCCGGATTCGAAACGACGTCGAAATCTAACTCCGTCTCACCTGCTATAACCTCACGAACCTTATCCGCCGTCCCTACGGGAACCGTGCTCTTATTTACGATTACCTTGTAATCGTTCATGGTCTTGCCGATTGTTTTGGCAACCGAGAGAACATGCTTTAAATCTGCCGAGCCGTCTTCCATTGGGGGTGTCGGGAGGGCCAGAAAAATTACGCCGGTATTTTTCAC
>Ga0315277_10006872_pt1 | contig 14810 bp, 12 predicted proteins | sample YL17G05_15_MG_FD_203695 | JGI IMG/M metagenome (GOLD analysis project Ga0315277, IMG submission 203695) | Sediment microbial communities from Yellowstone Lake, YNP, Wyoming, USA - YL17G05_15 | ecosystem: Environmental > Aquatic > Freshwater > Lake > Sediment | place: USA: Wyoming | collected... | reverse complement strand
GCAAAGGTCACTGTCACCGGCTGCGAGTAGCCGGTTGGAATCGTCCCTGACCAGGCACCGCTGAAGCCGGCCGGATAACTGATCCCGCTGACCATGAGCGTCGAGTTGCCCGTATTGGCAATCGTCAGCGTGGCTAGCGCCGTGCTGTTCACCGTCACGTTCCCAAAGGCCAGATTGCCGCTTAGCGCAATGATGCGGCTGGGCATGGGCATTACCGTGAAGCCGGTCAGCGCCGAGTAGCTGCTCCACGCGCCGCGGCTGTCCTTGTAGCGAACCTGCCAGCGGTAGGTCGTCGAGTACGCCAGCACGCCCGATGGTACAGCGCAACTGGTTTTGTTGACGGTGTCCTCGTTGCTGTCCCAAACCAGAGTCGTTCCCGCGCTTTCGTAAACCTTCCATTGACTCGCCGCATGAGCGTCACCATCCGCATCGCTGTACGCGCTTGCTTGAAGCGCGGGCGACAGCGAAATGCCCGTTGCGCCGTTTACTGGCGAACCGTTGCTCGGCGTGTCAGGCAGGTTATTCGCCGTGTAAGTCACGATGAGGATGTCCGTGCCTGTGTTTCCTGCCGAGTCATAAGCTGTAACCGTAATCGTGTTCTGTCCGTTTTGCAGGTTGATGCCGTAAACCGACCAATAGGTCGTCCCGTTTGCCGTGCCGCTGCCGCCTCGATCGTTGCTCCAAGCCACTTGAGTCACACCGACATTGTCCGAAGCAGTTCCCCCCAGATCCAGCGAACCGCTGCCTGTTGTGTAAGTTGGATTCGTGGTTGGAACCGTGATTGTTATGGATGGAGCGCTGGTGTCTGGGACAGCAGCCGATTTGGCGACACTCTTAATCGCACCGCTTTCGCCCCAGTAAACGGTCGAATTGTCAATTCCGATTACCACAGGGTAATTCAAGCCGCTCGCGAGCGTGCTGACGGCGCCACCAGCCAAAGCAGCCTGTCTGACCGCCCCACTGGACCTATATTCCACCCAATAAGCGGTGTTTGCATCGAGAGCTAGATCCCAAGGGTAAGTCAGACCGGTGGCGATATTGACAACGGTTCCCCCATTGACAGGGACTTTCCTGATTTTTCCGTTACCGCTGAACACATTTTCAGTCCAATACACATTGTTTCCATCGGTAGCTATGCCAGGGGTGTTGGAACTGTCGCCGAGTTGTGTAACGGTCCCGCCATTCAGCCCCACCTTTCTTACCGGCCCCGGATTGTTGAATTCCGTCCAGTAAACAGACGAGCCGTCCACTGCGATGCCGCTGGCGAATGTGTATCCGGTGGCCAAAGTCGAAACGGCGCCGCCACTGATTGGCACTTTACGAACGGTCCCGCCGTTGCCGTCTGTCCAATAAACGCTCGTTCCATCAACGGCCACCTTCGATGTTCCCGGCAGCCCTGAAGCAAGTATGGTCACACTGCCGCCACTTTTCGGGACTTTCTTGATGTTTGAAGCTGGATTCCCTACGTTCTCCGCGAAATATACGTAGCTGCTGTCGAGCGCCAAGCCGGATGGCGAATACAGACCGCTGGCAAGAGTCGTGACTGCACCACCCGTCTTGGGCACCTTCTTGACCGTTCCGCCGTATTCCGACCAATAGACGCTCGTTCCGTCCACCGCTATTCCAGTTGGAGAGCCAACTCCGGTAGCCAGCGTTGCGATCCCACCAGATGCACCATAGACCGCCGTGAAGGTATAATCCGCGTCGATCGTTATGCTTGTGCTGGCGCTGCTGCTCCAGTCCACTCCATTACGCTGCCACTTCTGGAAACTATTTCCGCTCACGCTTGCCGGCGCGGCCAACGAAACTACGGTGTTCTGGTTGTACGTGCGCGTGAGTTGCGTCGTACCGTTGCCATTCCCAGCGTTGTCATTCGGACTGACGGTGATGGAAACGCCGCTGCCGGGATTTGAGGAAGCAACCGTCAGCGTGTGCGTGGTTCCACTGAAGTTGGCTGTTTCGGTGATCGGTCCCCTCATTGTGACCGATGTCGAACTGCTCGTTCCGGAGTACGAACCACTGCCTGTTCCCGTCCAGCTTGAAAAACTGTAGCCGCTGTACGCCGTAGCGTTAATGTTGACAACCGTGTCTGGCGCATGCCATCCGTCACCAGGCGAGACCGAACCTCCCGACCCGGCATTCATCGTGAGCAGGAATTCCTGATTGAAAAAAGCACGATAGGCCATTGCGCTGCTCGGAACGCTGATTGTGTGCGTTTGCGCGCCTGCATCCGACCAGGCGGCGAACGGATAGCGAGTTTTGCCGTCGGTAGAGAACTGCGGCGCTGGCGTGCTTAGAGTATGCGAGTTGCCAACCGACCAGTTGAAAGTTTGTGGAGCCGTGTAGCCGATGTTGTCCACAGTGATGCTCAAGCCAGTCGGAGCGGTGTCCACAGTGATGGCAACAGTCCCTGAGCTTGCGAAGAGGGCTTGGTAGTGCGCCCAATCCCAATTGACAGGATCCGTCTTGTGATTAAGTCCGCCGCCAAGGGCTGGGTTATTCGGGTCAGGCACCTGGTTGTGGCCGATGATGCCGCTTCCGTTGCTGGGATTGGCAGGAGCGATGCCCGCGGGGAACACGCCCTGGATGCTGTAGTGGCTGAGCAACCATTTGACGAGTTGAACCGAAGCCTGGAATTGAACTTCCGTCCAATTGCTTGTATCATGGCGTTCGTGTTCGATGCCGATGGCCTGCTGGTTGTAGGAGTAATTTCCGGCGTGATAGGCAATGTCCTTGTTCCGCACCATCTGCACAACGGTGCCGTCGCGGCATATCACGTAATGTGCACTGACGCCTGAACTCGGATTCTTGAACCAATTCTGAGAAACGGAGCAGTCGCTGCCCGGTGCGTCCTCGGTGGTATGGATGACAATCCATCGAATGTCCGTAGCAGTGCGAGAGGCGACGCCGTAATTATTGGCGTCGGCTGGATTCCACACCGCGCCAGGATAGTCTTGGCCAACCGCCAGAAAACCGGACAGCAATAAAGCAGTGATACCCAGAAGGCGAAGTGTATATTGTTTCGTTTTCATATTTGAAGCATTTGAAATCCTCGAGAATCACTTCCGTTTCTCCACCCCGCCCTCGATGTTCTGGTCCACGAAAATCTGCTTGTCCACCGCCTGCCAGACGAGCTTGTAGTAGGATTCGACCTCGGCGGGGTAATACACGTCCGAGAACCGGAGCTTCACCTTCGTCTGGTTGTCGCCCATTTTAATGAGCTGGAACGTGAGACCCTTCTGCATTTTATCGTATTTGGCCATCATGCTGCCCATGTCCGCCATCTCGCCCATGTTCTTGAACTGGTCGGAACGGAATTGCCGGTCAAGGATGGATGAATCGTAGCCGTTTTGCCGGCACCAGTCGTTCACCGCTTCGCGCCGCATTGCCTTGGACTCCGTGGGAGGTAACGAGATGCCGCTGGCCGCGATGTAACCGGAGGTTCGCTCCATGTTGTTGACCTTGAGTTCCATCGAGGAGACAGCCAGCGTCAGCGAGTCGAAGACACGCGCAAAATCCTTGTCGAAGACACGGTCGCCGGTGGCCTGAGCGATTTTCTGGCGTTGGTCGTACCAACTGTCCGTGTCTGGGTTGCTGTTGAATTTCTGGGTCAGGCCCATGCGCTGTTGCATGAGTTGGCTGTCTTTTTGCACCTGGTTGGCGTTGACCATTTGAGAGATTCCAGTCGGGTCCATGTTTGCGCAGCCTGTCAGGCCAATTACGGCCAAGGCGGTCGAGATGGTAGTAATCTGCGTTTTCATAGTTCTCTGTTTGGGATTTGTTTCTTTCAGAAAGTTGCTTGCCGGACGGCGTAGTCCTTCACCGTTTTGTCCGCATTGAACTTGATGATGAAGGTGATCGTTTTGACCGAATGCGTGACCGTGCCCGCGCTTTCGCTTTCAGTTTTCGTATCTTCCTTGCCTTTGGCCTTTGCTCCGGCGATGCCGGCGAACAGGGGTATGCCCAAGTACCCGGCCATCACTTCCGCTTCGCTCTTGCGCGTCGCCGCCGTCGTCTGCTTGCCGCTGGTCGTCGTCGTGCTGGTCGTCTTGTCGTACATCCAGATCTCGGTGCCATCCCGGTCTGTGGTTGTCACGTTTGGTCCGCCAAAGAGGTTGAGGATTTCTGCCTGTGTCGTGAGGCCCTTCTTCACCAGTCCGGTAGCCGTGCCGTAGGAGAGCGTGTCGGGTCGCTCGCCCGGCGGAGCTATCGGCGGCGTGACTGAGTTGGAACCCTCAGCGGGTTGCCGCTCGGCAGGCTTCGCGTCCGCGCCGCCGTCGGTTGGACTGATGATGGCGTTGAGCACCTTCTCGCTCACGCCTTTCTTGTGGAGGGCGATAATCGCGTCCGTCGAGCTGTCAAACTTGACCTTGCTGGTACGTATTTTCGTCAGGATGACGCTCTCGGGAAGTTTGGCTTCCAGCATTTTCAGCACGTCTTCGTTGGTCAGCGGCTTGGCCTTCTCGTCGGCAGCAGCACATAAAACAGTCAGGAGGCAGACGACAACCAATCCAGTCAATATTGTTTTCATACGGTGTGGATCGTCATTTTGCATTTCATACATCTTGGTTATTTCTTTCCGGCTTGATCCGTCCGGTCCTCAGTTTTCTCGGTCATAACCAATAGAACCCTTCCGAGGATGAAAAGCGCCGAACTGCAAAACAGTCCCTTGGCGAAGAAGTATGTCTGAAATCCGCCTTTGAGAACGCCGCCAGGCTCGAACTTCCCTTCCTCGACGGTATTCCACGAAGCCGCCCAGAGGCACAGGATGAGAACGACCGCCGCAATGATTGGATTGATGACTCTGAGGTAGGTTCTCATGTTCGGACTCCGGTTGCTTTCAATTAGCTTGGGTACACCGGCCGGCTCATGGGTTCATCTGGTTCACATGCTCATGTCGCTGACGGCGTCGCTCCAATCGCTGTAGCCGGTCGAGCCGCCGATGGCTGGAAGTCGCATTTCACGGAGGATGCGGGTTGGACTGTCACGACACCATCACCTGGACCTCACTGCCAAACGGCCCCGGCCCGGTTTCATTTACCGCCCGCAGCTTGAGGTTCATCGTCGCACCGACGGTGAGGCCTTCGAGAATCTTGTCCGGTTCGGCCGGCGAATCGGCCAGGCGGAAGTCGGTGTCCACGCCAATGACCTGAATCCAGACCTGGTAGTATTCGGCGCGCGGGGTGGGATCGCCTTGCACGCGCACTTTGCCGCCGCCCAGCGCGCTGGCGCGGGTGTTCGCCACCGCGTCCGGCGAATCCGGCGCGCCGGGACGTTTCAAGCCAAAGCTCAGCCAGCGCGAATCCATCGGCGTGAGCAGTTGCGTCAACTCGTCAATCAACCCGCGCAGGCGTTTGCGGAGTTTGTCCTCGCTGACGTCGCGCCCGGTCTTGCGTTGGGCTACGGTGTCATCCTGCAGGTTGACGTTGCTGCGCGCGTCCGAGAGCGCGGTGTGCAGCACCGCCGCCCGTGCCGCCGTGAGATTCAACGTGGCATTCTCCCGCGGGGGATTGGCGGTGAGGTAAAGCTGCACGGACTTGAGCAAGGGCAGCAGGCGGTCGCTCGTGGCCGGCACGGCGATGGAGTCATTGGGCCAGCCGGCGGCTTCCCAAGCGGCGGAGGGTTTGCTGCCGAGGAAGGTCTTGAAAACGTCGCGGGCCAGCGTCAGAAACGCGCGGGCGTTCGAGCGAGCGACGGTCTGGGCGGTGACCAGCGGCACGCGGTCGGACACTGCGGCGTCGAAGGTGTTCTTTTGGGTAGTGAGATCGGCGAGGTCGGCACGGATGCCGGCTTCCTTGTTTTGCTGGAGGCCGATGGTGGTTTCAAGCTGGTGCGCGCCATCGGCGGCGTCTTCAGCCAGGGTGATCAATTCGTCGAGGTTGGCGGGGAGTTTGTTGGAGGCCATGGAAGTTCAGGTGTCGGTGGTTGGAGATCAGAGGTCAGATTCCGGCGGTCGGAGGGCGGAGGACAGTGGGGATGGGAAACCCGGATCATGGTGCTCTTCGCGCCTTGTTGCGGGCATCCCGATGCAAGTATTTGGAAAAGAGGAGGATAAAATGAAAGGCTCGCCGGGAACTGCCCGTTTTCGGAGCATAAGGCCCGGCTTCCGGCGGGAAGAACCGTTTTGCGGAGCAAAACGCGGCGGCGGCGCTGGAAATCCCAGGAAAACGGAGCAAAAACTCCCGCTTCCCGCGGAAAGAGCCGGTTTCTGGAGCGCAAAACTGGGCTGATGCCGGTAAGCGCCGGAAAATGGACTGCAAACCGCCGCTTTCTGCCGCAAGACCGGATTTTTTGGCCCAAATGCCGGGCTGACGGCGGGAAGCCGGGTTTTGCGGAGCATTCGGGAGTGATTCCCGACACCGGAAAACCTTTTCGCCTCGCTGGTTTCCGATTTCCGCGCGACCGTCTGCGCCCATCTGCCTTCATCCACGGGTTGCAAGTGTATTTGGCTCACAGGAGACAACACGTTCCGGGCGGACAAATCTTTCAGGAAATCTTCCACGTTGTTTGAACCACAGACTCACGCAGATGGACACAGATGGGAAGGAGCGTCTCCGTTCCGATGCGGCACGCGAAGCACGAACTTGGCTCCCTCGGTCCGCACCGGATTGATCTGCGTTTATCTGCGTGCATCTGTGGTTTCCAGGTTGGGAAGCGGTTGGCGCGGGCATCCCGTCCTTGCCCTAGCCGACCACGCCAAGCTTTTTCGGATTTTCCCTGAAAGAAATCGCTCCGTAGCGCGTGTTCAGGTAAGCATGTTCCTCACGATGGATGCGGATGCCGAAACTCTGCGGACGAGCTGGACGCTCGTGGCGCGGCTCAAAAACCTGGACGATCAGACGAGCTGGGAGGAGTTCCACGCGCTGTATCGGCCCCTCATCCACGGCGTGGCGGTGAAGGCGGGGTTGCGGCCCGACGAGGCGGAGGATGCGGTGCAGGAAACGCTGGCGGCGATGGCCAAGCACATCCAGGGCTTCGTGCCGTCGCCGGAACGCGGGTCGTTCCGCGCGTGGCTGTTGAAGATCGCCCGGCAGCGGATCACCGACCGGTTCCGGAAGCGGTTGCCGGGCGCCGCGACCAGCGAGCCGATGACCCACGGCACGGCCCGCACGCCGACGGTGGAGCGCGTGCCCGACGGCCATGAAGTGGACCTGGAAGCATTGTGTGACGCGGAGTGGGAGCGGTGGCTGACGAAGAAGGCGATGCAGGAGTTGCAGCTCGAAGTGAAGGCGGAGCATTACCAGATTTTTCATCTGCTGACGGCGGAGCAGAAGACGGTCGAGGAAGTGGCGCGGATGGTCGGGAGGAACCGGGCGCGCATCTACGTGATCCGGCATCGGGTGGGGAACGCGCTCAGGAAGATCGTCAAGCGGCTGGAAAAGCGGTTGGGGTGAAGCCTGCGGTCCGGATCTGGTAGGGACAGCCTGCCGGGGGCCGGGGGATGAAGTAGAGCAACGGGAACGGACGTTTCGGCGAAACGTCCCTACCGGGCACTGTCCGAATTGGGTAGGGACAGCTTGCCAAGCTGTCCGCTCGTGAAGTCCAATTCCCCCGGTCCCGTGCGGTTGTCTTCCGGGTCGCATGTTGCCTGTTTCCTCCGACCCGGGCGTTTCGGCGAAACGTCCCTACCCGTTACGGCCCCGAAGTGATTCTGGTAGGGACAGCTTGCCAAGCTGTCCGCTCGTGAAGTCCAATTCCCCCGGTCTCGTGCAATTGTCTTCCGGGTCGCTTGTTGCCTGTTTCCTCCGAGCCGGACGTTTCGGCGAAACGTCCCTACCGTTCATTGCGTTGGAGGGCTTGGGATGAACACGTAAGGCCACTCTTTCGCGTCTTGCACCAAGCCTTTGCGCACCGGATTCGCCAAGATGTAATCCGCCTTTTCCCGCCAGCTTTCCCCGGAGCGCAGCCGATGCTCAAAGAAATCCCGCTGCCAGGCGATGCCCAGATGCCGCGCGGTCCAGCGTTTCCAGAGCGACACCGTCTCCTGCAGAGTGTGCGCCGACGGTGGGAAGGAAATCAGGCTGTGTACATGATCCGGCATCACAAGGAACAGATGGGCAAACCAGATGGACCGCTCGTTCCGAAACCGCACGCTGTCGAGCAGGGGCGCGGCAACTTCGGGTTTGGCAAGTTGATTAAGCTGTCGTGTCTGACAGTTGACAGTGATGAAATAGACGGATTTCTGCGGGTCCACCCAGAGCGGCAACGCGTGAGGCAGCGTTCGCCGTTGTGGCAAATCCGGCTTCATGGTGTTCGTTGCCGGATCCATCATCACTCCGATTCTGGCAGCGCCGCCTTGCAGAGGCGAGAGGTTTTGTGTGTCCCGACCCGGACGTTTCGGCGAAATGTCCCTACCGCCGGCTACGGCACGCTTCCCTTTCGCGCGCCATTCGGCTACGCTGCGCGTCCATGAAGCCCGACGCCCCTCCAGGCAGTTCGTCTTCAGGCGCCCGGCGCATTCCGGCGGGACCGCCGCCGGCGATTCCCGATTACCAAATGCTCCGCCGCATCGGCGGCGGCAGCTATGGCGAAGTCTGGCTGGCGCGCGATGTCCTCGGCAACTATCGCGCGGTGAAGGTCGTCCATCGCGGGCAATTCAACCATGACCGGCCCTTCGAGCGCGAGTTCGAGGGCATCCGCAACTTCGAACCGGTGTCGCGCTCGCATCCCAGCCAGGTGAGCTTGTTCCACGTTGGCCGCAACGACGCGGACGGTTATTTCTACTACGTGATGGAACTGGCCGACGACCAGCGCACCGGCCAGCAGATTGATCCCGAGCGTTACGAGCCGAAGACGTTGCGCAGCGAACTCCGGCAACGCGGACGCCTGCCGGTGGCGGGATGTTTGAAGGTGGGTCTGACCCTCACCACCGCGTTGAAGCATCTCCACGGCGCCGGCCTGATTCATCGCGACATCAAACCCTCGAACGTCATCTTCGTCCACGGGTTGCCCAAGCTGGCGGACATCGGCTTGGTCGCGGCGGCGGGTGATGAATGTTCGTTTGTCGGCACGGAGGGTTACGTGGCGGGCGAAGGTCCGGGCAAGGCGCAGGCGGACATTTTCGCGCTGGGCAAGGTGCTTTACGAAATGCTCACGGGTCTCAGGCCGGAGCGATATCCCAGCCTGCCCGAGGAATGGGGGAAAGCGCCGGACCGCCACGCGCAGGAATTGAACGAGGTGGTGGTGAAGGCGTGCGCGGCCAATGTGGCGGAGCGCTACCAAAGCGCGGCGGAACTCGAAACGGATTTGGAATTGCTCAAGAGCGGGAAGTCGCTGGTACGCCTGCGGCGGATTGAGCGCGCTTACCGGCGGTTGTTGGTGTTCGCGGGCGTGGCAATCGGCGTTTTCATCCTGGGCGGGTTCGCGCTGGGTTTCTTCGTTTTCCAGAATCGTGCCGCCGAGCAGAACCTCCGGCGCGAGTTGCGCGAAATCCAGCTTTCACGGCTCGGAAACCGACGCACAGGCTGGTTCACGAATAGTTGGGCCCGCTTGGAACAGGCCGCCGCCATTCGCATGGACCAGGAGGTCACGGAGCAGGCGTCAGCCGTGCTGGCGGGGTTGGACGCGCGACCGGTGAACAATCTGTTCGGCACTGCCGGTGCTTCGGCGGCGTTTTCTCCCGACGGACGCGCGTTGGTGGGCGGCGTGGGCCCGGACGGCCCGGCACTATTGATTGACACCAACGGAGCAATGACTGAATTGTCCGTGCGCGGTGAAGGACCGGTGTGCTGGACGCCCGAAGGCGTGCCGCTGCAACTGACCGCCGTCTCAAACAGACTGGTGCTGCGCGAAGCCATGACTGGCAACGTGCGCCGGGAGTTTCCTTTTGCGGGTGCGAAGCTATTCTCCATCGGCTCCCATCCTGTTCTTGCCCTCACTCCGGACGGCCGCGGCGTGGCTGCGGGGATGGGTGATCGCGTCCTTGTTTGGCAGGCGGCCGGTGGCGATTTGCCGGGTGCAATCCCGACACACGCCACGGCACTGGCCTTCAGCCCCGACGGCTCGCTGCTCGGAGTGGGCGGCGCGGATGGAACCACGCGCGTCTATGCCTTTCCGAGCCTGGCCGAGGTCGCGGTGCTCCCGCCGGCGTTGCGCGGGAGTCCAGTCCTTTGTCTGGCGTTTGGCCGTGATCCTCTGGTGCGCTACGGCGCGCTTCAGACAACGAATTCTTGGCTCCTGGCCACAGGCGATCAGGGGGCCGGAATTGTCATCTGGGATTTGGCCCGCCGCCTGCCACGCACTGTCTGTCGAGGTTCCACCTGGATCGTGACTGCTTTGGCGTTCCATCCGGATGGAGTGACGCTGGTTTCCGCGGGCCGGAACGATCCCGTGATTTGGGATGTGACGAGCGGACAATCTCTCCTGCGCCTCCGGCACGCGGGCGCTGGAGAATGCCGGGCACTGGCCTTCGACTACGAAGGCCGGCGGCTGGTTTGCGGTAGCGATCCCGGAGACGCAACCGCGACGGTCGGACTTTGGGAGTGGGAGCCGCATCATGGCGTCCAGGTCTTGCGCGGGTTGGCTTCCCCTGTTCGCAAGCTCTGGTTCTCCGCAGACAGCACGCGGGTCGCCGCCTTGAGCGACGACTGGCATCTTGCCGTGTGGGAACTCGCCTCGGGCCGGCTGTTCTTTCTTTTCGAAACACCGGTCGGCCTGTCATACACCGACAGTGCCGGAGCATGCTTCGACGCCAGCGGCAACCGGCTTGCATTCGCGAGCGGCCATGAGGCCTGCCTCTACGATCTGGCAACGGGCAACGTCGTGCAAGCATGGCACCTCGCCACGGGGTGGTCGGACCAACTGCAATTCGATGCACGGGGCCGGCTGCTGTTGCTCCGGCGTGAGCACGCAGGGGAAACGCGAGCTTGGCTCTGGCGTTTGTATGAACTGGGAGCATCTGGAAGCCCTGTCTTGCTGCATCAGCAAAAGGAGATAAACGGGTCTGTGCTGGGCCTGGCTTTCGTTCCAGGCGGCGAGCAATTTCTCGCTTGGGACGACGGATCGTGGGGCGCCACGCAGGCCATTCGCGTGCTCGACGTGGCCAGTGGCAATGAGAGATGGAGGGACGAGCTTGCTGGACCTGCTGGCGATTTGAGAGTGTGCTTTGATCCTGGCGGCCGATGGTTTGGCTACACGGCTTACCACGACGCGCGCTTGCGTCTCATGCGCTTCTCGGGTTTTCAGGAAATCGGCACCACTGCCGAAGACTACGATGCCATCAGCCCATCGGGTCAGGAGTTCGCGGTGGACGCTGCCAACCAGAGATGGCTTCACTCGGATCGGGCGGGGCCGCAGCACGGCAGGCTTCCACTCGCCACGGACTGGACCGCGCTCTCCTGGGTTTCCGCCTTCAGCCCGAACGGGAAGCTGGTGGCCAAGGGCACGGAAGAGGGAGCGGTTTTGGTTGCCGACATCCGAGCGGTGCGCGAACGGTTGTCGGCTCTAGGCCGATGATCAGTGTCGCGCCGGCTGAAAGCTTGACTGTCTTTCCGACAAATCTTGTCGCGTTGTGTTTGTTTCGCGCGCGGATGCGAATTCCATTTTGCCTGAGAAGATTCTCCTGAGGCTCTGACAGTCCCCCCGAATGCGAAATACGCCTTTTGCCGGTTTGGGCTTAAATTGCGTCTTGTCAAGCCGACCGCCCCTGCTACCTTTTGCCGCCTTTGATATGAAAGCAGACATTCATCCGAAGTATGTGGATGCGGAAATCCGTTGCGCCTGCGGCAACGTGATCAAGACCCGCTCCACCAAGCCGGTCATCATCGTGGGCATTTGCAACGTGTGCCACCCCTTCTACACCGGCCAGCAGAAGTTCGTGGACACCGCCGGTCGCGTGGACAAGTTCCAGCAACGCGCCGCCAAGACGCAGGCCGCCCAGGCCGCCTTCGCCGCCACGAAGAAGAAAAAGAAGTAGCGACCACCCTCTTCGCCGCCCGCCAGCGCTTCCGGCGCCCGCGGGCGGTGTGTTTTTTGCTGCCATGCGTCGGCTAATTACGAATTACGGATTACGATTTCCTCGCAGGTTTTCGCGCAAGCCCGCAAGTCGTAGTTCGTAACTCGTAATCCCCAAGTCAAACATGGATCTCCGTCCGCACATCGAGAAGTTCCGCCGGCGCTTTGCCGAGGTCGAAACCGCCCTGAGCGATCCCAAGGTGTTCGACAACCCGCAGCGCGCGCAGGAACTCGGCAGGGAATACGCCCGGCTCAAGGAACTGGTGGCGACGGGTGATGCCTACCTCAAAACGGTCGCCGACTTGGCGGAAAACCGCGCGATGCTCACGGCTGAGCCTGCGGGTTCGGAGCTTGCGCAGATGGCCACCGAAGAGATCGCGCGCCTTGAAGCGGAAGAGAAGAGGTTGGAGAAAGCCGTCCAGTTCGGTCTGCTGCCGCCCAACCCGGCAGACTCGCGCAATACGATCGTCGAAATCCGCGCGGGAGCGGGCGGTCAGGAATCTGCGCTCTTCGCCGCCGATCTTTACCGGATGTTCACCCGCTACGCGGATGCGCGCGGTTGGAAAACCGAGAGCCTGGATTCCAGCCCGTCGGATTTGGGCGGCTTCAAGGAAATCATTTTCCAGATCACGGGGCAGGATGTTTACAAGCGGCTCAAGTACGAGAGCGGTGTGCACCGTGTCCAGCGCGTGCCGGCCACCGAGGCGCAAGGTCGAATTCACACCAGCACCTGCACGGTGGCGGTGCTGCCAGAGGCGGAGGAAGTGGACATCGAGATCAAGCCGGAGGATTTAGACATCACGGTTTGCCGCGCGTCCGGTCCGGGTGGTCAGGGCGTCAACACGACCGACTCCGCCGTGCAGATCGTCCACAAACCCACCGGCGTGATCGTGCGTTGCGCCGACGAGCGTTCGCAACAGAAGAACAAGGCCAAGGCGATGAAGGTGCTCCGCTCGCGCCTGCTCGACGCGCGCGTGGCCGAGGAAAACGCCAAATACGCCGCGCAGCGCAAGGCGCAAGTCGGCACGGGCGAGCGCAACGAGCGCATCCGTACCTACAACTTTCCGCAGAACCGCGTCACGGACCACCGCATCGAACTCACGCTCTACAACCTGCCGGTTGTGCTCGAAGGCGAGATGGACGGCATCATCGAACCGCTGATGCGGCACGATTTGGAGGAGCGGCTCGCCGCGTTGACCTTGGATCGTTGAGGACTCTGGACCCGATGCAGAAAACGAAACTACAGGTGCGCATAGATGCACACAGATTAGCGGTGCGAAGTTGTTCTCTTTGCGCAGCGGGAATTGCAGTGGCTGGAATTCGTTCTCATCCGTGTCCATCCGTGTCCATCTGTGGCTTCAGTTCTCCGTCTTGACATGAAACGGCTCTGCGTCTTCTGCGGTTCCAGCAAAGGGAACTCCGCCACTTGCACGGCCGCCGCCCGGTCGCTCGGCGAAGCGCTGGCTGCGCGGAACATCGAACTCGTCTTCGGTGGTTCGCACGTTGGCTTGATGGGCGTGGTGGCTGACGCGGTGCTGGCCAACGGCGGCAAAGCCACCGGCGTGCTGCCGCGCTTCATGGACGACAAGGAACTCGCCCATCCGCGGCTCACGAAGCTGCACGTCGTCGAGACCATGCACGAGCGGAAGCAGCTCATGGCCGAGTTGGCCGAGGGTTTCGTCGCGTTGCCCGGCGGGTTCGGGACGCTGGAGGAAATCTTCGAGGCGATCACCTGGCAGCAGTTGCACCTCCACGCTCGTCCGTGCGGGTTGCTGAACGTGGATGGCTACTTTGATTCGTTGATCGAGTTCCTGCGCGGCGCGGTGGCTGGCGGCTTTGTACGTCCGGCGCACTTCGAGAAGCTGATCGTCGCCGCCACGCCGGCGGCGTTACTCGACCGCTTCGCACAGTTCCGCCCCGAACAAGCGGAGAAGTGGATTCCCAGCAAGTTGATTTGATCCCGGCATGACACCCAAGGGCTTGATTTTCGATTGCGACGGCACGCTGGCCGACACGATGCCTCTGCATTGGCGCGTCTGGAGCGCGCTCGCCAAGAAACACAACTTCGACTTTCCGGAAGACCGCTTCTTCGCCTTCGGTGGCGTGCCCTCGCGCGACATCGCCAAAATGCTGGGCGAGGAACAAGGCATTCCGCTCGACTACATGGCCATCGCTCGCGAGAAGGAGGCCGGCTACGTGCCGCTCATCGCGCAGATCGAACCCATCAACGCCGTCGTCGGCATCGCGCGCGAGAACTTTGGAAAAATTCCGATGGCCGTAGCCTCCGGCGGCTCGCGGCGCGTGATCGAACAGGTCTTGGAACACTTGAACATCCGCCAGTTGTTCGCCGCCGTGGTGACCAACGAAGACGTGCAGCGCCAGAAGCCCGCGCCGGACATTTTCCTGGAAGCCGCCCGTCGCATCGGCGTGCCGCCGCAACTCTGCCGCGCCTACGAAGACACCGACCTGGGCATGGAAGCCATCCGCGCCGCCGGCATGGATGCGGTGGATGTGCGGGAAATGCTCGTGAAGCGTTGAATTGTTGAACCGTTGAATCGGAAAGGGGTTCTGCGCAAGCCGCGCCAAACCGGTTCAACCTCGCCGGCTCAACTCCTGCCGAATCCAGCTTGGATTCCTCCGCAAATCGAGGACCGCAAAAACCTGGGTTTCCGCTTCCGTCTCGCGGTAGTAAATCCCGAATGGAAAGTGATGGGCGAGCATTCGGTGGAAGCCGAAATGGCGCGAATGAATCCCGTGATAGAGCGCCAGGCTTTCGATGTCCGTCGTCAGCGCATCAGCGCAGTAATCCCCAATGCCAGGCTCTTGATCGTCGTAAAAGTCCTGCGCCCGTTCAATGT
>Ga0315277_10006870_pt1 | contig 14813 bp, 13 predicted proteins | sample YL17G05_15_MG_FD_203695 | JGI IMG/M metagenome (GOLD analysis project Ga0315277, IMG submission 203695) | Sediment microbial communities from Yellowstone Lake, YNP, Wyoming, USA - YL17G05_15 | ecosystem: Environmental > Aquatic > Freshwater > Lake > Sediment | place: USA: Wyoming | collected... | reverse complement strand
CTCCACTTGCAGGTTCGTGGTGTGCAAGTGACACAGGTTGATGTTGTACCGAGAGGCACGGGCAGCGACGCCAGCCCGTAGATAGGTCCGCGTGCCAACTGGCGCAGGAGCACCGCGTGGTGCTCCTGCTGGTTCTGAACGGGACGCGGGCGCTCTGTCCGCGTCCGATGGAAGTTCAGCGCACCAGGGTGACTTTGCGTACCGAAGAAGCGCCGGTGTCAGCGTTGAGCAGGCGGCAGAAGTAGACGCCGGGCGCAACGGACCGGCCTGCGCGGTCGGTCGCGTGCCAGGCCAGTTTGTACCGCCCGGGCGCGACCCGGCCGCTCACCGGCACGGCCACGACCCGGCCGGACCGGTCGTAGACTTTGAGCGCGATGTTGGAAGCAGCCGGGATCTCGTAGCTTAACCCGACGGCCGACCGGAAGGGATTGGGCGTTGGTTCAAGCAGGCGGAACCGGAGCTTGGCTTCGGCAGCGCCGCTCACGCCGACGTCGGGTGACTGCATCAGCCGCGCCATCCAGTCGTGAGCTGTCCACTGCCGGAATGTGTCCTGGTTCGAGGACATGTACGAGCGCAGGTCGACAGGCGGCGTTGCGTCGGCACCCACGCCGAGGCCCGGCGAAGTGTTTGGCCAGTGGATGACCATCCAGACGTCGGAGGCGTTGTAGCGGTTGATGCCGAAGTCGAAGGTGATCCAGCCAGGCACGTTCGGTGTTGAGACGTTCTCGACCCGGCCCAGCTCGGCGGTGGTGTCCGGCTCGCCGGAGTTGTCCTCGCAGACCATCACATAGTCGAACACCTGGCTAGCCAGGTTGACCATGATGCGGCCGCCGGTTATTGCGTAGGACGGGGGAATCGTCGGTGTGTAGCGAACGTAGAACTTGTCGTTGTCGTTGCGGCCGACCCAGTAGAACGCCTCGTAGCCGCCGTCGTCGTACATTATCTCGTAGGTCACGTCAAAGTTGCGCCGGAGTGTGTCGTTCCTTGGGTAAAAGTCGCTGTTGCAGATGACGGCGCCCGTGGCGGTATAGGCGCCGACATTGGGAATCTGTGCCGGCCGGAATTGCACGGAGACCGTGTCGTCGGGAGGTACTGCGCCGGTTGTGACCGAGTCGCTATAGATGACGGTGCCTAGGGAATCGGCGATAACCAGCCGGCAGCGCAGCGTGTCGCTGTATGAGCCATTGTTGACCACCGATGCTTTGGGCGTGAACGAGGAGTTGACCGTCAGTTCCGAATTGGGCGGAGCGATGCGGATGGGCATGCCGTCGTGGTAGCACTTGCTCTTCATCACCATCGTGTCATCCCCGGGATAGCTGTCGCCGACGAGGGCGGTGTAGAACGTGAACGAGTAGAGGTCGAACAGCGTCGGGGTCCAGTTGCTGAATGACACCGGGGCAGTCGAGCCGTCCGTGAGTCCGACCACGTTGGCGCTGTCCTGGTACAGGACCGAGTCCTGGCTGTTGCTGATGGTGAGATGCGTTACGAATGTGGCCGCGCTGTCGCCGTAGTTCTGGACCGTGGCTTGCGGGGTGACCGGGTTCCCGACCTGCAGGTATCGAGTGGGCTGCTGGATTGAGGCCATGCCGACATTATTGCTCGCGGCAGAACCGATGATGACCGCGTACACCTCGCCGCCGTTGCCCATCTGGTAGGCGTGGACCGCCTTGCCGCCACAGACCGCGAACTGGCCGTCGTCCGAGATATCGCACGAGAAAAGCGAGCCCGGCTCCTCGTCACGGGTGATGCCGACGAGCGGCGTCGTGTCCGAACGGTCGTGGACGGTGAATACCTTGTACGACCCGGAGCTCGAGTACTCGCCCCACGAAGCGGCGGCGATGTGCGAGCCGTCACGCGAGAGCGCGACCGAAGGGACGTATGCGCCGGTCGTACCGTAGCCCTGGTAGGTCCAGAGCGGTGTGGACGAGCTCGAATCGAAGACACAGAGCTTGCCGTTGTCGTAGCCGGTGCCGCAGGCAATCGTCGAGCCGTCGGCGGAGATGCCGACGCCCGCGACCCAGGGAGTGCCGACCGACCGCTGCCACTTCATCACATAGTCGGTGCCGTTCCACTCGAACAGCTTGAGCATGGAGTTGTAGTCGCCAGTCACGACCATTCGACCGTCCCCGGAGATGGCAGCTGCGTACTGGGTTCCGCTGTTCGAGGCTCCGATCGGGATTCCGTCCCGCCGGACGCCGTCCTCGAAGACAAAGCAGGAGTCGTAGACCGTAACCGCGGCAATCGAGCCGTTGTCCGAGACGTCGATGCCCTGCAGGCGGTCCGGCTCGTTCACGGGCGCCGTATAGAGCGTGTCGCCGGACGCTGCATCAAAGCCGAAGAGCGTGCCGCCGTGGACACCTATGACCTTGGTGCCATCGCGCGACGCCTTGGAAAAGCCGCTGGCCTGCCCGGGATACTCGTAAGTCCAGTCCGGATATCCCGAACTCCGCGACCACTTGACTGTAGCGTCAACCAACGACAGGGTCAGCACACGGCCGTCATACGATGATCCGATTTGGCGGCCGTTGCTCCCAAAGGTGAAGTCACCGGGGCTTTCCCACAGCGGTATCTCATCGGCCAGGGTTCGATAGTAGCTGGCGCGCGGGCTGTTCAGGTACCAGTTGGCCAGCACGTGCATGCCGTCGCCCGAGATCTCCGTGGCCTGGATGATGCCATAGCGGTGGTTGCGGTCGACCCAGAGCACGCCGGTGTCGGCCGGCGCGTTCGGCGGTGTCTCTGGCATGACCGGCTTCGGGTCGAGATACCCGTTGCCGGTGTTGATGCGATACCGCGTTTGCGGGCTGCCGTCAGGGCCGTTGACGGTGACCGGTTCGAGCCCCACCTGGCCGGCAAAAAGCAGGCAGGGGAGCAGCAGGACAAACAACTTCTTCACGTACTACCTCCTGTCATCAGTAACTCATTTTGGGCGGCTCAAGAGCACGGCGAGCAGGGCCCGCTGCGCGTGAAGCCGGTTCTCCGCTTGGTCCAACACGATTGACTGGGGGCCGTCAAGCACTTCGGCGGAAATCTCCTCGCCGCGATGGGCAGGCAGGCAGTGGAGCACCTTCGCTTCAGGCTTGGCCCAGGACATGAGTTCCTTGTTGAGTTGGTACGGGCGGAATATCTGCTTGCGCTGTTCTACCTCAGCTTCCTGGCCCATGGACGCCCAGACATCGGTGTAGACAAAGTCCGCGTCTTTCGCCCCGACCTTCGGGTCGTAGGTGAGCACTATGCTTGCGCCGCTCTTCTTCGCGTATTCCAGTGCTCGCGTCGTGACTGCCTGCGGCGGTTCGAATCCCTTGGGTGTGGCCACCCGCAGGTTGACTCCGACCAGGCCACAGGCAAGCATCAACGAGTTGCAGACGTTGTTGCCGTCGCCGGTCCAGCAGATGGTCGCACCCTCAAGGCTGCCGCGGTCCTCGAGCACGGTCAGCAAGTCGGCGAGAATCTGGCAAGGGTGCTCTTCGTCGCACAGGGCGTTGATGACCGGCACCGTCGCGCTCTCCGCCAGCTCGCTAATCTTCGAGTGCTCGAATACGCGGGCGATGATGCAGTCGACCCAGCGGGACAGGTTGCGCGCGACGTCGTAGACCGTTTCTCTCACGCCGAGACCGATGTCGGTCGGGCCCAGGTAGACCGCCGAGCCGCCAAGGTCGCGCATCGCCCGTTCGAACGTCACGCGGGTGCGCAGCGATGGCTTCTCGAATATCAGCGCTCCCATTGTGCCCGGCGCGATGTCGAGGCGGCGCTGCTTCTTGACCGCCTGCTTCAGTTCGATTGACTTCTCCAGCAGGCCGAGGATTTCGTCTTTGGACAGGTCGTTGATAGATGTCAGGTCTTTCTTCATAGTATGTAGCGACTCAGGTCCTTGTTCTCCACGATGCTCTTCAGCTTGTTTCGGACATAGGTTGCGGTGACCGTCTGCGTCGTGACTTCAGGGTCCGGCAGCCGGAACAGGATGTCGTCGAGCAGCGCGGTCATCACGGTGTGCAGCCGCCGGGCGCCGATGTTCTCGGTCTCGCTGTTGACCCGCTCGGCGATTGCGGCAATCTCATCCACCGCGTCTTTGGTAATGGTCAGCTTCACGCCTTCGCTTGCCAGCAGCGCGGTGTACTGCCGGGCAAGCGAGTTTTCCGGTTCGGTCAGGATGCGGCGCAGGTCGGTGCCGGAGAGCGGTTTGAGCTCGACCCGAATCGGGAAACGGCCCTGGAACTCGGGAATCATGTCCGAGGGTTTCACTTTGTGGAAAGCGCCTGCGGCGATGAAAAGGATGTGGTCGGTGCGCAGCATCCCGTACTTGGTGAGTACGCTCGAACCCTCGACTACCGGCAGCAGGTCGCGCTGCACGCCCTCGCGCGAGACGTCCGGACCCGTGGTCGAAGGCGTGGCGGCGACGATCTTGTCAATCTCGTCGATAAAGACGATGCCGGACTTCTCGGTACGCTGCCGGGCCACGGCAATCACCTCGTCCATATCAATCAGCTTCTGCGCTTCCTCCTGCGGCAGCAAGCGCCGCGCCTCGCCCACGGTCAGCTTCCGCTTCTTGGTGCGCTTGGGCAAGGCCGCGGACATCACTTCCTGCACCTCGATCGCCATCTCTTCGCCGCCCATCTGCGACAGCATCTCGGAGAAAGGCGTGAACTGGGAGGTGGATTCGGTTTCGATGGTCCGCTGGTCAAGCTCGCCGGCGCGGAGATGGACGCGGAGTCGCTCTCGCGCCTCAGCCGCGGGCTCGGCGCCTTCGGGCGGCTTCGCCTGGCGCGGAGTCAGGCTGTCGAGGATGCACTCCTCGGCCAGCTCGGCGGCCCGTCCCATCACCACCTGCATCCGTTCGGCTTTGACCATGTTGACGCCGATTTCCATCAGGTCCCGAATCATCGAATCCACGTCCCGACCCACGTACCCGACCTCGGTGAACTTCGAGGCTTCGACCTTTACGAACGGCGCCTGCGCCAGTTTTGCGAGTCGCCGCGCAATCTCGGTCTTGCCCACACCGGTCGGGCCGATGAGAATGATGTTGTTCGGCATTATCTCCTCGCGTAACTCCTCCGGCACCTGGTTGCGGCGCCAGCGGTTGCGCAGAGCGATGGCGACCGCCTTCTTGGCCTTATCCTGGCCAATGACGTAGCGGTCGAGCTCGCGGACAATCTCCTGCGGCGTCAAGGCCTGGGGCTGTACCGCAGGAACGGGAGAATCAGTCAGCTTTGTCCTTCGAGCCATGAGGAGCGTATAGAATAGGGCATGAACGCAGGCAGTCAACTGAAGGAAAGCCCTATGGAGGAGAACGCCAATGACCAAGCACCAGTCCTCAGTCGCTCACCCTCGCCCTCTCCCAGAGGGAGAGGGAAGGGGTGAGGGTGGCATCGAGCCGTCGGGATTTGACTGGTCATTGGGATTCGGGAATTGGTGCTTCTGCCTCATGCAGTTGACATTCATGCCGTGCTGTCTAGAGTAACGCTGCCATGAAACGCAAGACTCAGTGGTTCGAGGACGACGCATTCTGGGCGGCGTTCAGGCCGTCCATGTTCGGTGAAGAACGGTGGCAGATGGCGGCCATGGATGCCGAGCCGCTCGCCAAGCTTCTGGACCTGAAGCCCGGCGCGCATGTACTCGACCTCCCCTGCGGTCCTGGACGCTTCTGTATCGAACTTGCCCGGCGCGGCTTCAAGGTCACCGGGGTAGATCGGACCGTCTTGTACCTGAACGAGGCGCGCAAACGGGCCAGACAACAGAAGCTCGACGTGGAGTTCGTCCGGGAGGATATGAGACGGTTCATTCGGACCAAGGCGTTCGACGCCTGCATCAACATGTACACCTCCATCGGCTACTTCGAAGACCCAGCCGATGACCTCAAGGTCTGCCGAAACGTGTACCGGTCATTGCGGCCCGACGGCAGATTCCTGATTCAAACTGGCGGCAAGGAATGGTTGGCGCGCGTGTACAAGCCTCGCGACTGGCGCGAAGAGGCAGGTGCCTTCATCCTCGAGGAACGGAAGGTCGTGCCCGGATGGACCGGGCTTGAGAACCGCTGGGTGCTGATCCAGAAAGGCAAGGTGCGTGAGTTCCGGTTCTACCTGCGCCTGTACTCAGGCGTTGAGCTGAGCGACCTGCTCAGACGCGCCGGGTTTGCGAATGTAGACATCTACGGTGGTGTTGATGGCGTACCGTACGACAATACCTCGCGGTGGCTGGTGGCAGTAGGGACGAAGTGACCAGTTCCCAGTTTCCAGTGTCCAGTGGCGGAACCGTCTCATTCCTGTTTGACTGGTCACTGGTAACTGGTACCTGGAGACTCGCGCGTCCGCCAGCGGTGAGCACGTTGTGAGCTACGAGGTCCTGCCGACTGCCGAACACGATTCGTGAGCGGACCAAGCCTGGATTCCGAGCGCAAGGGCTTTCGCTACCTTGACGTCATTACCGCCGTTTTCGTCGCGGTGCTGCTCATCTCAAACACCGTCTCGGTCAAGCTCGTTCACTTCTGGCTCTTCACCTACGACGGCGGCACCATCCTCTTCCCGCTGAGCTACATCTTCGGCGACATCCTGACCGAGGTCTACGGCTTCAGCCGCTCACGCAAGGTCATCTGGCTCGGCTTCGCGTGCACACTTCTGATGGCCAATGTCTACATCCTGGTCGGCCGGATTCCGGCGGCCGCGGACTGGCCATTCCAGCAGGACTACGTGAACATCCTCGGCCTGGTGCCGAGAATCGTGATTGCCAGCCTGATTGCCTACTTCGCCGGGGAATTCTCCAACTCGTTTATCCTCGCCAGGATGAAAGTCTGGACCCGGGGCCGGTGGCTCTGGACCCGCACCATCGGCTCGACGATTGTGGGCGAGTTCGTCGACACGCTGCTCTTCGTCTCCATCGCCTTTCTCGGAGCGACCGGGTTTCCGACCCGCGTGCTGGTCGCGGTTCTGGTTTCCAACTACATCTTCAAGGTCGGCGTCGAGGTCGTCTTCACTCCAGTGACTTATGCGATTGTGGGCTTCCTGAAACGGCGCGAGCAGGAGGACTACTACGACTACCACACCGACTTCAATCCGTTCCACGGAGGACAAGCAGAACCGCCAAGGTCCCGAGAGGAAACCGGCCGTACTCGTCCCGACCTCGTGACCTTCGCCTGTATCCTGGCTTTTGCGGCGGCCCAGCTACTGATTTTCCGGGTCGAGGGGCAGGCGCTCGCGCCGGCGACGACCCTGTACCTGGTATTCAACGCCCTGCTGATTCTGCTCGCGACGGTCGGGCTTTGGCGGATGAAGCGCTGGGCCCTGGCTCTGGCCGCAGCCCTGTTCCTGGCGAACCAGGGAATCCTGCTCCTCGTTCATGCCTGGCAAGTCTGGACCCTGGCGTCGATCCTGCCGGTCGCCATGGCGCTCCGCCACTTTCGGCGGATGGGCTAGCCAAACGGCCAGTCGTGAGCATCTTCTGGGCCAACGTAATCCTCAAGGGAATCACGACGCTCGTCTCGTTGCCGTGGATCTACTTCGTTAGAGAAAAGAAGCCCGCGACTTAGGGATCTCGGACTCGGGCATTCGGTCTGCGCCCGCTACAGGTGCCAGGAGAACTGGAACCTGACGCTCCGGATGTAGAACGGGTCTTCGTAGAGGTCCGAGTCCACGCCGACGTCAATCCGGATTCCTCGATGTTCGAGTCCCACGCCCCAAGTGAGCCCTTTGAGGCGATGTTCGTACCGGTAGCCAAGCCGGATGAAAGCCAGGTGGGCGGCTCCGAGTTCAAGGCCGGCGCCGAGATGCCACGGGTACGGGTTTGAACCGGCTGGGTAGAGGTTCCGGGAAGCTTCTCCCGTCAAAGCTAACGAAACCGGGCCGGGAATCGGCGGCCTAACCGCGAAGCCGAGCCGGGCGATGCGCGGGAGGAAGGCACTCGAGATTGTGTCGTAGCTGATGCTCGGGCCGAGGTTGGCGACCGCGAGGCCAAGCGTCAGTGCGTTCAACGGGCGATACTGGACGCCCGCGTCACACGCAAACGTGAGGGCGTCGAGGACTCTTCCCCCGGACCAAGCGATGCGCGAGTAGATCGTCTTCACGGTCAGCCCGGCAGAAATGGCAGGCTGGAGTCGGTAGGCGGCAGAGACGCTCGGCGCTACATCGTACCAGCGAGTTGTCCCGATGACTCTTCCACGTTCGTCTGTCGAAGCGAAGCTAATCTGAAAGTACTGGACGTTGGCCGCGAAGCCCAGCCGTCCATTCGGGCGGTAGGCTACTCCGGCATGGTCGATGCTCATATCGTCCCCCAGCCAGTGGTCGTGCGTCCAGGTAGCGGCCATCGGTGACCCGTAAGTGATGCTCGCCGGGTTGTAGTAGGTGTTGGCGTCGACGCTGTCGAGCGCAACTCCAGCGGCACCCAGCGCTGCCGTGCGCGCATCAGGTATGATAGTGAGGAATGTTGCGCTAGGACCTGTGGCGCCGAGCTGAGCAAAGAGCGAGGCTACGGCGAGCGACAGAGAGAGGAGAGTGCGTCTCATAGTCTCAAATCGCTCAGGCGCACGCCGAAGAAGAATGACGACCCTGACACCCAGGTCGGCTCCACTCGCCACGGCGGTCCGTGGTACTGCAGCACTCGCACCCAATCCGCATACCAGCCTATCTCCGTTCCGAGCGTGACTCGACCAACGCCTATCAGCGCACCCGCGCCAAGACGGAAACGCCAGCCCTGATGTCGGCAGAAGTCGTATGATACGCCGGTTCCGACCGTGCCGTATGGCTGGACACCGGCGAACCCTGAAGGCAGCCAGGTCGCCACAGGGCCGAAAGCGAAGACTGGCGTATTGAGGAACATGTCCTTGTGCTTGGGGAACGTGTTTAGTAGCGCAAGGTCAGCACCGAGTGCAAGGTTCGGACTCACGAACAGGCCGACCCGGAAGAACGGGTCTACGCTCGAGAAGGCGGAATCGGGATTGTATGAGTAGATGGCGCCGCCGGAGATGCGGTAATCAAGTCCCACGCTGCCGAACCGCGTGCCGGGCGCGAACGGCGCAGCCGTCGCAACCACGGCGAGGAAGAGAATGACCGCTGCTGTTCTTCCCACAGAAGTCACGGGAGGATAATATCTGCGCGTGGATTCCTGTCAAGTGCCTTACATCGATTCGGACGTCGGGCGAGGGGAGACGGGCTACGGCCTACGGCTCACGGATTGCGCTGATGGCAGGGCGGTTGTGTCAAATGGACGGGCGGACTGAGCAGTGTTCCCGGAGTCTGACGCGTCATTTCCGGCACCACAGTCTGGCGAGGTCGTACGCAGTGAAGCTGAGCCGCCAGTCATGGTTCGGGGATGGGTAGTTGTAGGTCAGCGCGTCGGTACCGAAGTCGAGTCGCAGCAGGTCGGCCATCCAGAACCCGATGCCGAGCGTCACGCCGCAGCGGTCCGAGGTCGGGTCGTCGAGATAACCGAGGCGGAGCGAGATGGTCTTCCAGAGCAAGGCGTCCGCCGCGATGCTGCGGGATATGCTGCGGCTAGGAGCCGGAGTAGCCCAGCGGTTCGCCAACCACTTCTCTGTCCACGAGCCGCCCACCTGTGCCAGCACGTCGACCTGCACGGGCTCCAGGTCGACCACGCGCACGCGTCCGCCCAGGCGGGTTGTCCAGGGCGACGGCGCGCTCGTGCCGTCGAACGACCGCAGTGAATCGGCTGCGTACCTTATTTCCGGCCCGGCATCGCACAGGGAAAGGCCAAGCCCAACCCGTGGGTGCGGGGTCCAGCGCACGCCGGCGGCAACCAGGGGCGCGAGCGCGAATGCCTCGTCCGGGAAGGTCGGGTACTGCCACATCGGGAAGTCCTCGGTCTCATTCGACATGTACAGCTTGAGTCCGACCCCGACGCTCCAGTGATCACGCGGGCTGAGCGCAGCGCGTGCCCCGAGCGTCGCGTCCCGCGCGTGCGAGTTGCCGAGGTACGTACCGTGTTCATCGACCGCCCACCCTCCGCGCTGGGTGAGCGAAGCATCGACGCCGATGGTGAACCGTCCGACAGGGATACCCGCCCCGGCCCAGGCCGTGCTCTTGCTTGGCCAGAGTCCGTTCTGCACCGGGCCTTCGGACGCGGCGATCTCGGTTTGCGACAGGCCATCGAGCGTTGCCGGGTTGAAGAACGACGCCGCGACACTCGGGCCGGCTCCGGCGAGCGCGTCAGCCAGCGCCACAGACGCGGCATCGGGCGGCAGTGACAGGGACTGGGGCGTGACCACGTAGTAGTAGTAGTCCGGGACCGGGTTGGCCCAGGCAAGGCCCAACGCGGTCAGTAGCCCGCAAGCCGCAAACAGAAGGCGTGTCCTCATCGCAGACATAGTAAGACTCGCGGGCGGGGGTGTCAAGACGGAGAGTCCTCGTCGGAGGGCGGAGGGGAGAAGTCCGGGTCGGGTTCGTAGCGAGACTTGGCCTCGACCTGAGCCTCGACCTCGCCAAGGTCCTGTTTCATCTTCCTGAGATAGTCGTCAGGCAGCATGACCGGATGCCAGCGGTTTGGTTTGGGGGTGGGCACGGGCCATTGTGGACAATCGGCCTCGCGTGTCAAATCGGCCTGCCGCGCGCTAGGAATCTCTCACCGTGTCACCGGGACCTCCCCCGCATATACCCTCCGGCTTCGCGTATGGCCCGGCGAGGCGCTTGGGGCGCGCCTGCCGGTTCGGGTGTCGGAATGACTGTTCGGTTGGAGTCGGGGAGAACGCTGAAGAGAGCTCTTCGGAGGGCCTGCCAACTGTGTTCGGGGAGAACGGGGGGTACTATACCGGGGATGCTCCCCCGGGTAGACTCCTGGAGAGACTGCGGGAGAGAGGGGCGGATGCGGGCAAGGTGCGGGCCTGCCGGGAGATGCACGAACCGGACGCCTCGGCAGCCGGGTCAGCCGGACGCCGACTTCGGTCAGATTTGCGTGTTCCTGTTCCGGCGGAAAGTGAGCCTACTTCTGCCCGCGAATCTGAGAAGTCTTTTCCCAAGAGGAACACCCATCGGCCGGGCGTCTGCGGTCGGGCCTGTCGGAGGCTGTTAGCTGTCGGCTGTGAGCGGTAGGCTCATTCCGGATGGGCGGGCGGAAGATGCCAAGATGTCCCGGAGCTTCCCGAAACAGGGTGCCTGTCCCTGGTTCCACCAATTGACGCGCTTCGGAATACAAATCGGGAGAGTGTCCCTCGCCGAGCCCGGCTACGCCGAGTCTGGTTTTGCCAGTCCATTCGCCTTTATCATTGCTTCGAATTCCTGACGGACGTACTCGTACAACGTACCATCCTGCTCGCAGACGAATGTCGGGAACGGAGCTCGTTCGCGGCGATGACCATGCAGTGTAAGGACTACTACGCGGTCGAAACGATAAAACGCGTAAAGAGGGGCGGCTGGCAAGAACCACACAATCACCTGAGCTCCATCTGAACCTGACGAGGGGCGTAGGTTTCTGAAGAACGCTGCCGCTTCTTCGATACGACTCACAAGCTCGGTGGTAGAGCAGTCGAATCGACGGGCTAGATCACGTACAGTCAAGTCGTCCCCGGGATCAGGCAGAACCACGCGAATCCGGGCGCCCTTGCTGGCGGCAAGTCTCTTGAGTTCCTGAAGATGTGTGTTGCGCCACGTGCGGGCATAGGAGAAGAATAGGTCAAGTTTCTTGACATTCTTGAATAGTGATCCCCAGTCTATTTCGCTGAGGTTGTAGGATGTGGTGACGCTGGAGATGCCTGCCAAACGTATCTCTGCGGATACACGAGCCTTGGCACACACCTCGTCCAGAAAGGCTCTCTTTCCTACAAGGTCCCACAAGATGGTTATGATCACCGTGACAAGGAGCAGCGCGCCTAACTCCCGTAACAGAGTCTGCCAGACCTCGTATCTCTCCCACCAGCCTCCTTGTGCGGATAGGATTAGCGCCGCGATTCCAGCACTCCCGGTCAATACGACGGTCAGCGCAACGCGCAGATTCACTCTTTCTTTGAGAGGTCTGACGTCAGACGAAGCCACGCTGGATTCTCTTCCTAGGGCAGAAGCAGGACACTTCCTACATTTCGAGCCCATGTCGATGACGGGCTCGGATCACGCGCTTTCATTTGTGGATTTTAGGGTTGGCGGGGACGGAAGTCAAGCGGACTGCGTGTCATCGTCGGTGGGCGACTCGTCGAAGTCGTAGGCCGGACGGTCGTCCAGAACACGTTCGCGTCGGGTCTTGGACTCAACCTGAGCCTCGACCTCGCTCAGGTCCTGCTTCATCTTCCTGATGTAGTCGTCGGGCAGCATGACCGGACGCCGGCGGTTCGGCTTTGGAACGAGCACGGGCCATTATGGACAATCGGCCCGGCGTGTCAAATGGGCGGAAGAGAGCGGGCAGGCCTGCGGCTCACGGTCTGCCAATCGGATGTATACTACGCCAGAACGTGGACGGCGGCATTGAACGCCTCAATCAGAGGCTGAAACACCTGTTGTACTGCCTCGACCGGCGCCGATTCGATTGTCTGTTCTGCAAGAGTGGCGGGAGCAACTCCAAAGTCTATGATCGCCTTCAGGAGGAATACCAGTCTCTTGCTGGTGCTTGCCGCGTAGCCCTGACTCGCCATCAATCGGCGTACCTCATCCATCTTGTGGAACGCCCGGTCGCGTTCACCCTCGTCGAGGAATCGCGCAGGACGAGCCCCAACGCTCTGCTCCAGAAGCACCAGCAGGTAGTCGTCAATCGCATACTTGACGACTGAGTGCTTGTTCAGAAGTGGCGTGCCCGGCAAGCCTTGGGGAAGCAGCGCGATGCGACAGTCGCCCATTTGCAGGAGGAAGGGGGCTTGTTCAGAGACTGCTGACGCTCCTGCTCCGAGGTCGTGGACCAGGTTCCTCAGTAGTGCCGAACCGTCAGCGGCATCGTCCAGGTCCCTCGCCACCATCAAGCGCGTTCGGCCCAGGTTGACCAACGCCCTGATGCGGTCAGCTTGCGGGCTGATACCACCGCGAGACTCGCCCTTGTTAGGATATGCTGTGAGCGTCGGCATAAGGCCCCTTCGGGCCAGCGTCTCATAGACGACGCGGTCGGTGTCGCCTTCGCAGACTATCTCGGGAACAGGCGTGGCGTCAGGGGGCACAGCGTGGGTCAACGCCCATGTCCATCAGCACGCGTGCGTCGCTGCGGTCCACGCTGCGGCAGGTGAGGACGCCGTCCTTCAACTCGGTGTGGTGCAGTCCGAACTCAACCGACGAGTCGGTGCAGGCTGCAAGGAAATGGTCAACGGTTTCAAGGCTGTGAGTGGTGGCGAGCACCTGCAGATTCCGTTCCTTGGCTGAGCGCACTATCCAACGCGTGATGTCGGCTTGGGCGCGGCAATGGTGTGCGGTCTCGGGTTCCTCAAGCAAGAGGGTAGTGTCCTTGAGCAGGCTGAGGACCATCAGCATCCGTACGAAGTATCGGGCCCCGTCGCCGAGGTCGTCAACGCGCACTGAGTACTTGGGAAGCAGGATGACCAGTTCGTTGCCTTTCATGGACGGAGTGTAGGTCAGGTTCTCAACATCCATGCCGTAGACATCGCGCAGCATTTGCGTGAGCAGCTTGTCGCGCCGGTTACTTATTAGCTGAGGCCACAGCAGTTGCTCCACTTTCGTATTGCGCCTGAACTCGGAGTCAACGAGAACTAAGTCGCGCAAGTAGGTTAGGACGATGTCGTAGCTCAGCCGTTCGAGGGGCGGAAGTCCCGTACTACCTGCGCTGCCGTGACCTCGCGACCGGTCGATGGCGCTGAACGATTGTCCCGGAGGAGCTTCTCCAAAACCCTCCGCGGCGACGACCAGTCTTCCTTGCGGCGGTGTGTTGAGTTCGAGAAGGCCCCTCTTGTCGACCTCCATGCGATATGCTACCTCGACTCCATGGGTCAGAACGACACCTATCTTAATCTCGTTGGATGGCTCGTAAGCATACCATAGCGCCCGCCACGGCTTCGTGATTTCGTAGGGCGGCAGGTTGTGGCGCTCAGCGAGTATCTGTAGGGACGAGCGTCCCAGCGGGTCATTGTGGCTATAGACGCTGTTAGCCAGCAAGAGCGCATCGAGGATGGTCGACTTGCCTGAGTTGTTGGGGCCGACGAAGAGGCTGACCTGACGAAGGTCGGGGACTTCGCCTTCTTTGATTCCCCGGAACTTGGCTATGCGCAGTGACTTGAACATAGGCGGTTGGATAATACCCTGAGGAGCACGTATGTCAATCCGGCGGCTCCGACCTGAACATCTGCCTCCGGATTACTCAGCAATGATTCCGATGACTTAACAAGCAATTCCGTGTCCGTAGAGGCCGGGTTGAATCCGACATACATCGGCTGTTAGGATAGGCTGGGTTCGTCCGGAGTCAAACTGAAAGTCGCAAGAGCGAAGTGGGCGAAAACGGGCGCGGGTGAGAAAGCCGGTGTCATGGCCGGAGTCATGACGGGTGCTGTAGCTGGAGTCATTGCGGATGCCGTTGCGGGAGCCGTAGCGGAAGCTGTGGCGGGTGTCGTGACAGGAGCCGCAGCGGGAGTCGGAGCGGGTGCCGCTACCGGTGTCGCAACCGGTGTCGTAGCGGGAGTCGTGACAGAAGCCATTGCGGGTGTCGTGGCCGGTGTCGTAGCGGGAGTCATAGCTGGTGTCATGACAGGAGTCATTGCGGGTGTCGTGGCTCGTGCCGTGACGGGAGTCGCAACGGGTCTCGTGACGGGTGCTATGACAGGGGCCGCTGCCCCTCCAGTGGGGGTGTCATTACGAGCGGGTGATGTCCTAGAATTCCTGTAGATTCGGGGCGGGTTTTGATCGGAAATGAAGAAGGCGTAAGCTCCAATGTTGTTAGTCAAACCAACCGCCGGCGAT
>Ga0315277_10006869_pt1 | contig 14813 bp, 12 predicted proteins | sample YL17G05_15_MG_FD_203695 | JGI IMG/M metagenome (GOLD analysis project Ga0315277, IMG submission 203695) | Sediment microbial communities from Yellowstone Lake, YNP, Wyoming, USA - YL17G05_15 | ecosystem: Environmental > Aquatic > Freshwater > Lake > Sediment | place: USA: Wyoming | collected... | reverse complement strand
GCGTCCTCATCGGCACCCGCTTCATCGCCACCTACGAGGCCGCCGTCCACCTCAACTACAAGCAGAAGCTGGTCCAGATCAGCGACGACGATACCGTGGTCACCCGCGCCTACACCGGCAAGACGCTGCGCAACATCCGCAACCGCTGGACGGAGGAGTGGAAGGACCGCCAGTCGGAGGCCAAGCCCTTCCCCTGGCAGATCTTCGTGGCCGGCGAGAAGCTCAACGCCGCTATCCGCGACGGCGACATGGAATGGGGCTTCGCCCCCGCCGGCCAGGGCTCCGGCCTCATCCACGAGATCGTGCCCGCGGCACAGGTGGTGGAAGAGATCATGCGCGAGGCGAAGGAGGTTCTCGGCGGGCTGGCGCAGGAGTACCTGGGCACCACCACGTCCGCCGGCGGCTCCTAGCCGGGTGGTGAAGGACCCCCCGCTCGCCCTTCGACAGGCTCAGGATGAGCGGGGCCTGGTTTCCGCTCGTGGTGAGCCCCGCTCGTGGTGAGCCTGTCGAACCACGAGCCGCCCACATGGCTTTTCCAGCAGCGCCAGCGAAGGCTACCGCCAGGCAAACAGATGTCGAGCGCCACCGCATGCATAGGGGCAGGGCTCGCCCCTGCCCCTATCAGGGCGCCCGCAAGGGGGACCCCTACGATTGCAGGTCATGCCTGCAGGAGGAGACATGAGCTACCAGTTCCTGCTCGTCGAGAAGAAAGACAAGGTGGCCCTGGTCACCCTTAACCGGCCCGAAAAGCGCAACGCCCTCTCCATCGTCCTCCGCAACGAGATTGACCGCTGCCTGGGCGAGCTAGAGGGGGACGACGAGGTGAGCGTGGTGGTCATCGCCGCCGAGGGGCCCGCCTTCTGCGCCGGCTTCGACACCTCCGAGTTCGCCGTCCGCGAGCCGGAGCACATGAAGGCGGTCGAGGAGTCCTCGGACCGCTACCACCGGCGTCTGGCCAACTTCTCCAAGCCCCTGGTAGCGGCCGTCAACGGGCCCGCCATGGGCGGCGGCATGGACCTGGCCGTCCTCTGCGACGTGCGCATCGCCGCCGAGAACGCCGCCTTCGCCCACCCCGAGATCAAGTTTGGTGCGCCCGCCCTCTACGGCCCCCTGAAGGACGTCATCGGCGGGGGGCTGGCCCGCGACCTCTGTCTCACGGGCCGGCGCATCGACGCGCAGGAGGCCTTACGCATCGGGCTGGTGAGCCAGGTGGTGCCGCCCGACCAGTTGCTGGAGACGGCGCTGGCGGTGGCCCGCACCATCGCCGAGGCGCCTCTGGGGACGCTGAAGGTCATCAAGGTTTTCGTCAAGCAGGCCTACGTCTGGCGCTTCGAGGAAGGCCAGGGCGGCCTCTTCGCCACCATGACGTGACCGGGGCCAGGTGACATGAAGGAGCCTGGTGGGGAGGCACCGTATTCGTAGGGGCAGGGCTCGCCCCTGCCCCTATCAGGGCGCCCGCGAGGGGCGCCCCTACGATTGTCGGTCATGCCCGCACGCGCTGACCTTCCGCCGCGGCGCCCGCCACCGTGAGGGATGTAGGGGAAGGCTTCAGCCTTCCACTGACCCCCCGGTAGGGGCGCCCGCCACGGCGGGCTGCGCCCCTACGGCTTCACCCGTGCAGGTCAGGCGTCACTTGCACTCAGAAGGCCAGGCCTCGGCCTGCCGTGTGCCGGTGGAGGCCTAAAGGCCTCCTCTACATCAGGCGCGAGCCAGCCTGAAAGGCTGGCCTTCGGAGAGATATGGCGTTGCGCACCCCATGAAGGGTAGGCCTCGGCCTGGCGTGTGCCGGTGGAGGCCTAAAGGCCTCCTCTACATCAGGCACGAGCCAGCCTGAAAGGCTGGCCTCCGGAGAGATATGGCGTCGCGCACCCCATGAAGGCCAGGCCTCGGCCTGGCGTGTGCCGGTGGAGGCCTAAAGGCCTCCTCTACATCAGGCGCGTGCCAGCCTGAAAGGCTGGCCTTCGGAGAGATATGGCGCTGCGCACCCCATGAAGGCCAGGCCTCGGCCTGGCATGTGCCGGTGGAGGCCTAAAGGCCTCCTCTACATCAGGCGCGTGCCAGCCTGAAAGGCTGGCCTTCGGAGAGATGTGGCTGCGGGCGGAGCTTCCGCCAGAGGCGGACCCGCCTGCGGCGGGGAAGCTCCGCCCCTACGGCTGGTACAAGAGCCGGCCTGATGGCCGGCCTTCGCGGAATGAGACTTAGGCCGGCCCTGCCGCGGCCGGTACGCCCTCCAAAGCGGCGATGACCTCGCGGCAGAAGGCCGGCAGGTCCTCCGGCACCCGCGAGGTGATGAGGTTGCCGTCGCGCACCACCTCGGCGTCCACATAGCGGGCGCCGGCGTTCACCAAGTCATCCTTGATGCTGAAGAAACAGGTGGCCTGCCGCCCCCGCACGATGTCGGCGGAGCAGAGCATCCAGCCTCCGTGGCAGATGGCCGCCACCACCTTTTCGGCGTTGCCCATCCCCCGCACCAGGGACACCATGGCCGGGTGTCGGCGCATGCGGTCCGGGGCGTAGCCGCCGGGGATGACGACGGCGTCGAAGTCCGCCGGCGAGACGTCGGCGGCGCCAGCGTCGGCGGCAGCCGGATAGCCGTACTTGCTGGTATAGGTGGCTCCCTTCTGGGGCCCCACGGCCAGCACCTCCGCGCCCGCCTCTCGGAAGCGGAGCAGCGGGTACCAGAACTCCAGCTCCTGGTAGCTGTCCTCTACCAGGACGGCGATGCGCTTCCCTTCCAGACTCATCCTGTCCCCCTCCCTAGATAGCTCTTCAATTATGATAGACTGCGGGCCCCGCAGCCCGTCAACTCCACTTCCCCCCATTCCACCGCTTCGCTAAGATGGCGGCAGCCCCGGAGGACGATAGGCCAGCGGCATCCTTGCCCTGTCGCGCTCGAATCGGCCAATCGAGGAGGCTTCAAAGATGAAAGCAGCGTTCCTGACCGAGCAGGGCAGCCTGGACCACCTGCACTACGGCGATAGGCCCGACCCTACGCCCGGCCGCCGTGAGGCCCTGATCAGGGTGAGAGCCTGCTCCCTCAACCGCGTGGACCTCTTTGGCGTCATGGGCCAGAAGGGGGTGCGACTCCAGTGTCCGCGCATCCTGGGCCGCGACTTCGCGGGGGAGGTGGTCGCCCTGGGCGAGGATGCCGACGGCGCCTTCCAGCCCGGCGACCGGGTGCTGGTCTACCCGCACGTGTCCTGCGGCCAGTGCGAGCCCTGTCGGCGTGGCCGCGACAACATGTGCGTCCGGACGTGGGTCATCGGGCTCGCCTCGGACGGGGGCCTGGCCGAGCTGGCCCGGGTTCCTGTCGACAACGTCTATCCCCTGCCGGCGAACCTGTCGTTCGAGGAGGGGGCCAGCGTGCCGACCACCTTCGTGACGGCCTGGCACATGCTGGTGCGCCGGGCCCGCCTTCAGCCCGGTGAGGACGTGCTGGTGATGGCGGCCGGCAGCGGCGTCGGTAGCGCCGCCATCCAGATCGCCCGCCGCCTCGGCGCGCGCGTCTTCGCTACCGCCGGCAGCGACGAGAAGCTGGCCCTGGCCCGGGAGCTGGGCGCCGAGCACGCCATCAACTACCAGTCAGAGGACTTCTCCCAGCGTGTCCTGGCCCTGACAGAGGGCCACGGTGTGGACGTCATCGTCGACCACGTGGGGGCCTCGGTGTGGGAGAGGAACTTCGCCTCCCTGGCCATCGGCGGCCGGCTGGTGAACTGCGGCGTCAGCAGCGGCCACCGTGTGGAGCTGCATATGGGGCAGCTCTTCACCCGCCAGCTCTCCATCCTGGGCTCCACCATGGGCACCAGAGCCGACGTTCTGGACGTGCTGCGGCTCCTGGAAAGGGGCGAGCTACGGCCCACGGTGGCGCGCACCTTCCCCCTCTCGGAGGCGCGCCGCGCCTTCGAGACCATGGCCTCCAGCGACTTCTTCGGGAAGCTGGTGGTGGTGCCTTAGCCTCGCCAACTGCTCAACAGCTAGATTCTTCGCCCGCCTCCGGCGGACTCAGAATGACAGCCGCGTCACTCCGAGCACATCGAAGGGTTCCAGCGTCTTTCATAACAAGAAGGCCAGCCTCATAGTCACCGCCAACCCGACGCACCCTTGGTGGCTCTCTGGGGCGGACGAACCTAAAGGTTCGTCCTTACGGCCCTTTGTGGCGCTGGTCCGCGCTGCGTCGAAGGCACCGCCCCCTCCAGTAAGGACGGAGCTTCAGCTCCGTCCGCCCCAAAGTATGACAGCCCTGATTCAGCAAGCTGTGTCTACAGGTCGACGTGGCCTACGTCGCGGACCGGGAAGCGGAGGAGCTTGCTGGCGACGGCGGCGAAGTGGTCGGCGTCGCCGGTGGTGTAGAAGCGGAAGCTCGGCTCCTCCTGCGTAGCTAGCTGGGAAGCCCAGGTCAGCAACTGCCGGGCCCTGCGGGCCACCGGGCGCGAGGGGTCGTAGACGCGCACTTCCGGTCCCAGGATCTTCTTGATGCGAGCCCGCAGGAAGGGGTAGTGGGTGCAGCCCAGGCCCACCACGTCGGGCTGAGCGGCCAGGACCGGCGCTAGGTGACGCCGCAGCAGCTCCGTGACCTCGCGGCCCCGGATGTTGCCGGTCTCGATGAGGTCTTCCAGCCCATCGCAGCCCACGTTGGTGACCTCCAGGCCCGGCGCGAACTCCTCGATGAGCCGCCCCAGGTAGGCGCTGCGGGATGTGGCCGGCGTGGAGAGGACGGCGATGCGCCCCTTGCGGGTGCGGCGGGCCAGCGTCTTCACCACCGGCACCACCCCGACAAAGGGGATGTCCGGGAACTGCTCCCGCAGGTGGTCGATGGCGTAGACGGTGGCGGTGTTGCAGGCCACCACCATCAGCTTGACGTTGTGGCGGAGGAAGAAGCGCACGATGTCGGCGGTGAGGCGCCGCAACTCATCGGGGGTCTTCTCGCCGTAGGGGACATGGGCGTCATCGGCCAGGAAGATGAGGCTCTCTCGGGGCAGCAGGCGGCGGATGGCGCGCCAGATGGTGAGGCCGCCGACGCCGGAGTCGAATATGCCTATCGGCCGGTTCTCCGCCTGCCCTCCGTCCGTTCGCGATGCCATGCCACCCTCCTTGGCCGTCTGCCTGCCGGCGAGGCAGGCCCGCCACCGCGGTCTTCTGGCGGGCAGTATAGCGCCCCAGCCTGCTGGCCGCGAGCCCCCGAAGGCTTCGTGGCCAGTTCGTCATCGGTAGAAGAATCTCCGACCCTGGCCTCAAGGTCATGAACACAATAACTCGACACAAGGAACCCGGCTCATAGGGTTCCCGAAGGCCAGCCTTGAGGCTGGCACCCCAGCCAGGCTCCCGCCTGCCAGCGGGCAGGCAAGCCTGGCCTTCGGAGTTTAAGCCGCTCGATGTGTCGGCTCACTATCTCGATGACCATGACGCGAGGGCATAGGTTCGCCTTTTGATGTCCCATTCTTCGGCCGCTGTTGGTGGCGCTGTGGCCGCCTTCGCTCTGCTTCCCAAGAATACGGGTATTCCCTAATTGTTCGCGCTGGCCACGCCGGGCAATATTCACTATCAGCAAGGGGAAAAGAGGCCTAAGGGGTTTAGGTCTCGCCGTCCCTTCCTGGCCCGCCTAGCCGCGGTGCTCAGTGGGTCGGCGTCAGAGAACCCAACCGGTCTATGAGAGTGGTCCCCGCCGCAGCCATAGGAAACTCTGACGACTTCACCGGGCCCCCGGCGTAGCGGGCCAGGAGGGGCCCCTGGAGGCTCTCCTGGCCCGCCGTCTTGCCGCCGGCCCCGCCCGGCGGCAAGACTCCTTCCATACCCATCTTCTGCCCTCCGATCCTCCCTGATCCCGCCCACCCGGTCGGGACCCCCGGTGTGCTATCATTTCTCGATGGGAATGTCCGGCTTCAAGCAGTGCATGGTCTTGCGCCGCGGCCTTACGGATTACCCGGAGGGCTGGGAGATGCAGAGGCAGGCGGTCGACGCCGTGGGCGAGGGCCGCTCGCCGCACGTCCTCATCCTCCTCCAGCACCCTCCCACCTACACCCTGGGCGTGCGCGGCAAGGCCGAGCACCTCCTCGCCTCTGAAGAGGCGCTGGCTCGACTCGGAGCATGGGTCTACCGCGTTGACCGCGGCGGCGACGTTACTTTTCACGGGCCGGGGCAGATCGTGGGCTACCCCATCTTCCGGCTGGACGCCTGGGGCGAGGGTCCCCTCTGGTACGTGCGCAGGCTGGAGGCGGCCCTCATCGACGCGCTGGCCGCCCTGGGCATCACCGCCGGCCGGGTCAAGGGCCGGCCAGGCGTTTGGGTGGGCCCGGCCGGGCCCCCGTCTGGGGGCGCCGCCAAGGTGGCGGCCATCGGCGTGCGTGTCTCCCGAGGCGTCACCAGCCACGGCTTCGCCCTCAACGTGAGCCCGGACCTCTCCTACTTTGCGCACATCGTGCCCTGCGGCCTCGCCGACGCCGCCGTCACCTCCGTCGAGCGCTTGCTGGGGCGGACGGTCCCCCTGCGAGAGGTAGAGGACCTGGTCGTCGACAGCCTGGGGCGCGTCTTCGGCCTCGAGATGGTGGAGGCGAAAGCCGGACGGCCCGTCTGGGAGGAGGCCCCGGTCGCCGCCCAGATGGGTGCCGGAGGAGCCTGATGGAGAGCAGCCCCCGCCCTAACAACGACCCTCGCCCCGAAGGGCGGCCCTCCGGCCGGCTCCCTTCGTGGCTCAAGGTGCGCTTCCCGGCCGGCGAGCGCTACGGCCAGATCAGGGGCCTGCTCCGCCGCCGCGAGCTGCACACGGTCTGCGAGGAGGCCCGCTGCCCCAACATCGGCGAGTGCTTCAACAACGGCACCGCCACCTTCATGATCCTGGGCGACATCTGCACCCGTAGCTGTGGCTTCTGCGCCGTGACCTCGGGCCGGCCTCAGGGCCTCGACCTCCTGGAGCCTTATCGCCTCGCCCGTACCGTCGACCTGCTGGGCCTGGACTACGTGGTCATCACCTCCGTGAACCGGGATGACCTGCCCGACGGCGGCGCGGGCATCTTCGCCGCCTGCATCCGCGCCATCCGCGCCCGCCGGCCCGACTGCCAGGTGGAAGTGCTCATCCCCGACTTCCTGGGCGACCGCGAGGCGCTGGCGACGGTCGTGGAGGCGAAGCCCTTCGTGCTCAACCATAACGTCGAGACCGTGCCGCGCCTCTACCGGCGCGTGCAGCCCAAGGCCCGCTACGAGCGCTCCCTGGCCCTCCTGGCCGCCGTCAAGGAGATGGCTCCTGCTATGCTCAGCAAGTCCGGCATGATGCTGGGCCTGGGCGAGACCTGGGAAGAGGTGCGCCAGGTCCTGGCCGACCTGCGCGGCGTGGGCTGCGACATCGTCACCATCGGGCAGTACCTGCGGCCGTCCCAGAAGCACCTGCCCGTGGAGCGGTTCGTGCCGCCGGAGGAGTTCGCCGAGATCGCCGAGGAGGGACGGCGGCTGGGCTTCCGGCACGTGGAGGCCGGCCCCCTGGTGCGCAGCTCCTACCACGCCCATAAGCAGGTCGGGTTGGAGCTGCGAGAGGCCAGCGGCGAGCCTCCGGCACTGGGGGATAGGATGGCACCGCGGCCAGCCTTCGAGGGCGGCGGCTAGACGATTTCGAGGACGTGACCATGGCTCGATACGACCTGGCGATCATCGGGGCGGGACCTGGGGGCTACGTGGCTGCCATCCGCGCCGCCCAGTTGGGCCTGAAGACGGCCCTCATCGAGAAGGACCGCGTCGGTGGGCTCTGCCTGAACTGGGGCTGCGTCCCCAGCAAGGCCCTCCTCTGGAACGCCGAGGTCCTCCACCTCTTCCAGCGCGCCGACGAGTTCGGCGTCAGCGCCCGCGACCTGCGCTTCGACCTGGGGAAGGCGGTGGACCGCAGCCGCCAGGTGGTGGAGCGCACGGTGAAGGGAGTGGAGTTCCTCCTCAAGCGCAACAAGGTCGACCTCATCAGCGGCGCCGGCCGCCTCCACAGCCCCCGCGAGGTGGAGGTAACCCCTGACGGCCAATCGGTGGAGGCGGACCACGTCATCGTTGCCACCGGCGCCCACGCCCGCAGCATCCCGGGCGTCGAGATCGACGGCAAGGTGGTCATCACCAGCCGCGAGGCCCTGGAGCTGAGGGAGGTGCCGGAGTCCATCGCCATCGTGGGCGGTGGCCCCGTGGGAGTGGAGTTCGCCTATCTTTACCGCGCCTACGGCAGCCAGGTCACGGTTATCGAGATGCTGGACCGCCTGCTGCCCGCTGAGGACGAGGAGATCAGTCAGCGGCTGGAGCACGCCCTTGATCAGCAGGGCATCCGCAGCCTGACCTCGGCCCGCGTGCAGGGTGTGCAGCTCGGCGAGGGCGGCGCGGCCATCCAGGTCAGCGTCGACGGCCGAGAGGAGGAGGTGCGGGCCAGCCGGGTGCTGATGGGCGTTGGCATGGCCGCCAGCACCGAGGCCCTGGGCCTGGACGCGCTGGGCATCGCCCTGGAGAAGGGCTTCGTCCAGATAGACGAGCGGATGCAGACCAGCGTCCCCGGCGTCTACGCCATCGGCGACGTCACGGGCAAGCTGATGCTGGCGCACGTGGCCTCGGCCCAGGGCATGGCCGCCGTCGAGGGCATCGCCCAGACGGGCGGGCGTCTGCCCGCTGGGCTGGAGCCGCCAACCCTGGACTACGTCAAGATGCCCCGGGCTACCTTCTGCCAGCCTCAGGTGGCCAGCATCGGCCTGACGGAGGCCCAGGCGCGCGAGCGGGGCTACTCCGTTAAGGTTGGCCGCTTTCCCTTCCGGGCTAACGCCAAGGCCGTCGCCCTGGGCCTGACGGAGGGGGTGGTCAAGCTGGTGGTGGATGCCGACCAGGGCGACCTGCTGGGCTGCCACATGGTCGGGCCGGACGTGACGGAGCTCCTGGCCGAGGCCTCTCTGGGCACCCTCATGGAGACCACGGCCCGCGAGGTGGGCCTGACGGTCCACGCCCACCCAACATTGTCTGAGGCCTTCAAAGAGGCGGCTTTAGGCGCCTACGGGCAAGCCATCCACTTCTGGAGGGAGGAGCGGTGAGGAGCCCACCCGCCCCATACACCCGAAGGCCAGCCCTTCAGGCTGGCTGGGCGCATACGGGGAGGCCATCCACGTCTGGGAGGAGCTCATGTGGAAGGCTGAAGCCTTCCGCTACGGCCCTGCCAAGGTGTAGCGGAGGCCTTTAGGCCTCCATGTCAGGCTTCAGAAACATGACCACTCCAGCACGCAAGCGTGCCGCAAGAAAACAGCCGGACAGAGGGCAGCTCATCGACCTGCTGCGCCGGATGATGCTCATCCGCCGCTTCGAGGAGAAGGCAGCGGAGATGTACGCCCGCCGCAAGATCGGGGGCTTCCTGCACCTCTACATCGGCCAGGAGGCGGTGGCGGTGGGGGCCATCTCCACCCTGGGCCCCAGCGACTACATCGTCAGCCACTACCGGGAGCACGGCCACGCCCTGGCCCGCGGCCTGGAGCCGGGCTCCCTCATGGCCGAGCTCTTCGGCCGCGCGACGGGCGTGAGCCGGGGCCGCGGCGGCTCCATGCACCTCTTCGACGCGAAGCGCGGCTTCATGGGCGGCTACGCCATCGTCGGCGGGCACATGCCACTGGCGGTGGGCCTGGCCCTGGCCTCTTCCTACCTCAAGAATGGCCGCATCGTCCTCAACATCTTCGGCGACGGCGCCGTCAACCAGGGCGAGTTCCACGAGTCGCTGAACCTGGCCTCGGTCTGGAAGCTGCCCGTCGTCTTCCTCTGCGAGAACAACCTCTACGGCATGGGCACCGACGTGCGCCGCGTCTCCGCCGAGCCGGAGATCCACAAGCGCGCCTGCGGCTATAACATCCCCGCCGAGCGGGTCGATGGCATGGACCTGCTGGCTGTGCGCGAGGCGGCCCGCCGCGCCGTGGAGTGGGCCCGCGGCGGCAAAGGCCCCTACTTCCTGGAAGCGGTCACCTACCGTTTCCGGGGCCACTCCATGGCCGACCCGGAGTTCTACCGCGACAAGGCAGAGGTGGAGCGCTGGAAGGCCCAGGACCCCATCCTCCGCTTCCGCCGCTACCTGGAGGGCGAGGGACTCATCAGTGAAGAGGAGGCCCGCTCGTTGGAGGAGGGGGTGGAGGCGGCCATCAACGAGGCCGTGCGCTTCGCCGATGAGAGCCCTGAGCCGCCGCCGGAGGCGCTGTATGAGTACGTGTACAAGGAGGGGAAGTAGGAAGTAGGAAGTAGGAAGTAGGAAGTAGGAACTCGGCCACCTCACCCCTACGTGGTGGGGGCGGGGCCCAGTTCCCAGTTCCAGGTTCCCAGTTCCTCCTAGCGATGGCTGAGATCACCTTCCGAGAGGCCCTACGCCAAACCCTCCGCGAGGCGCTCCTGGGCGACGAACGCGTCGTCCTCATGGGGGAGGACATCGGCGCCTACGGTGGCTCGTACGGCGTTACCCGCGGCTTGCTGGAGGAGTTCGGCCCCGACCGTGTGCGCGATACCCCCATCTCCGAGTCCGCGGTCGTCGGCGCCGGCATCGGTGCTGCCATGGGCGGCCTGCGGCCGGTGGTAGAGCTGATGACCATCAACTTCAGCTTCCTCGCCTTCGACCAGATCATCAACAATGCCTCCAAGCTTTACTACATGTCAGGCGGCCAGATAAACGTGCCCCTGGTCGTTCGCATGGCCAGCGGCGGCGGCAGCCAGCTTAGCGCCCAGCACTCGCACAGCCTGGAAGGCTGGTACGCCCACGTGCCCGGCCTCAAGGTGGTGGTGCCCGCTACCCCCTACGATGCCAGGGGCCTCCTGAAGACCGCCCTCCGCGACGAGAACCCGGTCATCTTCATCGAGCACACCGCCCTCTACGCCATGAAGGGCGAGGTCCCGGAGGAGGAGTATCACGTCCCCTTCGGCCAGGCCAGCGTCCATCGCCAGGGGCGGGACGTGACCATCGTCGGCTACTCGGGGAGCGTCCACCAGTCGCTGCGGGCCGCCGCGATGCTGGCCGAAGAGGGGCTGGAGGCGGAGGTCATCGACCTGCGCACCCTGCGCCCCCTGGACATCGACACCGTCGTCGAGTCGGTCAAGAAGACGAACCGGGCGGTGGTGGTGGAGGACGACTGGCGCACGGGCGGCTTCGCCGGCGAGATATCCAGCCTCATCCAGGAGCGCGCCTTCGACTATCTGGACGCGCCGGTAGCCCGCGTCTGCGGCGCCGACGTGCCTATGCCCTACAACAAGCGGCTGGAGACGGCCGCCCTGCCCTCAGAGGAGCAGATCGTGGCTGCGGTAGAAGGGATGTTGTAGACAATGGGAACCTGGCGAGCGGCGGGTATTTCTTGGACAGGCCTGACTGGTGCCCTGTTGGGTTTGGTGCCTCTGTTCGCTCTCGGCACGTACCTCTTGTTCTTTCAGCCTCCAGAGGCCCACCCAGTCCCCGAGCTTATCCTCTTGATGATGGGAGCTCTCTATCTGCCTGCCCTTTGGGCGTCAGTCGCGCCTACCCCCATCAGACGCACGGTGTTGCTTGCTACCTCGCTACTCGTGCTTGTTCTGAGCCTGGCGTTCCTTTCGGGTTTCTTTGGACTGACCATTCTCGTGTTCATCGTGCCGCCGGCGCTCCTCCTTCTGGTTGGAGCTGCCAAGGGCAGGGAGCAGCAGCCATGATCAGCGAAGTCGTGATGCCCCAGATGGGCGCCGACATGCAGGAGGGCACCATCCTCCGCTGGCTCAAGGGCGAGGGCGATCCCGTCCGGCGCGGCGAGATCATCGCTGAGATCGAGACCGACAAGGCCAACGTTGAGATCGAGGCCTACGAGTCAGGCGTCCTCCGCCGTATCCTGCTGCCCGAGGGGACGACCGTCCCCGTGGGCCAGGTCATCGCCGTCATCGCCGCCCCTGAGGATGACATCTCCCGGTACGAGCGCGAGGCAGCCGCAGCGGCGGCAGGCGTGGCAGCGCACAAACCCGCCGCGGTGCCTGAGCGTCCAGCAGCGGCCGCCGCCGAGGCGCCGCCAGCCGAGGCCGGCCGCGTCCGCGCCTCGCCGGCAGCGCGGCGCCTGGCTGGGGAGATGGGAGTGGACCTATCGCGGGTGCAGGGGACGGGCCCCGACGGCCGCATCCTCCGCCGCGACATCGAGGCGGCCAAAGCGCCCGTCGCCGAGGCCGTTCCACCCGCCGCTGTCCCTGCGGAGGCGGCCGCAGCGCCGGCCATGAGCCGCATGCGCCAGGCCATCGCGCGGCGCATGACCCAGAGCAAGCGCGAGGCCCCCCACTACTACCTGACCATGGACATCGACATGACGGAGGCTGAGCGCCTGCGCCGGCAGCTCAACGAGGCCGCTGAGGGCGAGGTCCACATCAGCGTCAACGATGTGATAGTGAAGGCCGTAGCGAAGGCCCTGCGACGCCACCCCATCTTCAACTCCTGGTTCGTCGATGGCCAGGTCCAGCAGCAGGAGGCTCTCAACATCGGCGTCGCCGTGGCCCTAGAGGAGGGGCTCATCGCTCCCGCCATCCTGGACTGCGGCCAGAAGAGCCTGGCCGAGATCGCCCGCGCCGGCAGGGACCTGGCGGAGCGCACCCGCTCGGGCGTCCTCAAGGCCGAGGAGTACAGCGGCGCCACCTTCACCGTTAGCAACCTGGGCATGTACGAGGTGGAGACCCTCATCGCCATCATCCCTCCGCCGCAGACGGCCATCCTGGGAGTGGGCGCCGTGCGGAAGGTGCCGGCGGTGCAGGATGGGGAGATCGTGGTGGGGGAGCGGATGAAGGTGGCCCTTTCCGCCGATCACCGGGTGAGTGACGGCGCCCTGGGCGCCCGCTTTCTAGCTGAGATCCGTAACTTCCTCGAGAACCCCATCAGCCTGCTGGTGTGAGGGGGCTGGATGCACCCTCAGGTCGCCAGCTCCACATTCGTCTCCCTCAGGCGGCGGCTCAGGACGGGCAGCATCTCTGCAGCAATGTGGGGGTTGGTGCGTAGCGCGTACAGAAAGTCCCAACGCCAGAGCTGGAGGCACTCGGTGTCTTCCAGGGCCCGCACGCTGGCCGAGCGCAGGTAGCCGTCCAGCAACGCCATCTCGCCAAAGAAGTCGCCGGGGCCCATGGTCCTCAATACCTTCGGGCTGGATCCCTCCGCCCCTTTCACCACCTCGACGCGGCCGGAAAGGACGAAGAAGAAGGCGACCGCCTGCTCGCCCTCTTTTACGATGACATCGCCCCTGGCGAACTGCTGTTTCACCGTCCCCTTGGCGAGGCGCCCGAGGGCCCTACGGTTGACCTCGGAGAAAAGCGGCACCTGGCCGAGAGTGTCCTCAATGCTCATTTCCTTACCTCCTGCTAGTACTCGTAGGTACTGTAAGAGCGATGTGCCCTCTCCACGACGCCGAACAGACGGGCCGACCGGCTGAAGGCTGAACCGGCCGCTGGCGGGCTCGCCAGGCGGCGTGGCGCGACACTAGGGCATTACGCCTCCCACCGCACGTCGTACAGCCGCACCGGGTCCTCGAAGCCGCGCAAGGCTATCTTGCCCAGGTCGGCCAATAGAAATCCCTTGCCCGCCGCGAGTTCGCGAACCACCGTGGGGACCAGAATCTGGCCTGGCTCGGCATGGGCGCATATGCGGGCGGCAAGCTGGACGGCAGTACCGAACAGGTCTTGGTTCTCGGCAACGGGCTCTCCTGCATTGAGGCTGATGCGCACCCGGAGGGGCATCTCAGGATCCTCCCGTACTCGGGCGGCCACGGCCCGCTGGATAGCGATGGCACACCCCAGAGCGCCGCTGACTGAGACGAATGATGCCATGATGCCGTCGCCGGTGTGCTTGATCTCGCTGCCCCCACACGCCTTCAGAGCGTCGCGGACAATGCTGTTGTGCGCGCGCACGAGCTCTTGAGCTTTGGCATCGCCCAGCCGCTGGGTGAGAGCGGTCGACCCCTCCATGTCGGTGAAGAGGATGGTGACGAGACCCGACGGGGCGGCTACCGCCTCAGCCTCGCCACCCACGCCAACGAATTCTTCGACAGCCTTGCAAATAATCTCGGCCACAGGTTCGTTGGGCAGATAGAAGTGATTCCTGCCCTCCAGGGGAAGGAAGCGGGCCCCCGGAATACCGGCTGCCAGCTCTCGGCCCAACTCAAGGGGCACCATGGTGTCGCCCCGACGGTGAATTACCAGGGTGGGTGCTCTCACCTGCGGTAGGAGGTGCCTCACGTCGATGTCTGGCAGGGCGGAGACGAAGGCAGCGGCGTTCTCCGCCGAAGTGGAGACCCGTTGCATTTCGTTGAAAGCCCGAATAGCGTCAATATCGGCTGCGTCTGGCATGAAGAGACTCGTGAATAGCTGACGGTACGTCGGCAGATCACTGCCCCACCCCTGGCGGACTAGCGTCAACATAGCTTCAAACTGTCGGCGGCCCTCTTCGGTGTCGAGGAGCCGTAAGCGGGCGAAGGAGCCGTATGGTATGAGGTGCGTGACCCGCTCAGGATGGCGTGCCCAATAAGCGATGGCCGTCGGGCCCCCGTGAGAGGGGCCGAACAGGGCGACCTTCTCAAGACCAACGGCGTCAACCACTGCTTCCAGGTCGCGCACGTGCGCCTCCGGCGAGAAGTCCTTTACCTCACGATCGGAGAGGCCCATGCCCCGGCCATCGTAGTGGACCAAGGTAAGACGCCGCGACAGACCATCGATGCGGCTCCGCCAGAGGGGATTCTCCCACTCAACCTCCAGGTGGGTGAACCAGCCGAGGACGCGGACCAGGGGTGGCCCCTGCCCCACGGTGGCGTAGGCTATGCGCGTCCCATCCGAGCTGGTGCAGAAGCGGATATGCTGTTCCATCA
>Ga0315277_10006868_pt1 | contig 14815 bp, 14 predicted proteins | sample YL17G05_15_MG_FD_203695 | JGI IMG/M metagenome (GOLD analysis project Ga0315277, IMG submission 203695) | Sediment microbial communities from Yellowstone Lake, YNP, Wyoming, USA - YL17G05_15 | ecosystem: Environmental > Aquatic > Freshwater > Lake > Sediment | place: USA: Wyoming | collected... | reverse complement strand
GCCAGGGGAAGCGGCGGCGGGGCAAGCCCTGGTAGTCGTCAATCTGCGCATCCGAGTACTGGCGGGAGGTGGCAGCGGCGACGACGAAGCGCAGGAGCGGGCCGCTGGACTCCAGCGCGCCACCGCCCACGACGTAGCGCTTCCAGCGAGATTCCGCGGGTGAGTACACCCGTATGCGCTCGGAATGACAGAGGGGGGGCTGGCTGCGTCCGGCCATGGCTGCCCTACCTGCGTACGCGGGCCAGGGCCGCCAGCGCCTCAGGCCGAAATGGCCCGCCGTGCCCGAGGTATGTGAGGCGTGGTGAGAGGGCCAGCAACCGGCCGAGGCTCTCCCAGTTCTGCTTCAGGTCCCAGGCGACGAACGGAGGCCTCGGCCGGCCCATGAAACCCATCACCATGTCGCCGGCGATGGCCTCGCCGCTATCCAGCAGCAGCGAGGCGGAGCCGGGCGTATGGCCCGGCGTGGGGAGCACCCGCCCGGCGAATCGGTAGTGCCGGAGGCCGGCCTCGTCCAGGCGCCACTCGTCCTCGAACAGGACGTCCGGCTCGCAGGCGGGGGCGTGGGCCGGGAAGCGAAAGGCCGGCACCCGCATCAAGAAGCGTACCAGCCAACTGGTCGGGCGCAAGGTCTCCGGCGGGTTGGTGCCCCGGCGCACGGCCTCTGCGTCGCGGGCGTGGACGGCCACCGGCGCAGCGGTCCGCTCGCGCAGGGCCGCCGCGCTGCCAAAGTGGTCGGCGTGCCCGTGGGTGATCAGGATCAGGCGGACGTCGGCGGGGGCCACGCCGTGCGCCGCCAGCCGCTCCAGGATCAGGTCTGCCTGGCCGGGCAAGCCGGTGTCCACCAGGATGCATCCCTCGTGTCCCCGGATCAGGAAGACGTTGGTGGCATTGCCTACGCCAATTTGAACGATGGATTCAGTCATAGTTTACGCTCCTTTCCAGACGACATTTGTGTACCCTCCCGCAGGTTATGTCCTTCCCGGCGCCCCCAAGCCAGCCCAACCTGCGGGAGGGTGCTCCGTCAGGCGGAAAACACCATCACTGTGGGTGTCTGGCCGAACAGGCTGATCTCGAGGCGCTGCTCACAGCGCAGGTCGCCCGGACTCACCAGGTGGGGCGCGTTGGTCAACACCACCAGCCGACCGCCCGGCGCCACGACGCGGCGCATCTCCGAGCAAACGTACCGGTAGAAGGAGGCCAGGGTGGTGTCCACCTCTACCGCACGCCCCCAGGGCAGGTTGGACACGATCCGATCTACTGAAGCATCTGCCAGTGGCAACCTCTGCGCATCCCAGCGCAGGAGGAAGCGGGCGGCGACGCCCGCGGACCGTGCATTTGCCTGGGCCGCCGCCACGGCCACCGGGTCATAGTCGCCACCCAGGGCCAGCGCTCCGCCCAACGCCGCTTCCACCACGATCGTGCCAGCGCCGCAGCATGGGTCGAGCACACGCGCCCCCGGCGCGAGGCCTGCCAGGCGCAGCAGCGCAGCCGCCACGGGGGGCTTGAGCGATCCCGGCACGTGGGCCTGTTTGTACGGGCGCCTGTGCAAGGGGTGCCGGCCCAGCCGCAGGCCCACGAATGCGATGTCGTGCTCGATAAAGACACGCACGTTGAGGTCGGCGGCCGCATCGTCCGGCGCATAAGGCCAGTGGTGGCTCGCCCCAATCCCCTCGGCGCACGCTTGCTTGATCTCGTGGGTGCTATAGTTGCGCTGGCCGACAAAGTTGGCGGTGACGGAAAACGCCGGCGAGCGGGGAACAGGCCGCACGCCGGCACACGCAGCGGCAGACAAGCGCAGGTCGAGGCAGGCGCTCAGTTCAGCGAGCCTGGCCAGGGCGCTGCGCGGTCGCCCAACGTCCGACCAGGTAGCCACGTCGAGAAATACGTCGTCCACGGTGCGCAACCCCAGGAGCGGTGCGAGCGTTCCAGTACAGGTAGCGGCCACGCGGCGATAGGCGATTTTGTCCACGGTCACGCCGGGCAGCGCGGCCACTTCCTCGGCGCTGACCGCTTCAAGCCCGCGGGTAGTTAACGTGAATATTGCGACCATAATAACGCTACTCCGCCCATTGTCATCCACTGGTGGCATTCACCTTTCTATCCCGTCCCGCGCCAGAACCCCCTGCTGATAGTAGTGCTTGATCTCCCGCATCTCCGTCACCAGGTCGGCCCGTTCAATTAACTCCTGGGGTGCACGGCGCCCGGTCAGGATGACCTCCACACGCTCCGGCCGTTGGTCGAGCAACGCCAGCACCTCCTCCACCGCCAGCAGCCCGAACCAGATCGCCACGTTCACCTCGTCCAGCACCACGATATCGTACCGGCCTGAGCGCATGGCCTCCCGCGCTCGCTCCAGGCCACGGTGGGCCTGGGCCACGTGCTCGGGCGTCACCTCCTCCCGGCGAATGCAGCGCACGTCCCCATATTGCTCGATCGTGATCCAGGGGTGGTCGCGCAGCGCCTCCAGTTCCCCGTACTGCTGGCCCTTCATGAACTGGCCGACGTAGGTACGCAGCCCGTGGCCCGACGCCCGCAGCGCCAGGCCCAGTGCGGCGGTGGTCTTGCCCTTGCCATCCCCCGTGTAGACCTGCACGTAGCCTGTCGAGAGGCGCCGGTCATTCATTTCTTCGTCCATACTCCTGCTCCCTTCACTCACCGTATCATATCAGACCCGCATTTCTGCGCAAGTGCTGCCGGCCTGCCACCTGGCGTATTTGCTCACCTGGTGGTATCCTTTGTCCGCGCGTAATCTGGGTAAAGGAGCATGCAATGAAGCCTGACGAGCGCAAGCCGAAGCGCAAGCCGACCGCCAACCGGCGCCAATTTCTCAAAGGAGCGGCGACGGTGGGGATCACAGCCCTGGCCCAGTACCTCCTGGGGAGCCAGACCATGCGAGCACAGGCCGCCGGGACGAAGGCAACGCCCGAGCCGCCAGGCACACCCAGCGGAACGCTGGCAGAGGGCCTCGACTTTTACGTCTATCTCCCCTTCGTCTCCAAGCCGGAGCGCCTGGACCACGGCCCCTCCAAACTCGGCCTGCACACGCTGCGCCCCAACAACGCCGCCGGGTTCGTGCAGGGTGTACAGGAAGCCGGCGCCCACGTGGCGCTGGTGAAGGCGCTCGACAATTTCGGGTACCTGCGCCTGGTGAAGGAATCGTCGCCGGAGACCATCACCATCGGGCGCTGGGATGGGGAGCCCTGGGTGGACCCCAGTGGAGATCCGGCCGCCAGGGCCGCCAAGATCATGGGCAAGCACATGCCGCACTGGGAATATGAGAAGGACGTGGTGGACTATTGGGAAGTGCTGAACGAGAACGACCCGCCCACGGTGGAAGGGCACGTCTGGCTGGCCCAGTTCTTCAGCGAGGCCATGACAATAGCGGAGGAAAACGGCTACAAACTGGCCCTCTTTTCCTATAGCGTGGGCGTGCCCCAATGGCACGAGTGGGAGGCCATCGTGGAGACGGGGGTCTTTGCACGGGCCAGGCAGGGAGGCCACGTCCTGGCCCTGCACGAGTACAACTGGCCGGTGATGAGTAGCGGGTGGGGGGACCCCCTGGAGGACCAGCCGGCCTATCCGGATCGGGGCGTCCTGACCGGGCGCTATCGCCATCTCTACCGCGATTTTCTCATCCCGCGCGACGAGGTGATTCCACTGGCGCTCACCGAGTGTGGCCTCGATCCGTTGCTACGGCAGCCAGGCCAGCCCACGACGTGGAAGGAACGCTATGTGGAGGAGATGGCCTGGTACGACACCCGGCTGCGCGAGGACGATTACGTCATCGGGGCGGCCATGTTTACCATCGGCAGTGGCGGCATCGAGCCCTGGACGGACTATGACTATGAGGAGCTGCTACCCACTTTCCACGATCATATCGTGTCGTTGAAAGATGCCTGATTCGCTGCTCACCCTCCCGCAGGTACGGTCAATCGTAACCTGCGGGAGGGTAGCTGGCGCTTTTTCCTAGTCAAGTGGCCAGATAACGATCCAGCCGCTCCAGGCCATCGCGGAAGTTGCGCCGCCCAAAGCCGAAGCGCACGTGGCAGTCGTCGGAGCCGAGGCCGGTGCCAGGTAGCAGCAGCACCCCCTGTTCGGCCACCAGGCGGTCGCTGAAATCTCGCGCGGACTCGTTGCGCAGGCCGGCGAGCGCCACCGACCCGGCCATGGGCCGATTCCAGTGAAACACCTTTTGCCAGCGCGCAAAGAACGGCTCCGCCAGGCCCAGGTTGTCCTGGACGATGGTCCGGCTGCGCCCGGCCAGCACGTCGCCGATCTGCAGCGCGATTTCGGCCAGGGCCTCGCTGGGAGCGCTGGCGCAGATGGTGGTATAGTCCTTCCAGCCCAGGATCGCATCCTTGAGCGACCGATCCTGCAACGCCAGCCAGCCGGTGCGCAGGCCGGGCAGGCCATAGGTCTTGGACAGCCCGCCCAGGGTGACCGCGCGCTCGTAGACGTCGCAGCCAGAGGGGAGACGCGCCACGGGGTCGTATTCCAGGCCGCGGTACATTTCGTCGGAGAAGAGCCACGCACCGGCCCGCTCGACGATGCGGACGATCGCCCGCCATTCGTCGTGGGACGGCAGGTAGCCGGTGGGGTTGTGCGGGAAGTTGACGATGACCAGTTTGGTGCGGGGCGTGACCAGCCGCTCGAGCGCATCCAGGTCGAGCCGCCAGCCGCCAGGGCCTGCCGGCGGCTCGTCGGCTTCGACGAGCGACCAACGGGCGATGCGGCAACCCAGGTACTCGACCACGTTGGCCAACGAGTCGTAACAGGGGGTCAACACGACCACCTCGTCCCCCGGCTCCAGGAGCGCGTGCATGGCGATAAAGATGCCTTCCTCCGGCGCTCCCAGGCTGATCACCTGGTCAGCCCCCACGCTCGTGTACAGGCCGGCGATGCGCTCGCGGAGTGGGGGCGCGCCCTGGCTTTCGGTGTAACCCAGCCGCAACCGGCCGAGGGATGCGTAGGAGACGCCGGCCAGTTGCAGCAATTCGTCCACGGTCAACGACTCGCAATCGGACGCACACAGAAGATAAGCGGCAGTGAATTCGTGGATGGCGAAAAAACGTTCGGTTTGGAATGGCTTGATCTTCACGCGGTCTCCTCCTGGGGCACAGATATGCGTCGCGCGACCAGTCGGGCGTGCTCGTGGGTGGCCACGATGACAAAGTCAAACAGGTCACGCTGCAGGCAGTAGATGGGATCGGCGGGCGGAAAGTGTTCCTCGTCACCGCGCAGGAACTTGAGCGTGCACTCGTGCTCGACGATGCGGCGCAGTGCAGCGGTGTGGTCGTAGGGCCGGCCGGCGAGCAGGTGCTCAATATAGTCGGCGCATGCCTCGTCGTCGGGGGTGACCTCCCGGCCACCACCCCCCATCGCCACCAGCGAGACGACTTCCGAAGAGGGTGACAGACGCTGGATGTACCGGGCGACGGCCAAGGCGGTGACGTAGGAGCCCAGAATTACTGCATCGGCGTGGCCGGCAGCGGCCAGTGCGCCGGCTACACCCGCCGAGGTACGCTGGGCGACCTTGCGCCCGGCGAAAAGGTCTCGCCCCGCGGCCAGGATGTGAGAAGGGGAGTTGCCCATGGCAAAGCCAGGCACTTGCCTGCCATTGACCTCGCCCACGGCCAGGTAACCTTCCTGGGCCTGGAGCCTGAGGGCGTCTTCAGGAGCGGCCAGCAGGACGATCTCTGTTGCACCCAGGTGCAACATGCACGCCGCCGAGGTGAAGGCACGCAGTACGTCAATGACGACGGCCACGCCTTCAGCCTCACGGGCGCCAGCCAGCAGGTGCTTGCGCAGGATGCGTGGCATTGGGTTACTCCACCGGCTATGACGAGGGCGTAGAAGGCGGGGTCGGCGTCGGCGGGTAGGGCGGCTCGTCGAGCAGCCTGAACAGCCCATTCAGGTCGCTGACCGGCACCAGGTAGACCAACGGGTCCCCCACCTTTTGCACGTAGCGGGCGGTGCGGCGCGGATTCTCCGTCCCAACGTTCAAGGTGATCGTGGTTCCATCGGTCAGTACGAGCGTGGCCTGCATTTCTGGCTCTTGCAAGCCGTAAGGAGTCAGGTCGGTCACGCCGGCCACGGCGCGGGAAAAGCGCACCGTGGACACGGCGTATACGAACCCATTGAGGCGGGCGCTATCGGCCACCCCTTCCGCCGGCTTGAGCATGTGCCATTCCCGTTCGCCGGCCAACTCGACCGCCGTCGTCTGGCCTCCCCGGGTCACGGTGACCCTGGCCACGTCGCTGCCGTTGAACTCCCACAGCGGGGCAGGGGTCGGCAGCGTTCCTTCCTCCGGCGGCGGCTCTCTTTTGGCCTCCACCAGGAAGATGTAGGCGGCCAGGCCCCCCAGGACAGCGACCAGGATGAGCGTCGCCAGCCACGGTCTGCGCTGTCTCATGCCCTTACCTCCTGCGCCACCACACGGCGACGCCGGCGGCCACGAGTGCAAGCGGGATGAGGACGACGCCGATGAATAAGATGGCGTTGGACTGTACCATGGAGAGGAACACGTTGCGCGGCTGCGTGCTCTTGGGGCCGATGGCGATCATGCTCTCTTCCTCCGCCAGCCAGTTGACGGCGTTGAGGAACAGGACACCGTTCCCCAGGCTGCCAATGAACTCGTCGGAGGCGTAATCCGCATCGCCGATCAGCACCAGGCGCATCTTCAGGTCCGGGCTCTGCTCAGCGCCTTGCGCCGTCTGCTCGCCCGGCATAGGGGACGCCTCGAAGGTCGCTACCAGCGTGAGCGGGCCGGGGGTGTCCACCCCTTGGTCGAGCCGCGCTTCGGGCGTCTGCGTGTCCTGCTCCGCCCAACTCTGGGGCGAGGTCAGCGCGAGCGGCGTGAACGTGGACGTTCCGGTCGGGTCCTGCACGACCTGCTCCACCGCACGGGCCAGGGGGAAGAACGTCATGGGCAAGTCCTTGGTGATCTGGTTGAAGCGGTACGCGCTGACGACCGGGGCGGCCGGGCTGCCCATAAGCGAACTGGGCGGATCTATCACCACACCGTCGCCGAAGCGGAGCGACCAGCCGGAGAGGACGCCGTTCAAACCGGCCTCGTAGAGCGGGTCCTGCATGAGGAGTGCCTTGCCCCCCTGGCTCAGGTAGGAGCGCAAGCGCGTCACTTCGTCCTCCAGCAGCGGCGTTTGCGGGCCGGCGACGACGACCACCGCCGCATCGCTTGGCACGGTCGTGGTGACCGCCAGGTTGAGCGTGCGCACCTCATAGTTCTGGTTGCGCAAGGCGGAAGCCGCCGTGGAGTAGGCCGCCTGGTCGTAGCCTTGCGGGTCGCGCTCCTGGTGGCCGGTGGTAAAGTAGACCACCTTTTTCTCCGCACGGGTGACCTTGAGCAGCGCGCTGGTGACGTCCTGCTCGTCGGCCGTGTACACCCGTTCGATCCGCTCGCCCGCCTGGAACAGCAGGCCACCGTAGGGAGCCGGGTCGTACTGGCGCGCCTTGAGCGGCTCGCGGTCGGGGTCAATCACCGTGTAGGATAGGTTGTCGCTGCGGACCAGGTACTGGTCGAGCAGTTTCTTAAAGGCATCCTGCTGTTGGTACTCGTCGGCGGTGAAGAAACCGAGGATGGTGACCGGATGGTCCACCTCGGCCAGCACCTGGACGGACTGGGGCGAGAGGGTATGCACTTTCAACTCTGTGGCGTCGTAGCGGTAGTGGTACCGCCCGGCCAGGTAATTCACCATGATCAGGATGCCGACAAAAGCGACGCTCATCACGAGCGCGTTCGACCCGTAGCGGGTCCCGCGCCTCTTCAGCGCCGCCCGCACCTGCGCCGGATGGACCAGGAGGAACAACACCCCCAGCACCGCCCCACCGATCAGCAGACCCTGGGCCCAAGGGTCCATCACACGCCAGATCAGGTAGCGGATGGCGCCTGCCGCCAGCGCGGCCAGGGCGAGGTAGCCCAAAATGAATCCGTATCGCTCGACGAAACGACGCACGTCAAAACGACGCATTACCGCCACCTCCTTGCCTCCAGTACCCGCGTGGCCAGGAACAGGCTGGCGGCCACCAGGCTGAGGTAGTACACGACGTGCTGGGTGTCCAGGATGCCATCCAAAAAGTCAGGGAAATGCGCGAAAAGCCCCAGTTGGGTCAGGAAATCGCCCGTGAATGTGCCCGTCGCCCGCGAGCCTACGAACTCCACCAGCCACAACGCCACGCTGATAGCGACGGCCAGGACCGCAGCGACGACCTGGTTACGGGTGAAGGTCGAGGTCAGCGTGCCGATGGCCAGCAGAGCCGCGCCGGTCAAGAAGAATCCCAGGTAACCGGTGGCCGTCGCTCCCAGGTCGGGGTTGCCCAGGCGGGCCAGGACGAGCGGCTGATAGAGGCTGAGGAGGAGCAGGGCCAGGAAGAGGGCCAGGCTGGCCAGGTATTTGCCCACCACCAACTCCCAATCGCGCACAGGGGCGGTGAGCACCAGTTCGATGGTACCCGAGCGCTGTTCCTCCGCCAGCAAGCGCATGGTCACCACGGCGGCGTAGAGGATCAGGGTGAAAAAGAGCCACGGGCTGCCGAGCGTGTAGGCCATGATGGCCTGCTGAGAATAGACGATGATGAGCCAGAAGAGCAGCCCCATCACGGCCAGGAAGGCGGCCATGGTCACGTAGGCGATGGGGGAACTGAAATAGGCGTACAGTTCCCGCCGCGCGATGGTCCACACATTACGCATCTTCCCCTCCTTCGGCTCTGCTGTCATTCTGAGCGGACACGGGTGTACCCACCCGCAGAATCTCCGGGGCTTCGTCGGTGGTCAACTTGAGGAAGATGTCCTCCAGGCTCATACTGGCGCTGCGGAGTTCCAGCAAGGCCCAGCCGCGCTCGACGACGGCGCGGGCGAGTTCGGCCCGCCGGTCGTACCCTTGAGTGCACGAGACCTGGTAGGCCCCTTCGTCGCCAGGCTCGACGCCGACGACGCCGTCCACCCGTTTCAGCACCTCGACCGCCTCTGGGCCGGCGTCCCGGATACGCACGAATACCCGCTCCGCCCCCTGCAACTGGGCCGTCAGTTGCTCGGGCGTCCCTTCGGCCACGATTTCGCCGGCGTTCATGATGAGCACGCGGTTGCAGGTCTGGCTCACCTCGGGCAGGATGTGGGAACTGAGGATGACGGTGTGTTCGCGGCCAATCTCTCGCACCAGCGAGCGGACCTCGGTGACCTGGCGGGGGTCGAGGCCGATGGTCGGCTCGTCCAGGATGAGCACCTCCGGCTCGTGGAGGATGGACTGGGCCAGCCCCACGCGCTGGCGGTACCCTTTGGAGAGTTTGCCGATCACCACGCCGGCGTGATCGCCGATGCCACACGCCTCGAGCGCCCGGTCCACCGCCTGCGCGCGGTGGGGCATCTTGCGCAGGGCGGCCATAAAGTCCAGATAGTCCCGCACGGCCATCTCGGGGTAGAGGGGCACCGTCTCCGGCATGTAGCCGACGCGGCGGCGCACTTCCAGCGAATCGTAGAAGACGTCGAAGCCGGCCACGCGGGCAGTGCCGTCGCTGGCGGGCAGGAAGCCGGTGAGCATGCGCATGGTGGTCGTCTTGCCCGCTCCGTTGGGTCCCAGGAAGCCGACGATCTCGCCTTTGTCCACGTGGAAGTTGAGGTCGTAGACGGCCCGCGTGGGGCCATAGTAGCGGGTCAGGTTCTCCGCCTCGATCATCATCGTTGCACCTCCAAGGCCTCACTCACAATAAAGGCGCTCGAGACAGAGAGCGCCTGGCGCAGCAGTGACCAGACCCCCACCTGCGGTGGGGGCTTCCAGCCGAGTAATCCCCCGACAGGGGTTATCTTATACCACCGCCAGGGGGAGTTGTCAAGAAAGACGTGTTGGGGGTTGGGGTTGATTGGCCCTCCATGTGGCCTGTGGTATAATTCCACGGGGAGCAGGTCCGGAGCCTTGACACTTGAGAACACACGAAACCGCATCCTGGAACAGGAACAACGGCTGCAAAAGTGGGAGGAGCAATACGGCTGCAGTTACGACCTGTTCGCCTATCGCACGGCTACCGACGAAGAGTACGTCAAGCAATTGGACGCCGATGCCGCTACTCAGCAATGGGAAGGGGATTTGATCTTCTGGGAGTTTGACGCCGAGGAACTGCGGGAATGGCGGCGCCGTTTACAAAGGCTATTGGCCGAGTAGTCGCATTATTCGAGGCAACCTTTGCTGAAGCCGTCATCCTCCGCCGGGAAGAGCGGTCTAGCCTGGCGCTCATCGAGATGGAGGGTACTTACGGCGTTTATCGGGTGCACTTGCGAGAGATCCGGCAGGCCGACGGTGCCCGAAAATACGCTTACTATGTACTGTATCAATCTGACGTGTTGTTGGCTTTGACAACGCCCCTGACCCAAGGGCACTACGTCTCAAGTATGATAAGGACTATGTACGTCATCGCTTGGAACTGATCCCCCACCGTCACACGGAAGGTAAGCGGGCGTTAGAACTTACCGACGAGATGGACTGTGCCGCTTTCGTTACCTGGCTGCAGGAGAACTTGCCCCATTCATCCTCCGGGTAGATCACGGCGTGGATAGTGTGTCGTCGCATTCCCATCGTCGGACCCTATTCCGCGCCGCTCGCTTGTAGCCCTCGTCCCCGGGGGCGTCTTATGTCTGCCGGGCTACCTGCTCCTTTCGAGACGTCAGACCTGTCAGGTCTTGGAGACCTGACAGGTCTAGGCCGCCTCGATCATCCGCTCCACCTCCGCCCTGGCCTCTGCCAGCAGGCGCTTGGCTTCGCAGCGGGCCTGGTGAGACTGTTCGATGAGGCCTCTGATTTGCTGCTGAGTACGGGCTGGAGCCTTCCAGATCACAAAGTCGGAGATGACTTCAGCTCGTAACTCAATCTGCCCCGACGACCCAGTCCAGCCACGTTCGGTCTGCAGTTGGCCTGGCAGCGCGTTGAGATACACCGCCAAGTATACCGGGTCCAGTCCCTCCTTCGGGCGAATGATGGAGATGTGACCATCTATGACTGCTTGCACATCGTCGAGCAAAGCCTGACAACGCCCAATAGTGATATAGCCGGTTGAGTTCAGCAACACATCATATTGGCGGACAATGGCCCGCTGATTTGTGCCGACCTGGTAGAACTCTCGACTGGTGAAGCGATTGCCGTCAAGGACAATGTGAGTCTTGCCGACATGCTGACTGTTAATCACCACTGTATTGCCATCGCCCACATACTCCGGCTGAACACCGCGCTTGATTGGCTCAGCCACCCAGTCACCTAAACGGATCCCCTGACCTGTCTTCTGGATGTGCTCAAGTAGCCGCTGATACCTGGGCTTGTAGTATTCCGCGTCAATCCGCCCCGCTTGCAGCGCCTCCGACGCCCGCCGCACACTGTACAGCCCTTCGCTCAAGTCCAGCCGGTCCAGTCCCAGTTCGGTGGTCAGGAGGGCCTGGGCTTGGGCATACAAAGATTCTGACCTTTCCTGTTGCTGACGCGATCGTTTCACCAAGCTCTCAACCTTCTTGACCAGTTGCTCGTCTACAGAAGGAACAGGTACCGTCTTAAGGTCAGGCAGAATCAGTCCCTGCTGAACTGCCCCGCGCACTCGTCGCGCTATCTGCTCTTGTCCTGGAGCCGAAGACAGATAGATTGCCAAGAAGCACGGATTAACCGAGTGAGGGCGAATGATGGCAATCTTGCAACTCCCTGTAAGTGCCTGATATCTATTGGTCACAAGCGCAACTCTACCAATAGTTCCGACAATGGAAAGCAGAACCTCCCCAGGCTTCATATGAGAACGTGTCAGGCTCTTATAAACCTCATCAGGGATGAAGACAGGGTTGGCGTCTGAGATGAAGAAAGCAGCTAAATCTTGTCCCCTGAGATAACGTACTCCTGAATCGGTGAATTGGTCTTCGATTGCGATGTGGTTGCCGTCTGAAATCTGTGCCAGAGTTGATAGCAGCTTGGGATTCAGACTGGCAATCCTTGCATCGTACGCCAAGTATACAGGCCGGTAATAATCGGAATCCACCCGGTGGGATCTCTCCAATTCCGAAATCCTGATCGCTGCCACACTCAGTCTCGCCCTCCTGACCACCTCCTCCAGCGGGAGCACCTGGTCAGAAGGGCCTAGGCGAAAAAATCCAGGCCCTCCTCGTGGGCGAAGGATCTGAACGCCTCCGCAATCTCCTTCAAGTCGTGGTCCAGGACGATCTCTTCGCCGATCTTCTTGCCCTTCGTCTCGCGCACGCGCTGCCCCGTCTGCGCGTCCAGCCAGACGTACTCGCCCGAGTTGTCCTTGCCCGCCCGCTGGCTGGTGGCAAAGAAGATGCGATAGTCCCCGGCCGCGGCCCGCTGCTCCTCGCTGTCCCACTTTTGCAGGAAGAGCACGCTCGTCTTGGTGCCGGTGAACGGCTTGAACATGTTGACCGGCAGCCCCACTACCGCCAGGAGACGCGCCTGGCGCATCACGTAATCGCGGATGAATTGCTCGGTCGTGTTGTTAAAGATACCCTGCGGCAGCACGATGGCCATGCGCCCGCCGGGTCTGAGAAAGCGCAGGCAGCGCTCGATGAACAACACGTCCCGCTCGACCTTGGCGGAGCGCTTGTGTTGGGTCGGGTCCCCCTTGTAGGCCAGGTCGTACCCGCCCAACACCTCGGCGGCGGTGATTTCGCCGGCAAAGGGCGGGTTGGTCATCAGCACGTCGCACGCGCCGTCGTGGATAAAATCGCCCACGCGGTGCGGGTGGTTCTTCCACTCGCGCGGGTCGAGCGTGTTGACGCGGAAGACGTGCGTCTTGCCGTCCCCCATAATGAGCATCATCACCTTGGCCACTTTGGCCAACTTGTGATCAAAGTCAATCGCGTAGAGGTAGTTCTGCGCATACTCCTTCCTTTTGGCCGCGGCCTCGTGCCCCCAGCGGCGCTGGAAGGCCTCGCTCTCGGTGACGTATTTGAGCGTGTGGATCATGAAGCCGCACGGCCCACAGGCGGGGTCCAGGCACATCTCGTTCTCCTGGGGGTTGAGCATCTCTACGCACATACGCACCACGTGGCGCGGGGTAAAGTATTGCCCCTTGTCGCCCTTCTGCTCGGGGTTGATCAGGTGCTCGAAGGCGGCGTCCAGCACGTCCAGGTCGGAGCCGAAAAAGCGGTACGGTTCCAGCACGCTGACGCAGGCCGCCAGCGCCTGGGGGCTGAGCAGGATACGGTCGGCGGGGTCAAAAATCTCGTTCCAGCCGGGGTATTTGGTGGCCCGCATAAACATGTTTTCGATGCGCCTGTACAACTCGTCAGGCGTCTCGCTGCCGCGCCGAAAGGTCACGGCCTCGTCGTCGCCGTGGACGTGCTCGTCGTACAGTTTGGCAAAGATCAGTTTGAAGACCTCGTCGAAGGCCGAGACACCCGCGTTCGCCAGCACGCGCTCCTCCAGTAACTCGACCAGTTCGCGCAGGTTGACCAGCGACTGCAGGTCGCGTTTCTTGCGCGGCGCGCGTACGTCGTCAATCGTCTCATCCGCGCGGGGCAACCGCTCGATGTTTTCAAAGATGTTCGGGTCCTCGCGGTAGCGGACGATCTGCTCCTCGCCGTTCAGCCACCAGCCGAAAGGTGCGCCGGTGGCGTTCATGTAACTCTCCAGTTGGTCGAGCCCGTCACGCCGCTGGGGGCGCTTGAGTTCGACGATGATGTAGGGCGTCAGATGGAGGAGTTCTTCCCGGTAGATCACGACGTCGGCGGCCTTGCTGTGGACGGTGCTGCCCATCTTGACCTGCACCTCGAGCACGATCTGCTCCGGGCTGTAGTCCATGTCCAGCAGCCGCCTGAGGCACACCTGGCGGATGACCTCTTCCGGCTTGGCCAGCACCTTCTTGTGACGGGACAGGCAGTGCAGGTAGAACCGGCTCCCTTTCTGCCACAGGTCGAGCGCAGCGCGCTCGTGCGCGGCAAACAGGGACAGGCCATAGTACTTGACGTCGGGGTCCTGGAAGATGGCGTCGAGCGCGGCAGCCTTGTCGTGGACGGGGAGGTACTGTCCGGCAGTCTCGTACTCTGCGGGGTGCTCCTTCACTGCACGTGGGTCGGATTTCGTCTTGCGAGCGGGCATGGCATCTCCTTCTGGCGAGGCAACACCTGTGTCTGGTGACTACTACCCCCTGTCCGAACTGGCGTCATTGTAGCATAGCCACGTTGGGGGGCAAGCACACCGCCATCAACCTAACGTCACTTGCACCTCGACTTCGGTCTGGCCCGGCGGAGGCAATGGGACGACGTTGCCCTCGACCGGCTGGCCGTCCACGATGAGCGAGACGGCGTTCCCTTCGCCGGCGCGGTTCACCGTAATGTGGTACGTCACACCGCGGAAGACGCGCGTGGCCTGGAAGCCGGACCAACTGGCGGGGATGACCGGGGCGATCTGCAGCCCGTCGAACGTGGGCCGGATCCCTAAAATCCACTGGGTAATCGCCACGTAATTCAGGGCGGCCGTGCCGGTCAGCCAGGAGTTCTTGGCCTCACCGTGGGTGGGGGCATCGCGCCCGGCGATCATCTGGGCGTACACGTACGGCTCGCAGCGATGTATTTCGCCGATGGCCTCCCGCGCCGACGGGTTGATGCGGATGTAATAGTCGTACGCCCGCTCGCCATGTCCCGCGATCGTTTCGGCGATCATGACCCACGGGTTGCTGTGGCAAAAGATGCCCGCGTTCTCCTTGTAGCCGGGCGGGTAGGACGAGATCTCACCCAGGTGCAGATAATAGCGGGAGTAGGCCGGCTGCTGCAAGACGATGCCGTGGGGCGTGGCCAGCAGCCGGTTGACCGACTCCAGTG
>Ga0315277_10006867_pt1 | contig 14816 bp, 11 predicted proteins | sample YL17G05_15_MG_FD_203695 | JGI IMG/M metagenome (GOLD analysis project Ga0315277, IMG submission 203695) | Sediment microbial communities from Yellowstone Lake, YNP, Wyoming, USA - YL17G05_15 | ecosystem: Environmental > Aquatic > Freshwater > Lake > Sediment | place: USA: Wyoming | collected... | reverse complement strand
TAGCGCTTCGGCAGAATAATTATTACGCATAACGTGAAGAGTGGTGCTAAATCCGTTTGGATAGCCAGCGTCGGCTAGCATAGCTCTTGCCTTTTTTGGATCGTAAGGATCTGGTTTCAAGGACTTATCATATCCCAAGCAAAGAGGATTAATTACGTCACCATAAGGTTCACTATTCCCTTGTAAAATCTTCTCACAAATAGATTTCCTGTCTATAGCTAGACTTACAGCTCTTCTAACACGAATATCATGAAAAGGACTTTTATTTTCTTTATTAGTTAAATCGGCATATACGATAGTGCTAGAAGATACATACTTGACCAAGAAAACTCGTAAGTTGGGATCAGAGCTAACCTGCGCTACATGAGGCCCTATCAAAGCGGCAATATCGACCTCTCCAGACTTCAACATCGCGAATCTAGTCGAGTGATCAGGAACATATAGTATTTTTAACATCTTGAAGGTCGGGGGCATTCTGTAATGCTTTTCTAACGACTCTAATTGTATCCATTGATCTTGTTTATAGTCAGTCCATTTAAATGGGCCCGCTCCTATCGGCTTATTAGCAAAAGCTTCATCTCCAACTTTTTCACGATAACCCTTAGGCATTATCCCGCCACCCCACCACAGACGTTGGAGAAATGACCAATCTGCTGTACTGAGGTACAGTCGAACCTGTTTAGGTGAGACAAGCTCTATTTTGCTTATAACATCGCGCCAGTTTGGCCGAAAAAGAAATCTCAGCTCTGGCCTCATATAAGTTTCTAGTGAAAATTTAATGTCTTCAGAAGTCACCGGATCGCCGTTGTGGAATTTCACGTCATCTCTAAGATAAAAGTCAATATATTTCCAACCCGGCGCGATTGTCCAGGATTTTGCTATAGCTGGAATAACATTTCGATACTTATCAAGGTGAACTAGACTATCGAAAACAGTTTCACTCACAATTGGTGGCGGCGCTGATTGCGTGGCAGGATCTCCACCTTTACAAAAAAAAGACTGGCTACCTATAGCAATTATAACCTCCCCGCTTTGTGCTCCTTTTGTTGTGCCAGCGATGATTAAGACAACAAAAATGGGTAATATTAAAAAATAAGAAAATGCAACACTCCGATGCTTAATCTGATGCATGGCAATACCCCCTCTTCTTCAGAATAATTTTACACTTTGGATTTGGCAACTCGCAATTTTCGCAAAACCTCGCACAGCAACAAACTCCTCTTAATCGGTGTCTTTCTATAAGTGAAATATGGCAATAAAACTTAATCCATAAATTTAAGCATTGGCCGTTTGCTTCACTTATTTTTAAGTTTCTCACTCAACCTAAATAATTTAGGTTATAATGATTTTCTCTACTTATTAAGCATTTTGACAAAACTATTATTAAAAATTGTGTTCGGTTCTTTTAATAATTTCATTTTGCAATTGTGGGGTAAGATCGACAAAATAAGCACTATAGCCCGCAACGCGCACCAGTAAATCCTGATATTTCTCAGGGTTCTTCTGAGCCGCGATCAGTGTTTCTCGATTGATGATATTGAACTGGAGATGCCACATCTTCAAGTCGCACGCTGTTCTAATCAACGACATTAGCTTTCTAGTGCCGGCTGGTCCTGCCACAGTAGCCGGACTAAACTTCATATTTAACAGCCTTGCTGCACGCTCTTTATATGCCCCGCATCTCGTTTTGGCAATAGATGTCAGGGTCGCAGTCGGCCCTTTCTTGTCTGCGCCTGGGGATGGCCCGATACCTTCTGATAATGGTTCCTTCGCTTTCCGTCCGTCTGGGGTTGCTCCTACCACGGCACCTAGAGGAACATGCGATGTAATGGTGACATATCTTACATCCAATTCCCCACCAAAGGCGGTTTTATATTTATGCGTTGTACTAGCAAAAAGTTCTTCTATATCATGACCGATGGAATCGACCGAGGGATCACTGTTCCCATATTTCGGAGCATTAAGGCACATTTGCCTGATGGCTTCCTTACCCTCAAAATTGGTATCAATGGCATTTAATATCTCATCCATAGTCAATCTCTTACTCTCGAATACTAGGTTCTTTATAGCGGCCAATGAATCGATCGCGGTGCCAAAGCCCATGGTATCAAAAAAGCCAAGATAAACCGCGTTCTTAACCGGACCGGAGTGGATATCTTTGCAATCATCCAAGCACAAGTCATGTAGCATAGAGCACATTGGTGCGGCGATATAACTGGACTTTAGTGTGTCTGCAACATACTGTTGTACAAATGTGTGCTTCAATATGTGTTCGGCCTGCCGGCGAAATGCGTCCCATAAGTCCTCGTAAGAAGTAAAGCTTCTTGGATCCCCGGTGCTTACTCCAAGTCTTTGACTGTCAAATTCCTTTAATTTCCCGTCATTCAGGGTCATCTCCACGATGGCTCCCAGATTGATCCATGCACATCCAGTAGCCACCGCGTCCTTATTGACCATTTTCACTTCCGTGCATCCCGCGATACAGTAATCGTTAGCTTCTTCCACTTCTCCCCCTTTCGAAATTAGCAAGGGGATTATCTCTTCGTCGAAGAAAAGCTTTGGGAAACCTGTTCCTTCTTTTATTGTTTCACAAACCGCATGAAGAAACGAATCCGGTGTTTGTGAATGGATCCTGGCTGAAAGATCGGGATAGTTTAATGGGAATTCTCGCTTTGATTTTAAAATTAAGTGTGACAGTTCGTTTGTCGCATCTTTACCATCTTTAGTTTGGCCTCCGATCGTAAGAGCTTCCCAATGTGCGTATCCCTCAACAAAGGAAATACTCCCAGGCGTGGTTACAAAATCAACACATTTGGACATTCCAACCCACATAGATTCCAAGAGAGCCAGGGCGTCATCTTCCGTAATGCGTCCCTCTTCTATATCTTTCTTATAGTAAGGATAAAAATATTGATCCATTCTTCCGTTACTAACCGTTCCGCCGATTCTCTGCTCAAGTCTTGACACAACCTGTGTCAACCATTGTGACTGAACCGCCTCATGAAAAGTTCTGGCTGGATTCTCCGGCACCCATTCGCAGATATCGGAAATTTCCAGTAATTCATTCTTCCTGTTTTCATCCGCCTCTGTTTCAGCCATCTGTCTGGCGAGACTGGCGTATCTTTTAGCAAAATCCTTGACGGCATCACAAACAATAATCACAGACTCCAGAAATGGTTTCTTTTCAATATTGTCTTTTGGATCCAAAGAATCTAAGGACTCCATCTTTTTCTTCGCTTCTTCTTTGATCCCCTTAAAGCCTTTTTTTAGCACTTTATCGAAGTCATGCGCCCAAGCCAACATATGTCGGCCTGTAGCAGTTGGGGTAATAATAAACATTTTTTCTATAATAGAACGAGTGTCTTCAGGCAATGCTTTAAAGTAGGCCAATGAATAATTTTTGTCTTCCCAATATGGAAGCAGCTTCTCTTGTATCGCTTTAACATCTTGTTCTGTAACAATGGCCTTATCACCAGGTGCACTCGGCATAAGCTCTCTAGCGCCCGTCACAAAACGGCCACCAAGTTCTGGATAGGCAACAGAATACCTTCCAGGAGGCCCCGCACTTCCGGCAATTAATTCATCCTCCTCTATGTGGATCGACATATTCCGAAGAATATGAGCTAGAGCCTTACTCCACCTTAAAACGATAGGTTCACCTTCGGTTTGCTGAAATGATTCCGTGAATAACAGCGCTCTCTCGACGTTGATCCTTATGGGTTGTTCCCGGAATCTTTCGAGCATCTTATTTATCTTAATGCGTTTTGTTTGGGACTCCGCACTGCCGAGTCTAAATGGTTGCCCCTGATTTATCCTTTCTTCCTGGGGGGACAACACCTCCTCTATTATTTTTTCTGCAGGCCTAGACATAATATCTTCCTCCTTTTTCTCCTTGCGATTTTTATCTTCTAAAAGCCTTAATTAATTCTAGTAAATATTTTTCTAAAATTTTCGTTTACAGCGCCTCGTGATCCTCGGATGAGTTCCCTCGCCTTGGATTTATCGTTCGAGACCGTTGCAAAAGGCGAAGAGTTAAGTTTTTTCTTCTTTGTCGACTTTTTGTAGGTACGTTTCGATCTAAAAGCCGGGTATTTGAGGCCGATCCGGAGTTCGGGAGACGCCCGATGAAGGTCCGTGGAACCTTCCATTGAGGTGCCCGCGGGCCTCTGGACGTTCTACCGCCTTAAACGGCCAGCAAACCTCCCGCCTTTTTCAGGTTGAAGGCCATAGCTAAAAGATGAAACTGGACCTCCTTTCTCAACCTCCCCAGGTAGCGCGCCCGGCCGAAGCCGCAGCAACGTTTGAGCGTCCCAAACCCTTGCTCCACCCCATAGAGAAGCTTGCCGATGAGCAGGTTTCGCATCTTGGCCCCCTTCCGGAGAGGGCGATCCCGCCAGGCCTTCTCCATGATCCCATTTTTCAGCCCCCGAGCCTCCGACACCGCCTGGTTCCTACGACCGGCATAGCCCTTGTCCCCAGGACCAGCGCTCCCTCCGGCAGATTCAGTTCCTCCACCAACGGCTCCAGCTCCACGCTGTCCGAGACATAACCCGCCGTCACATGTCCCCCAGCACAAACCCCTCATAGGCGTCCGTCCCTGTGCGGACCTTATACCCGTAATGAGGCCGCTTTCCTTTCACCGTGCAGGACGCCTCCACGTCCTCCGAATAGCTGACCTTTGCGCCGGATCCCTCGGGAATAGACGCCTCTTCCACCTCGGCGGACGAGACCTCGATCACCTTCCGCTGACGCCGGCTGGAGGCTACCAGGCTCGCATCCACCGCCACTCCCGGCCTGACGATCATCCCATGTCCGTCCAACTGGCGGTTGATGCCCTCCAAGAGTTGGCGATACAGGTCTTGATGGGCCAAGGCCTGACGAAAACGGCAGATGGTCGAGGGCGTCCGGTGTCGGGCTGTGGAACGACAATCCACTGAACCTCAAAAAATTCAGCCGGTCCCGCAAGGCCTCCGACATCCCAGCGTCGGACAGGCTATACCATCAAGGCATCAGCAGAATCTTGAACATGATCAGCGCCGTATACGCCGGCCGACCGTCCGCCGCGGCCACTTTCTTGTAGTGCTTCTTCAGAAGCGTTTCCATGGGAATCCATCAGGCGGTCGACTTGACTTAGAAACCGTCGGCATCGACCCGACTTCCCACAAAATGATCCATGAACCCCTTGTCCGTTGAAATATGGTCGCTCATGCTGCTCTAAATCAGGAATAACACCATTATATCACAAAATATGAACAAGCTATATTATTTTTCATCCTTTTTTGTCGTGCAATGAGCTCTAATTAATCTAAGAACTTATGTCTAGGTTGTGACCCTTTAATAGTTGACAAATGGTTTATATATCCATATCCTGGTTCCTGGAAAGGGGGATCAGGATGGGAAAGCGAGGCCGGAAGCCCCGATATGACCTTAGCCAGGAAGCCTGTCCGAATCCGAAATGCGAGCTGTACGGCCGGCAGGGAGAGGGTAATATCGTCTCTAACGGAAGCCATCCAGACCGGAGTGGGCCTAGGGTTCGGAAGTTTCTTTGCCGACGATGCGGACGTTCCTTTTACGATCGGTCGAACACCATTTTTTATGACCTGCGTTCGCCGGAGGAAAAAGTTCTCATGGCTTTGAAGCTCTTGGTCAAGGGGATGCCCTTGCGCGGCGTGGCCGAGGTGATGGAGGTGAAGCTGGACACGGTGCGTCATTGGCTCCAGGTGGCCGCGTCACAAAGCGAAGCCGTAAATTCCCTGCTTCTCCGGGAGCTTAAGGTCAGCCAGGTAGAGTTGGATGCCCTGTGGACCTTTGTCAAAAAAAAGCAGCTTCGCCGGAGAGCGGACCCCTGGAAGAAGAGGTCTGGATCGGGATTGCTTTTGCCACGGAATTTCGCCTGATGATTTCCTTTCGGATAGATAAGACCGAGGCGTCTCTGACTAATCCCCTGGTGGCGCACACTGAAGCGCGGCTTAGCCAAGACGCTGCGCCGTTGTGGGTCAGTGACGGACTGGATGCTGACGGAGCCGCCCTTCTCTCGCGCCACCATACGGTACGGACATTTCCCCGAACCGGCAAGAGGGGACAGCCGAGGAAACCGAAGAGCGTGGCTTGTCCCACCTTGCGGTATGGTCAGGTGGTCAAGGAGCGGGACGAAAACCGACGTGTGATCGCGGTGTTCAAGCGGCCGGTTTTTGGAGACGTTCCTCTTCATAAAATCCAGACGGTGTACATCGAGCGGCACAATTTGAACCTTCGGCATGAGAACCGTCGTCTTACCCGCAAGACGGTGGCTTTCTCGAAAAAGACAGAGTGGCTGGCCATGCAGATGCACCTGTACCAGGCTTGCTACAATCTGGCCCGATCCCATCGCGGCCTGCGACAGCGCCTCGAGGCTGCCGGCCCTGTCCGATGGCATCGCCGAACACCTGCTGTCGCCGCCGGCTTGACGGATCATGCCTGGACACTTCGAGAACTGATGAGCTATAAAACTTTTATCAACCATTAAAGGGTCACGACCTATGTCTATAAAGTTATGGGTATTTAATTAAGATTCAGGAATTTACCAAATTCACTCATGCCAGCTTCTAAGTCGAATCGGCAGCACGACGAGTATATGCCACCCAACCTGCTCCTTGGAGATGCGCTGCCGCAACGCACCGGATATTGACAATTACATGCATTTTATGATTTATCAGAAAATAGATTTGGAACCTGTTCTATTAATTCATCAACATCCCAAAAGCCCTCTTTCTTAAATATCGTTTTTTCTCTTACTGGGTCAGAATAAAGCGCAACCTTACCTCCACTCACGTAAAACACTCGCCCGGTTATATGGGACGCCTCGTCGCTAGCCAGATAGGCAATAAAAGGACCTACCGCCTCCGGTGGAGGCGGGCTCGACTGCCAATCATATTCCTCTTTATCAATAAGCCCCAATTCGTATCGCCTTCGAATGATGCCTAGATCATTCGGCCCGGAATCGAGCATTTTTTTAGGGACCAGCCGAGAATAAGAAAACGGGTGGTAGGCGTTACAGGTCACTCCGAAATTTTTCAAATCTGCGGCCATGGATCTGGTTAATCCGACGATGCCGGCTTTGGCGGCGCTATATACACATAGACCGGGCGTGCCGAGCCAGGAGCCGGAAGTGCAGCTGATGATCCGTCCCGAACCCTGATCTTTCATGATTTCTGACGCATAGCGCGAACAGAAAAAAGCGCCTTTAAGATGACTGTCCATTACTACATGATAGGCATCTTCTTCCGTATTCCAGATTGTGCCTGCTCTTGCCACACCGGCGTTATTGACAAGGACATCCAATCGACTGAAATGATCCATTGTACTCTCTATCAGTTTTTTACAAAACCTTGGATCAGAGACATCACCGAAAACCGGAATTGCCGAACCGCCCATATGAGTTATTTCCTCAGACGTCGTCTTCGCGTCTCCTCCGATTGTGCCTGGTCTTCTATTGTTAGTAATTACTCTAGCGCCTTCCTTAGCCATTGCTAAGGCTATCCCCCTCCCAATACCCTGGCCGGAACCAGTTATAATACAAACTTTATTTTTCAGCCTTTCTGTCATTTACTCGCTCCTAAATTAAGCATGAATAATATTTCCCAAAATTGCCATGTGCTCTGTGGTTGGTGGATTAATATCTTTTAATAGATATTGCCTTTTTAAATATTCATATTTTGCTTCACCAAACCTATGATATGGAAGAAGTTCATATTCTCTGAGGCTATTTAAGTTTTTGAGAAAATTTTTAATTGATTTAATCGCCTCTATGGTGTCATTAAATCCCGGGATTACTGGGGTCCGAACTATTATCGGAGTTTCCGGGTAAGAGCTAGAAAGATGGCAGATATTTTCCAAAATCAGTTCATTGCCCACCCCTATCACAGCCTTATGCTCGCTAGAATTTATATGTTTAATATCAAAAAAAATTAAATTGGAGAATTTGCTAATTTTTTCTAAATTTTCCCAACTAGCATAGCCACAAGTCTCAATTGCTGTGTCCATACCACGCATTCGACATTTTTTTAATAATTCATAAACAAAATCGGCTTGCCATGCTGGTTCTCCACCACTAACAGTTACTCCTCCGCCTGAACGTGAGAAAAAACCACTATCTTCTTCTGCAATCCTAATAATTTCTTCACTTGAAATATATTTTCCAAAGAGGATTATAGCCTTAGCAGGGCAAGCTTCCGCACATTCTCCGCAATTAGTGCACAAGCTTTTATCGATTGCAATATTTCCAGTTTCCGTTTTTTTTATTGCGTTTGTAGAACATACTTCTAAACATATCTCACACTGATCACATCCAATACACCTTCTTTCATTAAATCCGACTTCAGGATAATAATTTTGAGACTCTGGATTGCTACACCAAGGGCAGCGCAGCGGACAACCTTTCATGAACACCAAATTTCGGATACCCGGTCCGTCATGAACTGAAAATTTTTGAATATCAAATATAAGGCCCTGTTTTTCAGTCTCTGAGCTCAAAGTGTTATGCATTTATTGATGCCTCTTTGTAAACTAAACGTCATTGTACAGAACGGTGTTCGGTTCTGGCTATAATTTCATTTTGAAGTGACGGAGAGAGATCAACGAAATAAGCACTGTAGCCCGCGACTCTTACTAAAAGATTTCGGTATTTTTCAGGATCTTTTTGAGCCTCTCTTAAAGTCTCACTGTTAAGTATATTAAATTGAACATGCCAAAATTTCATATCGCACCATGATCTTATAAAAGAAGCCAATCTTTTTGTTCCTTCTTCTCCTGCTACTGTTTGGGGACTAAGTTTAATATTTAATAACCTTGCCGCCCGATCTTTATATTGGGCGGCTTTGGTATTCGCGATTGAGAGTAAGGTGGTTGTTGGTCCTTTAGTATCGCAGCCTTGTGTCGGGGATATGCCCTCAGATAATGCCTCAAGTGCCTTTCTTCCATTTGGAGTCGCACCTACTCGCATTCCTCCGAAAACATGAGCTGTTATCGGTACATAGATGTAGTCCAGCTTCCCACCATAAGCAGTTGTATACCTGCCAGCTGCCGCAGCTATAAGTTTTTCAATTTCAAGACCTATGCTATCGGCATAAGTATCGTTATTTCCGTATTTTGGCGCATTTAAACACATCTGCCTTAGTGCTTCTTTTTTACTGAAATTTTTAGCTAGCGCCTCTAATAACTCATCCATCGTGATCTTTTTATCATCAAAAACTAGCTTCTTAACAGCTGCGAGCGAATCAATTGCAGTGCCAAAACCCATTATGCTGAAGTTCCCCAGACTGGTTCCCCCTTTTATTTTCCCTGCATGAATATCTTTGCCATTTTCCATACAAAGATCGTGCAAGGATGAGATTTGGGGCGCCGCTAAACAACTTAGTTTTACTGAATCCAATACGTTTTGTGTTATAAAAATATGCTTCATGGCGTTCTCTGCTTGCAAACAGAACGCGTGCCATACATCCTCAAAAGTCTTAAAATGTCTCGGATCACCGGTCCGTACACCGATTGGTTCATTACCGAAAATCTGTAATTTCCCGTCATTCAATGCCATCTCCAATACTGCGCCTAGGTTAAAGGCCGCACCTCCAGTGAAATAGGTATCTCGATTAAGCATTTTGACTTCTGTACACCCCGTTCCGCAGTAGTCCCTTGCCTCTTCCCATGTTGCCCCCTTGAGTAAGAACAACGGGATAATCTCCTCGTCATTTAATAGTTTAGGGAAACCTGTCCCTTCCTTTATTAATTCACATACCTTGTGCAAAAATTGATCTGGAGTTTGGGCATGTATTCTGACTGATAAGTCCGGATGGTTTAATGGGAATTCTTTTTTAGATTGTAAAATTAAATATGAAAGCTCATTAGTAGCGTCCCTGCCATCAGGAGATTGGCCACCGATAGTAGTATGCTCAAAATGAGGGGATCCGCTTCCACGTCCAGCCAGGGAGACGCCGCTTCCTCTGGCATCTAGATTTGAAGCTGTCATTACGCTCTGTGCCATGTTTAACCAAAGGCACTCTAAAAGCTCCACTACCTCATTATCTGTGATTCGCCCTCCTTTTATATCCTTTTTATAGTATGGATATAGATACTGATCAATCCGTCCATTTCCGATCACTCCACCTGTGTTTTGTTCAAATCTAGAGAAATACTGAGCAAACCACTGAGATTGTATGGCCTCGCGGAAAGATCTTGCTGGATTCCCTGGTACCCATTCTAGAATATCAGCTATCTCAAGTAATTCTTTTTTTCTCTTTTCCTTAGTTTCCTCAGCAGCCAGGCTTCTAGCCAATTTGACATACCTAGAAGCAAGAATATTGATTGCATCACAAACGATGATAACGGCTTTATAAAATGGAAGCTTGTCGAAATTGTTCTCCGAGTCAAATGGATCAAGAGAAGCTAATCTTTCCTCCGCTTCTTTCTTAATGCCATTAAATCCTCTTTTCAAAATTTTTTCGTAGTCGAGATTCCAAGAAAGAGAACTGCGCCCTGTTCCAGAAGGACCAATAATGCCCGTAGCTTGGTCATTTCTTGCTAAAAAATTACGTGTATCTTCTGGCAATAAATTGATATACACTTCATGAAGCGTTCTTCCTTTCCAATATGATTTCAAATCCTTCATAACATCGCTCTCGCCACCGTCCATCCAAGCATTATTCAATTCTGGATATAGGATTACGTATTTCCCTGGAGGGCCACAACGCCCCACTATTAATTCATCCTCGTCAATATAAATAGGAATATTCCTGGCTACGTTTTCTAACGCTTTTGCCCATTTCATAACGATCGGCAAACCTTCTGTCTCCTTAAATGACTCCGTCATCAAGATCGCTCGTTCAGTAACTACTGTCGGAGCTTTATCTCTAAAGCCATCCAGCATTCTGTTGACTCTCTTCCTTTTAATTTTGCCCTCCTCAGTTGTAAGGCTTAATTCTTCTCCTCGAATTACCCTTTCCTCTTGGGGTGACAATTGCGCTACCATTTTCTATTCCCTCCTTTTCTTTAGCTGTTGCTATTTATCTTCATTAGAATATAAACTCATGCTATTATAAATTTAAAACCCTTTAGAACACTCATTATTTCTGGATCATAAATTTTTGTAATTAATCTTCTCATTTTTATAAGTTTTTTGTAAAATTTATAAGAATGCTTTACTTTTTAAGCCTAGCAAATTCGAAGGCTAAAGGTGCCCCCAATGTTGGTTGATAGTAGTCAATCCTTTGGTTTGCACCAAAAACAGAATGATTGGACCATAAGGGCATCCTGATCCAGCTCTCCCGAATAAGCTTGGATAATGCCCTTCCTGATTTTACCATATCTCCCTCAGATATAGCCCACTTTGCTTTTTCTACTGCTTTCTCTATCTCTGGTGTTGTATAATAACACCATGGCACCTTGCTAACAAAAAAGTTCATCGCATCTTTTGATGGGTCTTGTACGGCATAAAACCATAAATTTCCCATGGTTAGGCCATGCAGTTTCTTCGCCCAAAAGGCTTGATTCAAGGTGGCTCCTTCATATAAGTCAATTTTCGCGTTAATTCCAACATCCTTCAGATTGGATGCAATCGCAGTAATAATATCTGTGGAGGCCGAGCTCGTGGAAATAACCGTGTCGAAACCAGCCGAATATCCAGCTTGGACGAGCAATTTTTTAGCTGCTTCCGGGTCGTAAGGATCCGGTCTGATAGAGGAATCAAGTCCTGCAGTAATAGGAGAAAATACTTCTCCCCACGGTTCAGCCCTTCCAAAAAGTATCTTCTCGCAGATAGCCTTCCGATTGATGGCCAAGCTTGCCGCCTTTCGAACGCGTATGTCGTGAAATGGACTAGGCTCATTAGGAAAGGCTAAATCACAATATACAAAACACGAGCCTGTCATGTGTTTGTTAAAAATAACTCTTAGGTTTGGATCACTTTTAATCATAGGAATATGAGGCCCAATAAGAGATACGATATCTGCTTCTCCAGATTTCAGCATTGCCAGCCTGGTCGAGGGATCGACAACATATAAAACCTTCAACGTTTTGTATTCAGGTGTTGTTCTGAAATGTTTCTTAACAGCCTCCAGTTGAATATAGACATCTTGCTTGTAATCGATGAATCGAAATGGACCTGATCCGATAGGCTTATCAGCAAACCCTTTATCACCGACCTTTTCACGATATTTTTCAGGAAATATCCCGGTATTTGTATATAATTGCGTAAAAAGCGCAGGATAAGGCTCATTTAAATAAATACGTACCCGCTTGGGACCTAATTCGATCTTCTTGAATAGGCGCCTGTAAAGAGGACCACGATGAAATTTAAGCTCTGGCCGCATATAGGTTTCTAAACTATACTTCACATCCTCAGGAGTCACCAATTCGCCATTGTGAAATTTGACATCGTCCCGGAGAAAAAAGTCAATAAAGCTCCAGTCTTCTTTGATTTTCCATGACTTAGCAAGAGAAGGCTGTCTTTTTCCTTCCGTGTCAGCAGAGACTAAGCTATCACATACCTCTTCCGCAATCAATGGCCATATGCCATCATCAGTAGCAGGATCACCACCTACCCCACCAAATGCGCCAGAAGAATGTGCATATATTATTTCACCAATTTGTACCGGCTCCTCCTTTGCGTAACCATGCAAAATAGGATTTAGAGTCAAGAGCACAATTATCAGCCCAAGCCCACAGAAAAATTGGTATCTGAACCTGTTCATTTTTTTCTCCCTAAGTTAGACTTGGCTTTACCTTTATTTGGCATATAAAATTTTCTGCTCCATTTTAAGGTTCCAGAAAGAATGTACCCTCTTCCACTGGCCATTCGTACTCATTAATTCATGAGATTTACATTTTTAACATATTTACGAAATTAACGAACATTTTACCATAACTAGATCTCCAATGTCAAACCCGTCTATTTGTATTCCATGAACTTTGACGATGAGGTATATTTAACATCATTGAATCATTGAGCTCTATATGTAAAAAGCGGTTGATTTAAATCTTTCTTGCCACCTCGTTGGCGCTCCAGACGGCGCCCTGAATATTGGCCACCTTGGAGCAATCGCCGATTTTATATATTTCCTGGACCTTCCCTGCCAGTTGGTCAAACAGGGAATCCACGGGTTGCCGGCCGCGCGAAATGATCAGCGTGTCGTAAGGAAGGGTTTCTTTTCTGCCTTCCTTGTTAACTAAATGGATGCCTTCCGGATCAATAGCTTCTACCCTGATATTGTACATCACCTTGGGATTGTAGACCCGGAGTTCATCTGGGCTCACCCTCACAGCATTGACGTCCGTTAATTTCTTATAAATCCAGAATTTCCTGTCATTGGAGGACTGGCTAGTCAAGGCGTTTTCGCCGGGATTGGGATTCATCATTCCAACATAGTTAGAAGAAGCCCACCTCTGATACCCACCGCGAACCGGTTTCTCCTTTCCAATATCCCATGACCACCAGGCAGGTTTAGGCCTTTCTTTGGTCCAGACCCACATAGCGCCACCTTTTTCTTCACCCATGACGGTCATGCAAAAAATCGGTGCTAACAGAAACAAAATAATTCCGATAAAAACAGCCATGCCTATGCAATAATGTTTCTTTAATGTCATTTGTGATTCCTCCTTTTGTAACCAGTATGCTCGTTTTTTCTAGCCAACAATTGAAACGGGTTCAAACTTCACGTCTAAAAGGTTAGGTTTAGGTTTTTCTTTATTGTTCAGGTCGCAAGCTGCTGGTGGGGATACAATGGCCGAACCCAAGAGATACTCATTCGATGTCCAGTGGACGAAGATTGGGTGAGATTTGCCGCCGTGGTATTCCACCCCGCTCACCGGCTGGCACCGTTTGAAATAGTGGGTAGAACAATACCTCTGGCTCATAGTGTGGAGAGGCTTTCTTGCGGAGATAGACGCAGCTGGGGCATTCGGTGGGCAGGCAGCCTTATGGACGGGACCTTCGCTCCGGTTAAAAAAAGGAGGCCTTGGCGTCGGGAGGACCAAAAGAGGACTGGGCTTGAAGTGGATGGTGGTGATTAACGGCCAGGGTGTTCCTCTGTGAAGCACCATTACCTCGGCATCTCCGTCCGAGGTACGGCTGTTCGAGGAGACGCTGGCGACCATCAAGGCGCCCCAGAAAGAGCGTGGACGTCCCATGACCTGGCCCACGTTGTGAAAGGGCACAAAACCAGGGAATCCAATGAGCTCTGGGTGGCCTTGAACTCCTGGGGCATCAAATTGATTGCGCCTCACCGTAAGAACTGAAAATAAGCGCGGAAGCAGACGGATCGCGAACTGGAGCCATATCGTTGCCGCTGGATCGTGGAGAGAGCCTTTGCCTGGCTTGGCAACTTTCGGAGCTTGGTCGTTCGAGGGGATCGCTTGCTCACTATTTATAGGGGCTTCTATCATTTGGCTCGTGTCGCCATCGCCTTAAAGCAGTTAACCAAACCTTCTTGCGCTTTAAACTGATAGTCTTACGATAGGTTCTAAGTGAGAACTCTGAGATCATTTATTGTAATTATTAGATATAGTCATTATCTAAGCAAGAGTCATGCCAAGAAATTACATCTAAAGAAATGATTAGTAACATACTTATTTTATTCACTATTTATATTTTTTCTCAAGGCAGAAGTTTAGCCGGAAGAGAGTCGTTGCCACGGTATGCCGTGGCTCTATGATATTTCGTGGGTGGCGATTTTGAAAGAAAGAAGCTAGACAGGCTGTAAGTCTTTGGGATAAAAAGGTTAATGAAGAACTAGCAAAGGGAGTTTGAATTTCAATTGCACAGCAAAATACATGTTTGGAAAAACTACCTA
>Ga0315277_10006866_pt1 | contig 14817 bp, 16 predicted proteins | sample YL17G05_15_MG_FD_203695 | JGI IMG/M metagenome (GOLD analysis project Ga0315277, IMG submission 203695) | Sediment microbial communities from Yellowstone Lake, YNP, Wyoming, USA - YL17G05_15 | ecosystem: Environmental > Aquatic > Freshwater > Lake > Sediment | place: USA: Wyoming | collected... | reverse complement strand
CGCGCCACCAGTGAATAAAGGACGGGTGCCAGGAAGATGGAAAGCAGCAGGCGCGAGAGCAGGCCGCCGACGATCACGATCGCAAACGGTTTCTGCGAGTCGCTGCCGATCCCGGTCGACATGGCTGCCGGCAGCAGGCCGAGGCATGCGACAAACGCCGTCATGAATATCGGGCGCAGCCGCAGCAGCGCAGCCCACGAATAGTTCCGGGGCCGGCAGCCGCGCTTCTTCTGTGGGTTTTCGGGCGCGGTTATCGCCGAACCCCTAATCCAGGCAGTGATATACTGAGAGCGGCAGCCTATCCAATTCTCGAGGACTTATGCGCAATGCGATTCGCATTTCTCCGATACTTGTCCTGTTTGTTTCCACTGCCTGTGCTCAGGCTCCCAGCTCGCAGGCGCCGGCCTTGAGCGGTGAAAAGGCCATGGAACACGTCCGCGCACAGGTCGCTTTCGGACCGCGCCCGCCGGGCTCCGAAGCGTTGCAGAAGTGCCGCGAGTACCTAATCGGTCAGCTCGAAGGGTACGGCTATCAGGTGGAGCAGGATGCATTCGTCGCCACAACGCCCTACGGACCGAAAAAGATGGTCAACCTGATTGCCCGCAAGCGGAGGGGCGGAAGCAACGTCATCGCGTTGGCGAGCCACTACGACACCAAGTACTTCGAAAGGATACGATTTGTCGGGGCCAACGATGGGGGCAGCAGCACCGGGTTGCTGCTGGAACTAGCCCGCGTACTGGTAGCCAGGAAGGATAGCTTCGATTACTGGTTCGTCTTTTTGGACGGGGAAGAGGCTTTCGTCGAATGGAGCAATGCCGACAGTACTTACGGCAGCAGGCACCTGGCCAAACGCTGGCAGGAGGATGGCACCGCCCCCAAAGTGCGCGCCCTCATCCTCTTGGATATGATCGGCGACAAGAGCGAGGGCATTATCAGGGATACCAACTCAACTCCGTGGCTCATGGATCTGGTCTGGAACACTGCGCTCGAAGAAGGCCTGCGTGATACCCTGTCGAACATCGAGAAGAATATGAAAGATGATCACCTCCCCTTTCTGGATGCGCATATTCCCTGTGTCGACATCATCCGCGACTTTCCTCCGACCTGGCATACCGCGGGCGACACGCTGGATACAATCAGCGCCACGAGCATGGGAAAAGTCGGGAAACTCGTGCTGGCCGTCCTGCCAAGACTCGAAAAGCGGCTTGCCAGCCAGCGCTGATCCCGCAGTATTTATTTCGGGGACAGGCGCCATAACCTCGAAATCATCACGCTCAAATCGGGCCTGTGTGCTTTGGAATTTCGAGGTTATGGCGCCTGTCCCCGAAATTGGAGACCGGCAGACAGCACTAAGCATCCTTAACCCACAGGCTATATAGTTGAACGACGCGGGAAAAAGTTTCGCGAAGGGTCAACTTTTCTTGAGCAGGATGCGATCTTCAAAGGACAAAGACGCTTAGACTCTATAGGCCAAGAGATCGGAGCCCGGCGCAGCGATATCTTTTCCTCTTTTGGTGATTTTGACCATTTGACTGGTCAATTGGGTCATATTAAACTAACACCATGAAGCAGACAACTCTTGCCGTCAGCGAATTCAAGGCAAAATGCCTCCGCCTTCTCGACCAGGTCGAGGAAAAAGGAGAGACCCTCATCATCACCAAGCGCGGACGGCCGGTGGCCAAGGTAGGGCCGGTATCGCCTCCAAAGCGCTCCCTGCGCGGGAGCTGGAAGGGCGTGGTCAAAATCAAGGGGGATATCGTTCACTTTGACACCAGCCGGGATTGGGAGAGCGACCGCTAAATGTCCGGGATCTTGCTCGATACGCATGTTCTGATCTGGTGGCGGCTGGATTCACGGTGGCTAAGCCGCAATCAGGCGCGGCGGCTCGAGGATTTGGAGAGCCGGCAGAAGCCGATGGCGATCAGCGCCATCACCCTCTGGGAGATAGCGACGCTATCAGCACGTGGCCGAATCGAGATTGCGCAGCCGCTCGACGCCTGGCTCGAGGAACTCGAGGGACATCCTCTGATTGATGTCCTGCCTCTTACGGGGCGTATCGCAGCGGAGAGCGTGCGCCTCGGTCCCGATTTCCACAACGATCCTGCCGATCAGATTATCGTGGCGACTGCGCGTATCCACGGCCTTTCTCTCATGACAGCCGACGAGCGCATCCGCGGCTGGGGCAAAGTGCCGATCATCTGACACGGCCAGTTTCATCGAATGCTCCCTATCGCCGAATCCGGAATCACCCACCCCAACCATGAAATGGAACCCATCCGGACCGCAGCGCTTCGTGAGGATGTCGAGAATTTGCCTGCGCCGCGCCGGAGTCTCGGAGGGACCCGAGCAATAAAATGGTTTGCTATCCCGGCCGAAATCAAAAGAGGTGCCGCACGTCGCCATATCGATCGCGCCGAAGATCACCTTCGCTCGGTGATAGCCCTTGTCCGGATTAGCTTTCATGAAGCGGCCACTCGGCAATCCTCGCACCCAGCATTGAGCCCCAAATTGAACCGGGCTCCTGGTCGGAGCGACAACTCCCGCGCAGATGGGAATTCAGGGGACGACGATTCACTCCTTTGCTGGCGGGGGATTGGCGGGGTTCAGGCACCGAACCTTTGGTATTTTTCGCCCTTTGCGCCGCAGATCGGGCACTCAGCGGGCGGTTGACCCAATTCGATGTGACCGCAAACCGGACAGAGATAAAAATCGGTTTCGGCTAGATCTTTACCCTGTGCCACCGCTTCAAGCGCTATCTGGTACAGCCGGGCATGAACGGCCTCGGCCTGCACGGCAAATCCGAACATGCGCTTGGCCTTGTGGTTTTCGGCTTCAGCGAGCCGCAGCATCGGCGGATACATTTCGGTGTATTCGTAGGTCTCCCCTGCAACTGCGGCACGCAGATTGTTTGCCGTGGAGCCGATACCGCCCATGGCGTTCAAGTGCCCAAAGGCGTGGATGGTCTCAGCCTCGGCAGCCGTCCGGAACAAGCGGGCCACGTTGGCAAAACCCTCCTGCTCCGCTTTGCGCGCGAAAGCCAGGTACTTCCGGTTTGCCTGGCTCTCCCCCGCAAAGGCTTCCTTAAGATTGCTTTCAGTAGTGGACATTTCAGACCCCCAGGAATAAGAAGATTGCATTGGTTCAGGACTGCATCAGAATAGATGATGAGGGGCTAGAATCGAAAGAAGAAATTGAAGACGAATCGCCTGATTTGGCCTCTTGACAGGGTTCTATAAGGATTCGGTTATCTGTTTGGGCAAGTGGATTGTTCGTAGATTGGCAGCAGCTGAAATAAGTGGTCTGTTTCCGATTTCAGGAGGTGCCTATGAATAAGCGTGAGCGTGTCGACGCGGCCCTGCGCGGCGCCGAGGTAGACCGGGTGCCGATCAGCTTCTGGGGCCACAACTACCTCAAGGAGTGGAGCGCCGAGGGGCTTGCCGAGGCCATGCTGGATAACTTTCGCGCCCATGACTGGGATTTCATGAAAGTCAATCCGCGCGCCAGCTATCACGTAGAAGATTGGGGCGCCGTGCTGGAACGCTCCAACGACCCCAACCGCGGCCCGACGTTCAAGCAGGCGCCCGTGAGGTACCCCGAGGACTGGCGGCGCCTGCGCCCGCTCGAACCGGACCGCGGCGTCCTGGGCGAGCAACTGACCGCATTGCGCCTCATACGCGATGACCTCAAGGGCGAAGCCCACTTCATCCAGACGATCTTCTCTCCCCTCTCGGTGGCGAAATACCTGGTCGGGAATCGGACGGAACCAATCAAGGAGTCAATTGCCGGACATCGCAGCGCGCTGGAAACGGCGCTGGACGTCATCAGCAGGATTTTCGCCGAGTATGCGCAGGCCTGCATCGAGGCCGGGGCAAGCGGGATCTTCTTCGCGACCACCGGCTGGGCCAGCAGGGACCAGCTTCGCGAAGACGAATATCGCACGTTCGGGATTCCGTACGATCTGCGTGTGCTCGAAGCGGTCGCCGGAAAAGCGCCCCTCAACGTGCTCCACAATTGCGGCGACAACATCTATTTCGATCTGCTCGCGGATTATTCCGTGGAAGCGATCAGTTGGGCCGCCACGCTTCCCGGCAACCCCACGCTCGGCGAAGGGAAGCAGCGCACGCGCAAGGCAGTGATGGGCGGCGTCAGTGAAAAGACAACGCTGCCGGACGGCACACCGGAAGAGGTGGCCGCTGAGGTGTCGCGAGCCTTGGATCAAACCAGCGGGCGTCGTGTCCTGATCGCGCCCGGGTGCTCGATTCCGCCGCGCACGCCGCGCGCCAACCTGGAGGCCGCCGCCGCAGCCCGTGGTACAGCCCGCACATAAGCGGTTGTCAACATGCCGCTCGTCTCGCGATTCATTGTGTGTTCGTGTCCGTGCGCTGAGTTTGAGAATAACGACCACCAAAACTGCAAGACCCAAAGAAATCCGACTCCGTCGGATCTGTGGTTGCCAGCGCCGACTTCCACGTGGTCAATTCATTATCGAGTCGCTAGGGCGGCGGTGTTTTAGAAAAACGGTATCTTCCCAATCCAGTTTTAATTGATTATTGCTTTCCCAGTAAACCCGCTGCGCTAAACTGCGTCTAACGATACGTTTCGGAAATTACACAAATATTCAATACACAAGGGATTTTGGGTGCATTCGTGTAGGTCGCCACAGGGGGCAAAGGGATCAAGGGCTCAAGGGGCCTCCTTTCGAACGGTGGACTTTAGCAGAATGCTTCATGAATGGACGCGTCTCCTGGAAGTTTTTCAGGGTCTGCAGTGACGGATTGGCCCGTATGATTTTGATAAGGGCCAGGAATCTACAATCCAAGACTGCACTGGGAGCAGCGAATCAATACGGCTTGGCCCCGGCACCTGCTGCCAAGCCGGATGAAAGGGTGCCATCGCACGCTGAGCCCTTTCGAAGTACCTATTCCTCGGCATTGCCGCCAGCTCCGCTGGGGAGTTGGAAACGCAACTCTTACTTGCCAGTCGCCTTGGTTATCTCAAACGGGACACCACCGAAGGAGTACCTACGTTGCATGCCAAAGTGGGAAGAATGCTGGATGCACTCATTCGAAGTCTAAAGGCCAAGATCAACGCAACGCAGTGAGCTCGGCTTCCCTGGTTTCCCTTTGCCCCTTGACCCCTTTGCTCCTTTGCCCCTAAAGTTTGCGAGCGAAGCGAGTTGAGTTCAAGCAAAGGAAATCCCAGCCAAGGGGCTGCGCTCCTTTGAAACGGATATCGCAATACTGGCAGCGGATGCGATCACGGACCTGTCGTTTTCAGAATATGCCGCAGGATTTGCATCGACGCGCCAGGATATGCAGAACATCTACACCTGTATTGACTACCTGCGCTACATGGATGGGGAGAAGCATCTGGTTTACGTCACGCCCGACGGCCTCTTTCTGCCTAGAACTGATTACGACGACAACATCGCGGCATACGCAAATGATGCGCGCGTGGCGATTGACTCGATCCAAACCGGCGGCCTACGCCCGGTAAGCAGTTGGGAGCGGGCTTTTGCCATCCAAAGCCTGAGAAATATTTCGCAACAAACGGGCGGCAGCGCATCGATTTATCAGTATGCCGCAAAAGGACTGGCACGCATCAATGAAACCACGCGCGTGCAATATCTGCTCGGCTATTATCCGAAGGACGAGAACTGGGACGGGAAATATCGGCACATCGAAGTGAAAGTAAATCGTCCGGGTGTGAAAGTATCCTTCAGGCACGGCTACTTCGCCAGCGAGACGCGACCGGTGCTCAACCGGGAGGAATTCCTGTCATACAGCCGCATTACGGCTGCCGGGGCCTACACCTCCGAAATGAGCGACGTCCCCTTCCAGGCAAGTGCGGCTGTGGTGGGCGATCGCCGTTTGGCACAGCAGATCAAGGTGGATTTCCAGGTTTCACCTCGAAATATCAGCCTGACGGCTGTCGATGGCCGGCACGTCGGTAAGCTGCGCGTCACCATCTACTACGCGGATGACGCGGGAAACTATCTCGGTGATGTGTGGAAAGTGCTGGACCTGAATCTGCGTGAAGAGACTTATCAGCGGTTCTTGCAGTCGGGGATACCTTTTTCCATCATGGTTCCGCTGCAAGCGAGGAAACAGATCCTCAAGATCATCGTCTACGACACCCGGAGCGACAAAGTTGGGAGCAAGCTTCTCAAGATAAAGTAAATTTGTCCGCGTCAATCTCGCCCGCCCCGAGGCGCCCGCCGGGATTGCTGACCGATCGGTGTCGATTTGAGCCATCCGTCAGCAGTTCAAATCTGTTGCGGCCCCTCTTTGGCCGCGGGAGATCTCTCCCGAATCTCCTTTGGCAATGGCCCTCCAAGATAACAGTCCTATGAGGTGGGCGCGTTAGCGTTCGCTCGACTTTTGTGGCAAGGAACTAACCTCCAAGGCAATGAAATAGCCGGATGGCGAGTTGGGGAACCAGAATGAGGGCTCCGAAGCGCAGCACACGGCCGCAGGCGCCGACGGCGATGAAGCGCCCGAACCGTAGCCGGACGGCTCCGGCAAGGATGGTTATGACATAAAACGGCGGAATACCGAGAGCGGAGCTGATAAACACCAGTCCCATCGGTCTCGACGAAGAGCGCTCGAAACGTTCTCTCCAGGAAGTTACGGTCCTGCCCACGCGTCCCGACTGCAGCGGAATCACTCCTCGGCCTGCCCAGTATAGGGCGCATTTGCCCACCATCTGTCCCGCGCTGGCTAGAAGGACCAATGCCGCCAAATGAAATGGGGAGCGCACGAGTGCAGCTAGCGACAGCAGCAAGACCTCGCCGTTTACCCATGGCACCAGTGCGCTCACGATCGACAGAGCGAAACAAGAGACCAGCAAACCTATCGTGCTCATTTTTTACCTGCCTTATGATCTGCTTGTGCAACACTGGCGTCACCCTCCAACGACAACTCAGCCCGGAACCACTCTGATGCGAAATGTTCTGAATGAAGCATCCGCCGGCCAAAACTGGCATCAGTGCAGCTGGACGAACAACACAACGTAAAGCAGCCAGGTCGCCGCATACGGCATTAGAAAGTGCCGGCGCAGCGTCATCCATTCCTGGAACGGGCCGACCAGCGATCTGAACTTTCCGGGCGTGTAGTCCCGGACAATCATCTTGAACAGCAATTCATTGAACATGCGCATGCTGCCGATAGCAGCGAGGAGCAGGAAAGCCAGGTTGGCCGTGTGGAAAGACGCGATCAGCCCGCCGAGTGCGCCGAACGTCGGGCTCTTGAGGAATTTGCGGAAAGAGAATCCCTCTATCATGCCGTCTTTGTACCCGCCGGCGATAGCCTCTGCGATCCCGATGCCGCATCCCGTGATCACTCCGATTACCTGCCAGGGAAGTGAGTGCGGCAGCAAATGGAACAACCGGTAGCAGCCATAGATGCTTCCCAGGAATCCCACGCCAAGAAGCAGGCGGATGCCGGGATTGTGCACGACGCTTCTAATCCAATGAATCTGCGTCGGGATGCGGTAGCCGTCCTGGGGTTCGACGCGAAGGAACAGCTTCCAGAACTCAGTGGCTATGCGCGCGAGTGCGAACACGGAGAGATAGATGACAAAAGGACTCTCGCGGCTGGTGACGTCAATCGTTGCCAGCACCGCAGCGATACCCGTGGCGAAAACCAATTCTCTTGCAAACCGCCGCAGCAGGAACGACTCATGAGGAGAATCTTTGTAGGCTCCATAAAGAGCCGCGTGCAGCCCTGCCGCCAAGCCGATGACAATGATGATTAAAGCACTCATGACATACCTCCTGTTTGGGCGCAGCGCTTTATTTCCTGCACCTCGGATAAGTCGATTGACGGAATCTCAATCAAAATCAGCCTTCGATTGATGAATGTGAAATTCGGCGGGAAAAAGGCTCACGAAAAACAGAAGGGATTCCGGGTGGAGAACTGTTCCCATACCATACTCGATGCTCTTTTGGATCGCGAGGCGCCCAAACCGGCTGGCGAAACGCCGACCGTAGCCCTGAGCTCCCTGGCGCCACTCCGGAGGGTCGTTATCGAAGTGGTTCGTGCCTGCGACAAAAGCCGACTGGAGAGATGCTCCGGGTCCGATCCCAAATGCGAATGCTGGATCTTTTTTGGGGGGCGGTCCGTACCTGAAGCAGATATGATGAGATCGGCGCTTATATCATGGGAGGGCTGGGTGGCGCCATCAGAGGCTGCTGGCGACGTCTTGGCAGTGCAGGGAGGTGATCGGGACGCCTTTGCCTCGCTCCTGTCCCGCTACCAGAACCGGCTCTATCGCTACCTGTTGCGGTGGGTACACGAGCCGGCCACCGCCGAAGACCTGTTCCAGCAGACGTGGGTGCGGGTCATCGAAAACATTCGGCGCTACGACCCGAAACGGAACTTCGATGCGTGGCTGTTCGCCGTAGCCAGAAACATTGCGATCGACCACCTGCGCCGCTGGCGGCCGGGCAGTCTTGAAGTGCCTCTGGAGGACGACCTACCCTTGTCGGAACGTCCCTCTTCGGACACTCCCGGAGCACTCGATCACGTGCTGCGCGCCGAGCGAGTTGAGCTGGTGCAGAAGGCGCTCGCATCCCAGCCGCCCGTTTATCGCGAGATTCTAAGCCTGCGCTTTGAAGAAGAGATGAAGCTTGAAGAGATTGCCGAGGTGCTTTCCATCCCGCTGGGCTCCGTGAAATCGCGGCTCAGCCGGGCTCTGGAACACTTGCGCACCGTCTTCTTGCGGATGCAGTTGGAGGATATGACACCGTGAGCGTACATGACGACATCCGAAAACTCTTGCCCCTCGCGGTGACGGGCGACGTCGCGCCCGAAGATGTCAGACGGGTGCGCGAACATCTCAGGTGTTGCGAGAGGTGTCGCCAGGTGAGCGAGGACTTCGCTGCGCTGGGGAGCGCGCTCCGAGGCCTGCCGACGCCGCAGCCGCGCGCGGAACTCGTGGCGCGGGTGCGCGATCTGGCGGAATCCAGGCTGGCGCGCAAACAAGCGCGGAGCAGGGATGCGGCCGTTCTTGCTCCGCTGGTCGCGGCCAGCTGGATCGTGGCGCTGGCAACGTGGCCCGTGACGCGGGCCGCGGGCAAGTGGATATTCACCGGGTGGCATATGCCGGGCGGCAGCTTCGGAACCGCCCTCGTAGCCTACTCAATTCTGGGATTCTTGCTGGCGTGCGGCGCGGCAATTGCCGTGGGCAGGCACGCGAGCGCAATCGGGAGGATAAGATGAGCTCCTTCGTGGGAAGATTAAAAATCATTCCAAGGCCGGCCTGGATTGTCGGATTTCTGCTGTCGGCTGTGCTGGTTCTGCCAATCCTGATCGGGCCCATGCGCTTTGATCCCGAAATGCGTGAGTGGCCCGCGGTGGCGAAGATTGCGCTGATTTCAGTCGTCCCCATTTTCCTGGTGGCTTACTCCGCGCTGGTAGGCTTCATTTATGCGGACGCCAGGCGGCGCCGGATGCGCCATGTCATGTGGGCCTGGTTGGCGCTGGTGCCGTATTTCGTCGGAGTCATCCTCTATTTCATCCTGCGCGATCGGCTGCCTACGCCGTGTCCCCGCTGCGGCACGGATGTCCCGCAGACCTTCGCCTTCTGTCCGGGTTGCGGTGCCTCCGTCCACCCGGCCTGTTCCCAGTGCGGCAAGTCGCTACAGCGGGAGTGGGTGAACTGCCCTCATTGCGGAACCCGTATCGCCCCGCCAAGTGCCGCATAAAGCTCCTGGCCGCGCCCTCAAATTCGGTGACCGGCGCCTTATTTCGGCGTGAAAATGTTCGCCCCCGGCACCGCGTTTACTGAAATAAGGCGCCTGCAACAAGGTTCCCTTCGATCTCTGTTCGACCACGTCGAACACCAATATCTCAAAGAGGGACACGGCCGCATGCCGTAGTGCAACCAGGGTCACATCTGCAGAATTCAATTCTTGTCTTTATTGAATACTGTAGATGTGACTCCCTTTCGATGAGAAAACAGTTTGAATTCCGTCCCTCAGCCGTAGCAGAATGGGCACAAATCAGAAGAAGTCCAGACCTTCCTCATGGAGTCCTAACTATGACACTTATAACCTTAATCCTTGCCCTTACCTTGCAGGGTGCGACACAAGGGCAGCAGGCCCCTCCGCCTGCGTCATCCGCCACAAAGGCCCTTGCCGAGGGAACGGAATACCTCAAAAACAGCGACAACGAAAAGGCGCTGGCGGCCTTTGAGCGCGCCGTTGCCCTGGACCCCAGGAACGCGGACTCCCATCTGCAGAAGTGCCGCGCATTGGCCGCATTGCGACGGCATGAAGACGCAATCTCCGCCTGCACTGAGTCTCTGCGTCTGAAACCCAACAATACCGAAGCGCTGCGGGATCGCGGCCACTATTACCTGAATCTAGGAAAGACCAATCTGGGGATGGCCGACCTGAAGAAGGCTGAGTCCCTGAAGAAGGATGACCGCGGCATCTATTACCACCTTGGCATGGCATATTACCTGAAAGGCGATTTTGCGAACGCCGCAAAGGCTTACCAAGGTTGCCTGGCCAACTCTACCGACGATGCCACCAAGGTGGAATGCAGTGCCTGGCTATATCCGAGCCTCCGTCGTGCCGGACGGGAGGCAGATGCCAAGAAGCTCCTCGACGGAATCCAAATCACCTCACTCCCAGGGCACCCGGGAAACTACCTCGATCGGCTGTTGCTGTTTAAAGGCATAAAGACTGAGGATGAGGTCGCCAAGACTATGTCGGCGGAGGGGGGCCTGTCCGAATCGACGGTAGGCTACACTATCGGGCTATGGCATCTGCTGAGTAGTCGTCAGGCGCGGGCCCGCGAGTACTTCGAGAAGGCCATCGCAAGCAAATACACTGTCGCTTGGGGGTATCGAGCGTCGGAAGCCGAACTCAAGCGTTTACGCTGAGAAAATGGTGTCAGGCTACTGTGTCCCGCGAACCCTCGATTTCGCCGCTTACCGCCGGCCCGTTCCACTGGAACTGGTTGAGTTCTTCTATAGTCAGCAATTCGAAGTAGTTGGTGGAGGGGTGATAGGTTGCCTCGAGACGGCTTCGATAGGGTTTCAGGCATTTCTCTATTGGGATCGGAAGGTTGTTCTGCCATGCCACTCGGTCCGGGTCTCTGTCGACCCGATCAATCTCTTCCTTCAGTAAGCCGCGCCATTTCGTTTGCTCAGCGTCCTTAATGTTGTTCAACTGGTTCCCGAGCAGGCGAAGAATCAGGCGTCGGTACTGCCGGCGCACGCTCTCTGGACTAAGATTGGAATCGTTGCCGGACAAACGGTCGCGACCCCGCTGGCGAGCCTTCTCCAAGATCGGCGGACCCTCATCGGGCGGGTGGCCAAGCCACGAATGGTAAGCAATCGAATAAATGTAGGCGTATTCGCCCAATCCCATCCGTTTGTCCATCAAGACTCGATTGCGCCGATTGACGTACTCCCCGACCGGAGCGATCAGGTTGCTCAGATCACTGAGTGTTCGGAGGACAGCCCCAAACGACGGTTGCCTCTGGTTCAGGCGTTCAAAATCGAAATTGGCCAGCGCGGCGTCAAGGCGGGCCTGAGTATCTTTGAGCGAGTCGCGTACCGAGAGGAACACTTCCATCCGTTCAGGAGCGATCGCCCCATTAGATGGCGGCACAAAAGCATCCGGTGCGCCGTAGGCTACAACAATCTCCTTGCGGCTGTCAGATGCCTCCTGCAACGGCTGAAATTTGCCACGAACGTAAATAATTGTGCCGGTCACTAGACTAACAACCAGCACGACGATTGCGGCGCACCCGATTCCGCAGCCGATAAGCCACTTCTGGGAGGTGCTGGTAGCCATGCTTCACCACCACACAAATTGGTTGCCTGCATTCACCTGTCGGCTAAATTCCACGCGATTGTATGCCTAAAGGAAGCAATTTGGAACAAAGGGATGCGACCGGGGTCACATCTGCAAAATTCAATTCTTGCCTTTCTTGAATACCGCAGATGTGACCCACTTTCACGTTTAGGGAAGCTGCTTAACGAAGTCTTCTTGCGCCGGTGATCAGCCAGTACAGGAAGCACGCCAGAGATGCCAAACCGACTGCTAGTGCGAGCCAAAATCCAGGATCGGTGAGGTCAAGATTCTTCACGAACGCCGCTCCGTCGCACCCCTGGGGGGGCTAGGCTTGATGGGTCGGAATTAAGCTTATATCATGCTTGTGGCGTTGGGTTCTGTAAAGGTCTGGATGGGTCACAGGAGACATCAAGATGGAATCGGTCAGAGAGTCTATGGATTCGCGCAGGCCTTCCCTCACGGACATTGACGGCATCCTCGTAGGCCACTATACGCTTCCGGAGCGCCCCACCGGCTGCACGGTCATCACTTCACGATCTCCTTTTACTGCCGGAGTCGACGTCCGGGGTGGAGCACCAGGCACGCGCGAAACCGATCTGCTGAGAGCGGAGAGCACGGTGCCGTTGATCAACGCTGTCTTCTTGTCTGGAGGCAGCGCATTTGGTCTGGACGTGGGCGCAGGCGTTGCACGCTACCTCGAGGAACAAGGCCTTGGCTACAGCGCGCGCGGTGTAATCGTCCCTATTGTCTGCGGGGCGATTCTGTTCGATTTGAACCTCGGCGATGCAAAGATCCGCCCGGACGCCCGGGCCGGATACGAGGCCGCCCGGACGTCCGGTGCCGCGCCGGTTGCGGAAGGGAACGTCGGCGCCGGGTCGGGTTGCACCGTGGGCAAGATGTTCGGGCCAGACAGGGCGATGAAGGGCGGCTTGGGCTCCTGGTCCTGGTGCCGCTCGGACGGGTTGCGCGTCGGCGCTTTGGCGGCCGTCAATTGCATCGGTGATGTTTGGGACCCGGCGCGCGCGACAATCGTAGCAGGGGCAAGGAAGAGCGACGGCAACGGCTTCGTCGATTGTATGGCGCAGTTGCGCCGCGGCTACCGCCCCGAACTCCCGATCGGAGGAAACACTGTGATCGGCGTCGTGGCCACGAACGCAGGCCTGGACAAGGCGTGTTGCACGAAGGTCGCGCAGATGGCCCATGACGCCATCGCGCGGTGCGTCTATCCTGCTCACACCCCTGCCGATGGCGATACCATCTTCGCCGTTGCGACGGGGCAGCATCCGATCGAATCGAGCCCCGTCAACGTGGGTGTCATTGGAGCACTGGCGGCAGATGTGCTTGCCATCGCCATAGTTCGAGGGTGTCAGGCCGCAGGGAGTTGACCGCTGGACTCGTAGGCTGGGTCGTGTCTGAAGATGTGCTCGCGACTGTTGGTAAAGCGACGGATGTGCTCCAATGAATTCGCCATGCTCATGCGCGCGGCCGCTGCGATTGTCGCCCGGCTCATGACGTCCGGCAAACGATGTACCTGATAGCGGATCTCCCAGGTGAGCAGGCACTTTCCGCCATCGGGTGAAAGGCGAAAACTGGACTCGTAATTCAAATCACGGCGACGCATGCTGCGATAGGCGAACTCGCGGCCTTCGAGGCACCGGATCCTGATTTCGTCCGGCGCCTTGCGGCCGTTACCGGCTGCATGCCGATGAGCAGGCGTGGGATCCCCCCAGCAGGCCAAAGTGGAGACGCGCAGCGGGCCCGGCAGCCAACAGGGTCTTCGATGCCACACGGGGACGCGCTCCACATCGCCGATGACGTCAAAAACGCAGCTTGCGGGACGCTGAATGATCGTGGACAGCACCAAGCGGGCCTCCCGCGAGTGAGAAGTGCGGAGAGAGAAAAACGCAGCAAGCCCGAAAATCAAAAACGGCAGCACGTAAATCATCTTTGGTACCTTTGCTGGGAACGACGACGACCGCCCTCATTTATTAGATTCCGGCAATAAAAATGACACGGACAACGAATCGCAGATGAGGGCTTGAATGCCGGATCACGTCATCCATATTCCGGATATCCGAACTTAATTCGCTTTGCTCGCCAAGTAGAGGGGCAAAAGTGCATAGACCATACCTCTGTCCCTTTATCCCTTTGCCCCTCTACCCCTGACCATTTAACGCAATCGCACAAAAGCGTCTGGAATCTCTTTTTTTCAAATACTCGTGTAATTTCCGAGACGTCAGAGGCGAAAAGCAGCAGGTCCCGGACGGGTGCTGAAGAAGCGGGCGCCCTCGGGGCCAGCAAACTGGTCCCGGAACGAGGATTGCCAGCGGCGTTCAAACTCGGCGGCTTGGGCGGCCGGGACCAGGGCCCACACGCTTCCACCGAAACCGGCGCCGAAGGCAGAGGCGGCAACGGCGCCCAGCGCGCGTGCCGACCGGGCGAGAGCGATCGTCTCCGGGACCTGGTTGCACAGGAGGATTTCGGCTCCCTGCTGGGAGCGATCGACCAGCGAACCGAAACGGGCCAGGTCCCCGGCGGCAAGAGCATCGGCTGCGGACGGGATAATCGCCGTGCTCTCCTCGAGGAATTGCTCGAAGCGATCGCACAACAGGCGGGATGGGAAATCTTCATCCTTCGAAGCGCGCAAGACCTTGCGGATGCGCTCGGGAGCATCAGGGGCGTGAGCGATTGCGGCTGCGATGGTCGGGTCGCTCCGACCCGTCGCGGCACGCCAGGTTTCCAGAACCTTGCGAGCCGCCAGCGCCGCGCGATTGTACTTGGCCTGTGCCGCTCCGGTCTTCATGGCAATGACACCGCTGACCCCGACAGTAAGGACGAGATCTGCCGGCAGGGCCACGGTGCGCTCGTGCCGGATCGGGCAAAAGCTATACTGCCTCAACTCCCCTGCGCGGCAGCAAAGAATCGCTGTGTGGTCCTCGCTGCCGCCGAAAGTGCCGACGCCGCGATCGCCGGTGAGAGTGCCGAAGCTTTCTCCGTTCTCGACTGTG